>Ga0207416_1000555_pt1 | contig 62191 bp, 53 predicted proteins | sample PaiPotPPM11metaG_FD_184107 | JGI IMG/M metagenome (GOLD analysis project Ga0207416, IMG submission 184107) | Iron sulfur acid spring bacterial and archeal communities from Banff, Canada, to study Microbial Dark Matter (Phase II) - Paint Pots PPM... ... | reverse complement strand
GTGCGCCGACTGCGGATGGGCGGTGACGAGCAGGACTGGATTCGACGCCGCGCCGCTCAGCGCCGCGGCAACAGCCGGCTTGGCCGCATGGAGCAAGCCGAAAATGCGGCGGCTGTGACCCCCGGCATCGGGCGGCCCGATGTCCGGAAATTGGGCGATGACGTTGGTAAGACCGGTGAGACTCATGACTCAGCAGAAATGGAATAGACAAAATGAGCGCGGAGCGGCGGCTCCGCGCTTCTACCTTCATTATAGACGAATTCGGGCAGCCGGGAATAGTCGGCTGAGCTGAGATCACGAAACCTGGCGAATGCGAGAGCGCGATAGGTCCGCGATCGAGGGTATCGGCACCTCCTCCAGAGTCGCCAGATACGCCTGCCAGGCTTCGGGATTCCAGAGCTCCAGGCGGTTGAACATGCCTACAACAATGGCCCGCTTCTCGATGCGCGCATGATCCAGCAATGCGGCGGGCAGCGTTATTCGCTTCAGGTTGTCTACGTCGGAAAGATGCGCGTCGGCAAGCGCGCGGTGCATGAAGAGCCGGCTCTCGTCGTCGTCCATGCTGCGATAGGCCTCGTCGAGCACCGCCTTCCAGGTCTTGAGATCGTAGACGTAGAGCGACGCAGGGTCCGCCTTGAGCACCATCACTTTGGTCCAGTCGGCGTCGTCGGACGCTACCAGCAGATGCACCGGGACGGTGATTCTCCCCTTGTAGTCGACCGTTCGTTCGTACTCACCGAAAAACATTGGACACCAGCCAGCTGATGAGAACTACGTGACCGGAGGGGGAACACAGCCAGTATAAGGGTCACACGAGGTGCAGTCAATGGCTGGCAGTGGCGCTCAGACGCCCATCATACCTTTGGGTAAGCGGAGCTTGCCCGAGGTGAGCTGCTTCATCATCTTCTGGGCTTCCTTGAACTGGTTGAGCAGCTGATTGACCTCCTGGACGGTAGTTCCGCTGCCGCGTGCGATGCGGCGGCGGCGGCTCCCATCGATCAGACCGGGATTGCGACGTTCCTGCATCGTCATGGAGGTGATGATGGCTTCGACCCGCTTGACCTCGCGGTCGTCGAGATTGGGCATGCCGCCCATCTGTTTCATGGTGCTGCGCATGCCGGGGATCATCTCGAGAATCTGAGTCAGCGGGCCCATCTTACGCACCTGGCGAAATTGCTGAAGAAAGTCTTCGAGGTCGAAGCTTGCCGTGCGCATCTTTTTTTCGAGGCGCCTGGCTTCATCCTCGTTGATCGTTTCTTGCGCCTTCTCGATGAGTGACAGAACGTCGCCCATGCCAAGAATGCGCTGCGCCAGCCGGTCGGGATGAAATTGCTCGAGGGCGTCGGTCTTTTCGCCCGTGCCCATGTACTTCACCGGCACCCCGGTGACGGCACGAATCGAGAGCGCGGCGCCACCCCGGGCGTCGCCGTCCATCTTGGTCAGGATCAGGCCGGTCAAGTTGACGGTACGGTGAAACTCTTCGGCGGCGTGGACGGCGTCCTGGCCGGTCATGGCGTCGGCCACGAGCAGCACTTCGTTGGGCTCGACCCGGCGCTCGATGCGTTGAAGCTCACTCATCATCTGCTCGTCGATGTGCAGCCGGCCTGCCGTGTCCATGATGACGACGGAGAAGGCATTCTTGCGGGCGTACTGAACCGCGTTGGCCGCAATCTTCTCCGGCTCCCCTTTGGTCCCCTCGCTGTAGACCGGAACGTTGAGCTGCTTGCCGAGCGAGATCAGCTGATCTATGGCGGCGGGTCGGTAGACGTCGAGCGCCACCAGCAGCGGATGCTGGCCCTGCTTGCGCAGCGCGACGGCGAGCTTGGCAGCCGTTGTGGTCTTTCCCGAGCCCTGCAGGCCGGCCAGCAAAATCACCGAGGGTGGGGTTTGTGATAGTGCAAGGCGGGCGGGCTCGCCGAGAACCTCGAGCAGCTCCTCGTGGACGATCTTCACCACCTGCTGGCCGGGAGTCAGACTCTGCATCACCTCGGCGCCGATGCTGCGCTCCTTCACGCGCGCGACGAACTGCTTCACGACCTTGAAATTGACGTCCGCTTCCAGGAGAGACATGCGAATCTCGCGCATCGCCTGGTCGACGTCGCGCTCGGTGAGTGCGCCTCTGGCGCGCAGGCCGCTGAAAATGTCGGTTAGCCGGTCGGAGAGAGCTTCAAACATGAGACCACTACCCTATTCAAAAAGTGCGTTGACGAATTCGAGGTGATCGAAAGGCGCAAAGTCGTGCGCTTTTTCGCCGGTGCCGACGTACCAGATCGGCACTTTCAGCTCGTTATACACCGAAAACGCAACTCCGCCCTTTGCCGTACCATCGAGCTTCGCCAGGATGATGCCGTCGACCTGGACGGTCTGCAGGAAAGCCTTGGCCTGGAGAATCGCGTTCTGACCGGTGGTCGCGTCCAGGACCAGCAAGGAGACCATAGGAGACTCCGGCCCAGCCTTGTGTGCCACACGCTTTATCTTCTGCAGCTCCTCCATCAGATTGAACTTGGTGTGGAGGCGGCCGGCGGTGTCGACAAGCACAAAATCCACCCCGCGGGCCTGCGCTGCCTTGACCGCATCGAACACCACTGCGCCGGGATCTGCGTCCTGTTGATGGGCGATGACCGGGGCCTTGATGCGCTCCGCCCACACGCGAAGCTGGTCGATGGCGGCCGCTCGGAAGGTGTCTGCAGCGGCAAGCATGACCGACCGGTTTCGTCGGCTCAGATAGTCGCCGAGCTTCGCAATGCTCGTCGTCTTGCCGGATCCGTTCACGCCCACGATGAGCACGATGGTGCCCGAAGGCATGGACTCGAGCGGTTTGTGATGGTCCTCGCCTAGCACCTCGACCATCTGGCGCCGAACCGCGGTTTCCGCCTCTACCGGCGTCTTGAGCTCCTCCCGCTCGACCTGTTTGCGCGCTCCCTCGACCAGGCGCATTGCCGTGGCAGGTCCGACGTCGGCCTGGATCAGCAGATCCTCCAGCTCGTCCCAGGTTTCCTCGGTGATGATGGGCTGCCGGAAGAGGCCGGAGATGCGGTTGAATACGCCTTCTCTGGTCTTTTGGACAGCCTGATCCAGCGCCTCCTGCTCTTCGGTTTTGACCGGCGCTTCCTGCCGTCTGGAGAATATATTTCTCACGCAGCTCCTCTATATGAAAAGCAACACCGCTCGGAGTGCAGAGGGTGTTGCTGCGTCTTCGTCCACTTAACTATATCAGCCGGCCATCCAACACCATGCCCTGGCGGGGGCGGACGTATCGGGTACCCTCTGGGTGACGCCCCTACGGATGATTCGTCAATGGCACCTCAGGTGTCGGACATGATGAGGGCGATCGACTCAACACGACGGGCGGGGATGCCGCTCCATATTCATACCGGCCCGGATCAGCCGGCACGCGCGCATGGCAGCCTCGGTAATGAGGCGGCTGCTCTCGGCAATCGCCCGGTCGAGAGGCATCGGCCGATTGACGGTTCCGATGACCGCGTCGAGCCCGTGATCGAAGACTACGCGGTAATCGCGTCCCGTGCTGCCCACGACAGCGACCGAGGGAATACCGAGCCGGTGGGCGTGCTTTGCCACCTCCATGGGCGCCTTCCCATAGACGTCTTGGCTATCCATCCGGCCTTCGCCGGTAAAGACGAGATCTGTGCCTTCCAAGTGCTTGTCGAGCTGGATTGCATCAAACACGATGTCTACGCCCGGGCACAGCTCGGCATCGAGAAAAGCAAGTAAGGCAGCGCCCAGCCCACCGGCTGCACCGGCTCCCGGCACAGCTCCAACGTGTTTCCCCAGATCGCGCTCGAGGAGCTCGGCGTACCGCTCAAGCGATGCGTCCAGCTCGCGCACCATCTCGGCGTCGGCCCCCTTCTGCGGTCCGTAGACGTGGCTGGCGCCGGAAGGCCCCGTCAGAGGGTTGTTGACATCGCAAGCAACCTGAACTTCGACGGACCCGAGGCGCGGGTCCAGCTCGGAGGTGTCGATTCTATCCAGGTACTTTAGCGGTCCACCGCCATGGGCAAGCTCCTTCCCGTCTGCATCGAGCAACTGTGCTCCCAGTGCCTGCACCATGCCCGCCCCACCGTCGTTGGTGGCGCTTCCCCCAATGCCGATGATGATCTTGCGGACACCGTGATCGAGGGCATGCCGAATGAGCTCACCGGTTCCAAAAGAGGTAGCCCGCATCGGGTTGCGCTCTTCACGCCGTAACAGGGGAAGACCGGATGCGGCGGCCATTTCGATGACCGCGATGTCCTCGGTGCCCAAAATGCCCCACGTGGCATTCACCGGTTGTCCCAGCGGGCCAAGGACGCGCGTCGTGACCGTCCGACCGCCACTGGAGAGCACCAGAGCGCGCACCGTGCCCTCGCCACCGTCGGCGACCGGCAGCATGACCAATTCTGCATTTTGGAACACTTGACGAACGCCGCGGGCTATGGCCTGCGCTACCTCGGGCGCGTCTAAACTGCCCTTGAAGCCCTGCGGAGCGATCACGATCCTCATCTTGCTTCCCGTCAATGCCGTCCTGCTTCGACCTGCGTATCGAGGCTCTGCAGGTAGGCGCGGAAGTCAGTCCCAAGCGCGGGATCTTCCAGCGCGAGTTGTACGGTCGCTTTAAGATAGTCAAGCTTATTACCGGCGTCAAACCGCGTGCCCTCGAACTCGTAGGCGTAGACCTTTCGCCGGCTCATCAGCTGCACCAGGGCATCGGAGAGATAGATCTCACCGCCCGTGCCAACCGTGGTCTCCTCGAGGAGCTGAAAGATATCGGGCGTGAGCACGAATCCCCCAATCTGTGCAAGATCGGAGGGCGACTCCTCTCGCCTCGGCTTTTCCACCACCGACCGCGCCCGGCTCACCCGCCCCTCCATGGGCTCTACGGCCAGCATGCCGTACTTTTCAAAGTCGTCCGGCGGGACGCGTCGCACGCCAACCACGGGTCCGCCGTACTGCTCGGCCACGTTCACCAGCTGCTGAGGAACGGGTGGATCTCCGAGCAGGATGTCGTCTCCCCAGAGCATGACGAACGGTTCGTCTCCCACTACGTTTTTCGCCATGAGCACCGCGTGGCCGTTGCCCAGCTGCTCCTTCTGTCGAACATAGGCAATATCGGCCATGTCCGCCACGCGCCTGACCTCCTCGAGTAACGCGGTTTTGCCGGCCTTTTCCAGGGCGAACTCGAGCTCGAAATTGCGGTCGAAATAATCCTCGAGCGGCTTGGAATTGCTACTGGTCACGAGAATGATCTGGTCGATGCCCGAGGCGACAGCCGCCTCCACGATGTAGTGAATGATCGGCTTGTCGACGACATTGATCATCCCTTTGGGCATCGATTTCGTGGCGGGCAGAAATCGAGTGCCGAAGCCGGCGGTTGGAATGACCGCCTTGCGCACCTTCATGTCGCCCCTACCCAGCTTCGCGAGCGAATTGCTCGGTTGACGAGTCGAGAAAGTCGGTGCTCCAGCTCCTGTCGAGAAGTCCCGGGCCAGACCGAATCGTGAAGGTCGGCGAGCAGAAGCGCATGCTGGACCTGATCGATGGCCTGGATGTAGTCCTTTTCTACATGCTCGTGGAACTTGGCCAATTCGACGCGCGCAAAGAGCGCTCCAGAGCCGCCTTCGTCGAGGAGCTGATGCCAGGTCTGGGCGAGAGCGTCCCAGCGCCGGTCCCTCTTTTGCATGGCGGCCAGGGCGACAAGACATTCGACCCGATCCGGGCCGCCCTCAAGACGGCGCAGCGCTTCCTCGTAACAGTCGAGCGCCAGGTCTATCTCCCCGGCCAGCTCGAAGGCTTTGGCGAGGCAAAGATAGTCGACTCCATCTTGCACCATGCCGGAGTGCGGGCTCCCGATGAGGGTGTCGATATGCACGGTGAGCGTCGCAAGCGAAAGAACATCCTGCAAATTGTGATAGAAGACGGGTTCTAGAATGCCTCGGTCGCCGCTGCTCTGATACCGGAAGTAAAGCTGCGGGATGAGATAGCCCGGTACATCTTGCTCGGTGCGAATCACATTCAACACACGCGCTTCCAGCGAGGAGAGAGCGCAGCTCTCCAGTCTTCTCTTCCACAGCCTGCGAGCCGAATGCAACAGGTCGACGTGCAGCGGGTCCTGCAGGGGCGGTTCGCGGCGATGCATGATAAACCGATTCTCGAGCAGAGGCCAGTCAAAGGCTTTGCCGTTGAAGGTGACGAGAGCAGAGAAACCACTGAGGAAGGCCGCCAGCTGATCGAGGAAGATGTGTTCTTCTTGCGGGCCTCGCAGGAAGAATTGTTTGACGTGAAAGGCGCCGTTATCGACATAGCCGGCCCCCACCAAGAAGACATAGGTGCCGGCGCCCATACCGAGGCCGGTGGTCTCGGTATCCAGAAATACGGCCCGTCCGACATCGAAATAGGCGAGCTCCAGATCGCGGCAAATCAAGGCCAGGTTGCCGCCTGAAACGCGCGGCAGGTCACGAAGCGCGTGCAGGCCATGGCGGTGCTCCGTCGGGTGGACGGTCGACACGACACTGCCGGACGCATCGTCCGAGATGTTTGCTGTGTTTCGGAGGCGTCGGTCCAAGAGCGTCGAGGAACCAACTCCATCGGTGGGCGGAGCCGGGATTGGCTTTCGAACGACGCCGTAACGCGACAGGTGCTCGATCTTCACGACCTGCCCGCTCCTTCCGGCGCGACCAGACGCACCTCGTCGACCAACAATCCGATGAGCTGCAAGACACAGTACTTCGGATTTGGTCCCGGCTCCTCGTGCGGCCCGATGCACGAAGGGCAACCGCGGGCGCAGCCGCAACGGGTCACCAGGTCGAGGGCACTCAACAGCAGCTGACGGTGTAGCTGATAGAGTCGCTGGCTGAAGCCCACTCCTCCCGGCACACGATCGTACACAAAGACGGTGGGCCGTTCGGTAAAGGTGGCTCTGATTTCCGGCCAGACGGCTATGTCGTGTGGATCGCACATCAGGAAGAGTGGAGCTACCTCGCCGAGAACGTGTGACAGCCCGACCAAGCCGGACTCCAGCGCACGGCGCGACATGCGCTCGGCCGTCTCACCGGGAACGCAGAACCAGTAGGCGGCTGTGTGGAAGGTGTCTTCGTCCAGGTGAATCTGGCCCCACCCGACGTTTTCATGGGTGTGGAGCTTGATCTTCTTAAAGATGGTAGGCAGATAGCTGACGGCTACTTCTCCGTGGCTTTGCAGGCTAACACTGTCAAAGACCTCGAGAACGTTGACTTTGACTGCCAGCTCGGCATCCGTGTAGTAATCGACGTCGACGCTCTTCACGTAGGCTTTCTTCTCCTCGAAGTCCAGCATTTCAACTTGATACTGTTGTCCTTCATGGATGTAGATCGCCTCTTCGTGAACCATAGTAGGAGCCGACACCCGATCAATCTCGCCAACGACACGGGCCGGGGGACCACGGTCGATGATGACCACATTATCGGCAGCCGCCGTCCGCAGGCTCACCTCTTGCGCCGGAAAGGAGTCGGACATCCAGTGCCAGACGCCATCGACGTGATGCAGTATGTCATTGTCCGACAGGAACTGCAGAATTTCAGCCGTCATATCCGAGCCGAACCGCTCACCGTCGTGGAAAGGAAGTTCGAAGGCAGCGCACTTGATATGGCTAACCAGAATGATCAGGTTGTTCGGATCGATGAGTCCGGCTTCCGGAGAGCGCTCGAAAAAGTAATCAGGATGCGTTATAAGGAACTGGTCCAGCGCGCTACTGTTGGCGACCATCACCGCTATGGATGATTCATTACGCCGGCCCGACCGACCCATCTGCTGCCAAGCGCTGGCGATGGTTCCGGGAAATCCTGTGATGACGGAGGCATCCAGAGCCCCGATGTCGATTCCGAGCTCGAGCGCATTGGTGGCCACAACTGCCCGAACGGCACCGTCCCGGAGGCCACGCTCGATCTCACGCCGCTGAAGCGGCAGATATCCGCTTCGATAGCCGCGGATTGCATTCCGCTTGCGGCTTCCGACCTCGTCTCGCAGATAGCCCAAAAGCAGCTCGACGGCAGTACGGGTGCGTGCGAAGACGATGGTCTGGAGATTGTGCTGCAGGAATCGTGCGGCTAGATCTCGCGCTGCCAGACGCGAGCTCGACCGCAGGCCCACCTCTCGATTGACCAGGGGAGGATTGTAAAGGATGACATGCTTCTTGCCCGACGGAGAGCCGTTATCGTCGACGAGCGTGACCGGCGCCTCGATCACTCGGGAGGCGAGCTCCGCCGGATTTGCGATGGTGGCGGAGCAACAAATAAAGAGCGGGTCGGAGCCATAGTGCCGGCAAATGCGTCTGAGCCGCCGAATCACATTGGCCACGTGACTGCCGAAGATGCCCCGGTACACGTGGAGCTCATCAATTACGACATAGCGCAAATTTTCGAAGAGACGTACCCAACGAGGATGATGGGGCAGGATGCCGGTGTGGAGCATGTCCGGATTGGTGACGACGATGTGGCCCGCGCTTCGAATAGCCCGCCGAGCCGTCTGTGGCGTGTCCCCGTCATAGGTGAAGCTCTTTATGTCGACGCGAAGCGCCTGAATCAATCCGTGGAGCTCGGCCAACTGATCCTGTGAGAGGGCCTTGGTAGGAAAGAGATACATGGCCCTGGCGGTGTCATCCGCCAGAATTGCATGTAGCACGGGCAGGTTATAGCAGAGCGTCTTCCCCGAGGCGGTTGGCGTGACGACGGCAACGTTCTCGCCTCGACTCACGGCCTCGGCAGCGGTCGCCTGATGTGTAAAGAGACGATCGATACCTCGCATGCGGAGAGCGGCAAGCAGGCGGCCGTCGATGCCGGCGGGAAATTGGGCGTATGATGCCTCTCGCGCAGGCAGCTCCCGATACGCGGCGACATTCGCGGCGACCGCCGAATCGTCGAGCGTCGCCTCGACAATCTGGTCGACGTCCATGGGCGGAACGCCTTTCTAGCTCAGCACGCCTGAGGTTTCCATGGTACCGCGCATCAGCATGGGTATCAAGGAAGGATCAGTCTACTTGTTGCCGTTCACCGTCACGGCAGTTTGAATCGGAACTATGTCTCGACCCAGGCAGGCGGCAAGAAGAGCCATCCGAATGAACAGACCGTTCTGCGCCTGGCGGAAATAGGCAGCTCGAGGGTCGGCGTCGACGTCGATTGTGATCTCGTCCACGCGTGGCAAGGGGTGCATGACGATGGAGTCGGACCTCATAGCACGCAGCAGATTGCGGTCGACGACATAGACGCCCTTGGCGGCCAGATAGTCCTCGGTGCGATCGCCAAACCGCTCCTTCTGGATTCGGGTCTGGTAGAGGACGTCCACTTCAGGCGCAATAGCTCGCAGATCCGACTCCTCCGTGAACCGCACATCGTGACGGCAAAGATACTCCTTAATATCCTCGCGCATTTTGACGACCTCGGGCGCAACCATAAATATCCGCACATTGCGGTACTTGGCCAGCAGGTAGCAAAGCGAGCGCACCGTCCTGCCGTTGGCGAGGTCGCCCACCACTGCGATCGTGAGATTGTCGATGCGGCCCAGTTCTTTCTCGATGGTGTAGAGATCGAGGAATGCCTGGGTGGGATGCTGCCCGGTGCCGTCGCCTGCATTGATGATTGGCACCCGAGAGATGTCGGCGGCACGCCTGGCAGCGCCGCTCTCGTAATGACGCATGACGATGACGTCGGAATAGCCGCTGAGGATGCGGATGGTGTCTTCGAGCGTCTCACCTTTGGAGACGGAAGAAAACTGGCGGGCGTTTTCGGTGGAGATGACACTGCCGCCGAGGCGCAGCATTGCCGTTTCGAAGGAAAAGCGAGTCCGCGTGCTCTCCTCGTAAAAGAGGCTGGCCATGATGTAGCCCTCCAGGATCCTGGACCCCCCCTGCTCCACGACCTCTTCCATCTCCCGCGCGGTGGCAAATAGCTCCTCGAGCATTACTCGGTTGAAATCCTGCGCTGCGACGACGTGGTGCAATCTCACTGACTCATTCCTCCTCACAAAAAAAGGAGGCCGATCAGGCCTCCGAGAGATCGTTTGATTGGTTGTACTTGCACTGCACCGGGCAAACTCGCCTCACGAATCCTCATCACCGACGGCGGCCGTCCGCCCTCGAATGGAGGTGGGTGAGCGTGGCTGCTTGAATGATTGTACGCACACTCAGTTCAACAGGGCAACGCTCAGGTGCTTTCGGACCTATTATTGGATGAGGGTACCCGCCAAGCAGGCCGGGTACCCCCTGGGTGCCCGCTGAGAACCGGCCGGGGAGGGCGCACAGGCCCCTTCGCGCCATCGCTCAGTCACTGGGTAGGGTCTGAATCCAATCTTCCAGTGCACGGTGAGTGGACCAGAAAGCAAGCTCGGGCCAGGGAATATTGCGTGGAGCGAAGGAGGCAAATTCTAGCGTTTCTCTGCCTTTCGACGGTTCAGAGAGCGCCTCCGCTAGAAAGATAATGTGTACCGTCGACATCTCGGGACGGGAGTACACGTTCAGAAGCGGACCGAGCTTGACCTCGAGGTTCAGCTCTTCGAGCGTCTCCCGACTCGCTGCCTCCTGGACCGTCTCCCCCAATTCCATGAACCCGGCAGGAAAGGTCCAGTAGCCGAGCCGGGGCTCGATGGCCCGGCGCAGCAGCCAGACGCGCCCGTCCAGCACGGGAATGGTGCCGGCCACGATCTTGGGATTGAGGTAATAGATGTGGCCGCAGGCCTCGCACACCAGCCGTTCGCGCTCCTCTTTCGGGACGAAGCGATGCTGAAGCCGATCTCCACAGGCGGGACAGAAAGCTATCTGGCTCTGCATGCCTAAATGTATATTGTCAACTGACCTGGCACGAGAATTGCTCACTCATCTTCCACGCGTCGTGGAAGAGTCGTATATCGAAGGAGGGGACGATGAAACTTGTTCTCACAACCGCCAGTCTACAAGTTGCCGGTCACCTTGGTCCTACCTGCATCGCGTGCGGAAACAGCAGGCGGTTCTGGATCCACACGTCGGAAGGCGACCGTTTGGTGGAGTTGAGCCAGGTGCTGGATGAGGAGGTTCAGATCACGGCGTGCGGGCGTTGCCAATCGCACAATTCAATCGTGGTCGCGCCTGTCGACTGACACCGGCCCGGCCAGGGGGCGGCTCCGCCGGCGGTCGCTGCTGGTTTGTCCCGGAAAGTGACACAGGGCGGAAAGTTGAATGCACTGTGCCCCTGGTAGAATCGTCCGGTCACTTTCGGGAGCACGGGCTATCCATGGATGCTGGGACAGAATACGACGTTATCGTGGTAGGGACGGGCCACGCCGGCTGCGAGGCCGCCCTGGCGTCTGCTCGCATGGGCTGCCGAACCTGCGTCTTTACCCTGAACTTGGATAACGTAGCCCTGATGCCGTGTAATCCCTCCATCGGCGGCCCAGGAAAGGGTCATCTGGTCCGCGAGATCGACGCTCTCGGCGGTGAGATGGCGCGCAACACGGACCGCACCAGCATCCAGATCCGGATGCTCAACACGAGCAAGGGTCCGGCTGTGCAGGCGCTACGCGCCCAGTGCGATAAGCGCGCATACGCGCTAGGCATGAAGTCCGTTCTGGAAGATCAACCAAACCTCGACGTCAAGCAGGCGTCGGTCGAGGATCTGATCGTCGAGACGGAGGGCGGAATGCCATCGGTCGCAGGGGTCACGACGAGCGCCGGTGCCGCCTACCGCGCACGCACGGTTGTCTTGACGACAGGAACGTTTCTCAAAGGGCGCATCATCGTCGGCGACCAACGCTATCCTGCCGGAAGAGCCGGCGAGTTTCCGGCCGATAAGCTGTCCTCCAGTCTCGCTCGCTGCGGTTTCGCGCTGGGGCGGCTGAAGACGGGCACACCGCCTCGGATCGACGGCCGCGGCATCGAATACTCGCTTACAAATGTTCAGCCGGGAAGCGAGACGCCGCTCTTCTTCAGTTGCGACGCCCGTAATGCCTTCCGACTGGGAAGAATGGCTGCTCCACATGCTCGCTGTCCCGTCGCAGATATTGGAGGCGAGCCATGGCCGGGGCGCGACTCGTGGCGCGAGCAACTTTGCTGCCACCTGGTCGAGACAAACGAGGAGACCCATCACATTATTCGGTCGAATCTGGACCGCGCACCCATGTACAACGGGGGCATCACCAGCGTGGGTCCAAGGTATTGCCCTTCGATCGAGACCAAGATTGTGCGTTTCGCCGAGAAGGCTTCGCACCATCTCTTCCTCGAGCCGGAGGGCTGGCACACCCGCGAGGTGTACGTGCAAGGCGCCAACACCAGTCTGCCCGAGGACGTGCAGCTTGCCATGCTGAGGAGCATTCCTGCTTTGCGAAACGCGGAGATCATGCGGGCCGGCTATGCCATCGAATACGATTATCTGCCCGCCACGCAGGTTTATCCAACCCTCGAGGCAAAGCTGATGCGAAACCTGTACCTCGCAGGCCAGATCATCGGAACCACGGGGTACGAGGAAGCGGGCTCTCTGGGCATCGTGGCCGGCATCAATGCCGGCGCTCGGACCCGTGGACGAGAAGGAATCATTCTCAGGCGCGATCAGGCGTACATAGGCGTCTTGATCGACGACCTGGTGACCAAGGAGATGGATGAGCCTTACCGGATGCACACCTCGCAAGCCGAGTTCCGGCTTCTGCTGAGGCAGGACAATGCCGAGGAACGGCTGAGCGGCTTGGCGGCCGAGCTGGGTCTCATCGACGAGACGCGCGCTGCTGAGCTCCGCCGGCGGCAGCAGCAAGTGAAAGAGATCGTGGCACGACTCGATAGCGCACGGCTGGCACCAATTGCGTCGACCAATGCTGCGCTTGAAGCGCGGGGGTTGCTGCCATTGACGCACGGCGCGCGAGCACGCGATCTGCTGTGCCGCGCGGAGGTGCGCATCGATTTGTTGCAGGATCTCGGTATCGTGCCGGACGACATCATTGACGAGGTTGCCCGCGAAGTGGAGACGGTCGTCAAGTACTCCGGTTACATGGATCGACAGGAGGCCGAGGTGAATCGGCTGCGAAGGCTGGAGGAGCGATCGATTCCTTCAACGCTTGACTATCGCTCCATCCACGGCATGAGGTCGGAGTCGCGGGAGAAGCTGGAACGGGTGCGGCCGCAGACCGTGGGTCAAGCTTCGCGCATTGGGGGAGTTGCTCCGTCCGACATCTCTGTCCTTCTCGTGCACCTGGAGCGGGAGCGGCGTAAGCCGGTACGAACCGGCTAGGCCCGGATGCGCGCCCAGGTCGTGCTCCTACAAGACGAATGCATCTTGCTCGCACGCCACGAGCGCGCTGCAGGCTCGTACTGGGTCCTGCCGGGCGGCTCGGTGGAGCAGGATGAGACGCCGGAAGCAGCGGCCATGCGCGAGGTGCGGGAGGAGACAGGATTGGAGATCGAGCTGGAACGTTTGCTGTTCGTGGATGGCCCGCGCGATGATGGCCGGGTTGTCATCAGGCAGCCGCGTTACACCTATCTGGGCAGGATCGTGGGTGGAGCGCTACGCGCGGTTGAAGATCGCGTCGGGGGGCATCACGTGAAAGGCCACCTCTGCGGCGCTGCCTGGATGCGTTTTGATTTTCCGGGGTACGATAGCGCGACCAGGGATACGCTGCGGCTGGTACAGAATTCACTCACGGGGTGAGGGGAGAGGCAGGGCTCTTGGGCGGGTGGCAGGTGGAAGCGGCGTCTGATCCAGCCGGGCAACGTCGGTGAGGCGCCAGAAGCGACGCGCCAGGAGGGAGACCAGATAGCGCTCTCGCTGAATGGTTCCTTCTATTATCAGTGAAGCGCTGCCATTCACAATCTGACGGTAGTGACTAGAGACATCCGGATAGACTGCAACCGGAAGCTCCCCTTCCTCATCCGCCAGCACGAGAAACATCATTCCCTTGGCGGTCGGAGGCTGCTGGCGGCTGATGACGACACCTGCAGTCACGACCAGCGTACCGGGCGCTCTGCCCTGGAGCTGGCCAATAGAGAGAACGCCTGCCTGCAAGAGTGACCGCCGATAGAAAGCCATGATGCTGTAACGCGCGGACGCTCCTTGAAGGGAGAAGTCCAGACCGGCGACATCCAGCTCGGTCAGTGGAGGCAGATTCGGCAGTGGTGCCTGTAGGTCCCATCCCGGAAGCCTGCGATGGGAATCCTGCCGTCGCGGCACAGTGCGCACAACCTCCTCGAGCTGCCACAGCAGTTTTCGTCGATTCACGCCGAGCGTATCGAATGCGCCGACGGCAATCAGGTGCTCCACGGCATCTCGATCCAGCGGCGTACGCCGCCAGAAGCCGGAGAGGGAGGAAAACGGGCGATCTCCCCGTGCCGTCACAATGTCCTGAGCGGTTGTCTCCGTGAGTCCGCTCACCTGCATCAGCCCCATTCGAATTGCTCCATACTCGGGGTTATAGCGCGCAAAGCTCCGATTTATGTCGACCGGAAGAACGCGAATTCCCCATTTGCGAGCCTCTTCGATTACCGTCTGGGTGGGGTAATAACAACAGGGCTCGTTGGACAGGATGGCAGCCAGGAATTCGGCCGGATAGTAGACCTTGAGAAATGCCGTTTGATAGACAATTTTGGCGAAGGCAGCGGCATGGCTCCGGCAGAAGCCATAGCCGGAGAAGTAGGTGATCATTTCGTAGAGACCCTCCGCCAGGTCCCGCTCGCGCCCCAGCTTCACTGCGCTCTCCACGAAGGTCTCGCGACAGGTGTCCATCTGCGCCTCGGTCCGATAGTGGGACATGGCGCGCCGCAATCCATCGGCATCTGCGTATGACAGGCCGGCGAAGTCATGCGCCACCTGGAGTACCTGCTCCTGAAAGATCACGATGCCAAGGGTGTCTTGAAGGCAGCGCTCCAGGCTTGGGTGTGGGTAGGTTACTCCTTCCCGGCCCAATCGCCGCTCGACGTATGGATCGACCATGCCTCCCTGTAGCGGTCCAGGCCGAAAGAGCGCAATCTGGATGATGAGATCGCCAAACGTGCGAGGTTGAGCCCGCTCCAGGAGTGCCCACTGACCAGGGCTCTCGATCTGGAAGATACCGATGGTCTTGGACGAGCAGATTACATCGAAGACGGCCGGATCATCCAATGACAGATTGTCGATGGGGAGCTGAATACCACGCGCCTGGTGGATGAGCTGGACGGCCTCATCCACGATGGACAGAGTGCGCAGCCCCAGGATGTCGAATTTGATCAACCCCAGCACTTCGACGTCGTCCTTATTGAGCTGGCAGACCCGCACGCCACTGGTGGCGTATTCTAGCGGTACCACGTCGACCAACGGCTCGGCCGTGATGAGCATTCCCCCGTTATGGAGTGAGAGGTGGCGAGGACAGCCATCGAGCTGCTCACACAAATCGAGAACCTGATCTAATGGGGACCCCTCACCCCCCAGCCCCACAGCCGGCAGACCCAGAGGGTACCCAGGGACCGGCCTACAGGGTGGGCCAGGAGAGGGGGAGTTACAGGACTGCATCTCCCCTCTCCGCCACCCACTGGCGTGGGTACCCGGCTGGAAGGGGGCTGGGGGTGAGGGGGATCCACTATCGGCCACGGAGGGTAGAGCCCCGGCAAGCTGCAGTTCTTCTCGCATGTGCTTGACGCCTCGATAACTGAGCTTGGCCGCAAGATGATCGATGACTGATGGGGAGTAACCCAACGCTTTGGCCACGTCCCGGAACGCCGAGCGAGAGCGGTAGGTGACGACATTTGCCACCATGGCGGCATGCTCGGTGGTGTAGCGGTCCTGAATATAGGCGATGACTTCATCCCGACGGCGAGAGTCGAAGTCGATATCGACGTCGGGCATGCCCACACGGCCTGGATTGAGAAACCGCTCGAAGAGCAGGTTGTTGGCGATAGGATCAACCGCCGTGATGCCCAGGACATAGGCCACAATGGAGTCGGCAGCAGAGCCTCGCCCCGCACAGCGAATACCGCGCTCGCCGGCGAAGCGCACAATGTCCCATACGCAGAGGAAGAAAGAGGCCAGGCCCATCTGCTCGATAACGGAAAGCTCGTGCGCAAGCTGATTGCTCACCTCGGGAGTCAACGGTTTATAGAGCCGGCGAACGCCGGTCTGACAGAGCTGATAGAGGTGCGAGAACGCGGTCTCTCCGGGCGGCACCGGAAAATCGGGCGGCCGGCATGAGACGGCCAGCAGCTCTAGATTGCAGGAGTCCGCAATCTTCTGAGTATTGGCGCTACAGGCATCGAAGACGCCGGCGGGCAGCCCGAAGGCAGCTCGCAGCTCATCCTCAGATTTGAGGTAATACTCGCCATTGACATGCCGCACATCATTCCACTCGTCGAGTGTGGTGCGGGTTTGAATGCAGGCCATGACGTCACGCAGCCGGTACTCGGCTGGAAGCGCATAGTGCACATCGTTGGCGATGACGCAGTCCAGATTTGTTTGCCGGGCCACATCCAGCAACGCCTCGACCAGCGCGGTATCGTCGGGCAAGAGGTGATGCTCCAGCTCGATCCAGAAATCCTGGCCGAAGATGCCGGTGTATCGCCGAGCTGCGGCCACCGCCAGATCCCGCCTTCCCGCAAGCAGGTGGGAGGCAACCTCTCCGCGCCGGCAGCCGGAGAGCGCAATCAGACCATCGCAGTGCGAGGCCAGATCGGCGAGGGTAATCTGTGGATCATCTTGATAGTCGAGCTGCGCTTTGGTGATGATGCGACACAGATTGGCGTAGCCACCGCGGTCCCTGGAAAGAAGGATGAGATGCGGCTTGAGACTATTATCCTCCTGCCGCAGGCATATCTCCGCGCCGATGATTGGCTTTATCCCATAGGCACGAGCTGCCTGCATAAACCGCACGGCGCCATAGAGACCGTGGTGATCGGTGAGCGCAAGAGCCGGCATCTCCAGCTCCGCCGCCCGCTGCAGGAGCCGATCAGGTGGAGAAGCGCCATCGAGAAAACTGAAGTTGCTGTGAACATGAAGATGGATCATCAGTCATAGAGGCGCTCCAGGAACCATCCACCGCGCTCACAGTAGATCTCGTATGTGCCGAAGTTCTCACATTCGACTTTGTAGTACTGGCGAGAGATCTCTTGACGCCACCAATCAACGCGGACAATCCAGCGTTTCAACACGGCGGTGATACGGTGAACCCTGCGCCGCCAGGTAAAGGCCTGGAGCCGATCGCCTTCATACTCTACGGTGATTGGCTCGAAGTAGAGCTTGGTCATCTTTTCCTCCCCACCTTCGTGGGAGTCAGGCTCCCCACCTTCGTGGGGGTCAGGCTCCCCACGTGCCGGCGAGACCGGCCGACTGTTGCTGCGCGCCGGTCTCGGAGACCGGGCTGCCAACGGAACCGCCGCTCGGCCAGAACGTTATCCGGATCCACCTGGGCCACATGGCAGAACGGCGCTTCTCCGTAGCGGGCGGTTAGAATCTGCTCTTGCCGGAGCAAGGCTTGCAGCCGGCCCGTGCTCATTCCTGCCAGCATACCGGTCTGATCGAGACGATTGAATTCCGCAAATGAGAGTTGTGACGGCGGTTCAAACTCTGAGATCTGAAGCTCGATGGCGTGTAGCTGCGGGGTGAGAGACATGGCAGGCGCATCGGGGTTTACGGCCGGCCAGCTCTGCAGTAGGAGTCGTTGCGCCTGCTCGATGAGTGGAGGGGCCGTATCAATTGGGGTACGAACGAGTTGTGCGTTGTGCGTTATGAGTTGTGAGCTGTCCTGCGGAGGGGCGATCCCCCCTCCGCGGGCCGGACAAAGTCCGGGGACCCGCTGAGAATCGCCCGTCCTCTCCCCGTTACGGGGCTCGCCGTAGGGGCCGGACACCCAAGCGCTTGCGACACCCAAAGGGTACCCGGTACCCGCCGCGCCCACCCTCGGGTGCAGCTGGGCAGATACAGGCGGATCGACGAGGAGGTCGACACCTGCGGCAGTGGCATCATCCTCTGCCGCAGGGACGCAGCGGGCGACCACGGGAGGATCGCCCCTACGGATAGGTCGAAGGGGGTGAGGGGTGTAATTGGGCTGTGGCAGCATCGAGTGGATGCGATACGGCACAGAGAACCCCTCATCTCTCTCCCTCAAGGGGAGAGGGGGAGACTCGTATCCACCCACCTGTATCGGCGAGTCTCCTTTCTCCCCCTGAGGGAGAGAGGGTGAGGGGTTCTCCCATGTCAGGGTCAACTCCACCAGTCTTCCGGCGAGATAACGATGCTGAAGCTCGGCGGCGCAGGTATGCGCAAGCCGGTTGATAGCGGTAGCGGCTTCTTCAGGTGAGCCGTCTTCGCACTCATATCGAGCAACGACCAATGGCTTCGCCGGTGGTGGAACAACCGGTCGTGGGTCAATGCCTCGCGCATAGCAATGCAGTCGCTCACCAACTACGCCAAAGCGCTGTTTGACGGATCGAGCAGGCAGAGCAGCGAACTGCCCGATCGTCCGGAGACCCAAAACCCGAAAGGTCAACGCCAGCTGCGGGTCTACATCGGGCAGAAGCGTGATGGGAAGGTCCGCGAGAAATGCTCGCTCCTTGCCCCGCTCAATCACGCTGATACCATCGGCACCAACGATCGTCGAGGCTAGCTGCGCCACCAGCCGATTGGAGGCGACACCCAGCCAGGGCGTAATGCCGATAGTAACTTGAATCTGCCTGGTAATCGCGTAGGCTGCGCTCCGGCCATCGCCCCATTGACGCTCGCAGCCCGATAAATCGCAGACTGCCTGGCCCATCTCTATCGACTCGACCAGTGGAGTGTACGTCCGGAGAATGTTGCATACCGCCTCCCAGACAGCCTCGTACCGAGATGGATCGGGAAGGAGAAAGACGCCGTCAGGGCATTGCTGATACGCCTGAGAAAGAGCCATATCAGGATGCACACCAGAGCGCTGCGCCAGAATATTTGCTTCGCGAACCGTCCCCCGTTGGTGAGGCAAGCCACCTATGATGACGGGCCGAATGCGAAGTTCTGGACGCCGAAGCTCTTCGACTGCAATCCAGAAGCCGGGGACCACACGAAGGTGGATGAGCCATGAGCTATGAGCCATGAGCCATGAGCCTTAGTGGGATCAGGCAGGATGCTGTGCGAGCAGGCGTAGACACGGACCGCAGGCCAATGTGGTTTAAAGAAGCCGTTTCAGTCGTCTCGCCTGCATTTGACATATATTCTGTAGGGGCGTCAACCTTGGACCAGACCGCCTCGGAGGGGGAGAACGGCCTGAAGGCCTCATCTACGGCCATCGTCGGGCATGGTCGACCATCCATAGCGCACCATCCTCTGCGACCCGCCATTAGTACAGATAGGGCTATCTACCTTCATTGGAACATAAGTTCTATTATCTGTCAATACCTAGTGGGGATTTTCTCGACAAAACACTACATCTTGTGCCGTCCGCTCATCGGGCATCAGTTGTAGGGGACCGTTCGCGAACAGCTCCTACGAACAATTTCAAGACACAGCTCATAACTCACGGCTCAGGGCTCACAGACACCCAAGCGGGCTTCGCCCGCGGCGGCACCCAAGCGGGCTTCGCCCGCGGCGGCACCCAAGCGGGCTTCGCCCGCGGCGGCACCCAAGCGGGCTTCGCCCGCGGCGGCACCCAAGCGGGCTTCGCCCGCGGGGTACCCGGCCCATAGCTCAGCGCTCACACAGCTCGCTGCTACAATCGGCTACATCCGAGGAGGGTGGATGGATCTCTCCTTCGAGACGCTCGACCTCAAACTCCACTTCCCTTTCACCATCTCCCGCGGCACGCAGCTCATCGCCGACAACGTGCAGATCCGCCTCAGCGATGGCGACGTCACCGGCCTGGGCGAAGCTGCCCCCGCCGAACATTACGGCGAGACGCAGGGGAGCGTCCTGGCGTTCCTCGAGCGCCTACGTCCCCACCTTGCGCAATTCCCAAGCCTTCCCATCCATACGCTGCACCAGATCATGGATGGAACCGTACGGCTCAACCCTGCTGCTAAAGCAGCAGTTGACATGGCTTTGTACGATCTCCTCGGCAAGCGCCTTGGCGTGCCCGTCTACACCATCCTCGGTCTCGACCCCAGGTGCACGCCGCGCACCTCATACACTATCGGCATCGACGCGCCGGACGTCATGGCCCAAAAGGCGGCCAAGGCCCGTGACTATCCTATTCTCAAGATCAAGGTAGGAACGTCCAACGACCATGCCAACCTTCAAGCCATTCGCGACGCACGGCCGGACGCCATGCTGCGGGTGGATGCGAACGAAGCATGGACACCCAAGGAAGCTGTCAAGCGCATCGAGGAGCTGCTGCCCTACAATCCGGAATTCGTGGAGCAACCGGTCGTCGCCCATGATCTCGAGGGTCTGGGATATGTGCGCCAATCCGTTTCCCTTCCGGTGCTGGTCGACGAAAGCTGCGGGGTACCGGCGGATGTGCCGCGTGTGGCCCCGTACGTCGACGGCATCAATATCAAGCTTATGAAGTGCGGTGGGATCTATCCTGCTCTGCAGATGATTCACCTGGCGAGGGCTCACAATCTTAAGATCATGTTGGGCTGCATGGTAGAAAGTTCCATTGCCATCACAGCAGCAGCTCATCTCTCACCCCTCGTCGACTACGGCGATCTCGACGGAAATCTCTTGATCGAAGATGATCCCCAGTGTGGTTCGACCGTGGTGAACGGAAAGCTTGTCCTGCCGGAAGGTCCGGGATTGGGACTGCACCCATCGTGATGAAGTAACCATAGACGGATAGGGAAGGAAATGGAAACCTCGGACGTTTTTGAGAGCAAGCTGCTCAGCAGCGGAGTGCAAGTCGTCGGACAGCCGATGCAGGGAGTAGAGTCGGTAGCGGTTGGCTTCCTGATCGGTACCGGAGCTCGTGATGAGCGGCCGGAGCAATTTGGGGTTTCACACTTTATCGATCAAATGCTGTTCCGCGGCACGGAACGTCATGACGCCCGACAGATCTCCGAGCAATTCGACGGACTCGGGATCAGCTACGACGCATCGGCCGGCCTCGAGATGACGTTGGTGAGCGCGGTGCTTCTTGGCGACAAAGTTGGGCAGGCGGTCAATCTACTCTGCGAGGTAATCCGCTCCCCGCGCTTCCCGGAGGATGCCGTCGAGGACGTACGGAATCTCGTTCTGCAGGAGCTCCGACAGCGCGAAGACCAGCCGGGTCAAAAGGTCATGGACACGCTTCGCCAACAATTCTTTGCCGGGAGTCCGGCCAGCCATGACGTTCTCGGCACGGAAGAAACAATCGCGCGGCTCACTCGCGACGACCTCGTACAGTACTGGACCGATCGGTATACTGCGAACAATATCATCATATCGATCGCGGGCAACTTCGACTGGGACCAGGTGTTAGCGCAGCTGGAGCGTACAACTGCCTCCTGGCCTGCAGGAAGAGGGCGGATTGAGATGTCGGAACCGGTACCCCGATCCGGCATTACGGTCATCGAGCGCGAAACGACCCAGGAGCATATCGGGATTGCATTTCCAGGAGTCCGCGTGGCGGATCCTCAATTCTATGCCGCATCGCTCCTGGTGCAGGCGATGGGCGGAAGCTCCTACTCGCGCCTTTTTCAGGAGGTTCGCGAGAAGAGAGGCCTGGCGTACTCTGTGCAGGCGCGCTTCGATGCTCTGGAGGTCACGGGGATGTTCAGGGTGTACGTCGGCACGAGCGCCGAACGGGCTCACGAGAGCATCGAGGTCATTATGGCGGAGCTGAAGAAGGTGCAGGAGACCGGACTGACCGAAGACGAGCTGACCCTTGCCAAGACGCGCTTGAAGAGTCAGGTGGTCATGAGGAGTGAGAGTACCTCTTCCCGCATGGTGGCGAACTTGCGCAGCTGGTTTTTTGAGGAGACGTTGCGCAGCTTGCAAGAGGTGAAGGATCGGATCGAGAGCATCAGCACCGGGGATGTTCTGCGACTTGCACAAACCTTGGGAATAACACGCAATTTGGCCGCCGTGGCATTGGGACCGGAGTCGGAACAGGATTTGTTCGGACGGGTGCTGGCGCAGTCGTAGGAGGAAGGGGCACATGACAACAGCGATCACGCGGCAGGATAGCCGCTTTTACACGCATCAGCTTCCAAACGGTCTCCAGTTGCTGGGCCAGCAGATACCCGGAGTTAACTCGGTTGCGACAGTTTTTTGGGTGTACACCGGCACCCGAGACGAACCGCAGCAGCAGCTCGGTGTCTCGCATTTTCTGGAGCATATGGCATTTCGGCGCACCAAGCATTTCGCCGGAGATCAGATCGACCGCGCCTTCGAGGAGATGGGTGCAGATCACAACGCCGCTACGGGACCAGAGATGACATTTTACTGGACGAGAGTACTGTCCGAGAATATCTTCTGGAGCCTTGACGTTCTGTCGGATCTCCTTCAACCCGTGCTTGATCCGCAGGACTTCGACCAGGAACGGAATGTCATACTCGAGGAAATCGCTCGCTACGAGGATTTGCCGACTCAGGTCCTGCTGGATCACTTCATGGACGATTTCTTCGGCCCCCACCCACTGTCCGGAAGAACGCTTGGAACTCCGGATACGATACAAGCGTTGACCGTCGAGCAGATGCGGGACTATTGGAGTCGACGCTATGGCAGTAGAAACGTGCTATTCGCGATCGCCGGCGATTTTGACTGGGATGCAATCGTGGACCGGGTCGAACAGCTCTCCGAGAGCTGGGGCCAGGGAGAGACGGGCAGAGGATTAGTGCGCGCTCCGTTCAACCCCGCCTTCGAGGTATATCAGCAGGGTCAGTTCGTCCAGGAGCAACTCGCTGTCGGCACACCTTCCGTCTCGAGAGGCGATCACCGTTACTACGTGGCAGCGATCCTGGCGACCATTTTGGGCGACGAGACCGGCTCTCGGCTCTATTGGGCAATTCAGCAAAGGGGTCTGGCAGAGTCTGCGACCGCTCAAATTATGGAATTCGACGACAATGGCGTCATGCTCATCCACCTGGCAACTGAACCAAGGCTGGCCGCCGAGGCGCTGGACGTCGCGCGTAGGGAGATGGAACGACTTCAGTCATTCGACGTGACTCCGGACGAGCTGGACCGGGCCAAGGCGAAGCTCGAAAGCTCGGTCATCATCGGGGGCGAGAGTACCAACGAGCGCGTCATGGGTCTCATCCGATCCTGGCTGGCGGAGCGTCGGCTGGAGACGCTCGAGCAGATTAAAGCCAAGATCGACGCGGTCTCGCTTGACGACCTGCGACACCTTCTGGAGGAGTTTCCGGTCATGCCCGGCCAGGTCACGACTGCGGTCGGGCCGCTGTCGTCGAACGACTTTCAAGGGGCGCGGTAATCCGCAGGTTGTTGTCGGTTCAACCGTTGTCACCCTCCTCCCCCAGGCGCAGGACATAGGTGGCAGGGTGAGCCGTTTCGCGATAGCCAAGCCAGTAGGCCATGTTGAAGCTGGTTGGCTCCTGGAAGCAGAATTCATCCTCGGCACCGGTGTGGACTTCGATCAGTAGCAAGTTATGGCCCGCAAGTGGAATGGAGCCGTGGGTTGCGAACGGATCTGCGGGAAGCTGAACCATGCTCCCGGAGGGAGACAGAAGTGTGCTATGCGTGTTGTCGAAGGCGTGGCCCGTGAGGGACGAGTCGGTATCGAAAAAGAGTCTGACCTGAGCGGTATCGGGCACGGGACGACCCTGGCGATCGAGCACCCTCATCCGATTCACGGGTGGAATGTCGGCGAACCACTCTCCCAGGTTGCAGGGTGGGTTGGCGTTGCCACACCGAGGTCGCCGCCCTCGGAGACGGTTTAACACCGCGATGGTATAGGGGCTGTAGGAGGGCGTGCAGACACATGACATCAGATCTTGCTCGCGGTTCTGGTAGAAGAAGCTTTCGTCCCGCCCGGCAGTGAAGGGGAGAATCTTGTTCGCGGCGTCGAGCGGTCGGGCAGCGTTCCACACGGGTTTGCCGTCCATACCGATTGCTGACAGTTGACTCGCATCCCGGAGCGGAATGTCGAAGCGATACAGGTCCGCCAGATACCGCGCATGGCTCAGCTCTTCGATCAGGGCCCAGTCGACATCGAACGGACCTTCCCAGTTGTGCGGATAGGTTTTGGCGGCGTCCTGTGCCGGCAGCCCCCACTGCAGATCCACCGAATGATCCTGAGCGTTCGGCGAATTCGTCGCTCTGCCACCATGGAGCGGCAGGGTGCCATCGGGCACCACGATGACCTTGTCCACTCGTACGCGGTCGGCTACCCCCGTCGGTGCGACCTCGGGGTCAGAGGACGACGCGAGCAGTTGGTTCCAGGCCGCGACCTGTCGCTGGAGCCAATCCTCGAAGGAGTTAGAACCGGAACATCTCAAGTTTTGACAGTAAAGCCACTGCTGATCACGAAAGTACGCATAGGCGCTCCGCTCCACCCAGTAACCGAGAGCCAGAGCGTCGGTACGGATGCTGAGCTGATTGTTGGCGCTCGCTAAATCGTCGCCCTCCGGGACAAGCTGAAACTTGAGCTTTTGAGGATGGAGCTGCCAGCGCCACCGAAGGCTGAAAACCGTTTCCTGCCCGGGATTGAGCGGCTGCGAAGAGGTACCCGACTCCACGAGACTGCGACCCACATACCAGTGGTAGGAAAAGGGCGAGGCCGGACGCCAGCCCGCGTTCATGACGTGGGCAGTAAACGTAACCGGATCCCCGGGAGCGGGCGCATTCTTTGGCGCGTCGTAGGGGTAGGCTGGATCCCGGTGAATGTACGTGACGTCGAGGTCTGGCAGGTCAGGCCGGCCGGCGAGCGCTTCGAATCCGGGGTACACTTGATCCGCATCAGGCGCTGCGGCAGCATCAAAATAGGCAGCGTAAAAGGTTACGGCCCAATGATTGCGGCCGCGAAAGACGAAGCATCTGCCTGCGGTAACCCCTGGAGCTCCGGGCATCGCCTGCAGATCGCTCACGACCTCAAGAAATCCGTTTGCTCCGATGGGCAGTCCACCGGATATATCGGGCATCGTGTCGGAGCAGAACGGTGAAGCCTGGACCCCCCAGTCGTCATTTCCGGCCAGATCGTGCACGATGACGTGAAGGTAACGATGCCTCGCAAGTACGCCGGAAAAGCGGCAATCTCGCGCATCGTCGAGGCAGGTGCGGTCACCGAGAAAGAGCGATTGTACAGCAGGAACGGAGGACTGAGCTCGTGATGGTTGCGGCGGCAATGCAGATAAGAGAAGCACGCCGAGCGTCACTAGAGATCGACACCAGATATCTCTCATGTTCTTCCAACATTTCCAGGGTACGATAGGTACTGAGGGTCGCTCACTCCTCTCCTCCTGAGACTGAGCTCGGTGGTTCCCTGGCCACCGAGCTCAATTCTTTTGTTTGCGGCGGCACTTCCGCAGTGCTATGCTTCGTTGCGTCCCCCCTTCACCAAGCCGCTCTCAGATTCGCTTATGCGGACCGGCCCACGCTTTTTTCGGAATGTAGAGGCGAATCACGTAGAGGCGAGCAGGCGACGGAGCAACCGGCCTACCTCAGGGCTGAATGGCTATAAGAAAATCCGCATCAAAAACGCTGAAGCCCACTGGCAAGCGAGGAGCTTCGTCGGGACGCTCGACGCAGAGTCGGGGTACCATTCTTTCCGTCCGGCTTCTGGGCGTGGCCCGGCCGAGAAGCGCTTCACAAGCCGTCGCGCTGGTGCTTGTCGTGTTATCGGTCGCGACTCTGCTGTCGGCGATGGTTGGGGCGGCCTTTCATGGACAGCGGCCAACCAGCGCCGTTCTCTGGGCCGTGGCCATGCTGACAGCGGCAGTTGGAGCGCGCGTCTGGTCGCGATGGCATGCAGAACTACAGCTCATGAGTTTGGATCGACTCCGCGTGTACGCGGGCTGCTCCCTCCTGGTTTGGGTGGCAATCTCGCTCTCTTGGCACATTATTGCGGCCACAGTGGGACTGGGAGACACATACTTGATGCTCGGTCCCTTCAGCCAGGCACCCGGGGCTATTGTGGCGCTGGTCCTGCTCGCCGTGCTGGGAGGCATCTTGAGTCTGGGACTTCCTGCCGGGGCGTGGATTGCAGCCGCTCTTCACCGAGGAGCGATGACGCTGGAGGCGGCGAGAGCGAGGGAGATCATCGAACGCGCGGAGGTCGCGACCTTGCCGGTCGTCGAGGACGCGGAAGGACCTGATTCGTCCGTCAAGAGCATGGACGATACGCTCTCTCCTTCGCTTGAGAAGCCGGAACAGCGTCAGGCGCCGCGGCGCATTCGAGATCCTCGAGAAGTCCCGACATGGCTGCACGCGGGGGGCGCCACGTTGCCTCCGGTCGAGCTTTTTAAGCCGGCTCCGAGAGGACCGAGCGCAGCGCTTGATGTGGAGCACATAGCACGGCGCATTGAGGAGACGCTCGCCAGCTTCAACGTATCGGCACGAGTGGTAGGCCATCACTGCGGCCCGGTGGTAACGCAATTTGATGTGCAACCAAATCGTGGAGTCAAGGTCCGACGGATCACGGAACTGCAAAATGACCTGGCGCTAGCACTCGCCGCCCCCACCATCCGGATTCAGGCTCCGGTGCCCGGCAAGCCGGTGGTGGGGATCGAGATCCCAAATTCGGCGGCCAGCATGGTGGCATTGCGGGAACTGCTGGAGAGCGAGGTGTACCGTTCGCACCAATCTCCGCTCAAGGTGGCTCTGGGCAAGGATGTCGCCGGCACGCCCGTAATCGTCGACCTGGCCAAGCTGCCTCACCTGTTAATCGCAGGCGCAACCGGCTCGGGCAAGAGCGTGTGCGTCAATGCCATTATCAGCTGCTTGCTCCATCACAACATGCCGGAAAACGTTCGGCTTATGATGATCGATCCGAAAATGGTCGAGTTAACCGTGTACAACGGCGTGCCCCATTTGCTCAGCCCGGTGGTCACGCAGATGGACAAAGTTGTGGGCGTCCTGCAGTGGGCGCTCCGCGAGATGGAGCGCCGCTATCAGCTCTTTGCCGACAACACGGTGCGCAACGTTCAACGCTATAACGAGAAGATGGAGGCGTCGAATCAGCAGAAGCTTCCGTACATTGTGTTGATTGTCGACGAGCTGGCGGATCTCATGATGGTGGCGCCGGAGGACGTGGAGGACGCGATTTGCCGGCTAGCTCAGCTCGCCCGGGCCGCGGGCATTCATCTGGTAATCGCGACGCAGCGACCGTCGGTCGACGTCGTTACCGGACTGATCAAGGCCAACTTCCCGGCCAGGATTGCTTTTGCGATGACGTCCCAGGTGGATTCGCGGACCATCCTCGACACCGCGGGCGCGGAGAAGCTCCTGGGCAGAGGCGACATGCTCTACCAGCCATCGGACGCCCCTAAGCCGATGCGGCTGCAAGGGGCTCTTGTCTCGGATCAAGAAATCGAACGTTTGGTCGAGTTCTGGCAGCGCAGTCCATTGCAGGCTGCGATCAGCCGCGTGCCGGAGGAGGAGTTCGCGGCTGCCGGAAAGGCGGCTGCTGCGACGCCCGACGACCTGATGGAGGAGGCCACTCGCGTTGTGCGTGAGTATCAGCATGCGTCCGTGTCACTCCTGCAGCGTCGGCTCAAGATCGGCTACGCGCGGGCGGCTCGCTTGATGGACCAGCTCGAAGCGGCGGGTATTGTCGGGCCGGCGGACGGCAGCCGCCAAAGGCCTGTTCTGGACGAGCACGAACGGCGAGATGTGGGGTGAGAAGGGTGTTACTGACTCACTCCGAGGTGCGTTGACACGTCGCGGCGCTCGGTCCTAGACTCGGGTAATCGCAGAGTCCGAAAGGAGCTCTGGTCTTGGAAACTCTTCTGAGCATCCTCGGGAGAGTTTTTTGTTTGGTACCAGCATGCGCGACCAGCGTCCGCCCGAGTCTTTTGAGAGAAAGAGGAGGTTGACGGGATGAAGAAAGGGTATCGTACCCCAGGCGAAGTGCGCGTCCAGGTGAAGGGCAAGAATATGGCCATTGCACCTGGCCTCCGCGACCAGGTCGTCCAGAAGATGGGAAAGCTAGACAAATATCTGGACCGGCTGCAGCAGATAGAGGTCGAGCTCTGCACGGAAAAGACGCGCGAGGCAACTCATCACAATCGGGTGGAGGCGACGACGCGAGTCCATGGCCGAACCATTCGGGTGACGGCGGACGACAGCGACATGCATGCCGCGATTGATGAAGCCGTCGACAAACTGTATCGCCAGCTGAATCGCACCAAGGAGCGGTTGAAGGGCCATCATAGCAGCAAGCTTGCGGAGCTGCTCGACGCATCGTCGGCCGACGCGGCCGATGTATCGGGGCTGCCGGAAGAAGTCGATGCGCCCGTCATTCACATTGAGCGCCTGGAAGTGAAGCCAATATTTGAAGATGAAGCGATCGAAGAGCTGGATGCGCAGGGCAGAGCCTTCTACGTCTTCCTCAATGCTCGCAACGAGCAGCTCAACGTTGTCTACCGCCGCGCAGACGGCACCTATGGACTAATTGAGCCTCGTGCCGGATAGGCTCCCTCAGACGCCGCTCTTGTCGACGTCGCCCGATAGCCGTTCGTATTCGTCGTAGCTCAGGATGACGACGGGTTTGTCCTTATAGAGGGCCACCTGTGCGGTGCCGCTGGCCGCGGCATGTTCCAGCGCATCCTTCAAAGCTGTTGTTACTTCGATCTTGATCATGGAATCTCCTTGGCGCGTGAGATTAGGGCGTTGGCTGGTTGCTCCAGGCGCTGCCCGCGTGTCCTTAGCCATGATGTCCCCCGCAATAGGTCATCCCGATGGTAGTCATGCGCCACTATCTGTCAATCTATTATATGCCCGCTCACCTGTGTTTGTCAGGCCGAAAATTCACGAAATTGGGCACACGCGCAGAGGCGACCGCCGCTTGCTATAGTAAGTAGACTGTGAGCACCAGAGGGAGTATGACGAATCCCCTAAGTGCACTCGCGCACCAGCTGGCATCGGGCGATGTGGTTCTGGCCATTGCCTTATTTCTGCTCGCAAGCTGGATCGGCTACCGCCTCTTGCAACTGGGCAAGGTGGTCGCTGGATCGTCGTTCGGCGACCGATACGGGCAATTTGCGTCCCAGGTGGGAACGCTGCTTCTCCTGGAGCAGGCATATGAGTTTACGCGTGCTCAGATACCGTATCGCACCGACGTTGCCCTCATACATGGATATCGCTTGCTGGAGCTCGAGTGGAGGCACGGGTTTTTCGTCGAGTCCCGGCTCGAGCGTTTCTTCCTACAATTTCAGATGCTCATGAATGCCATCGACATCTTTTACGTGCTCGGCCATCTTCTGGTGACCACGGGTGTTATCATCTGGATCTTTTTCTGGCGCCGGCAACACTATCCGTTCCTTCGAAATCTAATCTTCATCACGACCGCCATGGCCCTGGTTGCCTTTTATCTCTATCCAACTGCTCCGCCGAGGATGTTTCCCAATTACGGGTTCGTGGACCCACTTCAGCTGCACCACTTCGTGAGCGATGGCGGTGCACAGCCTAACTCGTACACCTACAATCCGTACGCTGCCATGCCGAGCTTGCACGTTGCCTATGCGTTAGTGGTCAGCTGGAGCCTCTTCCTGGCAGAGCGCAACGTCTGGGTTCGCTTCTTGGCCGTTCTGTATCCTCTGGCCATGTCGGCGGCGGTGGTGATCACCGCGAATCACTGGCTGCTGGATGTGGCAGGAGCGTTTCTCACCGTCGGGCTGGCCAGCCTGGTGGTTCTTGCCCTTGTCCTTTTGCAGACGCTGCTGTATCCCAAAGTGATGCGACTTACACTTGCCGAGCGGAACTCTTGAGCTCGACCGACCTCACGGCTCCCCCTGAGCAGGTTTCGGCCACCGAGGCGATGACTCCAGTCGCCGTCTCGCTGGTCATTCCCGTACTGGACGAGGAGGAAAACGTTCCAGAACTGCATCGGCGATTGCAGGACGGCCTGGTGGGGCTGGGAAGCGCTGCAGAAGTAATTTACGTGGACGACGGAAGCCGCGATGGCACGCCTGCACGATTAGAGGAGATCTATCATAGCGACGCGCGTGTCCGAGTGATTAGCTTGCGGCGAAATTTCGGGAAGACGGCGGCACTACTTGCAGGATTTGAAGAGGCGCGTGGGGAGGTGATTGTGACACTGGATGGCGATTTGCAGGATGATCCTTCCGAAATTCCGCGGTTCCTCGACGCTCTCGCATCCGGCTACGATCTCGTCTCCGGGTGGAAACGAGTCCGGCACGATCCCCTGACAAAGACCCTGCCCTCGAAGCTCTTCAATTTCGCCGTGCGGCGGGTCACGGGAATCCCGCTGCACGATTTCAATTGTGGCTTCAAAGCATACAGGCGAGAGGTGCTTCAGGAGCTGAAGCTCTATGGAGAGCTTCACCGATTCATACCGGTGCTGGCATACCAAAAGGGCTATCGTATCGGCGAGCTGGAGGTCCAGCACCACAAGCGCCGACACGGTCGATCAAAGTTTGGGGCGGCCAGGCTGTTCAAGGGAATGCTCGACTTTCTGATGGTCCTGTTTCTGACGCGCTATCTCCAACGGCCCCTCCAGCTTTTCGGGGTGGTGGGGCTGGCTCTGTCGGTCTTGAGCTGGATCGGTTTCGGCTACCTCCTCGTTCTCAAGCTCCTCGGTCAGTCAATCTTCAGCACCCACGGTCCGCTGCTGTACCTGTCGGGCATCCTCCTGGTGAGTGGCATCCTGCTCTTCATGATGGGCCTGGTCGGCGAAATGCAGCGCCACTATGCATTTCACCCGGAGGAGGAGTACAGTATCAGGAGAAGGCTCGCGAGACACTCAGAGGGGCCACATTTTGGGGATGAAGAGATCCTCGAATAACTGCGTGGCAAACAAATCGGTCATTCCCGCGATGTAGTCTGCAACCCGGCGCTCGACCCCCTCACCGCGCGGATCGTCCCGGTAGTCGTCCGGCATCAGCTCCGGTCGCTGACAATAGAACCGAAACAACTCTGTGACCACGTAGCGAGCGCGCTCGGCCTCACGCTTCACCGCCGCATTGGTGTAGACCTTCTCGAACAGGAATTCGCGCAGCTCATTTAGCGCACCAAGTACCTGCGAGCTCATGGCGACTTGCGGGGAGTCAAGACTAGTCGCGACGATATCGCAGACGACGGTGTTGATTCGTTGAGAGCGCCGGTGCCCAAGCACCTCGACCGCCGATCGGGGAATGTCGGCCTGGCCGATGAGGTGGGCCCGAATTGCGTCGTCCACATCGTGATTGATATAGGCCACCGCATCTGCGTTCTTTACTGCTTCTGCCTCGAGGGTGGAAGATACTCCGACGGTTACTCCCGCCAGGTCGTGACGGGGCTTGCGATGGGTCCGGATGCCATCGAGCACCTCGGCAGTGAGGTTAAGACCATCGCCCGATTTTTCGAGGTAGCGCACGACGCGCATGCTCTGCTCGTCATGACGGTAGCCACCTCCCAGCAGGTGGTCCAGCGCCTCTTGGCCGGCGTGGCCAAAGGGAGCATGACCGAGATCGTGCGCCAGCGCGATTGCTTCCACCAAATCCTCATTGAGCCGCAGCGCGCGGGCGACCACTCTGCCGATCTGCGCCACCTCCAGGACATGACTGAGCCGGGTCGCATAGTGGTCGCCGGCCGGCGCGATAAAGACTTGCGTCTTGCCACGGAGCCGCCGGAAGGAGTTGGCGTGAATGACGCGGTCTCGGTCGCGCTGAAAAGCAGTTCTGACCGGAGACTCGGGCTCGGGGTGCTCGCGTCCCGCGCTCTGACTGCTCCGAGTAGCGTAAGGAGCGAGAACAGCGTCTTCGGTCGCTTCCAGCCGCTCTCGCACGGAGGATCTAGCCATTAGCCGTCAGTGTCTAGTTTCTAGTTGTTAGTCTTCGGTCTTCAGCGTCGTCATTCAGTCGTTATTCTCCCAACGAAGCAACCGACTCAGGTACGCTTGACTAAATACTAATAGTTAACGGCTAAGGGGTCAGTTGTCTCGGCAGTAGCCATTTCTTCATCCTGCTGACGATGTCGGTTTCGTTCGCCGGGATTTGCAGCAGCGATGGTCAGTCGCGCGAAGTCAGATCACGGATCCTGACTGCGGCGGCCCTTGCGTGGAGCTGGTCACCAAGGCGCCGAAAGATGACGAGCGCGTCCTGGAAGTGCTGCCGGGCCTCCCGTCTCTCTGCGCGCCGCAGGTGCATCATGCCGTACCAATAGTGGGCACGAGCTTCACCGTAGGGAAACGGCATGGCGCGCGCCAGGGAGAGCGCCTCGAGCAGCAACCGAACCACTTCCTCCTGCTGTGCCCGCCCGCCACATAACACTGCTCTGAGCCACAGCACGTCGCACAAGGCGGGCCGGTCGTCCACGGCCGTTGCCCGAGCGTGCGCCCTCTCGGCCAGGTCCTGGGCCTTGGCCTCGTCCCCCATCTCGAGATAGGCCAGCGCCAGGCTGACCAGAACGGGAGGAAATGCCACGATACTCGCGTCGATGCCGTAGCGCTCAAAGGCCTGCTCGATGCGTGCGCGGGCGGCTTCGGGATGTCCTTCGGCGAGATCGCGTTCTGTCAGGATCCAGGTAGCGATGACCAGCGCATAGAGGTTGTGCTCTCGTTCCAGAATGGCAACGCCCTCGTCCAGGTCCCGCAATCCCGCTTCCGTTTCCCGGGCGAGGATCCGGAGCACACCGAGCCCCACCAGAGACTGCCCAGCCATGGCCACCCATCTGCGCCGTGACCCGCATCTGGCTCTCCGCATCACCTACCGCTGCGTAGATCTGGACGGCTTCGCCCAGTACATCGAGCGCCTCCTCATAGCGCAGCTTGACCGTGAGGAGGCTCCCCAGCTTTTCGCGGGCTGCTGCGCTGCGCCGGCGATGCCCAAGCCGATCCAGATTTCCGACAAGCCGTCGCCTCCGTCCTCGATCAGAAGGCCCGCTGCCAACAAGGTATCCAGGGCCGGAAGGATGTCCCGCTCGGGACGCTGGGAGACCGCATACAAGATGCGCCGGAGCACACGCCTCCCGGCTACCGCCGCGATTTGAAGCACCTCTTGCGCCAGGGGTGGCAAGCTGTTACCCGCTGCTGGATGCCTTGCACCAGATTCGGCGGGGTGGCGGCAGCCGTGCCCATCCGGATCGAGTCGGCGAAACCGACCAGGAAGAGGGGAATACCTGCCGCCCGCTGCAGGACGCGCTCCCTGTTTGGAACGTCGTCGTCGCCTACCAGGCTGCTGAGCAGATCCGCGGCTTCGTTGCTGGTGAGGGGGCCAAGCCTCACCTCTCGCACCAAATCCTCCCGAGCCAGGTCTGCCATGGCGATCCTCAGAGGATGCTGGGTCGACAGCTCTGTATCCCGGTAGGCGCCCACTATCCGCAGATTCGCCTCGGGCGCCGATCGAGCCAGCGTCGCCAGTAGGTCGATCGCGTCAGCGCCGGCCCAGTGCAAGTCATCCAGCACGAGAAGTGTCCCGCCTGGACCGGCCACGTTGCCCAGGAACCGCACCACCGCACGAAACATGAGGCGTCGCTCCTGGACGGCCGGGAGCCCCTTGGGCCGCGGCTCGATCCCGAGCTCGCTCAGCTCGGGCAGGAGCGGCGCCAGCCACTCACAGCTTCGCAGTGCGATGCGCACTGCATCGGGCTGATCGTGCCGGATATGCCTCTCCAGCGCGGTGAGCAGGGGCGCGAACGGCTGCACGCCGGCGCCACGGTAGCAGCTGCCTCCCAGTACTGTCACGGCCTGCTCTTCGGCGCGGCGTCGCGCCTCCTGCAGGAGGCGCGTCTTTCCAATTCCAGGCTCGCCGGTGAAGAAGAGAAGAGGGACTTCCAGGCCCGTGAAGTGCCGTTCGAGAAGTCCCAGCTCGGCGTGGCGCCCGACCAACGGTCGGAGGGCCGCCGTGTCCCGTCCAGCCGTACTGACGCCAGACCGATGCGCTCTCGCCAGTACAGTACGACGTGCTACCTCGAGCGACGCGCGCTCGGCCGGGGAGAGCGCCAGGGCATCGGCCACCAGCTCGATGGTGGCCGCAGACGGTACCCGTACGCCCTGCTCGAGCTTGCTGATGTAGCCGACGCTATAACCGGCCCGGTCGGCGAGCTCCTCCTGGGTCACGCCGGCGGCGCGACGGGAGCGCTTCAGCAGGAGGCCAAAGGAAAGGGAACGAGCCGGCCGCGAAAATAGCATGGTCGAGCACCTCAAAACCAGGGTTAGCCGGGCACAGCTCTTCAAGGCGGCCGGATCCGGCCTTGCCCTGGCCGCGCTGCCCAAGATCGCTGCCGCGGACGGAACGGTCACGTACCCGGGAAACGGAGCACCTGCGTCTCTCTCCGTCCCGTACTTTCCTCCGGTGCAGGGCACTTACACCACAGAGTCGATCCTGGACATCCTGAACGCCGTCATCACCACGAGATACATTGTGGTAGATGTGGTGTATTTCTCGGTGATCCATAGCCCACTTCCCCCTCCTGCCATGGCGGACTTTCAGGCCGGCCTGGCACGATTCCAATACCAGATCGACTTCTTGGCATCGCTGGGAGCCACGCCGCTAACCACCACGGCAACGCTAGCTCCTGCGGAAGATCCGGCGGCGCTCTCGAGGATACGAGTCGCCACCGGCGTGGTAACGACCGCGATGTTCATGACGGCAACGCGCGAGTTCGCCGAGCTCGGGCAGCCGACGCTCGCCAAGTGGATGGCCCAACTCGCCACCAGGGAAGCTGAGTCGGGGGAGCGCTCTCGTGAAGCGAGTGGCAACCCCATCTCACCGAGCGCTTTTGAGACGGATCTTTTTCTCTACACGAAGGATGGGTTGGATGCGCTAAGGGGGCTCGGCCTCATCGGCGCAGCGGTCCGGCCGCTCCCTACACGGGTCGAGATGCGAGCCTGGCGGCCGCCGGTCCGTGGGTGAGCCGGACCGTCCAGAGGAGACCGAACAACGCCGGGACCAGCATCACGGTGAGCGGACTCGGGGATGTCGAAAGGCTCTTAGGGGAGAGAAGCTGAAACCGGCCGAATCCGTCGTCGGCGTGGCTAGAATTCCACGTTCCGAGGGGTTCGGGGGAAGGGGATGACGTCTCGGATGTTTGCAATGCCCGAGATGAATTGGACCACGCGCTCCAGGCCGAGTCCGAAACCGGCGTGGGGAACCGTGCCGAAACGGCGCAGGTCTAGATACCACCAGTACTCCTCGGGGTCGAGGCCGGCAGCCTTCATGCGCTCGATCAAGACCTCGGTGCGCTCCTCTCGCTGACTTCCTCCGACGATCTCGCCGATCCTCGGCACCAAGACATCCATGGCAGCTACGGTCTTGCTGTCGTCGTTCATGCGCATGTAGAACGCCTTGATGGAGGCTGGGTAGTCGGTAAGGATAACCGGGCTTCGGAACTCTTCCTCGGTGAGATAGCGCTCGTGTTCCGCTTGCAGATCCGCTCCCCACTCGATGGAAAATTCGAAGTCCTTACCGGAGCGCTGGAGAATTTCAATCGCTTCGCCGTAGCTGAGACGCGCGAATCTGGTCTCGATGATGTGCTGCAAGGTGGAAATTGCGGTTGGCTCGATGCGCTCTTCAAAAAATCGCATATCGTCCGCCGAGTCGACGAGTACCTCAGAAAAGAGCGTCTTCAGGAAATCTTCCGCCACATCCATAAGCATGGCGAGGTCGCAAAAGGCGATCTCCGGCTCAATCATCCAGAACTCGGCCAGGTGGCGAGAGGTGTTCGAATTCTCGGCCCGAAAAGTCGGTCCAAAGGTGTACACCTTGCTAAGAGCCGTCGCCATGATTTCGGCTTCGAGCTGGCCGCTCACGGTAAGGTGAGTGAGCTTTCCAAACAGATCCTCCGAGAAGTCAATCGAGTCTCCGCGAACCGGAGGATCATGCAAGTCGAGCGAGGTGACGTGGAACATCTGACCGGCGCCTTCCGCATCGCTCCCGGTGATGATGGGCGTCTGCACATAGAGATAGTCGCGGGATTGAAAATAGGAATGAATCGAGCGACACACTTGATTTCGCAGGCGCGCCATCGCTCCAAAGGTGTTGGTACGCGGGCGCAAATGTGCCATTGTGCGCAAATACTCGAATGAGTGACGCTTCTTTGCCAGCGGATAGTCAGGAGCCAATCCGACAACCTCGATGGAATCCGCCTGCAGCTCCGTCGGCTGACCGGGTGCGGGTGAAGCGCTGACGACGCCGCACACGACGACACTGGAACCGGTATTGAGCGCAGCCACGTCCGTTTCATAGTTGGGAAGTCGCTCCGGCACCACGACCTGAAGATTGCTCAAGCTCGAGCCATCGTTCAGCTCGACGAACGTGACGCCCGCCTTGGACGGGCGTTTGGTTCGCACCCAGCCCTGCAAGATCGCATGCGTGCCGATCTCCTCTTCCTTCAGCGCATCGCGCACCGTCATGGAGACTGCGTCTACCTTGCTGCTGGTCGCCACTTGTCGACCTTCTCCGACAAACATGGTCATGTGCGGGCTACACGCGCTCTCGTGATCCCAGGGCATTGTAGCGGCAAGGGATCAACAAGCTGCTAGACTCGAACAAAAGCAGGAGGCGGCGCCAATTGGATCAGACCGAGCAACGCGGTCCACTACTCGCGCGTTGCATCGTGTGCAGAGGAAATATTCACGCGGGCGACAACTTCGAAGAGTGGGAAGGCGGGTACTACTGCGAGCGCCACAGCCTGCCGTACCTGCGTGACCGCGCGCGCCAGTACGCGGAGCTTGTGAGGCGACGCGCAGAGGTCGAGCAGGCCGAGTAGGTCGGCCCGGCCTAGGCTTGCAGGAAGTACGTGTTCACGACCGCGTCAAGCAGTCGGGGCGACATGCGCGGCGGCTCTTCGATGTAGCGCGCCAAGGCTACCAGCTGATCCAGCAAGTCGCGGGGGTGCACGCCACGAAATGGCCTTCCGGCTTTGACGTAGTGTTCCTCGATCAGATACTCGAACCCACTGTCGTCGTAGGGCACACTGTACGTTTTGCAAGCGCCCTTGAAGATCAGCCGGAACATCTCCTTGTTTGGATCGCGGGCAGCCACCTTGTACTTGATGCGGCGAAGGAAGGCCTCGTCCATGAGCTGGCTCGGGTCGAGGTTGGAGGAGAAAACCAGGAGCTCATCGAACGGTACCTCGATCTTGCGGCCGGTCTGCAGCCGGAGGAAGTCGACGCGCAGCTCGAGCGGCACGATCCAGCGATTCAAGATCTCGGCCGGAGGCATGTGCTGACGTCCGAAATCGTCGATGAGAAACATGCCGGTATTGGCCTTCATCTGGAATGGAGCCTCGTAGGTCTTGCGGGACGGACTGTAGGAGAGGTCGAGACTGTCCATCTTGAGCTCGCCGCCGACAATCACTGTCGGACGCCGGATCCGGATCCAGCGTGGGTCGACGCGATCATCCTGGTCGGCGACCTTGAAGTGGGAGACCGGGTCATAAAACTCGACGATGCTGCCCTCTACCGCGATAGTATGCGGAATATATACGTCGGTGCCCATGGCGCGGGTGATGCGGGTGGCAAGGGCAGTCTTGCCGTTTCCGGCAGCCCCATAGAAGAAGAGAGACTGGCCCGCGTTGACCGCCGGTCCGATCTCATTCACGACCTCATCGTGGAGAACCAGATCTCGGAAGGCGTGCTCCACTGCTTGCTTGGTGATCACGACATCGCGGACGCTCTGCAGCCTGACCGATTCGACATAGTCCTCGAGTGGCACAGGAGCCGGGCCGTCGTACATGTTCCGCTCGAATGCGGAGCGAGCCCGATCCTCTCCTTCCTCGGTCAAGATGTAGAGGTAATTCCGCTCGCCATACCCTTCCGCACCGGTGACATGGGTAAGATGAAGCCGGCGGAGCTCACTGAGATTGGAGAGAACGACCAAGAAAGGGAGACAGAGCTTGTCCGCCAGCGAGCCGGCAGTCTGGGGGCCACCAAGAAAGAGCCGCTTGAGTAAGAGATCATCTACCAAAGAGCCGCTCAGCCCGGTGTCCTCGAGGGTCTGAGGCATGTGGGGCTCAAACGAGACTCTGCCGGCAGGGAGGGCATGAACGGCCATACGCTTGCTTTCCTCTCCAACGCCAGGGGTATGCGTGCCGCGCAATCGGCCGCCTCACATCCCCGTTGGGGACTCTCTCTAGACAATACCGGCGGGTCGGTCCCTTGACTATGGGTCAAAGGGACAGATGTTACCGGTTAAAGGAGTACCCCTTCCAATGAGTCGGGGAATAGCAATGAGGAACCGGATAGGACAGAGGAAGATGGCGGGGAGATCTGGCTGCGGGACAGGGATTCGAACCCCAACTTCTTGATCCAGAGTCAAGCGTCCTACCGTTAGACGATCCCGCATCGCGCTGCCGACTAAGCGTAGACATTCAACCTTCAGGCAGGCAAGCGCTCACTTCACTGTCAAGAGCTGCGGTGCGAGTCCCCCGGAAGTCGAAGCCGGCAGCCCGAGCGTGCTAGAGTGAGACGATTTTCTTCGGAGGTCCGCATGATCCGTCGACTCTTCGTCTCGCTGGTTCTCTCTTCTGGTTTGTTGATTGGTCTACTACCTAGCGCGGCATCGGCACATGGTCCTGCGTTGCGAGGACGGTTGGTTGATCGGAGCAATGCAAGCCTTGTCGCCATGACGGGAAACTGTGCCTGCAATCGCCAGTGGTACACCATGGGTCTTCAACCGGGGGCAGTCAATCTCTCGATTAACGTGCAGTCTTGCCGAGGTCTAGTTGGTCCGAATTGCGGTATTTTTGCCTTCCTCTACAAGGGCTCGCGCGAAGTGCAGACGGCAAACGTCGGGTGCGACACCAAAAAGGCATGTGGCCAGTCCCTGCAGCTGCGTTACAAGGTTAGCGGCAGCGGTGTCTACTACGTCGTCATTCAGGGAACCGGGGCAACTACCATCTGGTATCGCATGACCGTGCGAGGCAACGTTTACCCGCTGCACTGCAACAAATACTGCTGATCCCCGAGGTACTCACGCACCCCGATGGCCGCCCAGGTGGAGCGGACGGCCTGAAGGCGTGAGCTACAGGAATAAGGCAGGGATCGACGGATGGTTCGCCGACCTACGCCGCAACCGGCTGCCTGGCTGCGGGGATGGGGAAACCGGCGGCGAGCTCTTGAATCTGATCGCGGAGGGTTCGGCCAAGGTCTTCATCATCGGGACGCTCAAGCCGGGTTGCGATCCAATCGCCAATCTGATCCATTTCTGCCACGCCCATTCCCCGCGTGGTGGCGGCCGGCGTGCCAAGCCGGAGGCCGCTGGTGTGCACCGATGAGCGCGTGTCGAAGGGAACCAAATTCTTGTTGACTACCAGTCCGATCGACTCGAGCGCAGCCTGCGCCTGACGTCCGGTGATCTCCCTCTGGCTCAAATCGAGCAACATCAAGTGGTTCTCCGTCCCTCCCGACACGAGATCAAAGCCGCGTTGCTTGAGGCGGTCGGCCAGGGCGTGCGCGTTCGCCACCACCTGCCCCGCATAGTCCCGAAACTCGGGTTGGAGGGCTTCGCCGAAGGACACCGCCTTGGCGAGGATGAGGTGCATGAAGGGCCCGCCCTGGACTCCGGGAAATACCGCGGAGTTAATTGGTTTGGCGAGCTCCTCCTTGCACAAGATCAGCCCACCTCGCGGTCCCCGCAGCGTCTTGTGGGTAGTCGAGGTTATGACATCAGCGTAGGGCACGGGGCTGGGGTGCGCGCCGCCGGCTATGAGTCCGGCGACATGCGCCATGTCGAACATGAAAAGCGCGCCGACAGAATCGGCAATGGCTCGAAGGCGCGGAAAATCAAACTGACGGGGATATGCGCTGGCTCCTGCCACCAGAAGCTTTGGCCGGAACTGCTTTGCCTGCTCCTCCAGCGCGTCATAGTCGATCGTCCGCGTAGCGCGGTCGACGCCGTACCATTGAAATTCGTACAGCTTGCCGGAAAAATTGAACGGTCCGCCATGAGTCAAATGGCCGCCATGACTGAGGTCCATGGCAAGCACGCGATCACCAGGTCTTAGAACCGCCATATATGCTGCCATGTTGGCCATCGCGCCGGCGTGCGGCTGGACGTTGGCGTGCTCTGCGCCGAACAGTTGCCTGACGCGCTCCACCGCGAGCTCTTCTGCCTCATCGACGTGCTCGCACCCGCCGTAGTACCGCTTGTGCGGATATCCCTCCGCATATTTGTCGGTGAGTACCGATCCGGTGGCCTCGAGCACGGCAGGACTGCAGTGATTCTCCGAAGCAATTAGGACTATGTTGTCCGACTGTCTCCGCAGCTCCCTGCGTGTGATTTCGAACGCTTCGGGGTCCGCCTGGGCCAGCACAGTCATGTCTCTCTCCTCAGCAATAGATAAGCAACCCGGCGATTCAAAACAACCGTGGCACAAGGCGCTATCCACCACGCGGGAGGCAAGCGCATCAATCGAGTGGCGACAAGGCGTGAGCCGGGCGCCCCCTAGATTGTCCCACAGGGACGGTACGTTCAGAGACGTTCCCGGCCATACCAGGCTCAAAGCAGCTCGAGGTACGGACCATGGTGCTTGCTCGTGCCAGATCAGACAGGATGGTCCGCGAGAGATGGTTGAGTGCGCAGACGAGGGTTTAGGGAACAGGAAGCGCCGGGAGCTGAAGCAGGCTCAGATCGGCAGGGGGCCAGTAAGAAATCCACGCCTTGCCGATAATGTCATGACGAGGCAGCCAAGTGCTGGTCCACTTGCTGGAATCGTAGCTGTTATTGCGATTGTCGCCCAGCACAAAGTAGTCATCTCTGGGAACTTTGCGCTCGGCGAAGGTGTAATTGGGCCGCTCGCGGATGTACGACTCCCTTAGCGGGTGACCGTTGATGTAGACGGTGCTGTTGCGGACGGCCACCCTTTCTCCGGGCAGCGCAATAACTCGCTTGATGAAATCCTTATCCGGCTCGCCCGCCGGAGTGGCATTAAATACCACGATGTCCCCGCGTTGTGGCGAGTGGAGCATGTAGTCGACCTTGTTGACGAGAATATACTCGCTGTTGTGAAGGTTCGGCTCCATTGACTGGCCCTCGACCTTGAAGTTCTGGAGCGCGACTCGCACGACCAGGAAGATGGCAATAGTGAGCACAGCCGTCTCCACGAATTCGCGCACGAACGATCGACGTCGCTTCCGAGGGCTGGGAGGAGTGGGGGCCGGCTCAGTCATTTGCAACCAGAATCTAGCATGGGTTTTTTCGTGGCATCAACGGGCTGGATTGCGGCCTCAACAGCGGAAAGCAGCGCGGCTTCCTGGTCCTCAAAAACGGTTCGAAAATCAAGCAGCACCCGCTGTCCGCGTGTCCTGCTTATGACCGCGGGTTGGCCGCGACGTAGCGCAGCCGCGGAAATCGACCCGGGAAGAACGACCACGGTTGTCGGGAGTGTTTCGCCGGGGAGCGATCCACCGCCGAGCGTTGCGAGATCGTCATGTAACGCGACCGGGATACCTCTCTGAGAGGCTTGATCCCTCCATCTGGCGGCACGGTTTCTTACCTGACTCGCAGACTGGCTCACCATAGACCAAATCGGCAGGGCTCTCTCTGCGTCGCCACGCAGATAAGCGAGCAGGGTGGCCGACAGCGCCGCCAGGACGAGCTTGTCCGGTCGGGTGGCACGAGCCAACGGATGCCGCGCCACGCGGCGCAGTGCCGCGGCACCACCCAGTAGGATTCCGGCCTGGGGGCCACCAAGCAGCTTGTCACCCGAAAAGGCGACGACGTCGGCTCCGGCATGGAGTGAGTCCAGCGGTGTCGGTTCGTGAGCCAGACCGTACGCGGACGTGTCGAGCAGGGAGCCGCTACCGTTGTCGTCGATCAAGATAAGCTGGTGCCGGTGGGCTAGCTCGGCCAGCTGGTGAAGCGGCGCGGACTCGGTAAATCCAGATATGCGGAAGTTGCTGGTGTGGACGTGAAGGATTGCTGCGGTACGAGCTGAAATGGCTTCCTCGTAGTCGGCAGTCCTGGTCCGATTGGTCGTACCAACCTCGACCAAGCGGGCACCGCTCTGGCGGAGGACGAGTGGAATGCGGAAGCCGCCGCCGATCTCGACAGCCTGTCCTCTCGATACGATCACCTCTTGGCCGCGTGCGAGAGCCGCCAGCACCAGCAATACTGCCGAGGCGTTGTTGACCGTGACGTGGCAGGCTTCGGCCCCGGTCAACGCGAGGAGAAGATTGCGCACTGTATCCTGACGTGATCCTCGCTTGCCGGTGCGCAGATCGAGCTCCACGTCGCAATATCCGGCGGCGTTCATCATCGCCTCCCGCGCTTGGCTGCTCAGCGGGGCCCTGCCTAGGTTGGTGTGAAGAATGACTCCGGTTGCATTAATGACCGGTCGGGGTGCAACGGACCATTCTCGCAGGGCGAAGGCAGCGACGCGGTGCGCGACATCGTCCACCGATGGAGGAGAGACCCCGAGGAGGAGCTCAGAGCGATAGGAGTCAATGGTCTGGCGAATCAGCTCAACGATCGGCCCGCGGGCGTACTGCGTGAGCAGAGGCTTGAGTGGGTGCGAGCGAAGCACCCGATCAACCGACGGGAGTGCCCGGAAGGACCTCTCGTCCAGACTATCCAAACCGTCAGAGGTCTCTAATGGAACTTCAGATACGCCACGATAACCAGCACCACCATGGAGGGGGCGAGAATCGCCAGCGTTCTGAGGTCCCGTTGTAAGTAAGCGTAATTTATGGTGATCCCGACCACTTTTCGCGGCGGAGGGCCGGGGCGGCGAGTGACCGCGGACGACCGGCCGGCAGTGGTAGCAGCCGGGCGGGCCGGTGCGGTTTCCGCCATCACATCGGGCGAAGCACTTCCATTTTCTACCGGAAGTGTGGCAGAAGCAGCCGGCTTCGGAGGCACCCGGCGCGGCCGCGATTTCGTTCGCACAGGACGGCGGTTGGCTTTCTTTGGCACGAGCCCATTCTCTCCTTGGAGGTCCGTATTGGAAGGACTTGACAAAATATGTCAAGTTCATACGGCACCCGTATTATACACGTCTCCAAGGAGGCTCCGAACGTCTATACTGGGTGTCGGATTTACCGTCGAGGGATTGGACGGGATGGATTCTTTGCAGAGCGCTTACCATCAGCATCCTTTTGCATTCTGGGTTGTACTCCTACTCGCCGTAATCGTGGTCGGCGTATGGGTACTGGTCGTCCAGTTGCAGACCCGGCGGCTCCACCGTCGCCTCGAAAGCGTTTTTGCGGGTGTCTCGAATGAGAACACAGTACGGATGCTGGCAGAGTACATGAATGTAGTTCGTGCCAGTGCGGGGACGGTTGAACATATCAAGTCGGAGCATGATCAACTCACGGCGATCATACCAACGGCCATTCGGCATGTTGGCCTAGTTCGGTTCAGCCCTTTCCACGATACGGGCGGCGATCAAAGCTTTGCGCTGGCCCTGCTGGACGGCAAGGGCGATGGTGTGGTGCTGACGGCGCTTCACTCTCGGAGCGATAGCCGCGCTTACGCCAAGCCAATCGAGGCGGGCGCGTCGCCATACGCACTGACTCCCGAAGAAATCGAGGCCATCGATCGTGCCTTCAAACGTGCCACGGTGCCCGCCCGATAAGAAAGGCTGGGGTCAGCAGGCGGTTGCTACCGCGATGATGTTTGGGCTCTCGGAGGCATACGCTGCCAGGTCGTACGCTCCATAGAGCTGCTCCAGCCTGAAGTGCGCGAGACGGAGGAGCAGCTCGAGCTCCGAGCGGTAGACGTAGCGCAGGCGGAGCTCAGCCGACGACCGATGGACCAGCCCGGCTGCGTCAACCTCGTCGTAGATGAGCGCCAGTCTCAGGAGCTGCTCGGTATCGTCATCCCATGCCGCCGAAACCGCCCGCACCTGGTGATCCCCGCGCATCGTGCAGAATCGCTGACGGAGCTCGCCGTTTGCGCCACGTTCGGCCATGGTCAGCGGGTTGGTAACATCGACCACCAGCAAACCGCCGGGAGCCAGGTGACTCCGGATCGTCAGGAGAGACGTGAGGCGAGCTTCGACATCATCAAGATGCCAGAGAACATTGAGCGGCAACAGTGCGGTATTAAAGGTTACGTCCAGCTTCAAATCCTGAATGGCTCCAAGGACCAGATGCGCCTGCGAGTGAGCGGTAAGCCGAGCTCTGGCGCGCTCCAGCATTGCCGGCGAGCTGTCGACGCCCCAGACCTCGAATCCCGCCTCGAGGAGCGGCTCCATCACCCGCCCGGTGCCCGCTCCAACTTCCAAAACTGGACCCTGTCGGACTATGTTGAGGTAGAAATCGACGTCGTCTCGCCACCTATCGTGTTCCAGATCGTAGTGGCCCGCGATTTCCTGATAAGGGTCCATGTACCGGCCCATGGGTGTAGTCTTAAGTATAGGGTGAGGCTTTCGAAGAGGGGTTGAGGCATGGGAGAGCCCAAGGGGCCGGTGCTCGTGGTGGACGATGAACCGGACATCGTCGACTTCCTGACGACGGTGCTGCGGGACGAGGGATATGCTACCGAGGTAGCGCGGGACGGGCGCGAGGCCTTGTCCAAAATGCGAGAGGTCGAGCCGTCATTGGTCATTCTCGACCTGATGATGCCGCATATGAACGGGTTCGAGGTTCTGGATGCCATGCGCCGCGACAACTCCGGCGACCGCCCAGCGGTGATCGTGTTGAGTGCCAAATCGACCCATCAGGATATTCTGAGCGCCCTTGAGAGGGGCGCGGACGACTTCATCCCTAAGCCATTCGATCTTGAAGATTTGCTCCTTCGGATCCGTGTGTGGCTGGACCGGGCACAGCCGGCACAGACAGATTCGACTACCCTCCGCGTTTTTGCCTTGGGCCCGTTCCGGGTCTTCCTCGGAGACAAGCTGATCGTTGACGAGGAAGTAGGCGACCCGTCGGCGCGAATAGTGCTTAAGTATCTGGTGACGGAGTGGGATCAGCCGGTGCAACGGTCACACCTGCTGTATCTGCTCTGGCCTGATCTGGATGAACATGAGGCAGAGCTGCGCTTGAAACAGCTTTTCGAGAACTTGCGCACAGACTTGCAGGGCACTCTCCCAAATCACCGGTACTTTTTTGAAGTAGGTGGAATGCTGAAGCTCAACTGTGAGGCTGATCTCTGGGTCGATGCACACGAGTTCGAGTCACAAGCCAAGATGGCGCAGGATGCGCAGGAAGTGGGAGATATCGACATTGCGCTCGGCCTGTTTCTCTCCGCGCTCGCTCTCTACAAGGAGGATTATCTTCGAGAGAATTTGTACGACGACTGGCCAAGCGACAGGCGGGAGAAGCTGCGCGAGCTCTGGATCTCGTCCATGTTTCGAGTTGCGGCCATCTGTGCCGACCGCTGTGAGTACGCCGACAGTGTCCGTCTGATGAAAAAGGTGCTCGAAATCGACCCGTACCGAGAGAACGCATACCAGGCATTGATGCTGTACTTGTCCCGCGCGGGAAGACGCGGCGAAGCCATCCAGCTGTACCGGTATGCCGAGCGTCTGTTTGCTCAGCATCTGGCGGCTCAACCCGCGCCATCGACGCGTATGCTCTACGAGAAGATCCTTCGTGGCGAAGCTAGCTGATCTTCTGTCGGTTGACGAAGCCCGCGACCGCATTCTCGCCGATTTTCATCGGCTGGACACCCTACACGTCTCGCTCGACGCAGCGCTGTACCGGGTACTGGCCGAGCCCGTGGTATCTACGATCAACCTGCCGCCCTTCGCCAATTCTTCCATGGACGGATTCGCTCTCGACGCGTCTGCTACCGCCGCAGCGTCTCCGGGGCATCCGATCTCACTCGAGGTAGCGGCCCACATACCGGCGGGCTCGCCCGTCCAGCCGAGGCTGGAGCCGGGACAGTGCGCCCGCATCATGACCGGAGCGCCTCTCCCTCCGGGTGGCACTGCCGTGATCCCGTTCGAGGAGGTTGACGATCAGGGAGATCACATTGCCGTATTCAAGACATTGGAAGCCGGCGCGTGCGTCCGGCCGGCCGGCAACGATGTAAGCCAGGGAATGGAGGTGCTCTCCGCCGGCACGCAGTTGGGCGCTCCTCAGATCGGCCTTGTGGCGGCCCTTGGGATTGCCAGCGTACCGGTTGTGCGACGACCTATCGTCGCCATCCTTGCCACCGGCGATGAGCTCACCACGCCCGGTGCCAGCTTGGAGCCGGGGCACATTTACAACAGCAATTCCCCAATGTTGGCCGCCGCAGTCGTTGAGGCCGGAGGAGAGCCGCTCTCCATCGAGACAGCAGGCGACGAGCCAGCAGCCATCGCAGGGGCAATCGCCGGCTTGCGCTCGGCAGACTTGCTGGTGACCTCGGGAGGGGCGTCGGTCGGCGACTTTGACCACGTCAAGGACGTGGTGGGGGCTTCAGGGCAGCTAGACTTCTGGAGAGTTCGGGTGCGACCAGGAAAGCCGCTCATCTTTGGCAAGATTCGAAACATGCCGGTGATAGGACTACCCGGCAACCCGACCAGCGCCATGGTGACCTTTGAGGAGTTTGTGCGTCCAGCCCTGCGCATCATGCTCGGGACGGCGCCGATGCGGAAGGAAATTCAGGCTGTGATTGACGAGCGTATCGACAACCACGGTGGCCGCCGTACGTACGCCCGCGTCAAGCTTCGCCACGAAGGTGGCCGTTTCTACGCGACGCTCTCCGGCGGGCAGGATTCTGCGATGCTGCTGCCGCTGGCACATGCTGACGGCCTGCTCATGATTCCTGAAGACAGATCAGAGCTCCTGCCAGGCGAGGTAGCCACGGTGCAGGTCTGGAGACTGGGCGCCTCCGGGTAGGCCCTATGCAGGCGGGACAATTGGTTGAGCGCGCCAGCTATTTTCAGCCAGAAGGCTCTCCAACTCGCTCTTTAACTGCTCACAGAAGCCAACATTGCGGTTGGGAAGCGGAATGGTCCGCACTGATGCGCCTTGACGCACGAGGATTTCGACCTCATCCTGACCGCGATATCGCTGAAGCGTCTGATAGACCTGGAGGATCCGGGCGATATCGTGCGCTTTATCGCTGCCCCGTTCTACTTCGATAGTAATCTTCCAAGCGGCCGAGCCCGCTGCCTCCGCGCTGGAGGGCTCCGACATGCTGCCTGCACTGCCGTGACCGTTCCCGTTTGGGCTCGATTGGGGCCCGGCGCGTCCGTTGCCGTTGACGGGGACTGCGCCGCTCAACACATCCTCCAGCAACTCAATCGCGTCGGCCAGGAGCCGCAATCGACCCTCCTCCGCGTCGAACTTGCCCTCGACTACCACGATGGCGTGCTCCTCGAGTTTCCCCTGAAGCTTCTGGTAGTGGCGGCTAAAGACCAGGACCTCGAGGTTCGAGCGAAGGCCCGAGAGCTGGAAGCTGCACATGGGCTTGCCCTGCTTGGTGGAGAAGGATCGGACCGCATTTACCATGCCCAGGACGGCAATGCGCTTCCCGTGCTGGTCGCTTGTGACGTCCCCCACGGAGATGGCGTGCGCGTCCGCCAGCTTCTTTTCCGCCTCGGCCAGCGGATGCGGTGAGATATAGGTGCCGAGCAGCTCTTGCTCCCAAGCCAGGCGAGTCTCGAGTGGAACGGCCTCGCATACCGCGAGCTGTAACATGTCGACCGGTTCCTCGACGTCTCCAAAGAGCGTGGTCTGGCCCGCTGCGGCGGCTCGCTGAAGACGAGTACCGAATCCCACAATTCGATCCAGGCTTCCCAGCAGCCTCCCACGCTCGATGCCGAAGCTATCCAGCGCACCACAGCGAATTAGCGTCTCAAGCATTCGCTTGTTGACCACGCGCCAGTCGATTCGTGAGCAGAATTCCTCCAGGGACGAGAACCGCCCACCCTGCTCCCTCACTGTGAGAATGCTCTCGATTGCTCCCGAGCCGACGTGCTTCACGGCGCTCAGGCCAAACCGGATTCCTCCGTCCTCCAGGGAAAAATCGGTGCGGCTCAGGTTGATGTCCGGTCCGAGGATGGTAATGCCGAGCCGGCGACATTCGGCCATGGCATCGGCTACTTTCTCGGCGTTATCCTTCTCCGCGGAAAGGTACCCCGCCATGTACTCACGCGGATATACGGCCTTGAAAAAGGCTGTCTGGCACGTAATGACTGCGTAAGCCGCGGCGTGAGCCTTGTTGAAGGCGTATCCCGCAAAGGGCTCAACAATGTCGAAGAGCTTGCGGGCCGTCTTGGCGTCGGTCCCGAGCTTCGCAGCGCGCTCGATGAAGGTATCGCGATGCTTGGCCAGCTCTTCCGGCTTCTTCTTACCCATGGCCCTGCGCAAGAGGTCGGCCTCTCCCATGGTGTAGCCTGCGATGCGGACGGCCAGGCGCATTACCTGGTCCTGGTACACCACGATTCCGTATGTCTCACGAAGCACCTCTTCCAGCGCCGGGTGGATATACCGGACCTCGCGGAGGCCGTTCTTGCGCGCCACGAATTCGTCGATGTGCTCCATGGGGCCCGGACGATAGAGGGCAACCAGGGCCACGATATGATTGAACTCGCTCGGCTTCAGGTCGCGTAGAAGCCGTCGCATGCCATTGCCGTCAACCTGGAAAATTCCAAAGGTCTCGCCGGTCGAGAGCAGCTCATAGATGCGAGGATCGTCGAGCGGGATATCGTCAAGCTTAAAGTCTTCTCCGGCGGACTGGCGCACGAAGGAGCGCGCACGCTCCAGGATGGTCAGCGTCCTCAGACCGAGGAAATCCAGCTTGAGCAGACCGATCTGCTCGATCGAGCCCATGGCGTACTGGGTGGTGACCTGCCCGTTCTTGGGCACCTTGTAGAGTGGTACGTGCTCGGTAAGCGGGTCACGCGAGATGACGACACCGGCGGCGTGGGTCGAGGCGTGGCGCGCCACACCTTCGAGATCTTCCACGGTGTCCAAAAGGCGCCGCATGGCCGGGTCGCCATCGTAGAGCTGCTGAAGCTCAGCCGCCTCTTCCTTGGCCTTCGCAATCTTGCTGCACATGAAGGGGACCAGCTTGGCGACGCGATCCACGTCCGGATACGACATTCCAAGCGCTCGACCAACGTCGCGAACTCCAGCCCTAGCGCCGAGAGTCCCGAACGTAATGATCTGGGCGACTCGCTCGCGGCCGTACTTCTGGGCGACGTACTGGATCACCTCCTCGCGCCGGTCGTCCGCGAAGTCGAGATCCATGTCAGGCATCGTGACACGCGCCGGGTTGAGGAAGCGCTCAAATGACAGGCCATGGGCAATCGGATCGACGTTGGTGAGGTAGAGCACGTAGGCCACGATGCTGCCCGCTGCGCTGCCCCGTCCGGGTCCTACGGCGATGCCGGCACCGCGAGCGAACCATATCACGTCATGGACCACAAGGTAGTAATCGACGAAGCCTGTGTCGACGATCACAGAAAGCTCGTACTCGAGCCGTTCGCGGATTTCGTCGGTGACCGCGGCGTAGCGGCTCCGCACACCCTCCTCACACAGTGAACGCAGGTACTCCCGCGGAGATTGTCCGGTTGGCGCCTCAAAATGAGGGAGTTGAGGGCGGCCGAAGGCGATATCGAGGTTGCAGCGCTCTGCAATAGCGAGCGTATTCGAGATCGCCCCCGGGTAGCCTTCAAAGAGAGCGCGCATTTCGTCAGGCGACTTCAGGTAGAACTGCTGCGTCCCCAGACGCATGCGCTTGGGGTCGCTCATGGTGGTCTGGGTCTGGATGCAGAGGAGAACGTCGTGGGCCCCGGCATGCGCCGAACGGACGTAATGGACATCGTTGGTTGCCACCAGCGGCAGATTCAATTTCTGACTGAGGTGCAATATCCCTTGATTAATGGTTGGCTGAAAGTCAAGCTCGTGGTACTGCAGCTCGAGATAGTAGCGATCGCCAAAGACCTGGTGATACCAGTCAGCTTTCTCCTCCGCGGCCGGTAGATCCCCTGCCTGAATAATGCGTGCAAGCTCGCCGTTGGCACACGCCGACAAACAGATCAGGCCTGCCGAGTGGCGCTCGAGGAGAGCATGGTCGATCCTGGGTTTGCGATAGAAGCCCCGGAGGTGCGCCTCGGTGGTCAGTCTGATGAGGTTCCGATAGCCTTCCTCATTCTCCGCGAGCAGGACGAGGTGGTAATTTTGCGCCCGCGAATCGGCCTTTTCGTCGAGGGGACGGTCGGCTACGTAGACCTCGCAGCCGATGATGGGCTTCACGCCCTTTTCCCTGGCTTTGCTGTAAAACTCGATGGCACCGAACATCGTGCCATGATCGGTCAGGGCCAGGGCAGGCATGCCTGCATCGGTCGCCGTTTGGACGAGATCGCCGATACGGCTCATTCCATCGAGCAGGCTGAACTCCGAGTGGCAATGGAGGTGGACAAAGCTTTGGGTCATGAGACAGAAACCTCCTGTGCTGTGTCCGCCACCAGTATACCAGGGAACAATGCCCTTGTATTACTTGTACGTGCTTATCCTGACCTTGTATCGACATCCAGCACGGTACAATGTTCAAGGATACCCTTGTACGGTCGTACGGGTGAGCGCAGCGGATTTCCCCCTCACCCCCGGCCCCCTCACAGGGGTAGGTATTTCCCACGGCAGGCGTCGTAGGGGCAACCCCGGGTACCCTCTGGGTGTGGTGCCCTCCCGGCCACACACAAAATATAGGCGGCTTCCGCGAAATCGGGCGCATACCTACCCTAGTCAGGGGTTGGGGGGTGAGGGAGGAGTACGCCGGGCTAGGATGCTGACAGCGGCACGCCGTCCAGATGGGCCAGCATAGAGAGGAAGCGGTCGCAGATGGAGCGATATTCCTCGGGCGACCACTCAGCATGGTATGGCGGCATCTTTTCCAAGAGGCGTATCTTGGCCTGGAGCACCGCGTCGTCGACTGGAGAGCTGCCAGACCCATCCGCAGCAGGTTGCGCCGTGGCAGACGATGGATCGGCGCCGCCTGTCACGACATGCGCGTTCGGAGCAGCGCGATCGAGTCCGGCGAGCTGACTGACCTCTCGGAAAAATCTGGCGGCATTCTTGGCCTGCGAGGGCGAACTGGTGACCCGGAAATAGTTGCGGAGATCCTCGACGGACATGCGGTCGCCGCCGGCGTCAAAGAGAGGCCTATATGCCTCGAGTACAAGCTCTCGCAAGGTGTACTCGAAGCGATCAGACGTCTGCAGCGCTCGGTAGGCGGCCGTCGGGACACCATTGTCGTCCACGATCCCCAAAAACTTGAGAGCGCTGAGCAACGCCCACTCGTTGCTGCCCGCCACGCTCAGCTTCTGAAAGAAGCGGCGATCCACGCGCGCAGGAGGAGACACATTACGGATTCGCTCGAAAAACTCGCGGAGCGCCGACATCGGAGCATACGGAGCCTTGCGTCTCAAAAACTCTTCCGCCTGTCTCGCCACGTGCTATCTCCTTGTACGAGCTCCACAGGCATTGTACTCCTTGTGCCTCACGCTGGCAAATCGGTACAAGGCTGCACTGACGTGGGCGTCCTTGTGCAAAACCTTGGTGGTTCCTCGAACGATGTACAATTGTCGATACAAGGTTGACTAACCAATTTCGGTTTCCTGCGCACCACGTGAGCGCAGGGCGCGTTCGAGCTCCGCTTGGCGGATGCTCACGGTGAGATCGCCACGCGTGCGCTCGAGAACGGCACGAAGTGCGTCCGTGGTGCGCCGCAGTCCACCGGTTATCTGGTCGGGAAAGTCAACCGTGATGAGGCTGGTATAAACGTCATCCATGATCTGCAGGGCTCGTTCTGCCTCTACCATGTCCGGTAGCTCTCCACGACGAACGATGTCGAGTACGTAGCGGCGCATTTCGCTCGCGGCCTCGGCGAGGCCGTTGAGATATGGGGCCCTCTCGACGTCCAGATCCTGTGGGCCCGGAATGGTGGTCTGCTGGATCATGGACGCCACGATGCACGCTTCGGAATACTCTTTTTGTGCGTCCTGCACATATCCGGTCCAATAGAGGTCGGGATGATTCTCGAGGTCGGTGCGGGCGGCACGAACCATGGTCCGGCCGGCTTCGAGGCTCTCGTCCGCCCTGTGAAAATCCCCACGGTGAAGGGCGCGGATGGCGTTGGCGGCATGCCGGACGATTTGACGGGACTCAACCAGGGCCCGGTCCCGAGTTTGGTTCTTGATCTCGAGCTCAGTCGTGATGTTACTGACGATGTCATAAACGCTTGACATGCTTTCACCTTTCTTGCGCTTGCGCCCCATGGTATAGCTGGAATTATCCACGCGCCCGGCTGGCCGCCCACCGGAATATGAATGGGAGTGCTTCGTCGGCCGCCGGCGGGTGCGACACCCAAGCAGGACCAGAGGGCACCCCGGAGTACCCGCGTGCCCGCTTGCGCCGTCCCGCCAACATGCCGCGTGCGTAGGCAGAGGTGACCGGGCGGGCGCAGCGGGTACCCCGCCGAAGGCTTGGGTGACCCCGTCGAAGGCTTGGGTGACCCCGCCGAAGGCTTGGGTGTCTGGCCCCTACAAAATGGTCGTGACGAACCGGACAGACACGGCAGGAACCGAGCGCCCAGACGAGGTGCAATTGAGCCAAGCGACACGCTGCACGATAATGTGTCGGGGATGAGAAACAGGATGAAAGAGCGGCTACAGAAAGTCCTGGCCGGGGCCGGTATTGCCTCGCGGCGCAAGGTCGAAGAGATGATTTCCCATGGCCAGGTCATGGTGAATGGACGAGTCGCCTCGCTTGGCGACACGGTCGATCCCGCGACCGACCGCATTGAGCTGAACGGCCGACCGGTGTCCACGGGCGGCAGAAGAGTGTACATCGCGCTCAATAAACCGGCGGGTTACATCTCGAGCGTGCGCGGCGACCGCGGTGAGCCCACCGTGCTTGATCTCGTCGCCCATCAGGAGCGAGTCTACCCGGTCGGACGGCTCGACAAGGATACATCCGGACTCCTGCTCATGACCAACGACGGCGATTGGGCACATCTGGTCACCCACCCTCGCCACGGTATCGAGAAAGAGTACGAGGCTCTGGTCACCGGTCGCCCCGCCGCCGCCACAGTGCGCCGATTATCCAGCGGCGTCGAGCTTCCCGACGGTAGCAAAACGTCACCGGCTGTTGTGCGACATATCTCCGACCACGGCGGGAATAGCCTGCTCTCACTTACGCTACGGGAGGGTAAGAAGCGGCAGATTCGGCAGGTGTTCCAAGCAGTGGGTCACCCGGTCCTGCAACTCCGGCGGGTGCGCGTCGGCCCAATTCGGCTCGCTACACTGAGAGTCGGAGCGTGGAGACATTTGCAGCCCAACGAGGTGGAGAGCGTCCGTGAGCATGCGCAAAGATCTGCACAGGGCAGTGCGTGAGGTTGCGCTGCAAATAGCGATCGACGGTCCCGCGGGGGCGGGGAAGTCGACGGTGGGGCGAAACCTGGCAAGGGCGCTGGGCTGTCCCTATCTGGACACCGGGCTAATGTACCGAGCGGTCGCCCTCCGAGCGCTGGAGCAAGGCGTGCCGCCGTCGGACGGGGAGGCGCTGGCCGCACTGGCACGCGGAATTCGATTTGAGCTTGATCGAGGCCCGTCTGGGAGACTCTTGATCGATGGTGAGCCGCCCGCATCCGCACTTCATAGCTCCCAGGTTGACGAGATCGTGTCGGAGGTATCCGCACATGTGGCCGTACGACGTGCCCTGCTCGACACGCAGCGAGAGCTCGCGGATGAGGAGTGTATCGTCATGATGGGCCGCGACATCGGAACGACGGTGCTGCCTTCTGCGCCCGTGAAGCTCTGGATAACCGCCTCACCTGAAGCGCGAGCCAGCCGAAGACGGACGCAACGGCAAGCCCAGCCCGACGGCTTTGCCGGCGATGAGATGCTGGGCCGGATAACCCGGCGTGACAGATGGGATGCCGGACGCGACGCATCGCCTCTTCGCAAGGCGCCCGACGCCGTGACGATAGACACAGGATCCCGTTCGCCCCGTGAGACCTTGGACAGAGCACTCGAAACCGTCCAGGCGGTCTTGAGCGGCAGCCCGGGCGAATCCATGCACCGCCCGAGCCCTCGACCCACACCATCCGAGTGATGACCTCGGCCTAGATGCCGAGGATCTGCACCGAAACTTGACGTGCCTTCGGGCGGTCGAGCTCAACTAGAAACAAGCGCTGCCACCGACCGAGATGCATGGTGCCGTCGATGATGGGCACGGTCTCACTCGCACTGAGCATCAAGTGCTGGCAGTGGGCGTGAGCGTTCGGGCACTCGTCCTCTTCCATATTGACGGTCCGAACGTCAAAGTTGTTGTGGCAATAGTCCCGGTCGTGCGGCGCGATCTCGCAGAGGAATCGCGCCATATCCTTAATCAATTCGGGCTCACACTCATTGATCTTGATGGCCGCAGTGGTGTGACGGGAGAAGACGGTGACCATTCCGTTTTCAACCGCCGAGCGATCGACCGCACCCGCAACATCGTCGGTAATGTCGATGAACTGCGGGGCAAATTCGGTTCGATACTGAAGGATCTCGTTATATCCCCGGAAGGAGGAAACGTCTGCGTAAATCTGTTGGTCAAGCATGAGTGCCGCGGTCTGAACCTCCTGGCTGGGATACTTTCGAGCGCGACGCCCGCGACCGCAAGGCGCCACAGGTCACTCAATAAGTGTGAGCGCCGTTGTCAACTTGCCACGAAGTTCCCGGCGCCCTAGTCAAATGTACGATACCGGCGCCTTTTCAGTCTAGAACTCCGCGCTTCACTCGACGATGGCGAGGCGCTGGTCGGCGTCAACCGTGTCACCGACCTGCACATCGAGGGAAATAATGATGCCGGTGCGCTGGGAGGGTATCTCATTCTCCATCTTCATGGCTTCGATGATGAAGAGCGTCTCGCCTTCCTTGATTGGTTCACCGGGCTGCTTGGTGATGCTGATGATGGTGCCGTGCATGGGGCTGACGAGTGCGCCGCCCGATACCCTCTGCCGAGGTTTGACCGAGCGAGGTCGTTTCGAGTTCGGCGTGGGATGCAAATCCGTTGCGAGCTCGGACACTCGCACGCGAAAGAGTCTCCGATTTACTTCCACTTCGAAGATCCGCTCCGGGCCTTTCCTGTGGGAATCGCCTGTGTCAACTTCCCACGACCGTGGGTCATGGATCTGCGCCTGAAGCTGATCAAAATAATCGGCAACGAAGCTGGTTCCGGCCTCACCCTGGACGAAGACTGCGTGCTCTAACACTGCCGCCGCGAAGGCGAGGGTGTTGGCGGGACCCACGATCTCGTACTCGCCCAAAGCCCGAAGCGCGCGCCGACGAGCCGCCTCACGATCCGGCGCCCAAGCAATGAGCTTTGCCATAAGGGAGTCGTAGTGCTCCGGAATGGCGTAGCCCTGGTAGACACCGGAGTCCATCCGAATCCCGATTCCACCCGGCTCTCGATAGCGGGTGAGCCTCACCGGAGTCGGCCGGAAGCCGGCAGCAGGGTCCTCGGCGTTGACACGAACCTCGATGGCGTGCCCGCGTAAATCCTGCGCACTCTCGCGAACGGTCAGGTGGTCACCTCGGGCCGCGAGCACCATCTCCCGAATGAGGTCGACGCCCGTGACCTCCTCGGTGATGGGATGCTCGACCTGGATGCGCGTGTTCATCTCGAGGAAATAGAATTCCCGTTGGGGCGTAACCAGAAATTCGACAGTGCCAGCAGAGAGGTATGAAGCGCTGCTCGCTGCCCGCAAGGCCATCTCTCCCATGAGCTGGCGCAGCGACGCGTCCAGCACCGGACTCGGTGTCTCCTCGATGAGCTTCTGGTGCCGGCGCTGAATGGAGCAGTCTCGCTCTCCCAGGTGCACCAGATGTCCGTGTGAATCAGCCAGCACCTGTATCTCGACGTGGTGCGAATCCGGGAAATACCTCTCCAGATAGACCTCAGGGTTTTTGAAGTGACTTCGTGCCTCGCGCCGTGCGCTCTCCAGCGCCTCGGCCAAACCGGAGGGTCCATCGATCCGCCTTATTCCGCGGCCACCGCCACCGCCCGCAGCTTTGATGACGAGCGGATAGCCGCGTTGCGACCCGAAGTCTACTGCCTGGTCGAGGTCGCGGAGCGGTTCCATGGTGCCGGGCACAATCGGGACCCCCGTGGCGGCGACGGTTTGTCGTGCCCTGACCTTGTCTCCCATGAGGCGAATAGCATCCGGAGTGGGACCGATGAAGGTCAGACCAGCCTCGGCAACCGACGCAGCAAACTCTGCGTTCTCGGCGAGGAAGCCGTAGCCGGGGTGAATTGCCTGGGCCTTCGCCCGCCGAGCGACTGACAATATCGCCTCTGAGTTGAGATAGCTTTCGCTGGGAGCCGATGGTCCAAGGGCGTAGGCCTCATCTGCTTGCAGCACGAATAGGGCATCCCTATCCGCCTCCGAAAATGCGGCGATCGAGGTAAGTCCCATTTCGCGAAGCGTTCGGATAATTCGAACGGCAATTTCGCCCCTATTTGCTATGAGGACTCGAGTAAACACGAAGCTAAAATCTCCACCCGCCCCGCAGCGTAGCCGGTCCCACCGCTATGCCCTGAGACTCGAGCTTGGCAGCGCGTGTCCAGGCTGATTCATTGGTATCGTCTAAAACCTCCGCACGCTGGTCCTCTTCGAGCCACACGCTCAGGACTGCGAGCACTGCAGCGGCGTCCTCCGCATCGGCGGTGTCGAGTCCCTCAGCCGGCGGCAGGGCCGGGCTACAGAAACCTCGGTCCGAGCCACATCTGTCCATATCCGATTGGCTACCTACTTAGAGCGGGATGTTGCCATGCTTCTTGGGGGGAAGCGAGGCGCGCTTGCTGCGCGTCATCTCCAGCGCCTTGATCAAGGCCGGGCGTGTTCGCTGTGGCTCGATGACATCGTCGACATAGCCACGCTCTGCCGCTGTAAAGGGGTTTGCGAAGCGGGCGATATAGTCCGACACGAGCTCGGCGGTACGGCGCTCCGGATCCGACGCCTCGGCGATCTCCCGGCGGTGAATAATCTTGACGGCTGCATCCGGTCCCATCACTGCGATTTCCGCCGTCGGCCAGGCCAGGTTAACGTCCGCACGGATGTGCTTTGACGACATGACATCGTAGGCGCCGCCATAGGCTTTGCGGGTAATCACCGTGAGCTTGGGGACGGTCGCTTCGGCGAAGGCATACAGCAGCTTTGCGCCGTGTCGGATTATTCCGCCGTACTCTTGGCCCAGTCCCGGCAGAAAACCGGGCACATCGACGAATGTGAGCAGCGGGATATTGAAGGCATCGCAGAATCGGACGAATCGGGCAGCCTTTTCCGAGGATGCAATGTCCAGCACGCCGGCCAAATGTTTCGGTTGATTCGCCACCACGCCCACGGGATACCCGTCCAGTCGGGCGAATCCGACCACAATGTTCTGCGCGTAGAGCGGTTGTACCTCGAGAAGCTCTTCGTCGTCGACGACCGCATGAATAACATCCTTCATGTCGTACGGCTTGCTTGGCGAGTCGGGAATTATGTCTACCAAACTCTCACTCTCTCGCCGAGGATCGTCGTTGGGATCGAGGCGCGGGGGATCCTCGAGATTGTTGGAGGGAAGATAGGCCAGCAGGGCGCGCACCTCCTGGAAAGCATCCTGCTCCGTGTCCGACGCGAAGTGCGCGACTCCGCTGCGGGCTGAGTGCGTGTCGGCACCGCCCAGCTCTTCGAAGGACACGCTCTCGCCGGTCACCGTCTGCACCACGTCCGGGCCGGTGATGAACATGTAAGAGATGTCTCGCACCATGAACACAAAGTCGGTGATCGCAGGAGAATAGACCGCTCCTCCCGCGCATGGCCCGGCGACGATCGAGATCTGCGGTACGACACCGGAGGCCATGACATTCCGCCAGAAGATCTCGGCGTAGCCGCCGAGACTGACCACTCCCTCTTGAATGCGGGCGCCTCCCGAGTCATTGATCCCGATGATCGGCGCTCCCATGCGCATTGCCAGGTCCATCACCTTCACAATCTTCTCGGCGAACACTTCGCCCAGCGAGCCACCAAAAACGGTGAAGTCCTGGGAGAATACGAACACGTTGCGCCCATCCACCGTGCCGTGGCCGGTCACGACGCCGTCTCCCAGGAACTTGCGCCGCTCCATACCAAAATTCGTCGAGCGATGTGTGGCAAATCGGTCGAGCTCCACAAAGGAACCTGGATCGAGCAGCAGATCAAGTCGCTCGCGGGCAGTCAGCTTGCCCCGTTGATGCTGCTTCTCCTCAGCCTTCAGACCCGCAGGGTGTAACGCCTGCTCGTTCTTACGTTGTAACGCTTCGACGCGGGAACGCTGCGATTCGTCGCGATCTGCGCGCGCCTCTTCAACGGCCATAAGCGGTTACTCCAGTGCCCGCACCGCTCCCGACAGGCGAGCCGGAAAGGGAGCAGCCGGCTCACAGAAGTACACGAAGTGCGTCCGGCGCACCATACTATATCCCAGCCGTTGGGCGGAAGATACCAAAGGCACGGCGGAGAACATCGGACACCTCTCCAATCGTGGAATAAGTGGCCAGCGCCTCCTTGAGTGGGTACATCACATTGTCCGTACCGCGCGCAGAGTCTTCCAGCTGCCGCAGCGTGCGCTCGACCGCGCTGTTGTCTCGCTCGGCCCGCAGTAACGCCAAGCGCTCACATTGCTGCCGTTCCAGTTCAGGATCCGGTTCCAGCGTTTCAATCGGCGTTTCTTCAGCTTGCCGGAACGCATTGACTCCCACGATGACGCGATCACCGGTATCGATCGCGCGCTGGAAGGCGTAGGCTGCTTCCTCGATCTGGTTCTGGACGAAACCACTTTCAATGGCGGACACGGCCCCCCCGTTCTCATCCACTTCCGCGATCAGATCGCGGGCGCGCTGGACAATCTGATCGGTGAGGTACTCGATGACGTACGAACCGCCCAATGGATCTGCGACCTGCGGGGCACCGGTTTCGTTCGCGATGATTTGTTGGGTACGCAGCGCCAGAGTCGCGGCCTGCTCGGTGGGCAGCGCCAGCGCCTCATCGTAGGCGTTGGTATGCAAGCTCTGTGTTCCACCAAAAATGGCGCTCAGAGCCTGCAGTGCCACGCGCACGACGTTATTCTGTGGCTGCTGCGCGGTCAAGGTCGATCCGGCCGTCTGGGTGTGGAAGCGCATGAGCAGCGATCGCGGGTTCTTTGCTGCGAAGCGGTCAGCCATGATCTCGGCCCAGAGCTGACGAGCGGCCCTGAACTTCGCCACCTCTTCCAGGAAGTTGCTGTGGGCATTGAAGAAGAAGCTAAGTCGGGGGGCAAAGGCGTCTACCTCGATGCCGGCATCCACCGCCGCCTGGGCATAGGCGATGGCATTGGCGAGCGTAAATGCTACCTCCTGGACGGCGGTCGAACCTGCTTCCCGGATGTGATAGCCGCTGATGCTGATGGGATTCCAATTCGGAATTTCGACCACGGCGTACGCGATAAGATCCGTGACCAGACGCATGGACGGTTGTGGAGGAAAGATGTAGGTGCCACGCGCAGCATACTCTTTGAGAATGTCGTTCTGCACGGTTCCGTTGAGTTGATTTCCCGGCACACCGCGCTTCTCGGAAGCCAGCTCGTACAGTAGGAGGAGCATGGACGCAGTCGCATTGATGGTCATGGAGATGCTGGCTTCGTCCAGTGGAATGCCCTCAAGCAGGACCTCCATGTCGGCGAGGCTATCGATTGCCACTCCCACCCGGCCGACCTCGCCTCTGGCTCGTGGAGAATCCGAATCATAGCCCATCTGCGTGGGGAGGTCGAAGGCAGTGCTCAGGCCCGTCTGCCCGTGGGACAAGAGATAATGGAAGCGGGCATTGGTCTCCCGCGCAGTCCCAAATCCGGAGTACTGCCGCATCGTCCACAGTTTGCGGCGATACATATCTCGATAGATGCCGCGCGTGAACGGGTAGGTTCCCGGCAGCTGTTTGTAGGTGCCGGCTTCTCGATCGTAAACGGGAGCCAGCTCTATGCCGGAATCGGTCTCAACTATCCTCTCGGTGGTGGTCACGGGCTCTCGATCCTAGCGCACGCGTGCTCCCAGTACTGCGGCGACTCGGTCGCCGATTTCCTGAATAGTATTGGCGACCGGCACCCCGACAGCCTCGAAGGCTTCGACCTTGTGCTGAGGTCCACCCACGCCCCCGGTGATGATAGCACCGGCATGACCCATGCGCTTGCCGGGGGGAGCCGTGCGGCCGGAAATGAATCCGATGACCGGTTTGCCGTCCCGGCTCCCAATGTACTCGGCCGCCTCCTCCTCGTCCGTCCCACCGATCTCGCCGATCAGGACGATCACATCGGTACCGGGATCCGCGTCAAAAAGCTTCAAGGCTTCGGCAAATGACGTACCGATAAGCGGATCGCCGCCGATACCGAGCGTTGTGGATTGGCCTATTCCATGCCGAGTGAGCTCATCCACCATCTCATATGTCAGAGTGCCGCTGCGCGAGACGATCCCAACCGTGCCCTCTTTGAACAACTGGTTCGGCATGATGCCGACCTTGCACTTTCCCGAGCTGACAAGACCCGGACAATTCGGTCCTATCAAGCGCGAGCCCTGCTCTCGGACAAATCGGTACGCCGCGGCGACGTCGTGAACCGGGATGTGCTCGCTGATGGCCACAATGAGCGGAATGCCGGCCGCGGCCGCTTCCATAATGGCATCGCCGGCCGCCGGTCCTGGCACAAATATGACGGAGGTATTCGCCGAAGTAGCCTGGACTGCCTCTTCAAGTGTGTCAAAAACCGGAACACCGTCGGCTCCGGTTCCACCCTTGCCGGGCGTCACGCCCGCCACCACCTGCGTGCCGAAGGCCTTCATCTGCCGGGTATGAAAACTTCCCTCGCGCCCGGTTATGCCCTGCACCGCAACCCGAGTCTTCTCGTCCACCAGTATCGCCATTAGCCGTTTCCTCCGACCGCGGCGCCAGATCGCCCTCGTATCTGTGCCATCACAGCCAGGGTTGCGGCGGCGACATCGCTCTCGGGCGTGAAGGCGGAATCCTTCAGAAGCGCGCGCCCTTCGGCCTCGCGCGTGCCGGCCAATCGGATCGCAATTGGAACGCGGATGTCCATGGTCGATGCTGCCTCCAGCAGTCCCTTGGCCACTTCGTCACCCCGCGTGATGCCGCCGAAAATATTCATGACGATGCCTTCGACCTTGGGATCCAAAAGGACGACCTCGATGGCTCGTCGCACCACCTCAGCACGCGCCCCTCCGCCAATATCAAGAAAATTGGCGGGCTGACCGCCGACTTGCTTGATTATGTCGAGTGTCATCATGACGAGGCCGGCGCCGTTTCCGATGACACCGATGTTGCCCTCCAGCTTCACATACGGCACCCCGAGCTCGCTTGCGCGACGCTCGACCGGGTCGGAAATCGACTCGGTTTTGAATCGCGCGAGGTCTGGGTGTCGGTACAGAGCGCTGTCATCGATGTCGAACTTGGCGTCCGCTGCCATGGCCGAGCCACTCTCGGTCACGGCCAGCGGGTTGATTTCGGCGAGCATGGCATCGGTGGCGAGCATGGCCCGGTACAAGCCCGCGATGATTGCAGAGAGATCTCTGAGCGCAGCTCGATCGAAGTCGGCAGCAAACACCGCACGCCGGATCTGGTAACCCCGTAAGCCGTAGGCCGGATCAATCCAGGTTCGGATTATGGCTTCGGGATGCTGGGCAGCAACCTCTTCGATGTCCACGCCACCCAATGAGCTGAGCATGAGGATAAAGCAGTGTTGGGAGCGATCGAGGGTGATGCCTGCGTAGTATTCCCTCACTATCTTCACCTGCTGCTCTACGAGCACCTTGGTTACGGTCAATCCCTTCAGATCCATTCCAAGAATCTGTTGAGCCGCGATGTGCGCCTCCTCAGGCGACGAAGCAACCTTGATTCCGCCTGCTTTGCCACGTCCACCGACCAGAACCTGAGCTTTGACCGCCACCGGACCAAGCCGCCGGGCAATTTCCTCGGCTTGTTCCGGCGTCTCGGCAACTTCGCCGGCAGGAACCGGGACTCCTGCTCGCCGAAGCAGCTCTTTCCCCACGTACTCCTGAAGTTTCAAACGGCCTCCTTTTGCCATCTGGTGAGCTTCGCTTCATTATGCCCGTTCGTGGAGATCGGCACGTGTTGTTTGTCTGTCGTGGCGCCGTCTGTCATGCTGAGGTCAAGGAGCCGTCAGATGACCGAAGTACCTTGGCAGTATGACCTCGAGGCCTCATATCGCCGGGCACGCGATGAAGACAAGCTCGTGCTGCTCGATTTTTTCTCTCCACACTGAGGTGGATGCAAGCGGCTGGAAGCCGTTACGTACTCTGAAAGCTTCGTCGCCGAGGCGATCAGCCAGCGGTTCATCCCGGTCCAGGTCAATGTCCTGGAGGA
>Ga0207416_1000554_pt1:60000-62206 | contig 62206 bp, 59 predicted proteins | sample PaiPotPPM11metaG_FD_184107 | JGI IMG/M metagenome (GOLD analysis project Ga0207416, IMG submission 184107) | Iron sulfur acid spring bacterial and archeal communities from Banff, Canada, to study Microbial Dark Matter (Phase II) - Paint Pots PPM... ... | reverse complement strand
GAGCCTATGCTGGAGACAGCGGGGAAGTCGTTACGCCATTCGTGCAGGTCGGAACTTACCCGACAAGGAATTTCGCTACCTTAGGACCGTTATAGTTACGGCCGCCGTTTACCGGGGCTTCGATTCAGAGCTTGCACCCCTCCTCTTAACCTTCCGGCACCGGGCAGGCGTCAGCCCCTATACGTCCTCTTCCGAGTTCGCAGAGGCCTGTGTTTTTGTTAAACAGTCGCTACCCCCTGGTCTGTGCCACTCCGCTCTGCTTGCGCAAAGAGGAGTCCTCCTTATCCCGAAGTTACGGAGGCAGATTGCCGAGTTCCTTCAGCATAGTTCGCTCAAGCGCCTTGGTATGCTCTACCAGTCCACCTGTGTCGGTTTCGGGTACGGTCTATGCGGGGGCTATTTCCTGGAACTGCTTCGCTGCCCGCGGAATCCAGTAACCGCGAACAACTTATGCAATTCGTCACCACCCGCTGGCCCACGAATGTTAACGTGGTTCCCATCGACTACGCCTTTCGGCCTCGCCTTAGGGACCGGCTGACCCTGCGCAGATTAGCTTTACGCAGGAACCCTTGGACTTTCGGCGGCAGTGTCTTTCACACTGCTTTTCGTTACTCGTGCCAGCATTCGCACTTCTGCGGCCTCCAGGAGCCCTCACGGGTCTCCCTTCGCGGGCTAGCAGAACGCTCCGCTACCGCTCGGAGGACAGAAGACAGACGACGGACGACAGATAAATCAAGCACCGCTCACTCGGCCTTGCCGGCCAAGCTCTGCAACATGCGCGAAATCATCTGATACTCGTCACGCCACCGTCTCCAGACGGCCTCGTCGATGTATCCGAGATCGAATGCGTAGCGCACCCAAACTCGCATCTCATCGCTCGATCCGATCGCCAATTGCAGAAAGCGTTTGAACTCCGCTTTCGACCGCTTTTGACGACCGTAGCCTTCGGAGACATTCGCGCAGATGGACTTGCTTGCACGCCGCATCTGATCGGCCAACACGCGTTGTTCGATCTGCGGAAATGCCAAGCTTTGACGATGAATTTCGAGCGATATCCGGTACGCTCGTTGAAAGACTTCCAAGTCTTCAAACGAAACGACCCGCTTGCGTCGCCCGGTCTCCATCCGTCCTCTGTCGTCTGTCTACCGTCCTCCGAACCTAAAGCTTCGGCTCGTGGCTTGAGCCCCGTTACATTTTCGGCGCAGGAATCCTTGTTTAGACCAGTGAGCTGTTACGCTTTCTTTAAAGGATGGCTGCTTCTAAGCCAACCTCCTGGTTGTTTTGGGATTCCCACATCCTTCCACACTTAGCCACGAATTGGGGGCCTTAGCTGTTAGTCAGGGTTTTTTCCCTCTCCACGACGGACGTTAGCACCCGCCGTGTGTCTCCCGGATAGTACTTGTGGGTATTCGGAGTTTGGTTGGGTTTGGTAAGGCGGTAAGCCCCCCTAGCCCATCCAGTGCTCTACCCCCCACAGTATTCGTCCGAGGCGCTACCTAAATAGCTTTCGCGGAGAACCAGCTATTTCCCAGTTTGATTAGCCTTTCACCCCTAGCCACAGCTCATCCGAGGCTTTTTCAACAGACACCGGTTCGGTCCTCCAGTGGGTGTTACCCCACCTTCAACCTGGCCATGGCTAGATCACTAGGTTTCGGGTCTAATCCGACGAACTGAAACGCCCTGTTCAGACTCGCTTTCGCTGCGCCTACGCCTATCGGCTTAAGCTTGCTCGTCAGATTAAGTCGCTGGCCCATTATACAAAAGGTACGCGGTCACCCAGGACGAACCTTGGGCTTCCACTGTTTGTAGGCATTCGGTTTCAGGTCTATTTCACTCCCCTCGTCGGGGTGCTTTTCACCTTTCCCTCACGGTACTTGTTCGCTATCGGTCGCTGAGGAGTACTTAGGCTTGGAGGGTGGTCCCCCCATGTTCAGACAGGATTGCACGTGTCCCGCCTTACTCGAGGACGATCCTTCGCATTACCCGTACGGGGCTCTCACCCTCTACGGCGCGTTTTTCCAAACGCTTCCGGTTGTCTCTGGATCGTCACTGGCCTGGTCCGCTTTCGCTCGCCACTACTAGCGGAGTCTCGGTTGATGTCCTTTCCTCCGGGTACTGAGATGTTTCAGTTCCCCGGGTTAGCTTGAAACCCCCTATTTTATTCGGAGGTTCATACCTTCCATTAGATGACAGAGGACGGACGACA
>Ga0207416_1000554_pt1:0-55000 | contig 62206 bp, 59 predicted proteins | sample PaiPotPPM11metaG_FD_184107 | JGI IMG/M metagenome (GOLD analysis project Ga0207416, IMG submission 184107) | Iron sulfur acid spring bacterial and archeal communities from Banff, Canada, to study Microbial Dark Matter (Phase II) - Paint Pots PPM... ... | reverse complement strand
AAGAAATACTACCACTTCCGCACCACCGACGACGGCCAGTACGACTATTATGACGAGAGCGGCAAGAGCTCGAAAAAATTCCTGGTGCGCAAGCCGATCGCGGTCGGCATCGAGACTTCACCGTTCGGCTGGCGCGTCCATCCGCTCCTGCACATCAAGGAATTCCATACCGGCGTCGATTGGGGCGCGCCGCTGGGGACGCCGATCTTCGCCGCCGGCAACGGCACGATCGAAGAGATCGGGGCGCGGGGCGGCTACGGCAAATACGTGCGTATCCGTCACGCCGACGGTTATGAGACCGCGTACGGCCACATGACCGCGTTCGCGCGCGGCCTCGAAGAGGGCAGCCGCGTGCGCCAGGGCCAGGTCATCGGCTTCGTCGGCTCGACCGGAATGTCGACCGGCACGCATGTGCATTTCGAGATTTGGATCAACGGGCGAGTGGTCGATCCGATGCGGATCAAGCTGCCGCGCGGCCGCGTGCTCGGCGGCTCCCCGCTTACCTTGTTCGAGAAAGATCGCCATCAGCTCGATTTGCTGCTGGCGAACACCGACGAGGCGCACGTCGCCCAGGCGCGTTAGAGCATGATCCCGAAAAGTGGTTACCGGTTTCCCGCCTTCGCGAAGCCCGCTTCGGCGGGCGAAGGAAGGTCGGAAAAGATCGTGCTCCAACAATAAGCTGGAACGGGATGGCGATTCGAAGAAAAGTCATCCCGTTCTAGGCTTGTCATGCTCCGCCAACGGGTCCGGCCTTTGGCCGGCCCGATGACAGGGTCCGGCGGAGCATCCAACAGTAATCACAAGCGCCACGGCAATAACGTGAAGCGTAGCGATTACTGGATCATCCGCCGGCGCGGATGATGACCATCCTCCGTTTACTTCGCAATAATGGCGTTGCGCAGCGCCAGCGGGGATTCCACGCGCCGCAACGGCTCGAAGGTCAGGCCGGTACCTTGCACCGTCACGGTGCCGAAATTGAACATGCGGCCGAGAACCGACTGGTCGACGTCGACCGAGGCGACCTTGTCCATGTTCACCTCGATCGTGTGCCGGTTGATGAAGCCCCTTTTATAGATCACACGCTTGTCGGTGACGGCGATCTCGGTGGTATAGCGCAGGAACCAGGCATGGATGCCGCTCACCAGCGCCAGCGCGGCGAACAATGCCGCCGTCGCATAGATCACCGGGTCTTTATCCCAATAAAGGTGTTCGAGCAGGACGAGGATGACGCCGACGACCGCGTACACAATGGTGCGGTGATAGAGAATCCAGCTCAAGCGTCCGATCATGATGATCTTCTCGCCCGGCTGGATCACATGCTTGATGTAGCTCATCCCGACCGCTCCGCTGCCCGGCTTCTCCGGGTCACGCACAAATGCCAAAGGCGCGCGCTCAGTGCAAGTCGATCGTCATTGCGAGCGACCCTCCTTCGCTCACTATGCGAGCTACGGAGGGTCGCTCCTCGCAATGACGTTGGCGTCACGCCGCGGCCGCGGCCGCGGCGCCGTTGAAGGTGAGGCCGGCCCGGCCGGCGGAGATCGTCACCGTTTCGCCGTCCTTGATGCGGCCGGAGAGGATCAGCTCGGAGAGCGGGTCCTGCACCGCTTTCTGAATCACCCGCTTGAGCGGGCGGGCGCCGTAGGCGGGATCGTAACCCTTGTCGGCCAGCCACTCGCGCGCCTTGGCATCGAGCGAAAGTGTGATCTTGCGCTCGTCGAGAAGCTGCTGCAGGCGGCGCACCTGGATATCGACGATGCGCCCCATGTGCTCGCGCTTTAGGCGGTGGAACAGGATGATCTCGTCGATGCGGTTGAGGAATTCGGGGCGAAACCGCGCCCGCACCTCGGCCATCACCGACGCGCGCACCTTCTCGGTGTCGTCCGAGTCTTTTTGGCCCTCGGCCTGCGCCACCAGATAGTCGGAGCCGAGATTGGAGGTCATCACCAGGAGCGTGTTGCGGAAGTCGACGGTGCGGCCCTGGCCGTCGGTCAGCCGGCCGTCGTCGAGCACCTGCAGGAGCACGTTGAACACGTCCGGGTGCGCCTTCTCGATCTCGTCGAACAGCACGACCTGATAGGGCCGCCGCCGCACCGCTTCGGTGAGCGCCCCGCCTTCCTCATAGCCGACATAGCCGGGCGGCGCGCCGATCATACGCGCGACCGAATGCTTTTCCATGTACTCCGACATGTCGATGCGGATCAGCGCATGCTCGTCGTCGAACAAAAACTCGGCGAGCGCCTTGGTCAGCTCGGTCTTGCCGACGCCGGTCGGACCCAAGAACATGAACGAGCCGATCGGCCGGTTCGGATCCTGCAAGCCGGCGCGGGCGCGGCGCACCGCGGTCGACACCGCCTTGACGGCTTCGGCCTGGCCGACCACGCGCTTTTCGATCTGCTCTTCCATGCGCAGAAGTTTCTCGCGCTCGCCTTCGAGCATGCGGTCGACCGGAATGCCGGTCCAGCGCGAGACCACCTGCGCGATATGATTGGCGGTCACCGCCTCGTCGACCATGGCGCCGCGGTCGCCGCCCGCCTCCATGGATTTGAGCCGCTTCTCGATTTCCGGAATGCGCCCATAGGCGATCTCGCCGGCGCGCTGGTATTCGCCGCGGCGTTGCGCGTTGGCAAGCTCGACGCGCAATTGGTCGAGCTCGTTCTTGAGTTTCTGCGCGCCGGAGAGCTTTTCCTTCTCCGACTTCCACCGTGTGGTGAGATCGGCCGACTTTTTCTCCAGCGCCTTCAACTCGGTTTCGAGTCCGTTCAAGCGCGCGCGCGAGCCTGGATCGCGCTCCTTTTTCAGCGCCTCCTGCTCGATCTTCAGCCTGATGATTTCGCGGTCGATCGTGTCGAGTTCCTCGGGCTTGGAATCGACCTGCATTTTCAGCCGCGCCGCCGCCTCGTCGACGAGGTCGATGGCCTTGTCGGGCAGGAAGCGGTCGGTGATGTAGCGGTGCGACAGCGTCGCCGCCGCAACCAGCGCGCCGTCGGTGATGCGCACGCCGTGATGCGCCTCGTATTTGTCTTTCAGGCCGCGCAGGATCGAGACGGTGTCCTCGACGCTCGGCTCGTCGACGTAGATCGGCTGGAAGCGCCGCGCGAGCGCCGCGTCCTTCTCCACGTGCTTCTTGTACTCGTCGAGCGTGGTGGCGCCGATGCAGTGCAATTCGCCGCGCGCCAGCGCGGGCTTGAGCAGGTTGGAGGCGTCCATGGCGCCGTCGGCCTTGCCGGCGCCGATGATGATGTGCATTTCGTCGATGAACAGCACATAGGCACCGGCCGCGGAGGTGACCTCGGCCAGCACGGCCTTGAGCCGCTCCTCGAATTCGCCGCGATACTTCGCGCCGGCGATCATGGCGCCCATGTCGAGCGCGAGCAGTTTCTTGTCTTGCAGGCTCTCCGGCACGTCGCCGTTGACGATGCGCAAAGCGAGCCCTTCGACGATGGCGGTCTTGCCGACGCCCGGCTCGCCGATCAGCACCGGGTTGTTCTTCGTGCGCCGGGAGAGCACCTGGATGGTGCGGCGGATTTCCTCGTCGCGCCCGATGACGGGATCGAGCTTGCCGTCGCGCGCCGCCTGCGTGAGGTCGCGCGCGTATTTCTTCAGCGCGTCGTAGGCGTTCTCCGCCGAGGCTGAGTCGGCGGTGCGGCCCTTGCGCAGCGCGTCGACGGCGGCGTTGATGTTTTGCGGCGTGACGCCGGCATTGGCCAAAATCTTGCCGGCCTCGCTTCCTCTTTCAAGCGCGAGCGCCAGCAGCAGCCGTTCGACGGTGACAAAGCTGTCACCGGCTTTTTCGCCGACCTTCTCGGCGGTATCGAACACGCGCGCCAAAGCCGGATCGAGATAGATCTGCCCGGCGCCGCCGCCGGAGATTTTCGGCCGTTTGGCGAGCGCTGCCTCGACGGCGGCAAGCGCGGCGCGCGAATTGCCGCCGGAACGGTCGATCAGTCCCGCGGCGAGCCCCTCGGGATCGTCGAGCAGCACTTTGAGCAGGTGCTCGGGCGCGAATTGCTGATGCCCCTCGCGCTGCGCCAGCGCTTGGGCGGACTGCACGAAACCGCGGCTGCGGTCGGTATATTTGTCGAAATTCATTGCCAAACTCCCTCGGCCTATTCCGGGTGCCCGCTAACAAGGCGCAGCCGGAACATCGTCATTGGGTTATGTCAGTGCAGGTGCCGGCGACCTGATCGAGATCGAGCGAATTACCTTGGCAGCCCGACACCGGCGGACCCCGGGAAGGCGATCCGCCGCCATTAAATATGGGAGCGAGACCGGCCGGCGGAAGGCCTAAGAAGTCGAGAATTGGCGACTTTTCCCTCTCCCCTCGGGAAGCGGGAGGCGAGCGTCGAGCGAAACGAAACGCGAGCCGGGCGAGAGGTCAGTGCGGGCACGCCGCGCCGGATGCCGGCTGCAGCAAGGAATGATGTTGCGCGATCAGCCACGATCCGCCGGTTTTGTCGTGCGCAAACACGTAGGTGAAGCGCGCGGGCAGCGTCGTCTTGTCGCTTAGGGTGAAGGTGTAGAGCCCGCTGGCGAAGGCGAAAGCGCAGTCGCCGCCGATCTTCGCCCCGGCGAGGTCGAACGCTGCCTTCGGTTGCTTCTTGAGGAACTCGGTAAAATAGCCCTTGATCTCCGCGCGGCCGACCAGCGGCCCGTTCGCGCACGTCGGCACCAGAACGCCGCGCGTCTCGTAGGTGCCGACGATCGGCGCCGGATTTTGCGGCGAGGAAGCGGCAAGCTGCGCCGCCCCGTGATGGGTTTCGCTTCGCTCTACCCATCCTACGCGCTACTGGCAGGCGTCGCGCTTTCTTACGCGTTCGTCGGTTGCTTTGCGGCGCCGCGCGCGGGCGGGTTCCGCCGAAAATACTCGGCGTCTTCCGCGCTCTGCGTGAAGCCCGCGCGCCCGCGCCAGTGCAAATGGCGCGCGGCCATGTCGGTCCCGTAGCGCACGCGAAATAACAGCGTGCGTTGCGAGCCGTTTTGGTATTCGTGCACCTCGCCGGGCGGATGCACGACGAAGGCGCCGGGCACGACGGCGACCGTTGCGTCGGGCGTGCGCATGGCGCCGCCGCCTTCGAAGCAGAAATAGATTTCGGTGGCGTGCGGGTGGCAATGATACGGGCTGATCTGGCCCGGCTCCCAGCAGGCGACGGTGACGTCGCCGTCCTCGATCTTGCCGAGAATCTTCTCGACGTGCTTTTGCGGATCGAACGCGGCCTCGCGCGCCAGATTGAAAACGTGCATCGGGGTTTGCTCCTTCTCCCGCTCCGCGCCGGCGCGGAGAGCCGCGGTAACCGGTTAGTGGGCTTGAGTTTTAGCCGAAATCGGCTGAGCTTTCGAGCAGGCCGAGAAACGTTAGAAAATGTGAAGCCACGCTGGTCTTGCAAAGCTGCCCTGCCGGGACGCATCATGCCGCGGTTTCGAGTCGATTGTTAACTTTAAAGTCGAGGGAGCCGGGAAAGCAGGGATAACGGCCAGCGATGGCGACAGGATCGGCGGCCATGGCTCATAGTCTCGGGAAGGCCCATTTCATCGACCGGCATGTTGTTGCCCGCGTCAACACGGCGATCATGCTCGGACTGGTCGGCAGCGGGCTCGCGGCGTGCGCGTTCGGCGCCTTCGTCTATGACATCGGCCGTTGGTTCTCGGCCTGGTAAGGCGGCCGAGCTTTTTGGCTTTGCTCAGTCCGGATTATTGCCGTCGCCTGCGGCGCGACGGGCAGTTCGTCAGGCGGTTGCCGCCCGGTGCGGTAAGACTGCATTAATCCTGTTGTGGCTAAGCTTATCCGGGATTTCGCGTCACCCGAGGGGAACGAGGGACGAAGATGGGCGAACGCCGCCGGTCGGTACGGCAGAAGAGCTTTTTGCGCGGCTGCGTCTATTTCAACAAGCGCCGCGGCGCGCTCGACTGCCTGATCCGCGACATTTCCAGCGAGGGCGCTCGCATCATCTTTTCCGAGACCGTGAGCGTGCCGGACATCGTCGACCTCTACATTCCGCAAAAAGAGCAGACCGTGCGCGCGCGCGTGCAGTGGCGTCACGGCGACGAGATCGGGCTTGCCTTCCCTGATGCGGTGCGCGCGGCGCGCGGAACGTCGGACGGCGAACTGGCGGCGCGCGTGGCGCAGCTGGAAAGCGAGATCGCGTCGCTGCGGCGGGTGCTCAAACGGCTGAAGAACGAGATCGACGGCGGCGAAGACGCCAACGCCGCCTGAGCGTTTTCCTCCGGTTATTCAAACGAGCCTTCGAGCCGGCACGCGCCGGTCACGCATTGCGCCGGTCATGCCGGTATGCCAACAATTTGCCCCGACCCGCTTACGAACACAAAGGGAGTTCAAAATGGCGAAGGGCTATTGGGTGTCGACGTACTTATCGGTTTCCAATCCGGACGCGCTCGCCGAATACGCCAAGCTCGCCGGCCCGGCGATTTCCGCCGCCGGCGGCCGTTTCTTGGCCCGCAACAATGCCGCCAAAGCCTACGAGAAGGGAATGACGCAGCGCGTCGTCATCATCGAATTCGACAGTGTGGAGAAAGCCGTCGCCGCGCATGACGGTCCCGGCTATCAGGCCGCGCTCAAAGTGCTCGGCAATGCCGCGCAACGCGACCTCCGCATCGTCGAGGGGTTGGCTTGACTCGCCATTCCGGGGCGCGGAATGACGGCTGCTAGCCGAAAATGCGCTCGCCTTGCAGGTCGACGATCTGCCGCGCCTTGTTGAGCGTGAAGCTGACCGCATCGTCGTAGGACGCATGGGCGTCGGCGCGGATGAAGCGGTGTTCTTTGCGCACGCCGCCGACCTCGCGCTCGATGATGCCCGCGGTCTGATAGCCGCCGTTATTCTTGTACGGCGCCGCGCGGATGACGAAGCCCTTGTACTCGATCGGATCGGCGATCTTTGCGGCCTCGGCGGCGGGACGGCGGCCGAACAGCGCGCTCCAGAAAGACGCGCTCCAGAAAGACATGCCGGCCTCCGTTTTGTTCGGCTTTTGCACTTTTGCGCGTTGCGCCGAACGCGATGTTACTCCGGGGTGCGGGAATGTCGAGACGTTCCAGGCGCATTTGCGGCGCTGCCGTTCGCGGCGCTACATTGCGGCATCGGCGCTTTGAGGCGCGTGAAATTACAGGGAGGCTTCCGATGCCCAAAGGCTACTGGGTGACCTGCTACCGCTCGATTTCCGATCCGCAAAAGCTCGCCGCCTACGCCAAGCTCGCGCCGGAAGCGACCGCTCCGTTCGGCTGCCGCTATCTGGCGCGCGCCAGCGCTTCTGCCGCCTTCGAAGCTGGGCAGAAGGAGCGCATCGTGATCTCCGAATTTCCCAGCATCGAGAAAGCGATCGCCGCCTACAACAGTCCGGCCTATCGGCAGGCGCTCAAAGCGCTCGGCGACGGCGCCATCCGCGACATCCGCATCGTCGAGGGTTTGGAGTAGCGGACTTTACGCCGCGCGCGCGTTACGCGTAGCCCGTGCGCGCGAAGTGCTTGCGCAACAGCGCGACGTTGCGCCTGTTGGCGCGGAAAAGCACGTCGAACGCATCGCCGGCCAACGGAACCGCGCCGATCGCGCCTTCGATGAGGACGTTTGCCATCATGCGCGCGAGCAGCGTGCGCGGCACATCGAGCCGATAGGCCTCGTACAGCAGATAGAGCGACAGCGCCGAGGCCGCCGCATCGCCGATGCCGGGCAGCAGCCGCAGCATCGCTTCGACGCCGAAGCGAATGTCGGTGCCGGGAACGGCAAACGCGATGTCGAACAAAGTGGCAAGCCGATCGAGCCGGTCGATTGCCGCGCGCCGCGAGATCGCGTCGTACTTTGCCGCGCCGAAGGAAGCGAATCCGGCAAATCCGCTCGTGCTTGAGAAATCCATGGTCGCGTCCGCCGCTCCCGCCCCCGCACAAATGGGAAGGGTTGCGGATGTCGCAAGTGCGGCGGATGCGTCAACGCCGGCCGGTCCGGAAACGTAGCATCGGGTGAGGCGCGCGAATCCCATCGAGCGTGCGACACAAGCAAGCCGCGAAAACGTTGGGGATTTGCGTTGCTCAACTCGTCCAGGCCGCTAATCTCTCGATCTCCTTCACGATAAACCGCGGAGCCAGCCATGCCTCAGATTCAGATTCTCAACCCCGAAATCCTCGGCAAGCCGCTCGGGCAGTATTCGCAGATGACGCGAGTCAAGGCGTCGGAGTTTTTGTTCATCGCCGGCCAGGTCGGCGCCGACAGGGACGGCAAGGCCGCCGCCGGTTTCGACGCGCAATGCACGCAAGTTTTCGCCAATCTCGGCGCCGCGCTCGCCTCGCAGGGCGCGAGCTTTGCAAACGTCGCCGAGTTCACGACCTATCTGGTGCACTCGCAGGACATTGCCAAATTCATGGCCTACCGCGCGCGCGAATTTCCCCGCCTGTTTGGCGGCGGCGCCTATCCGCCCAACACGCTCCTGACGATCGACCGCCTCGTGCGCGAGGAGTTTTTGATCGAGGTAAGCGCGGTCGCGGCGTTGTGAAAAACGGAGTTCAGGTCTCCGAAGCGTCGGCCGGCCATTTGCTCGCAGCCGCTTTGGCGCCCGCCTCCAGCGCCGCGCATTCCAACAGATAGCCGATCGTGGTGAATCCGGCGGCCCGCGCGCGCTTGGCCAATTCGAGCGCGGCGATGCCGATGTTTTCCGCGACGCTGGCGCTGTCGTTCGACGACGGCTCTGCGGCGGCGCGGTCGGCTTGCCCATCGGTTAGAGGTTGGCTGGAACGAGCCCGACTCATCGTATGCTTTCCTCGCCTTTTCCGGTGTCGGCGCAGCAGTTGCAAAATCAACCGGCGCAATTCACCACATAGTCGTTGATTATCAATGATTGTCAATGAAACCCGCTTACAACTTAAATAATACAAAGAAAATCAATAACTTGCATTTAGCTGCCATTTCCCTTAGCCACTGGCCTCCCGTTCCGATGCGACGCGGCGGCGCATGGCCAAACGTGATAGAACCCGCACCTTAAAGGCGCGATTTCCCCGACTGCGGCAGATCAGGCAAGAGCAACTGGGCTGGGAAATCGTCGACATCCTGAGCCGCCTGCCGGGCAGCAAACCGAGCATTTCGTCGATCTACCGGCTCGAACAGGGTGACGCCATCCGCATGTCGAGCGCGCGCCGCGTGTTCGACGTGATCAACGGCGCGCTGCAAAACAAGCTCGACGTGAGCAAGGAACTGGAAGCGAGCTGGTAGGCGGAGCGAGCGAGGGCGCATCGGCTGATTTTCTCCTTGCTCCGGCGGCGCCGGCATCTGCCGCGCCCGTTTCAAAGAACGAAATTCGTGGGCGGAGAGCCGCGCAAGACCCATTCCATATGCGTCGCCGACCGCACGCGGCGCGGGCCGCCGCGCCTGACCAGATCGTAGGCCCGCTGTTGCACGTCCGCCGGCATGAGCGGCCATGTGCGCGGCAGACAGCCGGCGCCATCGCCGCGGCACGAGCGCTGGCGCCGGCAATAGCCCCGCGAGCAGGTGCGCCACAGCGGCAGCGACTCGCAATAGAGGCGGCGGATCGCCGCGAAAGCCGCTTTGCGCTGCGCCTCTTGCCCCGCTTCGGTAGCGGCATCGATGTAGCGGCTCCGCCCTCGCTTTTTACGCCGTCTTGCGATCATGCCTCCAATTCATCCTGCCCTGCGAAAGCGGGGAAGGGGGCATAGGCGGCCTTCGGCCGCCGTACCTAACTAAAGAACGCCGACTCGAAGCGTCGGCTATGCCGAAGGGCGGTGGAAGGGGCGCGGACCTCGACGAGTCTCCTGCGCTGAAGGAGAGGCATCGAGTCGGAGACCCCCTCCACCACCCTGCGCTTGCTTCGCGAGCTTGGGTGGTCCCCCTCCCCCGCTCCGCGCGGGCAGGTAAGCGAAATTGTTCTCGCGGCGCGATCGCGCCCGAGCTTTGCAGCGCATGATCCGAGGCTGGTCGCCGGTTTTCGGCTAAGATCATGCGCAACTAAAAATCACGAACGGCCTCCTGAAAAAGAGGGAGGCGGAGCGCCGAGAGGCGCAACTGCAATTGTCCGCGCCGCCCATCCAAGCGTTGCCGCCTGAACGTGCATCGCAGACAAGTCCACGCAGTCTGCGTAAACCTGTCTGCGGCGCGGAAGCGCGCCACGGACCGATTCGCTTTCACGAACCGCCCGCTTTCGGGCGCGCTCGCCTTCCGGCGCTCCACCGCGGCTTTCGTCGCAGGGCGAACGCTTTCGACTCGATCCAGGCCGCGCTTCACGCGATGAAGATGCGAAGGCGTTACCTTCGCCTTTGGACCGCGCTTAAGCCAAGCACCTAGCACGCCGGTCGTAATGCCGGCGGGGACGATGCCCGAACCGCCCGGGAGCGGAGTGTATCGCTCCGCCCGCAGGAGCCGCTCTCGCTCCACTTTCGGGAGTACCCTCGGCCGAAAGGTCCCTCGTTGATTCGAGCGAGATGACGTTCTTGTACCTTGTTCGGGGACAAGAGTCAAGGTAAATGTTCCTATCGGCGATAATATCGCCGTATCGGAGACTAGGCTGAAGTGGCGCCTTTCAAAAACTGCTCGCCGGCTTGGGTAATCTCGACGCGACCGGCGGGATTGATCCAGGCAAGTCCGATGGTGCGCATGACTTGAACGAGCATCCGGGCGAGCGGAGCGCCGCCTTCCTCCCACTCCGCTTCGGCTTGAGAGACATGGGCTTCGTTGAGAGAGCGGACGTATTCAGCCTGGGCTTCGCGCCACTTCTTGCCGTTGAGCGGCTTGAGGATTTCCATGCGGTCGCGAACGGAGTCAGGCGTCGCGGCCAAACCTTTCGGGAAATACCAGTAATCCAGAGTCTTGCTGTAAGCAGAGGAAAATCTCTGCCATTTCTTTGGCAGGATCACCGTTGGCGTTTTCGCCATGTCCCGCAGCTAGACAAGTGTGAGCTGCTCGTCTTCCTTGACCGGGACCTTCCGCCCGTACGTCTTTCTCTTGTGCTTGGCTTCGGCGTCCTTGCCAGTTGATCCGGCCTCGTTTTCGAGAATTTGCTGCAATTCTTCCTTGCCAAGATATTTGGCTCTTCCTACGAGGAGCAATGGCTGGAAGCCAGGCGCGTTGCGGACGCGATCCCGGGCCATCTTGATGTAGCGGTCGTTGATATCAATGCCGATGTAACGTCGGCCCATCATCTTGGCGACAGCGCACGTTGTGCCAGTGCCGACAAACGGATCAAGCACGATCTCCCCGGGGTATTTAGCAAATGCGCCGTATGTGTAGAGGCGCATGAGGCGGCCGGGGAGTTTCTCGGGAAACGGCGCAGGATGGTCGCCTTCGCGCTTCACATCCTCGGGGTACATAAACCAGACTTGCTGCGCGAGGTCGAGCCACTCAGCACGCGTGAGTGCGTTCGCTTCTTTGATGTTGGGGTCGAATTTCGGCGGTTTGCCGGGCTTCACGTACACGTTGATAAATTCGATGGTGTTGTTCTCGATGATGTTGCCGGGATACGGATAGCTGCCAAACATCATCTTCGACGTCTGCTTCTGCCAGACGAAGAGCGCGTAGCGCTCCAAATCCGTCTCAGCGAGGATCTTGTGCTCCATGTCGAAGGCGATGTTTTTCAGATGACGCGTGTGCTGCTTAATCAACTCCTTAGGGATGGGCATGATCGGCGCGTTGATGCACAGCTTCCCGTTTGGACGCAGGACGCGCGCGCATTGCGTCCATACGCTCTGCATATCCGCAAGATATTCGTCGTAGGAATGCCACGGGTTCTTGCCCCCGTCGTACTCGACGGCCGTCCAGTAAGGGGGCGACGTGACGACAAGGTCAATGGAATCATCAGGAACCCCAGCCATGACCGAGCTGGCATGTCCCACGACAAGCTGATCCACGACGGTGTCCAAACCCCCGGGCCGGATATTCTTTTGCTTTTTCAATCCGTTGAGCATGCCATGCCCTGCGAATCGTCTTCGCTTGCTGGGTCACTCTGGGGCTCATTGGACTGCGAACCAACCGGTGCCCGCAGATTGTCCCCGCTATGATATCCGCCACTTGTTGGGAACAAATGTAGTACAGAATGTGAAGGAAGGAAACGGGCGCGCTTCTCCCTCAAATAGCTTGTAGGGCACCGTTACGCCGTTCCAGCCTCCATCGCTTTGATGGTGACGGTGCAATGCGTTTCGCTGGGCTCCACTTATTGCGCCCTACGGGCTAGCGATACTCAAATGACGGGCGAGCGGCGACAACCATGAAGAAGGCGACAATCCCCATGAAGAAGAGCAAGACCGGCGCGAAGGAAGGACAAGGCCGAGACTCTCCCTCTCGGCTGATCGATGCGAGAATCAAGGAGCTGGGCGATTGGCGGGGCGAGATGCTCGCCCGGGTCCGAACTCTCATCAAAGAGGCCTGCCCCGACGTGGTCGAGGAGTGGAAGTGGAGAGGGGTTCCGGTGTGGGAGCACGCCGGCATCATCTGCACCGGCGAAACGTACAAGGCTGTCGTGAAGATGACCTTCGCCAACGGCGCCGCGCTGGCGGATCCCTTGGGCCTCTTCAACTCCAGCCTCCAAGGCAACACGAGACGCGCGATCGATATCCATGAGGACGACAAGATCGATGAGCGTGCTCTGAAAAATCTCGTGCGCGCCGCTGTTGATTACAATCAGACAAAAAAGGAGAAGAAAGCGCCCGCGGGCACGCGAGCGAAAGTACGCAAAAGCAAAAAGACATGAAGCTCTAGCTTTTTCTCGCTCATTGTCGCGCTGACTCAAGTCCGCCGCTTCGCCGGGCGTGAGGTGGAAGACGAGCGGAATGCCTCGGGCATCGCTCAGACAATGAACTTTACAGGTGAACCCGCCCCGCCGCTTCGCGCCGAGCGCCCGCGGATCACGTCCGAGGGCAGGCTCTCAGGGTGAGGGGCTTAAGTCGGCAACGAGCGCGGCTTGCCGTCACCCCACCCCGGACCGCCTTCGGCAGTCCGACCCTCCCCCTCCAGGGGAGGGTGAATGGAGGCCCGGCGATTGCCAATCCGGCGCGGCATCCTTATATAGGCGCATTCGCGATTTAGCCTGACTTGCCGTCTCGCCCGTAGCGCACGATCCGAAAAGATCATGCGGTCTTATTGGCCTTTCCCAAGAACACGCAAAATCCGGATTTGGACCGCGCGAATGGTTCGCGCGGCCACAAAACGCATGATGCGTTTTTCAAAGGAGGCCATCGTGGCCAAAGGTACCGTCAAGTTTTTCAACGCCCAGAAGGGTTACGGCTTCATCGCCCAGGACGCGGGCGGCCCGGATGTGTTCGTTCACATCTCCGCGGTCGAGCGCGCCGGCATGTCGAACCTCAACGAGGGGCAGAAGCTGTCCTTCGACATCGAGGCCGACCGGCGCAGCGGAAAGTCCGCCGCCACCAACCTGCAATCGGTCTGATCGGCGACTATATAGAGGCCGGCGCCGCACTGGCGCCGGCATTTTGCTTTTGAATGGCCTCGTTTCCCGGATGCGGTGCAGCGCGCAGCGGTGCTACGCTGATCCGGGATCGTCCCAAACCCGGCGTCTGGAACGATCCCGGGTCTGCGGCGCATCACTTCGCGCCGAGGCGCTTCGTGCTGCGCCGCGCCCGGGACACCTGCAACAGAGAAAGACCATGCCGAGAAAACCGGGATTGAACTCCGAATTCGTAATGTTCGACGTCGTCTATGAAGACGGCACGCAGCGCTCGAACCGCAAGGTGCCGCGCGCGCTCACCGGCGGCATCGACGGCGACAAGCCCGCCCACGGCTTCCTGATCGAGCAGGACCGCGACATCGCCGAAAAATCCGGCCAGCCGCGGGCCAAGATCAAGAGCATCACCCGCTCGGGGGCGAAGAAGAAGGAGCGGGACGCGGCTTGGAGGCAGGCCGGGTGAGGGGATTACGTTGAGCCAGTGCAGTTTGCTACGCCGGACATCTCCATTGAGTGCACTGTCCCGTAATTCCACTTCGATGGTGCGCTTGCTGGCTGTCATCGTGTTACCAGACTTCGCCATGCCTCATTACTCGGCAAGGCGCCTTGCGTCTTGCTTCAATGCAACTCCAGCGCCGTCAGCGTGACGGCCAACGCCGGCAGGTCCTGCGGCACAAGGCGCTCGCCCGGCGGCCGGTCGACGATCGAGCGGTAGCCGCTGGCCGCGGGGAGGCGATGAATGCGGGTCTCAAGCTTCACCGCGTCGATCACCCACAGTTCGCGGATGCCGAATGCCGCATAGAGACTGGCCTTGCGGCCGAGATCGTAGCCGAGGCTCGAATCGGCGATCTCGACGACCAGCCGGGCGGTCTCCGCATTGAGGCCGCGAATGCCCGCTGCCTTGGGATAGAAGACGAAGTCCGGCTCCAGATAGGTGTCCGGGCTCAGCCGGAACGTCGTCTCGGTCGCGACCATAAGGTCGTCGGGAAGGCTGCGAACCCAATGGAGGTTGAGCGCGATTTTCACGATCTCATGCTGATTGCCCTTGGGCGACATCGGGACGATCTCCCCTCCGATCAACTCGATGCGCTCGTCCTCGTCGACGATGCCCGCCGCCGTCATCTGCTCCAGTTCGTCCACGGTAAAACGGCGCCGCGGCAGGCCTTCGGCGGCAGTCGTGGTCGATGGGTTCAGCTGGCGGTTCATGTCGTTCGGCAACCAAGTCGCGGCCCGCAGGATAGCTTCGGCGGGCTCAGTTGTCCAAGAAACTCCGCACCCCCGGGCCGGCGATCCGGAACCTGCGGCCGTCCGTTTGCGCACGATGTTTGCTCAATCGCAGGCGTCACTCCGCCGGCGCGCGCGTCAATTCGCCGGCGGCTTCCATCTCGCGGCGGAGCCATTCCGGCGCGATGTCGAAGCCGTTTGGCCACGTCGGCGCACCGAACTCAAGGAACACACGAGCGAAATAAGCTTCGTTCCGCAGCGGTTCCAACATCGGCCCTGGCTCGTTCACCAGCGCCGCAAAGTCGTGCACGCCCTGGCTGCCGTCATTGAAGCGGACACGCAGCCGGAAGCCGCCAAGCTTTTCCAGACTTGTAACCTTAGCCAGCATCGAGACCCGCTATCCTTTCGAGCGGCAGTTTAGCACGAGCACGATCCCAGTTCGCCTTTAATTCGGCCCCATGCGCGAGCGTCCATTGCTTGACCAGTCGCGCAGCCGTTGGCGGCAGCCGGCCTGCGAATACATCGCCAGTCTCAATGGAGACATTGGCTTCGCGTTCGCCGTAGACGGCTTCGAAATGCGGCGGCGGATGGTCGAGAAAGTACATTCGAATTGCGATGCCGTAGAACCAGGAAATGGTCGGCATCGCGATCGCATTCAATTGTCCAGGAACGAGCGGAGCTTCCGCGACCGCGACGGATGCTTGAGCTTGCGCAGCGCCTTGGCCTCGATCTGGCGGATGCGCTCGCGGGTGACCGAGAACTGCTGGCCGACTTCTTCGAGCGTGTGGTCGGTGTTCATGCCGATGCCGAAGCGCATGCGCAGCACGCGTTCCTCGCGCGGGGTGAGGGAAGCGAGCACCCGCGTCGTCGTTTCGCGCAGGTTGGCGGCGATCGCCGCCTGGTCGGGCAGGATGGCGTTCTTGTCCTCGATGAAATCGCCGAGGTGCGAATCCTCCTCGTCGCCGATCGGGGTTTCCAGCGACAGCGGCTCCTTGGCGATCTTGAGAACCTTGCGCACCTTCTCCAGCGGCATGCCGAGCTTTTCCGCCAATTCCTCCGGCGTCGGCTCGCGGCCGATCTCGTTGAGCATCTGCCTCGAAGTGCGCACGATCTTGTTGATGGTTTCGATCATGTGCACCGGGATGCGGATGGTGCGCGCTTGATCTGCAATGCTTCGCGTGATCGCCTGGCGGATCCACCAGGTGGCGTAGGTGGAGAATTTGTAGCCGCGGCGGTACTCGAATTTGTCGACCGCCTTCATCAGCCCGATATTGCCTTCCTGGATGAGATCGAGGAATTGCAGGCCGCGGTTGGTGTATTTCTTGGCGATGGAGATGACCAGGCGCAGGTTCGCCTCCACCATCTCCTTCTTGGCCTGGCGCGCCTCGCGCTCGCCCTTCTGCACCATGTGCACGAGTTTGCGGAACTCGCCGATCTCGAGCCCGGTCTCGGTGGCGAGCGTGTGGATCTGGCCGCGCAGTTCCTTGATGCGGTCCTTGTCGCGGGCGACGAAATTCTTCCAACCCTTGGCGGAAAGCTTCGAGACGCGGTTGAGCCAGCGCGGATCGAGCTCGTAGCTCTGATAATTTTTGAGAAAGTCGTCGCGCGCGACGCCGTGGCTCTCGGCGAGCCGCATCAGCCGGCCTTCGTGGCCGACGAGGCGCTTGTTGATGTCGTAGAGCTGCTCGACCAGGGCATCGATGCGCGCCTGATTGAGCCGCAGCGATTTGACCTCCTGGATGATCTCTTCCTTGAGTTTTTTGTATTTGCGCTCTTGCGCCGGCGACAGCGAGCCGGTCGAGTGCAGCTTGTTCTGAATGTCCTGGTCCTGCAGCCGGCGCAGGCGCTTGAACGCGTCGGCGATGTTGTCGAAGGTCTCCAACACCTTGGGCTTGAGCTCGGCCTCGATGGCGGCAAGCGACATCGAGTTTTCCAGATCGTCGTCGTCCAAGTCGGCGTCGGCTATTGCCGCCGCCTCGCCGCTATCCTCGCTGTCCGCGCCGTCGCCATTGACCGCCTGCGGCTTGAACGGCGTCGCGGCGGGCGGCGCCGAAGGCGGCGCCACGGTCTGCGGCGGCGGCGGCGCGAACGGCACGGTGCCGGGCGGCGCCGCCTGGGTGCCGGCGCCCATGCCCATGCCCGCGCCCATGCCCGCGCCCATCCCCGCGCCCATCCCCGCGGCAACAGCCGCAGCCGCCGGATCGGCGGGAGGCGAAGCGGCCGGCATGCTCTTGGCGTCGGGACCCGCATAGGTCGCTTCGAGATCGATGATGTCGCGGAGGAAGACTTTTCCTTCGTTGAGCTCGTCGCGCCAGATGATGACGGCCTGGAACGACAACGGGCTCTCGCACAGGCCGGCGATCATCGCTTCGCGGCCGGCCTCGATGCGCTTGGCGATGGCGATTTCGCCCTCGCGGGAGAGGAGTTCCACCGAGCCCATCTCGCGCAGATACATGCGCACCGGATCGTCGGTGCGCTCGGTCGGCTCCTTCGCTTCGGACTTGACGGGCGTTTTCGGCGTCGCCTCGACCAGTTCGCCGCCCTCGGTTTCTTCCTCCTCGGGCTCCTCGCGCGCTTCCTCCTCGGCCTCGTCGGCCTCGGCCTCCTCGGTCTCCACGACGTTAATGCCCATCTCGCTCATCATCGCCAATATGTCCTCGATTTTCTCGGAGGTGACTTCCTCGGACGGCATCACGGCATTGAGCTGCTCATAGGTGACGTAGCCGCGCTTTTTCGCCTGCTTGATCATCTTCTTGACGGCCGCGTCCGACAGATCGAGAAGCGGCAGCGGGGCGTCGGGGGCCTCGGAAGTCTCCTTCTCGGGCGCCTCGTTGTCCTTGGCAGGGGGCGACTTTTGCGGGGTCGCTTTGGCTTTGCTCGCCACCGTCTTGGTGCTGCCGCCCACGCTCTTATTCGCCATCTTCGTCTCCACCTACGCCTGTCCCTTACCAAGGCCGCCCAAACACAGCGGCGACTCTCCCCAACGGGCAAGTGGGCCAAAACGAACCCCCCTACCCTATGTCCACTTTCCATACTCCGGTGGGCCGAACGTCCCACCTGACGGGTTCCTTGGAGCGGGCAGACCGAACGCCCCTCCCGGCCCTATGGACCCACGCTTTCGTCCGCCGTGGGATGAGGGCGGCCGCGCCCGGCCGAAAACATCCCCCTACCCTATACCGAGAGAATCGAGGTCTTAGGTTTTCGCAGGCCTCCGTTAAGCTCCGGCTAACCGTGAAAACCGCAAGGCGCGCCCTCCAATTCCGTGCCGCCGACAGCCATCGCTGGCCCGCGGCGGTCGCCTTTCGCCAAACGCCTAAAGCGATCGCGGAGTGCGGCCCGAGGCAGCGCCGAAGCCTTCGACAAGCGCTTCGGTTCCATCGAGCGTGGACAGCCTCGCCTTCACGTCGCACAGCTTGGCGTAGTTCGCCTCGCTGTTTTCCTGGCCGAGCGCCATTTCCGCGTCCTTAAGTTCCCTAATTAAGGAATGCCATTGTGTATGCAAGGCGACAAGCTGCTTCCAGGTCAGCAAAACATCGGCAGGAGCGGCACCTGGCGTTGCGCCCCACACCGAAGGCGTCGTGATCGTGCGCTCGATACGGGCGAGCACATTGGCAAAACCGCGGCGGCCGAGTTCGGCTAAGAGCCCGGCCCGCTCCGCTTCGCCGTCGCGACCAAAATCTTCCGCGCAATGTGCAACAGCGTCGATCAGCGCGCCTTTCAGCTTCTGGCTGTCGGCGTGACGGAACTCGGCCGCGGCCAACTCCTCGAGGTGGTCGTGAAGGAGCCAGGGGTGATTGAGCGCCGCCTGCAGCATGAGCGCCTCCCGGCGCGGGATCGCCGCGCGATGGCCGCGATGCAGCGGACCGTTCGCCAGGTGCGGGCTCGCCGCCACATAGGGCTGATCGCCGAGACGCTCACGGCGAAAGCCGCCGCCGGGCGGAACCCGAACCGGCACCCCGCTACGTTGGCCCTGGGCATCGAAGCCGCGCCGGCGCCCTGAGGCTTCCGCGGGTGCGAACAATTGGCGAAGCCGTGCGCTAAAATCCTGCCGGTAATAGCGGCGCACGGCCTCGTCGGCGATGGTGGCGGTCACCGCGGCGAGGCGCGCCTCCAAGGCGGCGCGGCGCTCGGGCGTGTCGGACGGACCGGCCTCGCTTTCGCGCATCCATAATACATGGCCGAGCGGACGCGCCGCACCGAGCACATCGGCGATCGCCTCGCGGCCGCCGGAGCGGGCGAGATCGTCGGGGTCTTGTCCGTCGGGAAGCGCGGCGAATTTCAAACTTTTGCCGGGCTTGAGCAGCGGCAGCGCCAGATCGGCAGCGCGGTACGCGGCGCGCCGCCCCGCATCGTCGCCGTCGAAGCACAGGATCGGCTCGTCGGCCATTCGCCACATCAGAGCGAGCTGGTCGGCGGTGAGCGCCGTGCCGAGCGGCGCCACGGTCGCCTCGTAGCCGGCCGTAACCATGGCGATGGCGTCGACATAGCCTTCGACGGCAACGACCGGCGCGCCCTCGTGGGCGGCTTTGCGCGCGGCGGCGATGTTGTAAAGCGTCGCGCCCTTATGAAACAGCGGCGTCTCCGGCGAATTGAGGTACTTCGCCGACGCGTCTTTATCGAGCGCACGGCCGCCGAAGGCGATGACGCGGTCGCGCCAGTCGCTGATCGGGAACATGACGCGGTCGCGAAAGCGGTCGTAGGGAACCGCGATCTCTTCACCGGCGACGACAAGGCCGGCCTCGATCATGTCCTCGACCGGGATTTTCGCCGCGCCGAGATGCTCCTTGAGCGCGTATTGCTCGGCGGGCGCATAGCCGAGCCGGAATTTGAGTTGCGTCGCCGGCGCAATGCCGCGGTCGGCGAGATAGCCGCGCCCGCGCGCGCCATTTCTCGATGCAAGCGTCGATTGGAAGAACCCCGCTGCGAGTTCGACAATGTCGTGCAAGGTCTTGCGGCGTTCTTCCCGCTCCTGCGCGTCGCGCGTGAGCACCGGCACCGGCACGCCGGCCTGCCCCGCCAAACGCTCGACGGCTTCGGGAAAGCTCACGCCCTCGGCGAGCATGACGAAATCGAAAATGTTGCCGTTCTTGCCCGAGGAGAAGTCGAACCACATCGCCTTTTGGTCGTTGACGAAAAACGACGGCGTCTTCTCCTTGTTGAACGGCGATAAGCCTTTCCATTCGCGGCCGGCCTTGCGCAATTTCACGCGCCGGCCGACGACTTCCGAAACCGGAAGCCGCGCCCGCAGTTCATCGAGAAATTGCGGCGTGAAGCGCATGGTGATTCGGAAAGTTTAGCGCAGGCGTGGCGCGAAGATAGGGCGGGTGGCTTCAACCGCAAGCGCAGCGGGGCTTGTCCCGGTTATCCACAGGGAATTGACTATCAAAATACTATTGTATATACAGCCCAAACTGGGACTCGGCGGATCATGAGAATTGCGGATTGCATCCGAGTCATGTGTCCGCATCACCGCATCGAAACCATGGAGGGTAGTATGCCGGTCAGACGGGGTGGGCAATATGGCCGGCAAGAATCTACCCTTCGAGCGCATTCGTTCGGTCGAATGGAACGAGGAAAAGGCAGCGAGCAATCGCCGCAAGCATGGCATCGACTTCGACGAAGCGATTGAAGTCTTCTACGGTACGAGCTTGCTTCGCCGCTCGGACCGCAACGCAGAGGAGCGCTGGCTAGCGATTGGTGAAACGGAAGGCCGCGTCGTCACCGTCGTCTTTACATGGCGCTGAGATGCGCTCCGGATCATCTCGGCACGCCGCGCGCGAAGAAATGAGAGGCGAGCGTATCATCAGGAGAAAGTGGGGCGATCGGCGGAAGGGCAAGACTGATTGGGCCGCCGTCGATGCGCTGACTGACAAGGAGATCGAAGAGGCGGTTCGCAATGATCCCGATGCCGTCCCGCTCGATGTCGATTGGTCCGAAGCTATCCTTGTCGTTCCTCCGAAAAAGAAAGCGATCTCGATCCGCGTCGACGAGGACGTGCTCGATTATTTCAAGAAGGAAGGCGTCGGCTATCAGCGCCGCATCAATGCGGTGCTGCGCTCTTATATGCAGCAGAAGCGCAAGAAGCGGGCCTGATCGCTCACGCTACAAAGCCGTAACCTCCGCCCGCCATAGCTAAGACCCGCCGAGCAGCTTCTTCACCTGCGCGCTCGCCCTGGAAAAATCCATCTGGCCGGAGAAGCGCTGTTTCAGCGCCGCCATGGTGCGGCCCATGTCTTTGAGCGTCTCGGCTTCGATGTCCTTGATCAGCGCGGAAATGGCATGCGCCGCTTCCATGTCGGACATCTGCTTGGGCAGGTAAGCGGAAATGATCTCGATCTCTTCGCGCTCCTGGGCGGCAAGCTCGCTGCGGCCGGCCTTTTCGTAGATGTCGAGCGATTCCTGGCGCTGCTTGATCATCTTGCCCATGACATCGAGGATTTCGGGGTCGGACAACGTCACGCGCTCGGCGCCGCTCGTCTCGCGCTTTAGAATATCGGCGTTGACGAGGCGAAGCGTGGAGACGCGCCGCGCCTGGCCCGATTTCATCGCCTCTTTCAGCGCGTTGTTGATCTCGTCGCGCAACACGGCTATGGCCTCTCGCAATTCGGCCCGCGGGGGGCTCGGCGGGTGGAAGCACGATTTAGGCCCTGATTTAGGCGCTTGCCGATGCAGACACAACCGCAGACTGGATCGCAGTCTCTTGCGCATTGGGACGACGGCAAGCCGACCGCGCTTCTGGTGCTCGCCGACGGCACCGTGCTGGAAGGCTTAGGATTCGGCGCGGCCGGCCGCGCCGTCGGCGAGGTCTGTTTCAATACCGCGATGACCGGCTACGAGGAAATCCTCACCGATCCGTCCTATGCCGGGCAGATCGTCACCTTCACCTTCCCGCATATCGGCAATGTCGGCACCAACGAGGAAGACATCGAGACCGTCAACCTCGCGGCGACGCCGGGCGCGCGCGGCGTGGTGCTGCACTCAGGCGTAACCCAGCCGTCGAACTACCGCGCCACGCGCCATCTCGACGCCTGGCTGAAAAGCCGCGGCGTCATCGGACTTGCCGGCATCGACACCCGCGCGCTCACCGCGCTCATTCGCGAAAAGGGCATGCCCAACGCGGCGATCGCGCACGAGCCGTCCGGCCGCTTCGACCTCGAGGCGCTCAAGAGGCAGGCGCGCGACTGGCCGGGCATGGTCGGCATGGATCTGGTGCCGATGGTAACGACGGCGCAGCGCTTTACCTGGGACGAGACGCCGTGGCGATGGGGCGAAGGCTATGGACGCCGCGATGGCGCCGAATTCCACGTGGTCGCCATCGATTACGGCATCAAGCGCAACATTCTGCGCCAGCTCGCGGGCCTCGCCTGCCAAGTCACGGTGGTGCCGGCGCAGACCTCGGCCGCCGACATTTTGGCGCTCAAGCCCGACGGCATCTTTCTCTCCAACGGCCCCGGCGATCCCGCCGCCACCGGCGAATACGCCGTGCCGGTGATCCGCACGCTGATCGAAAAGGTGCCCACTTTCGGCATCTGCCTTGGACATCAGATGCTGGCGCTCGCGGTCGGCGGCAAGACCATGAAAATGCACCAGGGCCATCACGGCGCCAATCATCCGGTCAAGGACCTCTCGACCGGCAAGGTCGAGATTACATCGATGAATCACGGCTTCGCCGTGGATCGAGCGAGCCTGCCGGCGAACGCCGTGGAGACCCACGTCTCGCTGTTCGACGGCTCCAATTGCGGCCTGGCGCTCGAGGATCGACCGGTGTTCTCAGTCCAATACCATCCTGAGGCGTCGCCGGGGCCGCGTGACAGCCATTATCTCTTCGGGCGATTTGTCGGGCTGATGCGCAAGTTCAAGCGAAGTTGAGCAGTCGGTCTACCTCCCAAGCCGGCGTTAGAGAATATCAACCCGATTCGGTGTAAAACCGCAGGGCCGCCTTGCGGCGCGGGCGTAACCAATGACCATTGCCACCAAGCGCACGGCTCCCATTACCCTCAGCTTCGGCGACGACGGGTCGATCCCCAACAACGCGGCGCTGCCGCTCGTGCTCTACCGCGGCGGCATCGATCTTGCCGGCTCGCCCGGCCCCGAGCAGACGATCGAGAAGACGTTCGCGGGCAACGGCTGGGGCAACATGTGGCGCAACGGCATCTACCCCTACGTGCACTATCATTCGATGATCCACGAGGCGATGGGCATCGCCCGCGGGCGCGCCACGGTGCGCTTCGGCGGGATAAAGGGCCGCGAGATCGAAATCGCGCCCGGCGATGTCGTCATCCTGCCGGCGGGCACCGGTCACCAGCTCCTCGCCCAGAGCCAGGAGCTCGTGGTCATCGGCGCCTATCCGCCGAGCGGCAAATACGATCTTTGCCGTGGCAGCAAGGCCGAGCACGCCAAGGCGATCGAGTCCATTCCGAACGTGCCCGCGCCCTCAACCGATCCGGTGTTCGGATCAAGCGGGCCGCTGATCGCGCTGTGGCCGGCATGATCGCAGATTGGCTTTCCTTCTGGGACAAGCCACATTCCATCTACGTCAATGCGCGCCACAAGGACGTCCATTACCGGCTGATCGCGCAAGAGATCGCGCAAGAGATCGTCGCACTCGTACCGTCGCGGCAAGCGCGCGTGCTCGACTACGGAAGCGGCGAGTCGCTTCACGCCGGTATCGTCGCGGCGGCGGCCGGCGAGCTTTTGTTGTGCGACGGAGCGCCCAGCGTGCGCGCCGGCATTGCCGCGCGCTTCGCCGGTATTGCGAAAATCCGCGCGCTGGCGCCGGAGGACGTCGAGCGGCTGCCAAGCCATTCGCTCGATTTCATCGTGTTGCATTCGGTTGCGCAATATCTGACGCCGGAGCAAACACGAACATTGTTCGCGTTGTTCCACAGGCTGTTGCAGCCCGGCGGCGCATTGCTGGTGAGCGACGTGATCCCGCCGCAGGTCGCGGCTTCGACCGACGTCGGAGCGTTGCTGCGCTTTGCCGCCGCCAACGGCTTTCTGCTCGCCGCGCTCGCCGGGCTGGCGCGCACGCTGTTTTCCGATTACTGGCGTCTGCGCGTGCGGTTCGGACTCACCCATTACAGCGAAGCGGTCATGATGGAAAAGCTTGCGGCAGCCGGCTTCACGGCGCATCGCGCTGAAAAGAACATCGGACACAATCAAGCGCGCATGGCCTTCCTCGCGCGGCCGCGCTGAGCCCGATCCGAAGCCTTCAATGTCTGCTTCCGGGCGGTCCGGATATGTCATCGAAAGACGCATCAGTCGCGAATGACCGCTTTGCGGACATTGCTTTTTTATGGCGCTGGCAGGTCCAGGCCATTCAATTCCCCGTCATAGGCAGGCAATATCAGCCACCAGGCCATTTCCCATCGTCCGCCGGGAGCACGCAATGGCGACCACTGCGACAGCCGAGCGCGGCCGCAAATTACTGGAAAAATGCGCTCTTTTCAATTCGTTGGACGAGCGGGAGCGGCGCGAACTCGCTGCCTGCTCCCAGCCGCGCAGCTTCGCTGTCAAAGAGCCGATCTGTCACGTCGGCGAGCCCGGCCACAGCATGATGGCGATCGTGATGGGCACCGTGCGCATCTCGCTGCCAAGTCTCAAGGGCAGAGAGATCATCCTCGCCGACCTGCCGGCAGGCGAATTGTTCGGCGAGATCGCACTGCTCGACGGTAAGCCGCGCTCGGCCAATGCGACCGCGCTCACCAAATGCGAACTCCTGGTTCTCGATCGGCGCGACGTCCTGCCTTTCCTGGAACGTAATCCGGCCGCGTGCCTGAAGCTCATGCAATTCCTCTGCGCCCGGATTCGCCGCTCCGACGAGCGCACGGCCGACATCGCCTTCTACGACCTGCCGATGCGGCTCGCCAAGACACTCCTGCATTATTCGGCGCAGGGCACCGGCCCCGCGAAGCTCTCGCTCTCGCAGCGGGAATTGGCCGAAATGTCCGGCGCAACACGCGAGAACGTCAACCGCTGTCTGCGCGATTGGCACCGGCGCGGCATTTTGCAATTGAAGGATCGCTGGACCATCATTCTCAAGCCCGAAGCTCTCCGCGCGCTCGCCGAGCCCGCCTAATATAATTCGTCGGTGAAGCTCGCGCCGACCTAACTCAACTCGCCGACAAAGACCGAACATCGCGCAGCATCGTTTCGGTTCACCGCGCGGCCGGCCATTGAAAAGCGATCGATTTATAGCCGCGCCCCGTTTTCGAGGGTCGCCCCGATTTCCAGCGCCATTCCCCTTTCATAATCACGCGGCGGCGGCACGTCTGTCGCAAGCTTGCGCTGTGATGCAAATCACAGGCGCTCGGTCTCCCGGCAGTTAAGTTCTGGTGAAGGATCAAACATGCGCAAGGAAGCGGTTCAAGAGCTCAGGCACTGCGCATACTCTGACGGGAGATAATCCATGGCTACGAATTGGGCTTTGTCGCGTGAGGATGTGTCGATAACGGCGCATGCCGCCCCCTCGTTGCTGAGACGCCTCATCGAGACGATTCGCGAGTGGCAGCGCCGCGTGCGCTCGCGTCGCGAGCTGGCGCGCTTGTCCTACTTTGAGATCAAGGATCTCGCCAATCGGGCCGAGGTCGAAGCGGAGAAATGCAAGCCTTTTTGGAAGCCTTGATTCCGTTTGGAAGGCTTGATTCCGTGCCAGTTCGTAGCGGCGGACCGCACGGAACAAAGGCCTCCGCGCGATCGACTCTCTCACATGGACACAAGCGAAGTAGACGATCATGAGCATGACATCAGAGCATCGATTTGTTCGAGGCCGGACGCTGTGGGTCTTGGCCGCAATTCTCGGTATGGCGATCCTCGCCTACGCGCTGCCGCCGGCGTCGACCTATGTCGTCGCCACGCAAAGAGCCGCTTGGGTCGTCGGTCTATAACCCTGGCATCGCGGGTGCGGGGCGGTGCAAGAGCAAGCTCGGGCCGTGATGCAAGGAACCGGCTGCGAGGCAATTCGCAGCTTGTGTCCGCGGCGCGCGCCGTTCCAATGCGTCTCTTGGTTCTATCCCACGGCGCGCTTTGGGGCGGCGAACCTCGCGCAAGCCGCCGATCGCGACCAAAAAGCCCGGTCGGCGCATTCGTCGAGATCACAGCGCGCCGATTAAGAGGCCGTATTTCATGGCTCTGCTCGCGCTGCTGAATTTTTGCGACCTGATCGCAAGGGCCATTTGATTCCTCGAACAGAGCGTTGAGGCAGACGCGCCGAGCTGTAAGATCATTGTCGTCGCCGACGATGATCGAGAATCCACCGCGCACCTTATGTATCCAGCCTTGGACTCGGCGCGAGTAATTATTTAGTGTGGCAATTGACATTGCCGAACCAACGCGTTGCAGTTCGCGCCTGGGGCCGGGAGGATTGCCATGGCAGTGAAAAAGGCGGCTTCTGGACCTGCGGCGGCGCCTAGTCGATTATCCAAGCGGCAGCGCCACAAGGAGAACGCCGCCGCGAAAAGCCGCCGCAATGCCGCGCAGAGCGAGGCCCGTTCGCGGACCGCGCTGGTGCTCGGCGGCGGGGCACCCAACATGGCGCTGATGGCGGGAGCGCTCGCGGCTCTCCACGACCGTGGCGTCGCCTTCGATGTGGTTTCTTGCTCGGGTGCCGGTAGCCTCGCCGGGCTGCTTTGGCTCGCTCCCAAGGACCGCACTTCGGCCGAAGCGTTGCGCAGCGTCACGACGATGAGCGTCGCCGATGCAATCTATCAGCACTTTCCCGTCAACTATAAGGTCTTCCAGAAGCCCGGTAGCTGGGCCGACCTGTGGCGCCGCGCCATGGCGGCTAATCCGCTTTTTGCCGTTAACGCCAAGGAATACGAGCATTCGTCTCCCTACGCGCTTGCCATCGATTCGATGCTGCTGTGGGCCGCCTCGCTGTCTCCCAGCGGCCTTCATGCGGGCAGCTGGGGTCTCTGCCAGCCGACGCCATTCATCGAACAAATCATCGACTTCGAAAAGCTCAAACACATCAAGCCGTATTTTTATCTGAACGCGTATAATGCGACCAGAGAGATCATCGACAATTTCTCAAAGGAAGAAATCACGCCCGAGCATTTTCACGCCGCGCTTGCCTTTCCTTTTATCTACGGTCCCTATCGATTGAACGGCGACCTGTACTACGAGGGCGCGGTGGTGGACTGCCTCAATTTCAAGGACCTGGTTGAGAAGCATACCGGCCTTGAAACCATCGTCGTGTTCGACGTGCTCGGCTCCGACACGCTGATCCGGGCGCCGCGCAATCTCTATGATTCGTGGGTGCTGTCGATGATCATTCCATTGGTCAAGACCGCCGAAGACAATCTCGAGCTCTTTGCGCTCAAGCACAACGAAGGCTGGCGGCGCGCCGAGGGCGCCAAAACCGACCTGTTGAAGGTCGAATTCGACATCCCGGAAGATCTTCTCGTCGAGGTGCTGGACTGGTCGGCGTCGAACGCCAGGCGGCTCTTCGACATCGGCTACAAATCGGGACTGGGTTTCTGCGAGACCCATGCCGACAAGCTCGGTTTTGAACGGGCCCCCGTCCGACGCCGCACCGCCGGCAGTTCTTGACGCCGCGCCCGGAAATTTGCCTTGCTGGTGCCGTTTTCCTTTTCGTGGGCTTGCCCCGGCGGCGAAGCCTTGAGAATGTCACGCGATGCAATGTCCGAGCTGCGCAGCTGAAGTCGCGGAGGGAAGCCGATTCTGCAATCTTTGCGGCGCAGCAATGCCGCTGTTGTGCCGCGAATGCGGTCACGGCAACACTCCCGGCTCCAATTTCTGCGCGAAATGCGGTGCTCGGCTGATCGACGAGAAGGCTCCGGCGCCTGCCGTCGAAGCCAAGCCGCGACCGTACCCGGCCGGCGGCTCGGCCGAGCGGCGGCAAGTCACCGTCATGTTTTGCGATCTGGTCGGCTCGACGCCGCTGTCGACGCGCCTCGACCCGGAGGATCTGCGCGAGGTGATCGGCGCCTATTACCGGGAGGTCGCCCAAACGGTACGCCGGTTCGGCGGTTTCGTGGCGCAATATTACGGCGACGGTGTGCTCGTATACTTTGGCTATCCGCAGGCTCACGAGCAGGACGCCGAGGGGGCGGTACGGGCGGGATTGGAGCTGATCGCCGCGGTGGCCGCCCTCGCGTCGCCCGTTCCTCTACAGACCCGCGTCGGCATTGCGACCGGTCTCGTGGTGGCCGGCGACTTGTTCGGCTCTGAGGAGGCGCAGGAACCCGGCATCGTCGGTGAGACCCCCAATCTGGCGGCGCGCCTGCAGACGATCGCCGAGCCGAATATGGTGGTCATCGACGAGGGCACGCGACGGTTGATCGGCGATATCTTCGAGCTGGATGACCTCGGGGCCAAAAACCTCAAAGGCATCACCGGAACGGTGCGGGCCTGGGCAGCGTTGCGACCGAGTTCCATCGAAAGCCGCTTCGAGGCGCTGCACGCGACCGGCCTGACCGCGCTCGTCGGGCGGGAGGAAGAATCCGAATTGCTGCTGCGCCGCTGGTCGAGAGCAAAGAGCGGCGAAGGCCAAGTGGCGCTCCTTTCCGGCGAAGCCGGCATCGGCAAATCGCGGCTGACCGCCGAGGTTCTGCAGCGTCTCGCCGACGAGCCGCACATCCGCCTCCGTTATTTCTGCTCCCCGCAGCATACCGCCAGCGCTCTTTATCCGATTATCGGCCAGATGGAATGGGCTGCCGGTCTGACGCACGAGGACACCCCGCGGGTGCGGCTCGACAAACTCGATGCCCTGCTGGCGCAGACCTCGACCTCGGTCCAGGATAGGGCGCTGTTCGCCGAGTTGCTGTCGCTCGCCAACGATGGACGCTATCCCGCGATCGAGCTCAATCCGCAGCAGCGCCGACAAAAAGTGCTGGACGCGTTGGTATCGCAAATGGTGACGATGGCGCGCTCCAGTCCGCTGCTGATGATGTTCGAAGATGCACACTGGATCGATCCCACGAGCCTGGAACTGCTCGGGCGGGCGGTAGACCGGATCGCGAGCCTTCGCGCGCTGCTGATCATGACGTTTCGGCCTGAATTCGAGCCGCCCTGGATCGGACGGGCGCACGTCACCGCCCTCACGCTCAATCGGCTGGCGCAGCGCGAGATCGGCGCAATGATCGACCGCGTCCTCGGCGACAAGCCGCTGCCGGCGAGCATCCGGCAGGACATCATCGAGCGCACCGACGGCATTCCGCTGTTCGTGGAGGAGATGACCAAAGCGGTGGTGGAGGCGGCGGCGAGCCCAAGCGCGGCCGAGCACGCGGTTGCGGCAGTTCCGTTCCCGGCCTCGGCAGTCCCCGCCAGTTTGCATGCCTCGCTGATGGCGCGGCTCGACCGCCTCGGCCCGGCCAGAGAGGTGGCCGAGATGGGGGCGGCGATCGGGCGAGAGTTTTCGCATGCTCTGCTCGCCGCAGTAGCGCGCCAGCCGGAAGCCGGGTTGGGAGCCGCGCTCGACCGTCTCATCGCGGCCGGCTTGATGATCCGGCAAGGCCTGCCGCCGCATGCAACCTACCGGTTCAAGCATGCCCTGATGCAGGACGCCGCCTATGGCACGCTGCTGCGCGGCAGACGCGAGGCGCTGCATGCGCGCATCGCCGAAGTGTACGAGCGGCAATTTCACGAGGTGGTCGAGGCTCGGCCCGAATTGTTGGCGCATCATCTGGAGCGGGCCGGCTTTGCCGAGCGCGCTATCGGTTTTTGGCTCAAGGCGGCACGCACCGCGATCGGCAACGGCGCGGTTGCCGAAGCGGTGGCGCAGCTTCGCCGTGGTCTTGCCCTTGTCGGCGACCTGACCGACGAAAGCGTTTGGGAGCCGCATGAAATCGAACTTCAAATCGCTCTTGGTAACGCCCTCATGGCGCTCAGAGGCTACAGCGCCCCGGAGACCGACGCCGCCTTTCACCGGGCACGCGAGCTTTGTCTCGACGGCGGGGACACGACGCAGCTCATTCGCGTCCTCTGGGGCCAGTTCTCCGGCCATTTCGCCGGCGGGCGCGAACGCGCGTCGCTGGCCGTCGCCGAGGAGCTGCTGGCATTAGCCGAACGGCTGGACGACGCCGGCGGCCGGCAAATGGGCCATGCCAGCGTTGGCGCGAGCCTGCTGCACCTCGGATGCTTTGTCGAGGCGCGCGCCCAGTTCGACCGCGCGCTTGCCGTCGGCGGCGGGCACCAACGCGAGTGGGCTTTTCGTTACGGCCAATCCGGACGCGTGGTCGCACTGTCGTATCTGAGCCTCGATCTGCTGCTGCTCGGCTTTCCAGACCAGGCGTGTCGGCGCGCCGAGCAATCGATCGAGGAAGCGCAGAGATTGTCGCATCCGCCTTCGCTCTGCTTCGCGCATAGCATTGCGAGCCGGGTCTATTACCTCCGCGGCGACCACAAGAGCTTGGCGGAGCACTCGGCAATCGTCGCCCGTTTGGCCGACGAACAGGGGCTCGGCCTGTGGCAGGCGCTCGGCAGCATCTACGTGGGCTGGAGCCGAGGCGAAGACGGCGCGACCGACGAGGCCATCGATCTCATGCGTGCGGGTTTGACGAAATATCGCGCCGCCGGTGCCGGCCTCGGCATGCCGCTCTACTTCTTGAGCTTGGCCAAGACCGAGGCGCGAGCCGGCAACCGTTCGGATGCGCAGCGGCTTGTCGGCGAGGCGCAGGCGGTGATTGATCGCGGCGAGGAGGGCTGGTTATCCGCCGAGGTCCAACGCCTCGCCGGGGAAACCGCGCTGCTGTCGCCGGAACCGGATCTGGTGAAAGTGCAGACGCATTTTGAGCGTGCCATCGCGGTTGCACGCGAGCAGCAGGCAAAGTTGTGGGAGCTGCGCGCCGCGATGAGCATGGCGCGGCTATGGCGCGATCACGGCAAGAGTCAGCAGGCCCGCGATTTGCTCGGTCCGGTCTATTCCCGGTTCAGCGAGGGCTTCGATACTTTCGATTTGCAGGACGCCAAGGCGTTGCTGGATGCGCCGACGTCATGAGGGACGTCGCAGGCCATGCTGATGGCCAGCACGTCGTCGTGGCGAAGCAGCGCCAGACTGGTTTCGACGTTGGAAGGGAAGCCGACATTGTGTGGGCATCGTCGAATTCGAGGGAAGCGTCATGAACTGGATCGAGCTTCTCGGCTATGCGGCATCCGCCAGCGTTCTCGCCACATTCTGCATGAGCACGATGCTGCCGCTGCGCGCGGTCGCGATCGGCAGCAACATTCTGTTCGCGACATATGGAGCGTTGGCTCACATCTATCCGGTCCTCGTGCTCCACGTCATCCTGTTGCCGGTCAACGTTGCGCGTCTGGTTCAGATTTTGCGCCTTATCAAAGGCATCAGAGCGGCGCAGCCTTCCGATCTGCCGATTGCAAGCTTGCTTCCTCTCATGTCGCGCCGCTTCGTGAAAGCCGGTCAGATTTTGCTGAACAAGGGCGACAAGGCCGACCGTATGTATTATCTGTTTAAGGGTACGATGCAAATTCCCGAACTCGGCAAGTTCATAGAACCCGGTGCGGTGTTTGGCGAGATCGGCATTTTCGGGCGCGAGCAGAAGCGAACGGCCACGATTGTTTGCGTCAGCGACTGCGAGGTCTATGAGATGAGCGAGAGCAAGGCAAAGCAGCTTTATTACCAGAATCCGTCCTTTGGCTTTGCGGTAATTCAGCTCGTCATCGACCGCCTGTTGGATGAGATTGAGCGTTTGCAGACTGTGCCCGACGGCACCGGAGGCGAGACGATCCCGTAGCTCCTCAGCACAGTGATTTTGACCGGTTGAGTTCTGCCTCTGCGCCGGCTTGACGTCGGTCCCCGGCGCACGGCAAAGAGTCAAGATCTCCGCGCAAAGGAATTATTATCACTCCTGTTTGGCGCCCACCGTATCGGCCATCACCGCGCCGCGCTGGCCCAGCGGTTTTTCCTCGCCGATCGTGGAATCTTGCGCGGTCTGGTGCTCGATCTCGGCGTTGAGTTCGGCGCCCACGAGCACCACCATCGTCGAAATCCAAAGCCACATCATCATCGCCAATATCGCCCCGAGCGAGCCGTAGGTGGCGTTGTAAGTGTTAAACCTGGCGAGATACCAGGAAAACAGGAACGAGGCGCCGATCCATACCACCGAGGCAAAAACGCTGCCGACGCTGACCCATTGCCAGCGGGCGGCGCGGCGGTGCGGACCATAGCGGTACAGAATGGCGAGCCCGACCAACAACACAACAAGGAGCGCGGGCCAGCGCAGGACCTGCACCAGAGCGGCGGTGTCGCCGCCAAGCCCGAACATCGACAGCACAAGCGGCAAGACGACAACCGCCCCGATAGCCATCAGGAGCGCCGCAAAGCCGCCGAGCGTAAAAACCAGCGCCACTAGATTGAGCTTGAAGAAGCTGCGGCCTTCCTGCTGTTCGTAGATCACATTGAGCGCGTCGATCATCGCCTTCACGCCCCCCATGGCGCTCCATAGCATCACCAGAATGCCGGCGATGACGCCGATGCTGAGCGCGCCGTTGCTCTGCGAAGCGATGCGCGTGGCCTGCTCGCGCAGGATGTCGAGCACATTGGCGGGCACGACATCGTTCATGAGCGATAGATTCTGGCCGATAGCCGAAGCATTGAAGAACAATCCATAGGCCGAGACCAGGGCGGTAATGGCGGGAAAGATCGCGAATAGGATGAAGAATGCGACGCCCCCCGCGATCGACAGCAGACGGTCGGAGTTCATTTCATTGTAAGTACGCCACAGGATGTCCTTCCACCCGGCCCAAGGAATTTGAAAGGGGTGCTTGGCGCGGCGGCCGCGGCCGCGCTCCTGTGCGCGGCGAAGCTGAATGTCCCGCGGCTGCTCCGAGCTGCGCGGTTCGTTGAACGGCCTCTCCTTCGTCGCACGCTGCGGCTGCACGGGATTCTCTTGCATTCGATACCAATTGGCGGCGTCGGCCCGCGGTTTTGCGGCACGGCCGAGGACAACGTATTGCCCCCGTACATGGTTGCGATCCTCGGCCGGTTGAGCGGCATCGCGTGCCCGCGGATTTAGGCTGAATCCATAAAGGATGGGTTGAGATTCCGGTGCCGCGATCGAACGCGACGAGGCACCGCTTTGCGCGCGGCTCAGGCGGCGGCTTGGCGGCCCGATCGGTGATCGGCGGCTCTTTCGCCTATGCCATCCGCAAGCTGCGCGCGCGTCCAGCTCCAGAGCGCCTCTATCTCCTGCGCCGCCCGGCCGTCGCGGGCGTACTCCGTGACACCGAGGCCGGCGCCGATCGCATCCTGATAATCCATGCGCGCGGACAGCATCGGCTCGGCGAGAACTCCGAGCGCCGTCAAGCCTTTGGCCGCGTCGCCGGCTCGCGAGCTGCGGTTGCCCGCGGGACACTGGTTGAGGACAAAGGCGGCTCTGCGTTTCGCCAGAAAGACAGTGCGAAAAGTCGCCGCCGTCGCCTCCACATCGAGGCGCGTGGGCCGCGCCGGGAGCAGGCAAAGGTCCGCGGCCTCGGTCACCAGGCGGATGGCCGGGCCGTCGGCGCCGGCGGTGTCGAACACCGCAAGCGTGAAACCGGCGCCGGCGAGGCCGTCGAGAATGGCGCGCAGCCGCTGCAGGCGCTCGCGCTCGAGCGGTTCGACCATGACTTGGTACGGAGCGTTTGCGGCCGCGCGGCGCTCGCCCCAACGGGCCAGCGATGCTTGCGGATCGAGGTCGAGAGCGATCACGCGTTCTCCCGCTTGCGCCGCCGCCACGGCAAGTGATGCCGCAAGCGTGGTTTTTCCGGTGCCGCCCTTTTGCGTCAGAAAAGCGATGGTGCGCATCAAACTAACCCATTGGTCCATTGCGACCGCGCTGCCGCCGCCGCGGGATTGAACGTGAGCCGGCTGTATTGGGGGACCGCGCCGGAGGCGCGGCGGCCATTCGGAATTTCAATGTCGACGGCAAGCGTGGAGACGGTTTCGCCGCGATCCATCGCGATCTGCACCTTGTCCGGATCGAACGAGACATGGCGGCTGATGACGGCGAGAATCTCCTCGCGCAGGACGTCGAGCAGATCCGGTTGGTTGCGCGCGTCGCGCTCGTGCGCGAGCAGGATTTGCAGGCGTTCGCGCGCAACGGGCGCGGAACCGCGGCGAAACAGATTGAACAGGCTCATGCTGCTTTCCGTCCGAACAGCTTGTTGAAGATGCCTCGGCTTTCTGAGGGAATATGCATGGGGATTTGCTCGCCTTTGAGCCGGCGCGTGGCGTCGAAGTAGGCGCGGGCGGGCGCGCTCAGCGCGGCGTTCAGCGTCACCGGCGATCCGACATTGGACGCGCGCAAGACTTCCTCGCTTTCGGGGACGATGCCGAGCAGGGGTATCGAGAGGATTTCGAGCACATCGTCGATCGACAGCATCTCGCCGCGGGCGGCGCGCCAGGGGCGGTAGCGGGTGATGAGAAGGTGCTTGTCGACGCACTCGCCCCGCTCAGCCTTTTCGGTTTTCGAATCGAGCAGCCCGATGATGCGGTCGGAATCGCGCACCGACGAGACTTCGGGATTGGTGACGATGATGGCGGCATCGGCATGCCGCATGGCCAGCGTCGCGCCGCGCTCGATGCCCGCCGGGCTGTCGCAGACGATCCAATCGAACTTGGTGCGCAGCTCGGCGATGACCTTGGCGACGCCTTCTTCCGTCAGCGCATCCTTGTCGCGCGTCTGCGAGGCCGGAAGCAGGTAGAGATTTTCCAGACGCTTGTCGCGAATGAGTGCTTGCGGCAGTTTCGCCACGCCGTGAATGACGTTGATGAGATCGAAGACCACGCGCCGCTCGGCGCCGAGCACCAGGTCGAGATTGCGCAAACCCACGTCGAAATCGACGACCACGACTTTCTCGCCGTAATGGGCAAGAGCGGCGCCCAAAGCGGCCGTCGAGGTGGTCTTGCCGACGCCGCCCTTACCCGATGTCACGACCAGCACGCGGGCCGATTTCCCCTCGCTCATTTTCACGACCTTTCGTTAGTTCATCGCCGAAATTTTCAGCGTGTTGCCGTCAAGCCAGGCCTGGGCCGGTCTGCGGCGCAGGCTGTCCTCGATCTCTTCCGCCGTCTTGTAGTGGGCGCCGATCGCCAGAAGCTCGCCCTCGAACCGGTGGCAAAAGATGCGCGCGCGGGCATTGCCCGCGGCGCCCGCCATGGCGAGCCCGCGCAGCGTGCCGTAGATGTGGATCGATCCGCCGGCGATGATTTCGGCGCCCGATCCGACCGAACCCAGGACGGTGACGTCGCCCTCGATGAATACGACCGATTGTCCGGAGCGCACCGGATTGTCGATCAAGAGCGACGCCGCCTGTTGTTTCTTGGGAGCCGGATTGGCGGAGACGGGTTCGGGCGGCTCCAGGTCCTGCGTTCGTCCGCCGCGCAGGACCGGAGGAAGCTTCGCCTCGCCGGCGGCTGCATCGACGCCTTCGATACCGAGCACGCGGATGTTGCGCGCCTCGAGATTGGCCACGAGCTGCGCAATCGCGGGCGGGCTCAATCGCGCGGCCGAGAGGTCGAGCGCGACCGGATGGCCGGCAAAGAAACTCTTGGAGCGCTCCAGCGTGGCGTCGAGGTCCGCCAGCCAGTCCGCGATCGGCGGCTGCGGAGTAAAGACGAACGCCGTGTACGAACGCGCGCGAAACGTCAGCGACTGGCGTTGGCAGATGAGGCTCGACACGGCGCCTCTCCAATTCCGGATGATTCTTGATTGGTTAACAATCTGCGGAAATATGGTTAACGAATGATTAATGCCTCCAGGCGCGCCGGGATTTTCCGCGCGTGTTTCCCGTTTGCACACGGCGGCTTATGCAATCGACCATCTAGCGTTGCCGCGGTGCCGAATCTAGTCTAAAGACCGCAGCCGCGCGGGGCCGAGCCCTGGCGCCGGCGCGCTCAATGCGCGCTCTTTTTTTGTGTACCCCGTCATTCCGGGACGGCCGAAGGCCGGGCCCGGAATCCATAACCCCAGCGCTTGCGGATATGGATTCCGGGCTCGCCGCCGCGCGGCGCCCCGGAATGAAGTGCATATATGCGGAAGCAATGCCCAAACGGACCGATATCTCCTCGATCCTGATCATCGGCGCGGGTCCGATCGTCATCGGCCAGGCCTGCGAGTTCGATTATTCCGGCACGCAGGCCTGCAAGGCGCTCAAGGCCGAGGGCTATCGGGTCGTGCTGGTCAATTCCAATCCGGCGACCATCATGACCGACCCGGATTTGGCGGACGCGACCTATATCGAGCCGATCACGCCGGAGATCGTCGCCAAGATCATCGAGAAGGAGCGGCACGTTCTGCCCGGCGGCTTCGCGCTGTTGCCGACCATGGGCGGGCAGACCGCGCTCAACACCGCACTGTCGCTGCGCAAGATGGGCGTTCTGGACAAATTCGGCGTCACCATGATCGGCGCCACCGGCGACGCCATCGACAAGGCCGAGGACCGCAAGCTGTTTCGCGAGGCGATGACCAAGATCGGGCTGGCGACCCCACGCTCGCACCAGGTCAAGACGCTGATCGGGGCGCTCGAGGCACTTGAGGATATTGGGCTTCCCGCCATCATCCGGCCCTCGTTCACGTTGGGCGGCACCGGCGGCGGCATCGCCTACAACAAGGCGGAGTTCATCGACATCGTCGAGCGCGGCATCGACGCCTCGCCGACCAGCGAGGTGCTGATCGAGGAATCGGTGCTCGGCTGGAAAGAATTCGAAATGGAGGTAGTGCGCGACAAAAACGACAATTGCATCATCGTCTGCTCGATCGAGAATTTCGATCCGATGGGCGTGCATACCGGCGATTCGATCACCGTGGCGCCGGCGCTCACGCTCACCGACAAGGAATATCAGATCATGCGCGACGCCTCGATCGCGGTGCTGCGCGAGATCGGGGTGGAGACCGGTGGCTCCAACGTGCAGTTCGCGGTCAATCCGGCGGACGGCCGCCTCGTCGTTATCGAGATGAATCCGCGGGTGTCGCGCTCGTCCGCGCTCGCCTCGAAGGCGACCGGCTTTCCGATCGCCAAGGTCGCGGCCAAGCTCGCGGTCGGCTACACGCTCGACGAAATCGAAAACGACATCACCGGCGGCGCGACGCCGGCTTCGTTCGAGCCGACCATCGACTACATCGTCACCAAAATACCGCGCTTCGCGTTCGAGAAATTTCCCGGCGCCGAACCGGTGCTCACCACCTCGATGAAGTCGGTCGGCGAGGCGATGGCGATCGGGCGAACGTTTGCCGAGAGCCTGCAGAAGGCGTTGCGCTCACTGGAAACCGGGCTCACCGGACTCGATGAAATTGCCATCGCCGGCCTCGGCCAGGGCGACGACAAGAACGCCATTCGCGCCGCGCTCGGCACGCCCTCGCCCGACGGCGTTCTTAAAGTGGCGCAGGCCATGCGGCTCGGCATGAGCGACGCCGACATTCATACCGCCTGCCGGATCGACCCGTGGTTCTTGGCGCAGATCCGCGGCATCGTCGACATGGAAGGCGAGATTCGTGCAAAGGGTCTTCCCGCCACGGCAGCCGCGCTGCGGCGGCTTAAAGCGATGGGTTTTTCCGACGCGCGGCTGGGCCGGCTTACCAATCTTGCAGCCGACGAGGTCTCCGCGCGCCGGCGAAAACTCGGCGTGCGGCCGGTGTTCAAGCGCATCGACACCTGCGCCGCCGAATTCGCTTCGCCCACGGCCTACATGTACTCGACCTACGAGGCGCCGTTTAACGGACGCGCCGTCGATGAGGCGGCGCCATCGGACAAGAAAAAAGTCGTCATCCTCGGCGGCGGCCCGAACCGCATCGGGCAAGGCATCGAGTTCGATTATTGCTGCTGCCACGCCTGCTTCGCGCTCAAGGAGGCCGGCTACGAAACCATCATGGTCAATTGCAACCCGGAAACGGTGTCGACCGACTACGACACCTCCGACCGGCTGTATTTCGAGCCGCTGACCGCCGAGGACGTGATCGAAATCATCGACACCGAGCGCGCGAATGGCACGTTGCACGGCGTCATCGTGCAGTTCGGCGGGCAGACGCCGCTCAAGCTTGCCGAGCCGCTGGAACGGGCGCGCGCGCCTATACTCGGCACTTCGCCCGACGCCATCGACCTCGCCGAGGACCGCGACCGCTTCAAGCAGTTGCTCGATCGCCTGAGGCTGCGTCAGCCGACGAGCGGCATCGCCACCAGCCCGGAAAAGGCGCACGCCATTGCCAAGTCGATCGGCTATCCGATCGTGATCCGCCCATCCTACGTGCTCGGCGGCCGCGCCATGGAGATCGTACACGAAACCCACCAGCTCGACCGCTATGTGGCGCGGCTCGCCGCCGATCTCGACCGGCCGTCCGAGTTCGCCGTGTCGGAGAAGCGGCCATTGCTCATCGACCGCTATCTCACCGATGCCGTCGAAATCGACGTCGATTGCCTCGCCGACGGCGCCGACAGCTACATTGCCGGCATCATGGAGCACATCGAGGAAGCCGGCATCCATTCCGGCGATTCCGCCTGCTCGCTGCCGCCGCACTCGCTCGACCGAACGACCATCGCCGAACTGGAGCGGCAGACGCGCGAACTCGCACGTGCGCTCAAGGTCGGCGGTCTGATGAACGTGCAATACGCCATCAAGGACGGCGACATTTACGTGCTCGAGGTCAATCCGCGCGCCTCGCGCACGGTGCCGTTCGTCGCCAAGGTGACAGGCATACCGGCCGCCAAGATCGCGGCGCGCATAATGGCCGGCGAGTCGCTCGCGAGCTTTAGGCTAAAGCCCCAGCGCTTCGAACTCGGCAGCGCCCGGCACATCGGCGTCAAGGAGGCGGTTTTTCCCTTCGCCCGCTTCGGTCCCGCGGTCGATACCGTGCTCGGGCCGGAGATGAAATCGACCGGCGAAGTCATGGGCATCGACCGCGACTACAACGTCGCTTTCGTGAAGAGCCAGCTCGGCGGCGGCTCCCGTCTGCCGAAGACCGGGACCGTGTTCGTCTCGGTCAAGGATGCCGACAAAGTGCGGATCCTCGAGGCCATTCGCCTCCTGGCCGGGTCGGGATTTAAGGTGCTGGCGACGTCGGGCACGCAGCGCTACCTCGCCGAACAGGGCGTTGCCGCGGTCAGGGTCAACAAGGTGGCCGAAGGGCGCCCGCATATCGTCGACGCCATCAAGAACGGCGAGGTCCACCTCGTTTTCAACACCACCGAGGGAGCGACGGCTTTGGCCGACAGCCGCTCGCTCCGGCGTGCGGCCCTCTTGCATAAAGTACCGTACTACACCACTCTCTCAGGGGCCGTCGCCGCAGCGCAGGGCATCAAGGCCTATCTTAAAGGCGACCTCGAGGTGCGCACGCTGCAGAGCTATTTCGCGGCCGGGCCCGATTGAGAATCGGGTCGACCAGGGCGAAGGTACGGTAGAGACAGGATTTGCACTCGCACGGCCGGACGGCGTTGCGGCCCGCGATGCAAGTTTTGACTCTGCGGGTTTGGAGGTTTGAGAGCGATGGACAAGATTCCAATGACCGCGGAGGGCTATGCTGCGCTTGAGGCCGAGCTCAAGCACTGCCAGCAGGTCGAGCGCCCCCGCATCATTCAGCAGATCACCGACGCGCGTACCCATGGCGATTTGTCGGAGAACGCCGAGTACCACGCGGCGAAGGAGGCCCAGTCGCTCAACGAGGGCCACATCGCCGAGCTTGAGGATAAGCTCGCGCGCGCCGAAGTCATCGACGTGTCCAAACTTTCCGGCGACACGATTACGTTCGGCGCGACCGTCACCGTGGTCGACGAGGACACCGACAAGAAGGCGGTGTGGCAGATCGTGGGCGAGCCCGAAGCCGACGCCAAGAAGGGCAAGATTTCCATCTCCTCTCCGCTCGCCCGCGCGCTGGTCGGCAAGAAAAAAGGCGCGCAGGTCGAGGTCGTCACCCCCGGCGGTGCCAAGGCCTACGAAGTGATGAAGGTGGAGTGGAAGTGACGAAGGACGGATGACAGAGGACGGACAAAAACGCTAGCATATCCGCCATCCGCTATCCACTATCCGTCATCTTTGCCCGTCGTCTATCGTCCGTCATCCGTCGTCCGATACCATGAAATTCGGCGTGTTCGACCACATGGACGATGCGGGCGTGCCGCACGGCGAGCTTTACGCCGGCCGGCTGCGGCTCGCCGAGGCTTACGACCGGGCCGGCTTTCACGCCTATCATCTCGCCGAGCACCACGGCACGCCGATCGGCTGCGCGGCATCTCCCGGCCTGTTCCTAGCGGCATTGGCGCAGCGCACCGACAAACTGCGCTTCGGCCCGCTCGTTTATCTCCTGCCGTTTTATCATCCGCTGCGGCTGATCGAGGAAGTCTGCATGCTCGATCTGATGAGCGGCGGCCGCTTGGAGCTGGGCGTCGGGCGCGGCGTGTCGCCGTTCGAGACCGCAAATTACGCGCTCGATTTCGCGCAGACCCAGGCGATGTATCACGAAGCGTTCCAGGTGCTGCTCAAGGGGCTCGCTGCGGACGAGCTGACGTTCGCAGGCAAGTTCTATCGTTTCGACCAGGTGCCGATGATCTTGCGGCCGGTGCAGCGCCCGCATCCGCCGCTGTGGTACGGCGTCTCCATCCCCGACAATGCCGATTGGCCGGCGGAGAACGATGTGAACATTGTCTCGCTCGCCCCGCCGCAGGCCGTCCGCCCGATCTTCGACCGCTATCTCGCGGTGCGAAAGAAACTCGGCAAGGACACCTCCACGCTGCTCGGCGTCGGCCGGCACGTCGTTGTGGCCGATACCGACGCAGAAGCGCTCGCCATCGCGCGGCGCGCCTATCCGCGCTGGCGCGCGAATTTTTTCTGGCTGTTCGAACGCCACGGCTCGGCGCCGCGCGTCGCTGGCCTCTATCCGAAAAGCTTCGACGAGGTGGCGGCGCTCGGCACTGCCGTTGCCGGCTCGCCGCAGACCGTGCGCGATTTCATCGCGGCGGACATCGAGGCCACCGGCGCGAACTACTTCGCGCCCTGGCTCGCCTTCGGCGACATGACCGTCGAGGAAGCACTGCACTCGGTCGAGCTATTCGCGCGCGAAGTGATGCCGGCGTTCCGGGGACAGTAACCGGGTAATCAGTGTTCAGAATCAATGGCTTATGGCCAGACAATAGCTTCGCCTTGATTACCGATTACTGACCATTCGCCCATAATCCCTGGGTTGCGTCCCTTGCATAGCTCCTGAAAATCCCTAAATTGCCCAAAAGGGGTGGCTGCGCGTGTCTTCGGGGCGGGGTCGGCCAATTCCAGGCTGAACGGGGTCGAAACGGCCCGTTTTAAGGGACTTCGGCAGGTCCGCGTGCGCCTCCGCGCTTGCCACATTGAACGAGATGAGCAGGTGAGCAAAACCACCCACGCCAAAGTCGTGATTATCGGCTCGGGCCCTGCGGGCTACACCGCAGCCATCTATGCGGCCCGCGCCATGCTGGATCCGGTCCTGATCCAGGGCATCGCGCCCGGCGGTCAGCTCGCCGTGACGACGGACGTCGAGAACTACCCGGGATTCGCCGACGTGATCCAGGGTCCCTGGCTGATGGAGCAGATGCAGAAGCAGGCGGCCCATGTCGGCGCCCAGCTCGTCGCCGACCATGTCAACAAAGTCGATCTTAAGCGGCGTCCGTTCCGCATCGAATGCGATTCCGGCGACATTTATTTCGCCGACGCGCTGGTGCTGGCGACCGGCGCCCAGGCGCGCTGGCTCGATCTGCCGTCCGAGCAAAAATTCCGCGGCTACGGCGTCTCCGCCTGCGCCACTTGCGACGGCTTTTTCTATCGCGGCAAGGAAGTGCTGGTGATCGGCGGCGGCAACACCGCCGTTGAGGAGGCGTTGTTTTTGACCAATTTCGCCGCCAAGGTCACGCTCGTGCATCGGCGCGACAGCTTGCGCGCCGAGAAGATTTTGCAGGATCGGCTGTTCAAGCATCCCAAGATCGAGGTGGTCTGGGACAGCGTGCTCGACGATATCGGCGGCAATGCGGACCCGCTTAAGGTCACTCACGCACGCCTGAAAAATCTCAAGACCGGCGCCGTCAGCGAGCGCCCGATCGACGGCATTTTCATCGCCATCGGCCACACGCCGGCGACCGAACTGGTCGCAGGCCAGGTGGAGATGAAGCCGTCGGGCTACATCAAGACCGCCCCGCATTCCACGGCAACGTCCTTGCCCGGCCTGTTCGCCGCCGGCGATGTCGCCGACGACGTCTATCGGCAGGCGGTCACCGCCGCCGGATTGGGCTGCATGGCGGCGCTCGAAGCCGAACGCTTCCTCGCCGCGCACGCGCAGCTCCGCGCCGCGGCGGAATAAAAATTACCTCTCCCCGCAAGCGGGGAGAGCGAGAAGGTACCGGAATGGATTGGGACAAGCTCAAAGTCTTTCACGCCGCCGCCGAGGCCGGCAGCTTTACCCATGCCGGCGAGCAGCTCGGGCTGTCGCAATCGGCCGTGTCGCGACAGGTGAGCGCGCTCGAACAGGAGCTGACCGTCTCGTTGTTTCACCGCCACGCGCGCGGATTGATTCTCACCGAGCAGGGCGAGCTCCTCTATCGCACCGCGCACGACGTGTTCATCAAGCTCGAAGCCGCGCGCGCTAAGCTCACCGACAGCCGCGAGCGGCCGAACGGCGATCTGCGCGTGACCACCACGCCCGGCATCGGCGTACATTGGCTCACCCCGCGGCTCGGCGAATTCGTCGACCTCTATCCCGATATCCACATTACGCTCCTTACCACCGACGAGGAGCTCGACCTCGCCATGCGCGAGGCCGACGTCGCCATCCGGCTGCGCCAGCCGACACAGCCCGATCTCATTCAGCGCAAGCTGTTCGCCGTGCATTTCCACGTCTATGCCTCGCCCGAATATCTCAAGCGCTTCGGCACGCCGCGCACCTTCGACGATCTCGACAATCACCGCGTGCTGGTGCTCGGCGGCAACGTACCGCCTTACCTGCAGCGCTCGCGCTGGCTGATCGAGGTCGCGCGCGACGGCAAGGGGCCGCGCATTCCGCATCTCGTCATCAACAACATCCTCGGAATTTTGCGCGCCTGTCAGCGCGGGCTCGGTATCGCGATGCTGCCGGATTATCTGGTCGAGGAAAACGGCGGGTTGGTGCAGCTGTTCGGCGAGGCCGAGGCCGTCGCGCTCGATGCTTACTTTGTCTATCCGGAGGAACTCAAGACCGTGGCGCGCGTGCAGGCTTTTCGCGATTTCCTCGTCGCCAACGCGCAGCGCTGGAATTTCTAAGACTTTCCCGTCATCGCGAGCGAAGCAATCGAGCCGGGATGCAAATTCGGGATTGCCGGCGCGATGCTGCAGCGCGCGCGCATAGTCTGCGAATACCTTTGTCGGCCGGTTTACGCATGGCTGGCATGTAAAGGGTTGGATTGTCCACGCGCCTGCGACTCGCATAGTAGTGACGTGCTGCGAGGCGATTCGGTTGCCCCATCCTCCCAGATGGCGACCACAATGCTGGCAGCTGTTTCCCTCTGGAAGGCGATCGTCGGCGCCCCCACGCCGGCGAACTAAACCGGGCCGCAACGGCCCGGTTTTCTTTTGTCCCGGAGGACGGTGGCCGGACGACAGAGGACAGATCGGCGCACAGCTTGTCCCGCGGCAAGCAAACTCGCCGGACACGACGTCACGATCTGGAGGTTGCGGTAGCGTGCCGTAGCCCGGATTTCGTGCAGCGAAATCCGGGAACGATCGAATCGCTGAACCGCCGACCCGGATTTCGCTGGCGCTCAATCCAGGCTACGCTTGCTACGCCGCCTTAGCGCGCAGCGCGTAACCCAACATGCCGGGCAGCGGCACGGTGGGTTTCGCTCCGCTCAACCCACCCTACAAATTCACGCCGGCTCCAGGCCCTTACTCTTGATGACGCGCTTCGCGGCGGGACTGACGAGAAAATCGATCAGCTTGCGGCCGGCTTCGGCGTTGCCGGCGCTGGCCGGGATTGCGGCGGTGAACGGCGTGACGCTCTGCAATTCCTCCGGCAGCGGGCCGACGAAGTCGATGCCGGGAACGGCCAAAAGTTCGGCGATCTGCTGCACGCCGATTTCGGCTTCGCCGCGTTCGACGATCAGGCCGACCAAGCCCGTTACGCCGCCGGCGCCGTACTTGGCCTTTGCGGCCATCGCCTCGGCGATGCCGAGGTCCTGGAAAACTTTCGCCATATGCGCGCCGCTCTGACCGCCGCCCACCGGCTTGCTCACCGCAATCGATTTTGCCGCCAGAAAGGCCCGCTTGAACGCATCGGCGGACGAAATGTCCGGCTTCGGCGCTCCCTTCTGCACGGCGACGCCGAGCGCCGAACCGGCTATGCCGACTGCGCTTCCCGCGATGATCTTGCCGCGCCCAATGAGCTCTTTGGCGCCCGCAGCGCTTACGATCGCTATATCGGCCGCCTCGCCCTCGCCAAGCCGTTTTTCGAGCTGGAGCGACGGCCCGAAGTTGACGGTCAGGCGATTGCCGGTGGCGCGCTCGAAGAGCGGCGACAACTCCTCGAACACCGTCTTCATCGCGGTTGTACTCAGCACCTTAACGTCGACTTTGGTCACCACACGACCTCCCGCCGCTGGTTCAGACGACTTCGAGCCGGTCGCACCGAGCATAGCCGAGCCCCGATCGGCCGCCAAACGCCGCCGCAAGCCGTGCTGGAGGCATTATCAACTCTATGTGAGCTTGGTACGCTCCATGATCAAATGACGCTCGGACCCGTAATCTCTGTGCAAAATTGAGGTACAGTACGTTGAAGTCGAATATGCGCGGCAAAAGGGGACGAAACATGCTCACACGCAGAGGTATATTTTACGCCAGCGCTGCCGGATTGACGGCGCTGGGAATCGGCCGCTTGGCGCGGCCGCATGCCGTGAACGCCGCCACGCACCCTTACGAGGTCACCCACTCCGACGCGGAGTGGCGCAAGCTCCTTACGCCGGCGCAATACGACGTCCTGCGCGAAGCGGGCACCGAACCTCCGTTCTCCAGTCCGTTGCTGAACGAACATCGCGCCGGCACGTTCGCCTGTGCGGGCTGCGACCTGCCGCTGTTCTCCTCGAAAACCAAATACAACAGCGGCACCGGCTGGCCTAGCTTTTGGACGCCGCTCGACGGCGCCGTCGACGAGGCGGAAGACCGCTCGTTCGGTATGACCCGAACGGCAGTCTCCTGCCACCGTTGCGGCGGCCATCTCGGCCATGTCTTCACCGACGGTCCCAAACCCACCGGGCTGCGCTATTGCATGAATGGAGTGGCGATGAAATTCGTGCCGGCCCCGGCCGGGTCGAGCTGAAGAATGTAGCCCGGCTTGAGCGGAGCGAAAGCCGGGAGCGGCGCTGCTCGGCTTTTCCCGGATTGCGCGGTGCGCAATCCGGGCTACATCACTACGTTTCTTTATTCGCAGGCCGCATTGCGGACACGGGGCGCGACCCCGTTCCGATCATGGCTGAGGCGGTGAAGCGACTTATGCAAGCACCTAATGCTGCATTGATTTGGGCAAGCCCGCGCGAATTGCTGAATATTTTTCAGGCCGATGAAATTGGCTGTCACGTTATTACGGTTACCAACGATATTCTCAAGAAACTTTATTTTTTTGCGGGTTTCTACCCGCAATTCCACATCGGCCCGATAGGCGTCCAAGTCCAGCACGGACCGAAACTGCCGCCGTTATAGCGACCGCGGAAAAATCCGGGACGGCCGAAATAATACCAGCCGCCATTATACCAGTAGCTCGGTGCATCGTCCGGCGTGCCGCCGATGGCTCCCTTCGGACCATAAACCGGAACGTTGTTGTTGGGCGGCTGATGATAGCCGGGCAGGAAGCCGTAGCCATGCCAGCGATGGATGTGCCAGCGATGGATGTGCCGCTTGTGCGGAGGCGCGGCGAACGCAATGGCCGGCAGCAGCGCCAAGAGAATGGCACTCGATGCGGAGAATGTGCGCGACATTGCTGCACCATACCCGGTCTGCCGTTCAAATGCGACAGGCCGCCGGAAACTTCGCTTTCTGGCGAGGCACATTGACGCTGGCGCCGGTCGTCTTCTGCCGTGCTAGGCTGCTCCGCTACGTAACGAAAACGACTAGAAACTTGAAGATCGGAGGGAGCGATGAAAGCCGTGCTCGGCCGCATGTTTCTGCTCGCCTGTCTGCTCGCGAGCCCCGCCGCCTTGGGACAGGCGTCGGCGCAGACCTACCCGGACCGCAACGTGACCATCGTGGTGACCTCGTCGGCCGGCGCGCTGACCGACGTGCTGACCCGCGCCATTGCACAGCAATTGTCGGCGATGTGGAAGCACAGCGTGATTGTCGAAAACAAAGGCGGCGCCGGATATTCGATCGCGGCACAGGCCGTGATGCGGGCCGAGCACGACGGTTACACGCTGATCGCTTCCGAGACCGGCTTCTACACGACCCAGCCGTACCTCTATGCCAAGGGCAAGCTGCCCTACGATCCGCAGAAGGACTTCGTTCCGGTCGCCGGCTACGGCACCATTCCGGCCGCGCTCTTGGTGAACCCGTCGCTGCCGGTGAATTCCGTCGGCGACCTGATCGCGCTCGCCAAGAAGAAGCCCGGGGCGCTCACTTTCGGCACCGCCGGCGTCGGTACCGCGCTGCACATCGCCGGGCTGGAGCTGGAAAATCTCGCCGGCATCAAGATGACGGCGGTGCACTATCGCGGCGCGGCGCCCGCGCTGACCGATGTGATTGCCGGAAACATCAACATGGTGATCATGGGGCCATCGGTGGCGCTGAGCACGGTGCGGGCCGGCAAGCTCAAGATGCTCGCGTTTGCCAGCGAGAAGCGCCTGCCGCTCTTCCCCGACGTGCCGACCGTCGCCGAGACCGTTCCGGGCTACGGGGCGAGCGTCTCGTTCGGACTGTTTGCCGCGGCTGGCACGCCCGCCGCCATCGTCAACAAGGTCAACGCCGACGTACAGAAGATCGTCGGCGATCCCGAATTCCAGAAGAAGTATCTCGCGCGCTTTGCGGTGCAGCCGGTGCCCGGGCCGCTCGACGCCTTTGCCGAATATCTGAAAAAGGATTCGGCCAAATGGCGCGAGGTCATCAAGGCGGCGCATGTGAAGATCGAGTGAGTGCCGCTGGGGCGTGACGAAGATGACGAATGAGCCGGCGCAGTTGAGCGTTCTCATGTCGGGCGGATTCGCTGGCGCCTACGAGCGGCTGTTGCCGGAATTCAAACGGACCAGCGGCATCAGCGTCACCACCGGATCGGGTGCCTCGCAGGGAGCAGGGCCGCAAACGATTGCCGCGCAGCTCGCCCGCGGCGTGCGTGCTGACGTCGTGATCCTCTCCAGGGAGGGCCTCGGCGAGTTGATCGCCGCGAAGAGGATCGTCGCCGGAACGGACGTGGATCTTGCGCAAGTCCCCCTCGGCGTGGCGATACGGGCGGGGACCCCGAAGCCCGACGTGCGCACCGTCGAGGCCTTCAAACAACTCCTGCTCAAGGCTGCAACCGTCGCGATGCCGGCGAGCACCAGCGGTATTTGGCTTCAGACCGATCTGTTCCCACGGCTCGGCATCGCGGAAAAGGTCAGCACCAAGCTGGCGCCGCGCGGCACCGATGCAACCCGCATGGTCGCCGCAGGAGAAGTCGATCTCGCGGTCATGCCGGTCAGTGAAATTTTGCCCGCGCCAGGCGTCGACTTCGCAGGCAGCATCGCACCGCAGATTCAGTTCGTGCAGGTGTTCTCAGCCGCAATCGTGGCCGGTTCGCAGGAGATTGAAGGTTCTAAACGACTGATCGACTTTCTTGCTTCCGCGCGCGCTGCCGAGGCCATTCGAAATAGCGGAATGGAGCCGCTCGCGGCATCGAGGTAGCGGCAAGCCGGCGCAGCCGTGACTCAACACTCGCCGTGGGCGTTGTAGTCGACGCCGAGCTGCTCGACATATTGGCTTTCAGGGAATTGCGGTCGAGGCCGGGACACGGAATGATACAGAGTCGTAGTGTTTGACGTGTCCGGTCCTTCTATATCCTGTCGGTATTTGTATTATCATCCTGACAAGCAGCCTCGTGCCAGCGATAGGCAGCGGGGCGGTTTTGTCGCAATCGGGCAGTTTCCCCATGAGCAAGTCTCCGCTGACACTGCAAATGCCGTCACCACCGGATCCGGCCCCAGTGGTCCTTAACCCCGCAACAACGGCATTGCTCATATTCGATATCGTCGATCCGATTTGCACGCGTCAACCAAATTGCAAGGGGCAAATGGTGCCGGCGATCTCTTCGCTGCTGGCGCGGGCACGGAAGGCTGGTGTCACCGTTGCGTATGGGACTCGCGCGCCAACCATGTCAAAGTGGTTGCCGGAAGTTTTGCCTGCGCCCGGCGACATCAAGATTGAAAGTCAAGCTCAGGACAGGTTCTACAATACCGATCTCGACAAAGCGCTAAAGGCCAAAGGGATTACAACGCTCATTCTGACCGGCTGGAAGGTGAGCGGATCAGTGACCTATACTTCGGTCGGAGCAACGCTGCGCGGCTACACGGTCGTTGTTCCCGTCGACGCAAGCTTGGACGCCACAGATTACGAAGTTGCCATAGGGCTGTTCCAAATTTTACATCAGCACAGTTCGAATGCCGCGAACGAGCCTTTGAAGAATAGCGCCGCAACCCTCACCCGCACGGATCTGATCGCCTTCAAATAGCGATTAACTGCCTGTTGATAAAGCAGGCAGGTATTACTGCGGTTGCAGCGCGAATCAAAAAAACCGCGCCGCGAGGGCGGATTTTGATTCGTCATTGCGAACGATAGCGAAGCAATCCAGGGCGGCTTGCGATGATTACGAGGCTGTTCTGGATTGCTTCGTCGCTATCGCTTCTCGCAATGACGGCGAGGTCACGTCCCCACTTTCAGCTCCGCCACAAGCCCGCGCAGCGCGGCGACCGTGCTCAGCGCGACGATGCGGCCGGTGCGCGGATTGTCGGAGGGAACGTTCTCGATCGCCATGGAAAAGTGCGCGGTGTCGGCATCGACTTCGATGCGATGCGTATTGCGATCGAGCGCCGGATCGGCCCAGATTTCCAGATGCGTCCGGTCGGGACCGATGCCGGCAAGGCTCAGCGCCGCGGCCACGTTGACGTTTTGCGGAAATCCGCGCGCGCCTTCGCGCGCCGTGCCGTCGAACACTTTGCGCGCTGCGTTCAGCCCTTTGAGCGAGATGCCGCGCTCCACCAGATAGGGCGCGCCTTCGAGCCCATTCGGCGGCTTGCGCGTGATCATCGTGACCGAACGGATGGCGCCTTCGGCGGCGGCGCGCACCGCGTCAAGGCCGATCAGGCCGCCGGTCGGCACCAGAATGCGCGCCCCGGTTTCCTTGGCTCGCGTGACCAAGTCCCAGTTTTCCAGAAGCTGGCCGACGGAAAGCAGCACGAAAATCCGCCCCCGCTCGATCGCCGACAATGCGACGGCGCGGAACATCGCCGGCGGGAGGCATTCGACCACCAAATCGCACGACTGCGCCAACGCATCGGCGGCCACGACCGGAATGGCAGCGCCGACTTGCGGCAGATTGCGCCGGGCCTTCTCCACGTCGCGCACCGAAACCGCCGCCAGCACCAGGCCGGGTATGCCGGCTTCGAGCCGCCGCGCCACGTCGAGGCCGACCGCACCGAGGCCGGCCAGTCCAATCTTGAGAGGCTCTCTCGCCACGTCCCTTCCCCTCCCTGGCAACCGCCCGCGCGGCCCGGTACATTCTGCTCTATGCGCCGGCCAAGCTTCGCGCAATAAGACCGGCGGAATAGACCGGCCGAGCACGCAATGACGAGCAAGAGTCCGCGATCGTTCATGACCAATATCAATCCCAACACCTTCACCACGCGGCCGGAGATCGAAGGCACGTTCGGCGTGGTGACCTCGACCCATTGGATCGCGACCGCCGTGGGCATGGGCATGCTGGAGCGCGGCGGCAATGCCTTCGATGCCGCGGTCGCCACGGCGTTCACGCTGCAGGTGGTCGAGCCGCATCTCAACGGGCCGGGCGGCGACGTGCCGGTCATCCTCTACGACGTGCGCCGCGCCAAGCCGGAGGTGATCTGCGGGCAAGGACCGGCTCCGGAAAAAGCAACAATTTCGCATTACCGCAGCGAAGGCCTCGATCTCGTGCCCGGCACCGGACTCCTTGCCGCCTGCGTCCCCGGCACGTTCGAGACCTGGATGATGCTGTTGCGCGACTACGGCACAATGAAAGTCGCCGACGTGCTGGCGCCGGCGATCGGCTACGCGCAGAACGGCCATCCGCTGCTTGAGCGCGCCAATTCCACGATCGGCACAGTGGCGCAGCTTTTCCGCGAGCACTGGCCGACATCGGCCGCGGTGTACCTGCCGGACAACGCCGTGCCGGAGACCGGATCGCTGTTCAGCAACAAGACGCTGGCGGCCACCTACACCCGCATCGTCAAGGAAGCCGAAAGCGCCGGCGGCGATCGCATCGCGCAGATCGAGCGTGCGCGCAAATCCTGGTCGCGAGGTTTTATCGCCGAGGCGATCGACCGCTTCTGCCGCACGCAGGAGATCATGGATACGAGCGGCCGGCGGCACCGCGGCGTGCTCACCGCCGACGACATGGCGCGCTGGACGCCGCGCATCGAGGCGCCGCTCACCTACGACTATCGCGGTTATACGGTGTGCAAGACCGGCCCGTGGGGCCAGGGCCCGGTCGCCCTGCAGCAGCTCGCATTGCTCAAAGGTTTCGATCTCGACGGGCTCGATCCGACCGGACCGGATTTCATCCACCTCATCGTCGAGTGTTCGAAGCTTGCCTACGCCGATCGCGAAGTTTTTTATGGCGATCCCGACTTTGTCGAGGTGCCGATGGCGACGCTGCTGTCGGATGCCTACAACACCGAACGCCGCAAGCTCGTGACCGACAAAGCGTCGCTCGAATTACGCCCCGGCTCGATCGAGGGATTCGGCGCAGTGATCAAATTGCGCCGCGAGGCTGTGGCAATGGCGGCCGGTGCCGGCGAGCCGACCGTGGGCCAGCTCGGTGCCGGCGAACCAACGGTCGGGCGGCTCGGCAACACGCGCGGCGACACCGTGCATTTCGACATCGTCGATCAGGCCGGCAACATGATCTCATCCACGCCATCGGGCGGCTGGCTGCATTCCTCACCGGTTATTCCCGAGCTTGGCTTTTGCCTCGGCACGCGCGCGCAGATGTTTTGGCTCGAGGAGGGTCACCCGGCCGCGCTCGGGCCCGGCCGGCGCCCGCGCACCACGCTGTCGCCCACCATGGCGCTGCGCGACGGCGAACCCTACGTCGCCTGGGGCTCGCCCGGCGGCGACGGCCAGGATCAATGGATCACGCAGTTTTTCCTGCGCCACGTCCATTGCGGCATGAACCTGCAAGAGGCGATCGACGCGCCGGCCTGGCATAGCGAGCATTTGCCGAGCTCGTTCTGGCCGCGCACCGCGCGGCCGGGCGTGCTCGTGCTCGAAAGCCGCGTGCCAAAGCAGACGATCGCCGAATTGGAGCGGCGCGGCCACATCGTCGAAATGGGCCCGGACTGGTCGGAAGGCCGCCTCACCGCCGCTTCGCGCGTCGGCCGCCGACGCCGCGCCGCCGCCAATCCGCGCGGCATGCAGGGCTACGCGGCGGGGCGATAGGCTCGTCGTCATTCCCGCGAAAGCAGGAACCGCAATCGCCAGCTTGCAGTGTGATCGAAACGACAGCGATTACGGGTCCCCGCTTTCGCGGCGACGACGCGGAGAAAGTCACGCCGCGACCGTGCCGAGAAAATCCTCGACTTCGCTGCGCAGTCTTTCGGTCGCCTCTTCGACTTGTTCCGAAGCCGCGAGCATCGTTTGCGCCGAGCTTCGCGTCTGCGTCACGCCGCCGGCCACTTCGTCAAGCGCCGCGACGATGGCTTTGGCGCCTGCCGCGGCGCTTGCGACGTTGTGCGAGATTTCGCCGGTGGCCGCTTCCTGCTGCTCGACCGAGCCGGCGACCTCGGTGGTGTAGTGGTTGATGTCCTGCATGCGTTGCGTGATGGCGCGGATCGCGGTGACCGCATTGCCGGTGCAGCTCTGCACCGAGAGAATCTCGCGCGTGATCTCCTCGGTCGCCTTGGCGGTCTGCACGGCGAGCGATTTGACTTCCGAGGCGACCACCGCAAAGCCGCGCCCGGCCTCGCCGGCGCGCGCCGCCTCGATGGTGGCGTTGAGCGCCAGCAGGTTGGTCTGCCCGGCGATATCCTGGATGAGCTTGACCACGTCGCCGATCTTGCCCGCCACCCGCGCCAGCGCCGCGATATCGTCGTTGGTGGCGTTGGCGGCGGCGGCGGCGCTCCTCACCACCTCGTTCGCCTGCGTGAGCTGACGGCTGATCTCGCGGATCGAGCTGGTCAGCTCCGCCGCCGCGGTGGCCGCGGTTTCGACGTTGACCGAGGCCTCGTTGGAGCCGTGCACCGCGCCCTCGGTGCGCTGTAGCGTATGGTCCGAGGTCGCCAACAGCGTCGTTGCCGCCGCCTTCATGGCGGTAGCGCTTTGACCGACGGTTTTGAGCACGCTTTCGACCCGTTCGCGGAACGAGGAAATCGCAGAATCGATCACACCGCGGCGCTCCTCGCGTTGGCGCAGCGCATCGCGCTCCTTCTCGGCCAGCAATTGCTCGGTCACATCGGTATGCGTCGCCAGCCATCCGCCGCCCGCTATCGGCCGGCCGACCAAGGCGATGACGCGGCCGTCCTTGATCTCGATGGTCTTCGTTACGGTGCGTCCCTCGGCCACTTGCTTGAGGCATTCGGCGACATAGGCGTCGGGATCGCCGGAGAAAGAGCCCGCAGCGGTCCGCTCCACCAAGAGATCGCGCAGCGGCGTACCGCGCTGCGCATGCTCATGCCGCAAATGATACATTTCGACGTAGCGCTCGTTGCACAGAATGAGCCGCGCCGCGCCGTCGAACATGCACAGGCCCTGCGTCATGTTGTTGAGCGCGGATCGCATCAAGCGGTACTGCGCGCGCACGCGCACGATCACCAACAGCGCAGTGAGGCCCATAGCGGCGCTGGCGAAGATCGCGCCTATGACGATTCCCGCGGCCGGAGCGGAAGCTTGCGCCAGTGCTTGCACGACCCAGTCGCGGCCGAACGCGGCGAATCCCCCGGTTCCAACGGCAAATCCAATGGCGCCCGCCACAATGACCGGCCCCCAATGGCGGCTCACCTTCGATCGTCTTGCGGCAAAAGCCATCGCGCCTGCACCGGAATTAATCGGGCAAAAATACTCACGAACCCGTTGTTGTGAAGTTAAGGACCGATGAAGGATTCCTTAACAAAAGCTAAGCACGCGACCGTTGCTGGCCAAGGGACGCCTTAACCCGTCGCCGGGATGACCGGCAGCAGAAGATAGGAGGCCATGTCGCCGCCGGCAAAAATCGTGTTGGTGCCGCAATTGTAATCGGCGTGGTAGTGCAGGTAATGCGCAGAGCCGCCGCCGTCGCGCGGCTGGATGTCGAGGCGAATGCGGTGGCCTTTTCTAAAAACCATCGACGTCGGCCAGATTTCGACGTCGACCCGCACGATCTCGCCCGGAGTCAGATAGAGCCGCCGGGTGTGCCGGTGATAGGGGCGATAGGGCCGCGACAATTGTGGATCCAGCTCGCGATGCGAAACGCGCAGCCAGCCCTTGGCGACGGGGACCGGCAGTCCCTGCTGGCCGGTCTCCACGATCTCTTTGCCGTCCGCGTCGATGTTGCGCAGCGTGAGGAACAAATCCATGTCCTCGGTCGAGCTTGCTACCCACAGCACCGCGGCGAGCGGCCCTGTGATCTCGGTGTCGACCGAAAGTTTTGCCGTCTCGAGCGATAGTCCCATTCCCGGTTTGATGCCGCCACCCATCACCTGCGATGAGGCGGCCGACGTCGAGCCCATCGAACCGGGAGCGGTCGCGGCATAGGTGCGCGATCCCACCGTGCGCGGATTCTTCAACTCCAGAAGCCCGCCGATCTCCGCTTTGTCGGCAATCGGCTGTGAGAGATCGAGGTAGAGCTTGGTCCAGCGCGTGCGCGCAAGCGGCCATTCGTTCTCATAGCGCCATTCGAACGCATCGCCGCCGTTGCGGATCGCGAGTTTTACCGGCGGCTCGTCCATCACGCCGTTGTCGACGCCCTTGAGCCAGTAATCGAAGAAACGAATTTGATCGCGCCGCCCGTCCTCGGTATAGAACGGGTGAACGTGCGAGCCGAGATGGATGCGCAGCTTCTTGTGGGGCGACGCCGCGCGCATGAACGCCTCGGTGTTGCCGCGCAGGTGCAAGCCCATGCCCGACCAATTGCCGACGGAAAACATCGGGACGTCGATCTTGTCCCATTGCGCCTGCGCGCCGCGCAAGGCGCCGCTGTCGAGATTGTTGTGCAGCCAGAAATAAAGGGTATTGGTCTGCCAGCCGTCCGGCAGATGCTGCGACGCGCGGCCGAGCGTGTGATGCAGCAGGTGCGCCGTGTACCAATTGGTCATGAACAGGCTCAAAATGCCGCCGTGGTAGAGCGCATCGCGGTAGATGTCGGCAAAACCCTCCCAGGGGACGATCGCTTTGAGCGCCGGCGGCTTGAGATTGGCGACGAACCATTGATTGATCGCGTAATAGGAAATGCCGAGGAGCCCGACTTTGCCGTTGCACCAGGGCTGCGCCGCCGCCCATTCGATGGCGTCGTAGAAATCGACCGCTTCCGCAAGCGACCAGGGCTCGCATTGGCCGGGAGATTTTCCCGAGCCGCGTCCGTCGACGCGCACCGCCGCATAGCCGCGCGGCACCCACCATTGCGGGTTGGCGGTCTCCCAATTCATCCATTCGTTCGGAGCTTCCTCCAGCGTGTCCGGCACGATCCAGGGCTTGTCCTTCTGGTATGGCCCGAGATTGAGAATGGCGGGAAATTTGCCCTCGTCACGCGGGCGAAAGACGTCCGCTTTCAGCCGCGCGCCGTCGCGCATCGGCACGTCGACGTCTCGGTCAACGAGTATTGAATAGAGCGGATTTGCGATCGTTTGCTCGTTCATGCGGTTTACACTCGGCCCTAGCACAAGTTCTTGGCGATAGGGGGTGGATCGTAGGAGAGGGTTTGCGGCGAGGCTAGAGCCATGCCCTTTCATGCTTCCGACACTTTTATAGCGGCAATGTCGCGGGACGGGACGAGGGGAATCATCGATGATCCGGCGATCGGCCGCGGCACTCGTTTGCGGCGTGCTCATCGGCGTGGCGGCGCTTGCCGGCTGCGCGAGCAATAACAATCCGCCGTCCGGCTTGCCGAGCTTTTATCGAAGCCTTGCGACCGCCGACGCCAAGCTCGACGCCAATGCCGCGCAATCGATGATTTCGGGTTATCGCACCAACAACGGGCTCAATCCGGTCACCATCGATCCCGAATTGATGAAGCTCGCTAGCGAGCAGGCGCGCGCCGCCATG
>Ga0207416_1000553_pt1 | contig 62211 bp, 56 predicted proteins | sample PaiPotPPM11metaG_FD_184107 | JGI IMG/M metagenome (GOLD analysis project Ga0207416, IMG submission 184107) | Iron sulfur acid spring bacterial and archeal communities from Banff, Canada, to study Microbial Dark Matter (Phase II) - Paint Pots PPM... ... | reverse complement strand
AAGTGGCCGCGTGGGTCGCAGACCGCAACCGCGCCGGGGTCGGTGTGAAGTGGCGCTTTACGACCACAGACGCCCGCATTCGGTTGCAGCATCTCTATCCCACAATCCCGGCGTGACTGCCTACTAGTACTACAGTGACCATTATCGCCTACGGTGCGGGAGTCACGCTCACGACAGAGGCCGCCACGCCTGCGGCGGCGGCCGTTTTGAGCACGAATAGAGGCCGTTCCCATGAAAGGGTCACTGTAAAACTAGTCGGGCGTTGTCGGTCGCGGCTGCGCCGCGAAGGGCGCACGCCGTACGCCCCTGCAGGTCGCCGACCCAGCCGCGCCTTCAGCCCCGCAATCCCGCGCCGAGATCTCCCCTTCCCCTATTATTGGGGGAAGGGGTCGGGGGATGGGGCCCGGGCCGAACGCTACGCTGGCTTGCCCTCCGCCTCGCGCTTGTGCTCGTCGATCACCTTTTGTGCGACGTGCTGCGGCACCTCTTCGTAGTGACTGAAGCTCGCCGTGAACGTGCCGCGGCCCTGCGTGATCGAGCGCAGATCCGTGGCGTAGCGTTGCAGTTCGGCCTGCGGTGCCTGCGCCTCGATCAGCGTGTGGCCCTTCTCCGCCGGCGACATGCCCTGCGTGCGCGCCCGCTTCGTGTTCAGGTCGCTGATCACGTCGCCGGTGTAGGTTTCAGGCACGGTGATGCGCAGGTCCATGATCGGCTCGATCAGGATCGGGTGCGCCTTCGGCACGCCTTCTTTGACCGCCTGCGAGCCGGCGATCTCGAACGCCACGGCCTTCGAGTCCACCGGGTGCGTCTTGCCGTCCACCAGCGTCACGCGCACGTCCACCACCGGATAGCCGGCGATCACGCCGCCGCTCAGCGCCTCGCGCACGCCCTTCTCCGTCGGGCTCCAGAACTCGCGCGGCACCGTGCCGCCGACGATGCGCTCGGTGAACTCGAAGCCGGAGCCGCGCGGCAGCGGCTCGATCTCGATGTCCACCTCGCCGAACTGGCCGGCGCCGCCCGTTTGCTTCTTGTGCCGGTAGTGCGCGTGCGTGGGCTGCGTCACCGTCTCGCGGTAAGCCACGCGCGGCAGCTTCACATCGACGCCGACGTTGAACTTGCGCTGCATCTTCTCCGCCGCGACCTCGATGTGCGATTCGCCCAGGCCGGCGACGATCATCTCGTGCGTCTCGAGGTCGCGTTCGATGTGCAGCGTCGGGTCTTCCTCCGCCAGCCGTTGCAACGCGTGGCCGACTTTATCTGCGTCGGACTTCGTCTTCGGAAATACGGCCATGCGGTGCACGGGCGCCGGCAGCGCGATCGGCGAGACGCTCAGCGGGTGGTCCTTGCTGCACAACGTATCGTTGGTGCCCGTTTCGGCCAGCTTCGCCACGGCGGCGATGTCGCCGGCGATGATCTGCGCCACCGGCTCCTGCGTCTTGCCGCGCACGTGAAAGAGCTGGCCCACGCGCTCGGCGTGGGTGCGGTTGGCGTTCCAGATTTCGCCGTTGCTGTGCAGCGTGCCGGAGTAAACGCGGAAGTAGGTCAGCTTGCCGACGAACGGGTCGGCCGTCGTCTTGAACACGAGCGCGGCGAGCGGGCCGGCCGGGTCGTCCTTCAGCTCCTCCTCGGCGCCGTCCGGCTTGTGCGCCCTGGGCGAGGGCACGTCAAACGGCGAGGGGAAGTTGGCGACGATCTCGTCCAGCACCGCGGCGATGCCGACGTTGCGCGCTGCCGAGCCGACCATCACCGGCGCGGCGACGCACTGGATGATCGCCGTGCGCAGGGCGCGGCGCACCTCGTCCTCGGACAGCTCTTCGCCTTCGAGGTACTTGGCGATCAGCTCGTCGTCGGCCTCGGCCACGGCCTCCACCAGCTTTTCGCGGTGCTCGGCCGCCGTCGTTTCGAGGTCGCCGGGAATGGCCGTCTCGGTCGCCTTTTCGCCCATGTAGGCTTTCATCGAGACGAGGTCGATCACGCCCGCGAAGCTCTCATGGGCGCCGATCGGCAGTTGCAGCGCCACGATCTTGTTGCCGAATGTCGCCTGCATCTGCGCAAGCGCGGCGAAGAAGTCCGCGTTCTCACGGTCGATGCGGTTGACGACGAAGGCGCGCGGGCTGCCCGACTCTTCGGCGTAGCCCCAGGCCGATTCGGTGCCGACCTGCACACCCGATGAGGCATCGACGGCGATCAGCACGGCGTCGGCGGCGCGTACGCCGGACTTCGCCTCGCCGACGAAGTCGGCGTAGCCTGGCGTGTCGAGGATGTTGACCTTCATGCCCTTCCATTCGCAGGGCAGGATCGAGGTGTTGACGCTCATTTTGCGCTTGAGCTCGTCCGGATCGAAGTCTGAGGTGGTGTTGCCGTCTTCGACGCGGCCGAGCCGGTTGATCGCGCCCGCCTCGAACAGCATCGCCTCGGCGAGCGAGGTCTTGCCCGTCCCACCGTGGCCGACGATGGCGACATTGCGGATGGAACGGGTGTCGTACTCCTTCATAACAGGCCAGGCCCTCTCTTCCTCTCGCAACTGTTCACGTGATGCTGGCGAATGTGACCGCGCCGCCGCGCCGTACATCGGAGGCGATGGCCCCGATTATAGCGATGCCGCCGGGTTAGGGCAGCACTGAACAGATGTTAGCCCCTCTCCCTTCCCCTCATGACACACGACACATGACACATGGCACATGGCACACGGCACACGGGAGAAGGGTTGGGCGTCGAGGAAGCGCGAGCGGCGTCGGGCAGGCGGGGCACCTAACCCCGCTTTCGCTGAAGCGAAATCTCCCTTCCCGACACGGGAAGGGTTGGGTCGAGGGCCTCACGCGGATAGGAGACCGGCCCTCCGCGCGTCCCGCAAGGACACCGCGGCCCTGCCGCCGTCGCACGGTGTTTGGAGCGCTGCAGAAGTCCCTTCCCGTGTCGGGAAGGGACAGCTTTGCCGTCAGGCAAAGCAGGGTTAGGTGCTCCGTCCGCCCGACGCCGCTCGCAATACTCTCCAACAATTCACGGCTCGCGAAGCAGGCACGGGCCGCTTTCCGACCACCGGCGGCGCGTTCGCGTTTACCCGCCGCGACAGATTCGCTAGCATTCGCCCCACAGGAGGCTGGGAATGACGTCCAACGGTTCTCACTCGAATGGCGCGTTCGACATGAAGCACAAGAGCCGCACGCTGCTGGAGGGCCGCGACCGCGCCGCGGCGCGTGCCATGTTCAAGGCGATCGGCTTCAGCGACGAAGACCTCGCGCGGCCCATCGTCGGCATCGCCAACACCTGGGTCGAGACGGGGCCATGCAACTATAACCTGCGCCGCCTCGCGGCGATGGTCAAGGAAGGCGTGCGTGCCGCCGGCGGCACGCCGATGGAGTTCAACACGATCGCGATCAACGACGGCATCACGATGGGCACCGAGGGCATGAAGGCCTCGCTCGTCAGCCGCGAGGTGATCGCCGACTCGATCGAGCTGATGGGCCGCGGCCACATGTTCGACGCACTCATCTGCCTCGCCGCCTGCGACAAGACCATGCCTGGCACGGCGATGGGCCTGGTGCGGCTCGACGTGCCCGGTTTCGTGCTCTACGGCGGCACGATCATGCCTGGCCGCTTCAAAGGCCACGACGTGACGATCCTCGACGTGTTCGAGGGCGTGGGCGCCAACGCCGCCGGCCTGATGAGCGACGCCGATCTGAAGGACCTCGAAGACCACGCCTGCCCCGGCGCCGGCGCCTGCGGCGGTCAGTTCACCGCCAACACGATGGCGCTCGCGCTCGAGTTCCTCGGCCTCTCGCCGATGGGCACCGCCAGCGTGCCCGCCGTCGATCCGCGCAAGGACGACGTGGGCCGCCGCGCCGGCCGGCTCGTGATGGAGATGCTGGAACGCGGCCTCAAGCCGAGCGGCATTCTCAGCCACGATGCGTTCGAGAACGCGATCGCCGGCGTCGCCGCCACGGGCGGCTCGACCAATGCCGTGCTGCACCTGCTCGCCATCGCCCGCGAAGCGAACGTGCCGCTGACGATCGACGAGTTCGATACGGTCAGCGACCGTACACCGCTCTGGGGCGACCTCAAGCCGAGCGGAAAGTACGTCGCCTCCGACCTCGATCGAGCCGGCGGCCAGCCGGTCGTCGCACAGCGGCTGGTGGCGGCGGGCAAGGCCCACGGCGACGCGCTCACGCCGACGGGACGCACCTTCGCCGAAGAGGCCGGCGCCGCCGTCGAAACGCCAGGCCAGGACGTGATCAAACCGTTGGAGAAGCCAATCGCCCCGGTGGGCGGCCTCGTGATTCTGAAGGGCAGCCTCGCGCCCGAGGGCTGCGTGGTCAAGATTGCCGGCTACGAGAAGCGCTATCATCGCGGCCCGGCGCGCGTCTTCGACCGCGAAGAGGACGCGATGACGGCCGTGACCAACGGCAAGATCGGGGCCGGCGACGTGGTCGTGATCCGCTACGAGGGGCCGAAGGGCGGCCCCGGCATGCGCGAGATGCTGGGCGTAACCGGGGCGATCGTCGGCGCCGGCCTGGGCGAAGATGTCGCGCTGCTGACCGACGGCCGCTTCAGCGGCGCCACACACGGCCTGATGGCCGGCCACGTCGCGCCCGAAGCGGCGCGCGGCGGCCCGATCGCCGCCGTGCGCGAGGGCGATACGATCACGTTCGATATCGAGCAGCGCCGTCTCGATCTCGACGTGTCGGCGGACGAAGTGCAGCGTCGCCTCGCCGAGGTGAAGCCGCCGGCGCCGCGCTATGCGAGCGGCGTGTTCGCCAAGTATGCGGCGTTGGTTTCGTCCGCGTCTGAGGGAGCGGTCACACGGCCGTTATGAGCCGAGCGTTGCGGCTTCGATCGGCTGGCCGGTGGGCAGCAGGCTGCCGCCGAGCGGCTCGAGGGTGACGGCGACGGTCTGGGCGCCCGCAGCGCTGCCCTGCAGCGGCACCACCGCGACGCCGGCGCCATTGAAGACGCCAGCGCTCACCGGCTTGCCGTCGCGGATGAACCACGCCTGGTAGACCTTGCCCGCCGGCGCCGCGGGGACGTTGCTGAGCACGAGGCTGCCGGTGCCGTTCGGCGCGGCGGCAAAGGCGAGCTGCAGGCCGCCGCTGCCGCTGAGCGGGACGACACGCGCGGCGGCAGCCAGGGTCGTCAGCGCCTGCGCCTGGCGCGCGTTGGCCGCGTCGCGGTTATTCAGGCGCTGCTGCAACGAGAAGTTCCACGCCCCCAGGCCGATCGCGACCAGGATCGCCGCGGCCGCGGCCCAGACGCCCGGCTGCTGCCAGAGGCGGCGGCCGCGAACGGGCAGCGTGACCATTGGACGAGGTGCCGTGCCAGCGTCTGTCTCGGCGGGATGCTCGTCTGCAGCGGGCACGACGGCCAGCCGCGGCGCAGCGCCACCGGCCGCGGCGGCATCGCTCAGCGCGGCGGCGAGCAGGTTCTGCTTGAGCCGCGCCGGCGGCTCGATCTCTTCGACGGCGAAGGGCAGCAAGGAGGCGACCTGCCCCAGTGTCAGCAGGCTGCTGTGGTCCTGCTGACAGGATGCCAGGTGCTCCTCGACCTGAAGCGCCTCCCCCGGCGGCAACGCACGCAGGGCGATCGCTCCGGACAGCTCTTCAACCTCGCTGCAATCCATACCTCGGGTACTCGTTTCTTCCTTCACACGAACTTCACACGAACTGAAACAGCTCAGCGCGGATCGGCGCGCAGATTTGGATTCTCCAGTAGCCCTTGCAGCTTTTGCAGGCCGAGACGGAGGCGGCTTTTCACCGTACCCAGCGGCAGACCGAGCTTTTCAGCGATCTCCGGGTAGGTGAGCCCGCCGAAGTAGGCGAGTTCGATACTCTGGCGCTGCTCCTCGGGCAGCCTGGACAGCGCCGAGCGAACCTCATCTCGCACCAGGGACGCACTGACATCCGACCACACGTCTTGCACCCCCACATACTGCGCCTGGTCCTCCAGGGGTGCGGTCTGCACCCTGGCCGACCGCCGCCGGACGGCGTCCACCGCCCGGTGATGGGTGATGCTGAGCAGCCAGGTACGCACGGCCGCACGGCCCGGCTGGTAGGTGGCGGCTCCTCGCCAGATCGAGAGAAACGCTTCCTGGACGATCTCCTCGGCGGTTTCCGGCGCCGCGACGATGCGAACCGCCAGGGAGAACGCCAGCCGGCCGTAGCGCTCGTACAGCGCCTCAAGGGCGCTGGCATCCCTGGCCGCGAGCGCCGCCACCAGGTCTTCGTCGGTGCGATCTGCTTGCACGGTCTGCACTGTACCTGGTAGTACGACGGCCGCGGCAGCGCGGATCAGCGTCGCCAGCGCAAGTATAGCAGCGACGTTGCAACGATCGCGGCGGCCAGCGAGAGCGATCCGGCCCCGCTGCCGTCCAGCGTTGTTGGGAGCGCTCCAGAAGTCCCTTTCCCGCCTCGGGAAGGGACAGACCTCGCCTGCGAGGTCAGGGTTAGGTGCTCCGCGGCGTCCGCCATAGCAGCGCCGTGCAACTGCGCGTGCCGCTGGCCGGCGGCGGGCGAATGCGCCACAATGGGCGGCGCACGGCGGCGAACGCCGTGCCGCGCGGGAGGGGCAGCCGATGGCGGAGAGCCGGGAAGCCGATCTGCAGGGCAAGGTCGCAGTTGTTACGGGCGCCAGCCGTGGCATCGGGCGCGTGATCGCGAAGATGCTGGCGGAGCGCGGCGCCAAGCTCGTCCTGATGGCGCGCAGCACCGAAGACCATCCCGGCCGCCTGCCGGGCACGATCGAGCACACGGCCGACGAGTGCCGCGCGCTGGGCGCAGAGGTCGCGCTCGTCGCCGGCGACGTGGCGAAGGAAGCCGACGTGGCCGACTGTGCCCGCGTCACGGCCGAGCGCTTCGGCCGCTGCGACGTGCTGATCAACAACGCGGCGATCAGCGCGGTCGGTGCGGTTGAATCGTTGCCGCTGCGGCTCTGGCAGCGCTGCTTCGAGGTCAATGTGCACGGGCCGTACATGATGATGCGGCACTTGCTGCCGTTGCTGCGCGCCGCCGCGCCGAGCCACATCATCAACATCTCGTCCGGCGCGGCGCGGCGGGCCTGGATCGACCACGCCGCCTACTCTGCCTCAAAAGCGGCGATGGACCGGCTCTCGCTCACCGCCGCCGAGGAGTTCAAGCCGGATCGCATCAGCGTCGTGGACCTGATGCTCGAACTGTCGGTGGTAACCGAAGGCTACGTCTTCAACAGCCCGGGCATCGACACGTCCGACTGGGAGCAGCCGGAGATCATGGGTGATGCGGTCCTCTGGATACTGGCGCACGGCGACCGCTACACCGGCCAGATCGTGACGATCGGCGAGCTGCGCGAGGACTACAAAGCGGCCGCGGCCGGGCGGTAGGCGAGCGCACACGACGGGACAAGACGATGGATCTCGTGATTCGCAACGGCACGGTGGTTACGGCGGCCGGCAGCGCCCGGGCGGATGTCGGCATCGAGGGCGAGCGCATCGTCCAGGTCGGCGGTCAGATGGAGAGCGCCTCCCGCGCGATCGATGCCACGGATATGTACGTCCTGCCCGGCGGCATCGATCCGCACGTCCATCTGAATCAGGCAGGCATGACGGGCCAGCGCCGCGCCGATGATCTGTATAGCGGCACGCGCGCGGCGGCGGCGGGCGGTGTGACGACGATCTGCGACTTCGCCTACCAGGAGCGGGGTCAGCCGCTGCGGCCGGCGGTCGAGGCCGCGTTGCAGGCCGGCCGGCAGATGAGCGTGATCGACTTCAGCTTCCACCCGGTGATCTACGACCCAGGTGAGGCGGCGCTGGCGGAGATTCCCGAACTGGCAGCCGAAGGCTTCCCCAGCTTCAAGTTCTTCACCGTGATCGCCGCGTTTGAGCGGCGGCTGCCCGAATATCTGCGGGCGCTGGCGGCGGTGGGCGCGGCCGGTGGCCTGGCGATGATTCACTGCGAGGACCGCACGATCATCGACTACTGCACCAACGAACTGATCGGGCAGGGCAAGACCGGCGTGGAAAACTATCCGGCCAGCCGCCCGCGTGAGGCCGAGGTCAGCGCCACGCAGCGGGCGCTGCATCTGGCGAACACCGCCAACGTACCGGCTTATCTCGTCCACGTCTCCTGTGAGGCCGCGGTCGATGCGGCGCGGGCAGCGCGGCGGGCCGGACAGCGTGCCTACGTCGAGACGCGGCCGATCTATCTCTATCTCACCGAAGCGGCCTACGCGCAGGCGGACGGCGCCCTCTACATCGGCCAGCCGCCGCTGCGCGACGATGCGGACGTGGAGGCGCTCTGGCGGGCGCTGGCCGCGGGCGATATTCACGTCGTCGCGACGGACCACGTCGGCTGGAGCCGGGCGGTCAAGCAGGACCCGCAGCATACCTTCGCCACCGTGCCAGCGGGCATGTCCAATCTCGAAACGCTGTTGCCGATGTTGTTCAGCCACGGCGTGGTGCAAGGACGCATCAGTCTCGAACGCTTCGTCAGCCTGATCTCCACCAATCCGGCGCGGCTGATGGGTTTGTATCCGCGCAAGGGCACGATCGCACCCGGAGCCGACGCCGATCTGGTGGTATGGGATCCGGAGCGCACGCGCACGATCCGCGCCGAGGAGATGTACTCGGCGCAGGATTTCGAAGTGTACGAAGGCTTTTCGGTCACGGGCTGGCCGGTGCTGACGCTCTCGCGGGGCGAGATCGTCTTCGACGGCACACGGCCCAGCGAGGCGGCTGGACGCGGGCGGCTGGCGGCGCGCACCGCGTTTGCCGCGCTCTGAAGCGTTTGCCGCGTTGGTGCGCGTGTGATAGATTGAAGCGCGTGGTCGCGCCGCGCGGCCGCGGTTGGCGCCTTCCGCGATAGCTCAACGGTAGAGCAATCGGCTGTTAACCGATGGGTTCCAGGTTCGAATCCTGGTCGCGGAGCCCGACTGGTGGCGGAGAGCAGGCCAGAGCCTGAAGCGTCGGATTCCCTGCAACGGCGGTGTGGGGAGCCACGTCGCCGTTGATCCCCGGCCCGATCAGTTCCTTCTGCTCGTGCGGCTGCAGCGCGGCGTACAGTTCATGCACCCGTGCGAGGGTCTGCTGCACCGCCTTCGCCGTCACCCCGTCCTGCCGCACCTGCTGGATCGCCTCGTCGGTCTCGATCAGGCCCCGCTCCAGCTCCGTCCGCCGCTGCGCCGGCGCCATCCGGCGCTGGACGTCCTCAAACAGCTCCGGGGCGACGATCGCCGCCCTCCTCGCTCGTCGCCTCACGGAAGATGGCGCGGATACGCGTGAAGTCGCGGTGCAAGGCGCTGTGGGAGCGGCCGAGGATGGCACTCAGCTCGCGGAGGGAGTAGCCCGCCTCCCAGGCGTGAGCAAGCCAAGCAGGTGGCTACACTCGATGGTACGCAGCGAAGCGGCGAACGGGTCATGCGGGTCAAACACCGCCTCGCGCAACGGCACGTCGGGCGCCGCAGACAGCGCGGTCGAGCGAGAGCGGTAGTTGGCCGCTGCCGCGCTTGACGGCCCGCCAGGTGCGCGAGGTCCGCGAGACAGTGGTCAACGGCGCGGCGTAGCAGCGGCTGCCGAGAGGCGGTCCGCAGCAGTCAGGGCGCCCGCGCCACCAGTGCAACCGGCAGATCTGCAGCAAGTCCTCGACGTCGAGGTCTCGCGGGAGCGTGTGGGTAGCCGCGAAGAACGCGACGCGCTGATCGCCCAGCGCGCAGTATGCCCTGTAACCGGCACCAGTGGTTGGGTAACCCGACGCCCTGCGCCTCAGCACCCCAGGATCGCCCCTTCTCTCCCATACTGCTCGTCACACGCGGCAGATCTCCTGTCCTCGTGTGTATGGGAGAGAAGGGGACGGGGGTTATGAAGGCCCCGCCCCTAAATAATTGCCCGTTGCCGTTCGATATTCACCCGGGACGCGTCAGCGCGGGTCGCACTCTGCGCGGGCGTCGTCCTCGCGCCCGGCGGCATGGCCGGCGCGTGTTGCTACCGGCAAGGATGCTGCCCGATGTTGCTCACGCCCGCCTCCGTGCGCGAACTGCGACGGCATACGCTGATCGCGGTGTTATTCACCGTCCTGCCCGGCGCAATGCTGCTCTGGCTGCTCGCGCACCCGCGGCAGAACCTCATCCTGGCGGCGCCGTTGCGCCACGTCCAGATCGTGACGATCGTCTCGCTGCTCGCCTTCGGGGTCGCGGCGCTGGTCACCTGGGCGGCGCTGCAGATCGAGCAGTTCCGCGTGCTCTGCCTCGCGCTCGGCTTTCTGGCGATGGGCGGGCTCTTCACCGTCCACGCCCTGGCCACGCCCGGCTTCATCTTCGACAGCGGTCACGCGGCGCCGCAGGCTGAAACCCACACCTTCCTCGGCTATACCTACACCGGCTCCTTGAGCGGCCCCGGCGCCGGCATGCCGGATGACATGCCCGGCATATCCTACGACAGCTACGGCGGCATGGGCAGCATGGACCACTCCGCCGCGGTCGTGGGCATTTCGGCCTTTCTGAGCCTGCTGGTGCCGGCGTTTTTCTTCGGCATCGCTTCGTTGCGCTTCGTCTCGCCGGCCGGCTGGCGCGTGCCGTTCCGGCCGGCGGCCGCGGTCGTCGTCGTGGTGGGGGGGCTCGTGCTGTACGCCGTGCTCGCCTTCGCCCACGCCTCGCTGTTCGACGGAACGCCGCTCTTGCGACACCCCGGCATGGACATCATCGCGGCGATCAGCGCGGCGATCTTGCTCTTCGCCGCCGGGCAGCAGTACCGCAGCTACCGCAGGACGCGGCTGCCGCTGCAAGGAGCGCTGGTGATCTCCTTTCTGCTGCTTGCCCAGGCGCAGTATTCGATGCTGCGGGCCGACGTTTGGACGCTGGCCTGGTGGGAATATCACGCGCTGATGCTGGCTGCCGTCACCCTGGCGCTGGCCACCATGCTGCACGAGTATCGCCGCGGCCAGCCCGTGCGGCGCATTCTCGAGGGGGCGCTGGGCCTGCAGGTGAGCCTCGGCATCGAGCTGGAGAACGTGGAAGAGCTGGCGCTGCTGGCGGCAGCGACCGAGGCCAAGGACCCGGAGACGAAGGGCCATACGGTGCGCGTGGCGGAAGTATCGGTGGCGATCGGCCGCGAGCTGGGGCTCTCGTATCCCACACTGCGCGTGCTGGCCCGCGCCGGTCTGCTGCACGACATCGGCAAAATCCGCATCCCCGATGCGATCTTGCTCAAGCCCGGTCCGCTGGACGACGGCGAGTGGGAGGTGATGAAGACGCACCCGCAGCTTGGCCTGGCCATTCTGGAGCGGGTAGGCAAGCTGCGCCGCGAGGCCGAGATCCTGATCGCCCACCACGAGCGGCTGAACGGCACGGGCTATCCGCACGGTCTGGCGGGTGAGGCGATTCCGCTTGAGGCGCGCATCATCGCCGTGGCCGACACCTTCGATGCGCTGATCTCCGACCGGCCCTACCGCCGCGGCCTGCCGCGCGAGCAGGCGCTGGCGATCCTGCAAGAGGAGTCGGGCACGCATCTCTATCCGCCCGCCGTGCAGGCCTTCCTGCGCGTGGTCGAGGCCGGCCTGCTGCCGGCTCCCGTGGACGGCATCTACCGCCCCGACAGGGCGGCGCGGGCGGCATAGCCACTGCCGCAACACCTTCGCTTGCTTGCCATTGACTCGGGACGTCGCGGGCACGCGCGGCCGCCGTAGCGAAGCGCACAACACAGACCGACTTTGGCGCCAAAGAATGTTGCCAAATCCGGCCCTTCTCGCTAGCATCAGCATGAGGTAATCGCTCCTCAGATTCATTGGGAGGCGAACCCCATGGCGAATATCCAGATCGAGCGGGTGCTTGCGGCCCTTTTCGATCGTTGGAATGCGCTCGGCGTGGCAGATGGCGCATTGGCCGTGGTCGCGGGGGTGCCTCCGCGGAGCCTCGCGCGCTGGCGCGAGGGAACATACCCGCAGATCGCCGCCCGTGCGCGGGTGGAGGCGCTGGGCGCGCTGCTGAACAAGCTCCTCCGCTCGTTCGGAGAGGATGATGACGCGGCGTTGCGCGTTTGGCTTCACGCCGACAACCGCTATCTGGGTGGACTGAAGCCGATCGAAGCGCTGATGGCCGGCAGGTTCGATCGCGTCGAAGCCGCGCTGATCGCGCTTGACGAGGGTTTCTTCACGTAGCACGATGCGCGCGTGACCCCGCCGCGCGACTGGAATCCCGCAAAAGCCATCGTGCGTTGCCCGGCCGGGCCGTGGCAGGGCCAGTGCTGGCGTGGTCACAATCGTCTCTATCCGGCCGGTTCGTACGAAGGCTCGCGCCGGTTTTCGGGGCGGTTTCACCGCGCCGCGGACTGTTCCGCCAGCGGAACCGTTTGGCCTGCCCTCTACCTCGCCTTTGCCGAGTCCACGGCGATTCTCGAGGTCGCCCGGCAGTACGAGGCTGGAGACTGGCCGCCGAAGAATCGACGCTTCACGAAGCTGCGGGTCCGGCTTGAGCGCGTGATCGACTGCAGCAATCCTGCACTGCTCGCCCTGGCGCTGGAAGACCTTCTGAAGGAGCCGGACGACCATGACCGCGATCCATGCCACCATGAGGCATGGGAGACGCCCCGCCGCGTCGCGGAAGCCGCGCTCGGCCAGGGCGCAGAGGCGATCATTGTGCCTTCCGCCACGCGGCGCGGCAACAACCTCATCGTCTTTCCTGACAATCTCAGCGCGGCGTCCGCAATCGAAGTCACGGATGAATACTTCGAACCGCGCTGGTCGCGGCAGCCGGCGTAGCGGCTTCGCTGCCCGTGGACGGCAGCTATCGCCCCGACAGGGCGCCGCGGGCGGCGCAGGTAGTCGCGACCGACGCCCCGCTGGCAATGCCTGCCCGCCGCACGTAGGCTATGGTCTATGAACGAGTTCATCCGCGCGAACCTCGCACACTGGGACGAGCTGGCCCGCATCCATCCCGGCATCGAGGCGTACGGCCTTGCCGCGTTCAGGGCCGGCCAGTCCAAACTGAATGCGCTCGACCGCGCCGAGGTCGGGAACGTACAGGGCAAGACGCTGCTGCATTTGCAGTGCCACTTCGGCCTCGACACGCTTTCGTGGGCACGCGAGGGCGCGAGCATCACCGGCGCCGACTTCTCCGGCGCGGCGATCGCCGCCGCACGCACGATCGCGGCCGAGTGCGGCCTGCCCGCACGCTTTGTGCAATCGACGATCGATGACCTGCCGGCGAACCTCGCCGGAACGTTCGACGTGGTGTACACCGGCCGCGGCGCCCTGTGCTGGCTGCCCGACATTCGCCGCTGGGCCGCGGTCGTCGCGCACTTCCTGCGGCCCGGCGGCAGCTTCTACGTGCAGGATGCGCATCCGCTGCTGTACATGTACGGCGAACAGCCCGGCGACACCGAGCCGCGGCTGACGTACAGCTACTTCCATCGCGACGAGCCCTACCGCTTCGAAGTGACCGCATCGTACGCCGACCCGAATGCGAAGCTGCTGCACACGACCGAGTACGCCTGGAACCATCCGCTGGGCGAGATCATCGACGCGTTGATCGACAACGGCCTGCAGATCCAGTTCCTGCACGAATTTCCCTACTGCTACCACAACTACTTCACGTTCATGGAGCGCGACGCCGAGGGCTGGTGGCGCCTGCCCGGCCCGCAGCACATGCCGCTGATGTTCTCCCTGCGGGCCACGCGCCCGACCTGACCGACTGGCTGGTACACCATGAGCGGATTGGGGCAATCTGGGCGGTGCACATGATTCATGAGCCGGTCGACATCGAGCGCTGGAAGGCCTTGTTCCCCATCGAGATGCTGCGCGAGGAGATCCGGCAACTGGTGCCGCAGTGGTTTGAGCGCGACCACGGACGGCCGCCACGCGACTATTCGGAGATCGCTGATTGGGTCGAGATGGCCCTTCCGCACACCGACTCGATCACCGGGCCGCTGCACGTTGCGATGCTCGTCCAGGAGCGCGAGGAGCTGCGTGAGCAGGTGCCATTCCGCAACCCGCTGCCAACGGATGTGTTCGTGCTGGGCAAGGGCGAGCCGGCGCGGCGCGACGTCACAAAGACGGGCGGGCTTCCCTGCTGGCCGCGCGAACGGCCGTGGCCGCGTACGGCCGCCGGCGAGCCGATGACGTTCATCGCCCAGTTCAACTTCTTCGACTCGCTCGACATCACCGGCCCGCTGCCGGGCGAGCTACTGCTGCTCTTCGGCGATCAGACCGTGCCGAACGGCGGCTATCACGACGATCCCGCCGCCTTCGCCTTCCACTGGCTGCCAGCCGGCCTCGACGACCTCATCGCTGCGGCAGACGTGCCGGAGACAGCATGGACGCTGGCGCCCTACTACGGTGAGATCCTCCGTACGGTGGATTACACGTACCCCGAGGACCATTTCGAGCAGTGGTTTCGCGCCCGTGTATTCGAAATCGAGGGCATCAAGATCGGTGGTCGGCCGTATTGGGTGCAGAATCCGGAGTTTCCGGACGATCGCTTCCTCTGCGTGCTCGGCAGCAATGAGGCAGCCTTGAACCGTCCATTCGCCTATGTGAATACGCCCGAGCCGCTGTTGCCCGCTTCCACCCACTTCTGGCCGTCTGACAAATCCGCAGTGATCTGGGGCGACTCTGGAAGCCTCTACATCTTCCTCACCGCCGATGGCAAGATCCGCTGGTCCGAGCAGTGCTACTGAGCCCGGCCGCTTTGCTCGCACTCCGCTCATGACCCGCGCGGTGTACACTCGGCCGGTAACGGCAGGCTGAAGCCACGGGAGTAAGGGGCGATGGTGCAGGCAACCGAGCTGGCGTACCTCTCGATCCGCGAGGCGGGGGAACTGTTCCGCCGCAAAGAGCTGTCGCCGGTCGAGCTGACCGAGGCGCTGCTGGAGCGTACCCGCCGCGTGCAGGACAAGCTCGTGCCCTACGTTACGCTCACGCCGGAGACCGCGCTGGAGCAGGCCCGCCGCGCCGAGGCGATCTTCGCCAGCGGCGGGGCAGAAACCGTCTCGCCGCTGCTCGGCATTCCGATCGCCTACAAAGACATCGTGATGACGAAGGGCATCCGCACGACCTGCGGCTCCGCCGTGCACGAAGACTGGCTGCCGGAGGTCGATGCCGCCGTGGTGGAACGCTGGCAGGGCGCCGGCACGGTGATGCTCGGCAAGCTCAGCACGCACGAGTTCGCGCTCGGCCTGCAGCCACCCGGTCATCTGCTCAAGCCCGCCCGCAACCCCTGGAACCCGGCGCACATCCCCGGCGGCTCCAGCAGCGGCAGCGGCGCGGCGCTGGCCGCGGGCCTCACGCTCGGCGCGATCGGCACGGACACGGGCGGCAGCATCCGCGGCCCGGCGGCGTTCTGCGGCATCTCCGGCCTCAAGCCGACCTACGGCCGCGTCAGCCGCTACGGCATCGTCACGCTCGCCTGGACATTGGACCACGCCGGCCCGATGGCGCGCACGGCGGAAGATTGCGCGATCCTGCTCAACGCGCTCGCCGGCCACGACCCGCGCGACCCTGCGGCCGCCACGCAGCCGGTCGAAGACTGCACGGCGCCACTGAACGCGGGCGTGAAGGGGCTGCGCGCCGCGATTCCGACCAACTTCTTCCACGACCAGCTCGGCGACGAGGCGAAGGCCGGCATCTATGCCGCCGCCGAGGTGTTGCGCGGCCTGGGCGCCACGGTGGAGGAGATCACCATTCCCGGCGCCGAACTGGCCGGCGCCCTGCTCGGCGTCATGTTTCCCGAGGCCTACGCCTACCACGCGCGCGACCTCGCCGAGACGCCGGAAAAGTATCCGACGCCGCTGCGCAACCGTCTGCTCAGCGGCGCCCTGTTCAGCGCGAACGAATATGTGCAGGCGCAGCGGGCGCGCAGCATCCTGCGTTCGGCCTACGCCGAGGCGATGCGCTCTTACGATGTGCTGCTCACCTCGCCTATGCAGGGCGACGCCGGAACCTACGCCGAATCGATCGCGCCCTCATTCCGGCGCGGGCCGAACTACAACGGCGCCTTCAACATGACCGGCCTGCCCGCGATCGCCATCCCCAGCGGCGTCTCCAAACGCGGTCTGCCGGTCAGCCTGACGATCTCCGGCCGGCCGTTTGAGGAGGCGACGGTGCTGCGTGTGGCGCACGCCTTCCAGCAGGCCACCGACTGGCATCGGCGCCACCCCGATCTCGACGCCGCCCTGGCGGCCTCGCTCGACGCGCCTGACGCGGAAACGCCTCCGCCCGCCAGCGCCCCATCCGAGCCTGTGGCGAACCTCGCCGCCGTCGTGCACGAACCGGCGACCGAAGAAACCGTGCGCCAGCGCGCGGCGCTTGCCGGCGTGACGCTCGACGAGGAGTGCGTTCCCGAGGCAACGCTGGCGCTCGAAGGCGTGCTGCGCGCCCTGCGGCCCCTCGATCCGCATGCGATTCGCCGCGTTGAGCCGGCCGTCAGCTTCACGGCGCTCGGGGGATAGCCCCCTAACCCCCAGATTTGAACATCTCCGATGGGTGGTCCCCCATTGCGATGGGAGAAAGGGGCGACCGTGGGGTGCTCGGTCGAGAGGGCGTCGGGTTAACCCGGCTCCGTCCGAGTCGTACTCCCCAGGATCGCCCTCGCCCAGGATTGGGAGAGGGGACGGGGGTGAGGGCCGGTCGTTTGCTACGAACTTGCAGTAAGGCACTTACCTTTTTCATGCTCGATCGCGTACACTGCCCGTGAGCGACTGGCCGTTGCTACCGCAACGACTTTCGCCGCAATCCAGTCCGCAGCAGGAGACAGGCATGACCACACAGACCGCCATCAGCACCTGGTCGATCGACGCCGTCCACTCCAGCGCTATCTTCTCGGTTGAGTACATGGCGATGGCTCTCTTCAAAGGCCGGTTTGCCAACGTCGAAGGCACGATCGCGCTGAACGAGGCCGACCCGGCCAGCTCCGCCGTCAGCGCGGCAATCGACGTCAAGAGCATCGACATCAAGAACGACCGGCTCCTCGGCCATATGATGAGCGACCAGTTTTTTGATGCCGAGAAGTATCCGCAGATCACCTTCAAGAGCACGAAGGTCGAGAAGGTCAGCGACTCGCGCTGGAAGATCGCCGGCGACCTCTCCATGCACGGCATCAGCCGCCCGGTGACGCTCGACACGCAGTATCTTGGCCAGGGCAAGCATCCGTTCAGCGGCCAGCTCCGCGCTGGCTTCCGTGCCGGCACGACGATCAACCGCGATGACTGGAACCTCTCGTGGAACGCGGCGCTGGACACCGGCGCCAAGTATGTCGGCGAGAAAGTCGAGATCACGCTGGAGATCGTCGCTGGCAAGCAGGAATAGGCAGAATCGCCAGCCCGTCCCACCGCGTTCTCCGCAGCAGCGGGGCGCGGAGCGCAAAGACGTGGTATGAATAGCGGCGGCCGGGCGCTCGCGAGGGCGGCGGCCGCCGTATCACGCGTTTGGAGGAACCGCCCGCTATGGAGTACCGTCACCTGGGCCGCTCCGGTCTGCTCGTCTCCGCCGTCGGTGTCGGCTGCAACAACTTCGGCGGCCGGCTGGACGAGGCCGGCGCCGCCGCCGTGGTCAACGCCGCGCTCGACCTCGGCATCAACCTGTTCGACACGGCCGACATCTACGGCAACCGCGGCGGCTCCGAAGAGCTGCTGGGCAAGGCGCTCAAGGGGCGGCGGCGCGATGCCGTGATCGCCAGCAAGTTCGCCGGATCGATGGGCGAAGGGCCGCTGTGGAAGGGCGGCTCGCGTCGCTATATCTATGATGCGGTGCACGATTCGCTGCGCCGCCTGGGCAGCGACTACATCGACCTCTACCAGATCCACTTCCCCGACGTGGAGACGCCGATCGATGAGACGCTGCGGGCGCTCGACGATCTCGTGCACGCCGGCGATCTGCGCTACATCGGCCACTCCAACTTCACGGCGGCGCAGGCGACCGAGGCGGCCTGGGTGGCGAAGACGGAGCACCTGACGCCGTTCGTCTCGGCGCAGAACCAGTACAACCTGCTGGACCGCCGCATCGAAGGCGAGTTGGTCGGCGTTTGCGCGAAGTATGGCCTCGGCATTCTGCCGTACTTTCCACTGTCCAGCGGCTTTCTGACCGGCAAGCACCGCCCCGGTCAGGGGCCGGCGAAGGGCACGCGCCTGGAAGGGCCGCTGGGCCAGCGCATCCTCAACGAAGGCAATTACGACACGCTGCTGAAGCTCGAAGCCGTGGCCGACGGCGCCGGCCGCTCGATGCTGGAACTGGCGATGTCGTGGCTGGCACAGCAGCCGCAGGTGAGCAGCGTGATCGCCGGCGCCATGAACCCGGACCAGGTGCGTCAGAACGCCGAGTCGATCGGCTGGAAGCTCGCGCCGGACGAACTGGCCGCGATCGACGCCGCGACGAAGCGCGCGTAGGCGGGCGCCGAGCCGACGCTTCCAACTCGCACCCGCGGGAGCCATGCAGATGGCTCCCGCGGGCTTTTTGCCCGGTACAGCGAGCGCGCGGCGTGGCTGTGCTGCACTCCTCGCAGATATCAGACACATGTAAGGCGCCCGTGAGCCGCAGCTCAAGCGGTCTCGTCGCGGCATTGGCATACTCGCTGCAGATCGAGCCGGAGCGATGGCCGATGCAGTGACGAGGAGGGCGACGATGCAGCGTTCGACCGGGATCAGCCGAAGGCCATTTGCATGGTCGGTGTTGGCGCTGCTGCTGGGGTTCCAGTTCCTCGTTGCCATCGCCATCGTCGTCGAGGCGCCCGACCTGCCGCGCCGCGCGTTCAGGCTGCTGATCGTGACGATCTGGCTGGCGATGACGCTGGGGTTGCTCTGGTGGCTGGCGACGCTCTACCAGCAGCCCCATCGGACGCGCACCCGTGTCCTCGCCTGCGCGTTCCTGCTGGCGCTCGTGCTGATCGTCGCCAACAGCCTGCTGATCTACGCCGATCCGGTGCTCTTCTTCCTGCGCAGCGGCGACGTGCCGAGTATCAATCCGGCTTTTGATGACATCCCGCTGCGCGAGCTGAGCTACGGTCTTGCGCCCTACTTCATGCTGTACACGAGTCTGGTGCTCGTGCTCTTCGGGATGGCGATTCGGCGCTGGCGCGTTCGCCTGCCGCTGCTTGCTGGCTTCGTCGTGCTCTGGCTGATCGCTCAGGGGCCGCTGCTCTCACGCTTCCAAACGGTGTTCGACCTCAACAGCAACGCGCTGTCCGACGCGATACAAGGCGGGGTGTTCGTCGCGGTGCTGGCCACGGCCGTGCTCACGATCCTGCTGCTCCCGTTCGGCGCGCTGCTGCACTGGCTGCTGAAGTCGGCGTTCGGGGCGGTGCCGGCTGTATCTGATGCGGACGCCGGCGGCGTCGAGCCGCCGCAGCGCTCCTCCGTGCCGCGGCGCCTGCTGCTTGCGGCTGCGCTGCTGCTGGCCCTGGGCGGCCTTGGAGGCGAAAGCGCGGTGCTCTATACGCTGACGCCGCAAGCGGTGCATGCGGCCTGCCTGCGGGCGCAGCCCTGGCCCGGTGCAGAGCGGCCGTACTGCCAGTCGCCCTACTGACCGCGGCTCAGGCGCCGATCCGGGCCGTGGTCGCGAAGTGCAGCTTGGCGGGAGCCGTGTCAATAGCGCCCGTTCGCTGCCCTTCCGTCCCTTCCCCACGCATGAATCGGCGGAGTAGATGCCCGCCAGTGCCGTCGCGTTTTGCTGCCTGCCGACTGGTTTTGCTGCCGTTTTGCTGCCGGCGGGGCGCTCACGTAGCGACTGTGCCCGCGCTCGGAGATGACTGACCGTGCGTGCCGCCTGCCGTTTTTCCGCTGCGCTGCTTGGTCCGCTGATTCTCCTTGCGGAGACGTGCGGGGATCGAACTCCCCCGGCAGCCGGGGCAAAAATGACGCTGTCCGCTCTTCGGGCGGCGTTCTGCAGGTTCGTAGAGGCCGCCGCAGCCGTCACACCACGCGTAGGTACTGGCGCGGGCGATGGCCAGGAACAGTTGAACCGCCAGGATACCGAAGAGGCTGACCTGTAACCGTAACTTCGGGGAACATCCTGCGGCGTCCATAAGCATGATCGGGCGTACACCGCCGAGTGCCAGCCAGTCGTTCACGTACAGCGTCAGTGCGGACCACTCCTGCTCCACGGTCGAACCACTTTGCAGGGTGGCCCACGCCAGTCGAGGCCACGATCGACGTAGGATGCGCCAATACGCGGCTTTTCCGCTTCGACCCGTGTGCAGATCAACAGCAAGGGCGAGCATCGCGCGCGCCTGCCTCGCGAAGCTGCGCCACGGCGTCGTTCGTTCGCGGAAGTCGGCTCCGCTCAGTTGCCGTTGTACCGCGCCCAACCGCAGAATCTCGCAACCGGCGTAAATTGAGCCACCAAGATTGGCCGGGAGCGATCCAGGATTGTGTGTCGCGGGTAGACCGTGCTCGCAAAGTCGCAGAACGCCGTACTTGCGCGCAAATGTGAGTATCCCCGCACGATCACGCAGCTTCATGAACTCATCGAACGCTCGCTTGCCTGATACGAGTCGTGCCGCTCCACTCTCGGATGCGTGGCTCCAATAGAGATACGGACCTATCACCGCGAGGTGCGGCGGCACGATCAGTCGGCTGGTGGCTATCAGCGACGTGCCGATCAGCCCATCAGCGGTCATTACGTTCACCGCCATAGCCTGAACTTCCTGTCGTGCGTTCACCGTTCACCCTGTCACGTTTAGGTCACGAATACAGCTTAGCAGCATCGGTACGCCGGGGGTAATGCTGGTAGCATCGGTACGCCGGGGAGGTCGTAATGATGCCTGAAACCGTAACGATCGAGCAGGCGGCACGCCGTCTGGGGATTGGCCGCAACACCGCTTACAACGCGGCACGTGCTGGAGATCTGCCGGCGATCCGAATCGGCCGCCGGCTGGTTGTGCCGGTCCGCCGCCTCGACCAGCTCCTGAGCGGCGCGACCGGCCCCGCGGTGTCTGAGCCGGCGGGTGATACCCGATGACCGGGCCGGCGCCGGTTCCGGCGCCGCGCATTCCCTGCCCCGCGTGCGGCGTATGGGGCGTTCCGATTTTCGCTGCCGCCACTCGCTCCTGGTTCGCGTCATGCGCGAACTGTGGTCACTCATTCGGGGGCGGCCGATGAACTCTCCGCCGCGCCGCTACGCCGCCATGCGCACCAGCCCCGATCCGGCCGTGCGTCGCCTCGCTGAGGCGCAGCTTGCTCGCCTGCAGCGCCCGCAGCACGTGGTCACGGATCGTCCCGCCCCGTGGGGTGCCGCCGTCGTCGTGGCGCTCTTCGAGCGGCTCGGGAACACCGTGCATGCCCGGCGCGGCGGCTTCAGCGACACGGGTCACGAGCCCGTCCACGGTAGCAAGAGCGGGCGCTGCGTGCTCATCTTTCCCGAGGGCCGCTGGTGGTGCCGTAGCTGCCGCAAAGCCGGCTCGGTGATCGACCTGGCGCTGCTCTTGCGCGGCTGCCCCTACCGGCAGGCCGTGGCTTGGCTCACGACGCAGTACGGCCCGCCTGCCACCAGCAACCCGACCCGACAACCACGCCGCGGGGTGATCACCATTGGCTAGCACGCTTAACTTCGAAGAACTCCCCGACGGCGCGGTGACGTTCGACAGCGGGCACGGCTACACCGTCGATGCGCCCACGCGTGGCAAGCCCGTCGTCTCGCTCAGTCGCGACGGTTCTCTGCTGCACACCGAGCGGATGGACCTCTACGCGTCCGACGAGCGCGCCGCCTTCGCCGCCTCGGTGAACGGCAGCGCGGCGCCCGGCGCGGACGTTGCCGCGGAACTCCTGGCCCTCGGCGCGGTGGCGCGCGAGCGGACTGCCGGCGAAGCTACGAACGAGTCCGCCGGCCGTGGACCGTCGCAGGCGACCCGTTTGACCAAACTCGCCGACGAACTGGACATCGAACTCTTCCACGCCCCGGACGGGACCGGCTACGCCACGTACGTCGTTGACGGCCACGCCGAGACATGGCCGATTCGCAGTCGCGGTTTCAAGGAATGGACGGCGCGGCGGTTCTATCTGCGCGAAGGCGCGACGCCGGGTAGTCAGGCGACGCAGGATGCGATCGCCGTCCTCTCGGGCCGGGCGCTCTTCGAAGGCCCGGAAATCGCCGTCGCCCTGCGCGTGGCCGAAGTGGCCGGCACGGTCTATGTCGATCTCGGCGATTCCGGCTGGCACGTCGCGGCGATTACCGCGGGCGGCTGGCAGATCCGCGATCGCGCTCCCGCTACCGTGCGCTTCCGCCGGCCGCGCGGCTTGCTGGCTCTGCCCGAACCCATCCCCGGCGGCACGCTGGATGACCTGCGGCCTTTCCTTAATGTTGCCGGCGACGATGACGCGCTGCTGACCTACGCCTGGCTGGCGCAGGCCGTGCGCGGCCGGGGGCCATATCCGGTGCTGGCGCTCAGCGCCTTGCAAGGCTCGGCCAAGTCCACCACGGCGCGTGCCCTGCGCAGTTGCATCGATCCCAACGCCGCGCCGCTGCGCGCCGAGCCGCGCGACGTGCGCGATCTGCACGTCGCGGCGGCGAATAGCTGGATCCTGGCCTTTGACAATATCAGCCGCATCCCGGTCTGGCTCAGCGACGCGGCGTGCCGCCTAGCGACGGGCGGCGGCTTCAGCACCCGTGAGCTGTACAGCGACGGCGAGGAAGTGCTGTTTGACGCCCAGCGCCCGCTGCTGTTCACGGGCATCGAGGAGTTCGTTACCCGCGCCGACCTGCTCGACCGCACCATCCTGCAGTATCTGCCCCAGCTCGAGGAGCGCCGCCGCGAAGAGGAGTTCTGGGCGGCGTTTGAAGCAGCCCACCCGCGCATCGTCGGCGCGTTGTTCTCGCTGGTGAGCCGCGCGCTGTACGAGGCCGAGGCGTTGCGCTTCCAGCGCCTGCCGCGCATGGCGGATTTCGCCGCGTTCGGCGCGGCCGTGGCGAAGGCGCTGGGCCAGTCGCCGCGCCGCTTCCTTTCGGTCTATGACCGAAATCAGGCCGAGACGAGCGCGCTGCCGCTGGAGGCCTCGCCGATCTACGACCCGCTGCTGCAGCACCTGCAGGGCATCACGTCCGGTGAGTGGACCGGCACGGCGACGGAGTTGCTGAGTGTGCTCGGCGAGTACGCCGACGCGGGCGATGAGAAGCGCAGCCGCCGCAAGAACTGGCCGGTCAACAGCAAGATGCTGAGCGATGCCCTCCGCCGGCTCGCACCGAATCTCCGCATGGCGGGAGTGCTGGTGGAGTGGTTGCGCGAAGGGCACGCCGGCCGGCGGCTCATTAAACTGCAGCTTTTGGAACCAGAGGGGGAATCCTGCGTCAGCAGCGTCAGCAGCGTCAGCGACAGGCGTGAAACTGCCCATTTTGCTGACGCAGGAGCCGCCGCTGCTGACGCAGAACAGCCCCGTGCTGACGCAGCAGCAGGGCCTGCGTCAGCCGCACGGATGGATTTCACGCCTACGGAAGCGCGTGCTGACGCTGCTGACGCTGCTGACGCAGGGTTGCAGTCCCGCTCCAAAGAATCATGTGTTACTGCCGGTTCCGCCATCGGGGGGATTGTGCGCGTCACCGACGCCGCCCGCCTCCGCGATCTCCTGCCGGAGCTGCGCCGTCGGCCGGTGCTCGGATTCGACTGCGAGACCACCGGCCTCGACCCACACCGCGACCGCCTGCGCCTCGTGCAACTGGCCACGCCGGAGACGGTGTACGTCATTGACGCGCTCCACGTCGATCCGCGGCTACTCCTTCCCCTCTTCGCCGGCGCGGAAGGGCCGACACTGATCGGCCACAACGCGAATTTCGACCTGCGCTTTGCTCTGGCCGCGGGGCTGCCGCTGCCAGTCGGCGAGCGTTTGTGCGACACGATGCTGCTGTCGCAGGTGCTGCACGCGGGCCTCGCTGAGCCGAAGGGCACGCACACGCTGGCCGGCGTCGCCGAACGCTATCTCGGGCGCACGCTCGACAAGACGCCGCAGCATTCCGACTGGAGCGGCCCACTCAGCGAGGCTCAGATCCGCTACGCCGCCCACGACGCCGCGATCCTCCTGCCGCTTTCCGAGAAGCTGCGCGCCGAAGCCCGCGCGGCCGGGCTGGACCGTGTTGCCGCGATTGAGATGGGGGCGCTGCCCGCCCTCGCCTGGATGACGTACAGCGGTGCGCCGTTCGACCTTGAGGCGTGGCTCACGCTTGCCGACACGGCTATGGCGGAACAACTGCGACTGGAGAGCGAACTTACCGACCTTGCCGGCAGCGCCAACCTGCTGGGCGATTCGACGGTCAAATGGGCCTCGCCCACGCAGATCAGGCGCCTGCTGGAGCGGCGCGGGCATCGACTGGACCGCACGGACGAGGCGGCGCTGAAGGCGATCGCCGGCCGTGAACCACTGGCCGAGAAATTGCTGTTGTATCGGGAAGCCGCGCGACGGGCGGGGGCGTACGGTGTCGAGTTCCGCCGCTTTGTGCACACGAGCACCGGCCGCATTCACTCGGACTTCCGTCAGATCGGCGCCCAGACGGGCCGCGCCTCCAGCAGCAATCCGAACGTGCAGAACATCCCGCGCAGGCGCGACTACCGCGCCTGCTTCGCCCCGGCGCCAGGGCGCTGCCTGATTAAGAGCGACTACAGCCAGATCGAGCTGCGCATCGCCGCGCAGGTCAGTGGCGACGCCGCGCTGCTCGCAGCGTTCGCCGAGGGCGCGGACCTGCACACCAGCACGGCCGCGCTGGTGCTGGGGAAGCCGCTCGACGCGGTGACGAAGGACGACCGGCAGACGGCAAAGGCGGCGGCGTTTGGTTTGCTCTACGGCCAGGGCGCGCGGGGCTTGCAGCAGTATGCCGCCAACAACTACGGCGTGCAGCTCACCGAAGCCGAGGCGGCGCGGCTCCGCGCGCGCTTCTTTCAAGCCTATCCCGGTCTGCGCCGCTGGCAGGAGCAGGTACGGCGCACTGCGGCGACGGAGACGCGCACGCTGGCGGGCCGCCGCCGCCTCGGCGTCGAGCGCTTCACCGACAGGCTCAACTCGCCGATTCAGGGCAGCGGGGCCGACCTCATTAAGATCGCACTCGCCCGTCTCGTCGCCGACCGTGCCGCGTACCCCACCGCGCTGATTGTCGGCACGGTGCACGACGAAGTGCTGGTTGAAGCGGATCGCGGTGAGGCCGCAGCCGTCGCCGCATGGCTCACCAGTCACATGGAAGCCGCCGGACGGGAACTGCTGGCCGATGTGCCGGTTACGGCGGAAGCGACTCTCGCCCGCGACTGGGCAGGGACTCCGCTGGAGGACTGAGGACGATGCACATCGACATGACCCTTTCCCCCCGCGGCCGCCTGACCGCCGTGTTTCGCTGCGACTGGTGCGAGCAGCCAATTGATGAACCCGGCGACGGCACGTGCCTGTACGCCGGCCCGCTGAGCGCGACTCCGCACGAGCTGTTCGTCGTGCACGCTCGCTGTGATCAGGCGTTCGAGCAGAGCCGTTCCGAGCGCCTCTGGTGGCCGCCCCTTTCGCATCTGCCGAAGCTGCTGGCCGACGCGCTGAAAGGGCGGCGTGGCTGCCCGCACGTGCCGCGCGTGAGCAGGTAGCAGGTAGACTGTCCATGTGGGCGACTCCTGGCGTCGTTCACCATGCCGTCCGGCTGTGCAACCAGCAGGAGGAGTTTCGATGCCAAGACCAGCGCAGCGGCCGTTCACCGTTGTGAACCCGGACCCCACGCCGCGCGCGACGGTCGTGACGATCCCCCTGTCGCGCGAGCAACCGCGGCGCGCCCTGCTGGCCCGCCAGGGGCCAGCGATCGACCGGCTGCTGCGTGACGGCTGGCGCTGCAGTCGCTGCCAGCGCACCGATGCGCCGTTGCTGGCGCCCTTCTTCCGCGCGGTCCTCTGCTCGCCGTGCCGCCGGGCGATCCGCGACAGCGGCCTGGCTCGGCGGCGGCGGCGGCTTGAGCGGCTCCAACGCGCGGAGCCCACGCCGGCGCGCAAAGCCGAGTTGGCCCTGCTTGAGGAAGCGACCGACGCCGCCGTGCGCTGGATCGAGCCGTTGCAGGTCGCCGCGCAACTCGCCCCACCGCCGCCGGAAGCGCCGCCGCACAGCGCCACGGAACTGCGCTGCGGCAACTGCCACGGCGCCCTGGGTGTCCGCGCGGAATGGGGGGCGCCATCGGGTACGGCGATCTGGACGGTGTGCCGGCCGTGCGGCGTCTGGCAGCGCTGCGCGGCGGCGCCGGCCGCAGTTCCGGCGCCGCCGGCGGACAAGCGGGCGCCGGGGCCGCTGGGCTGAGGCGTCACGGGGCTCCCGAAGCGAAGGAATGGTACGCGATGGCTGAGACGTGCCAGGCACTGAAGCGCAACGGGCAGCCCTGCACGGCGCCAGCGCTCGCCAGTTCGGCCCAGCGCCGCTGCTTCGCCCATGACGCCGGCGCCGCCGCGGCCCGCCAGAAGGGCGGCAGGGGGACGAGCACGGCGGCGCGGATGGCGCGCCGCCTGCCGCCGGAGCTGCGCGAGCTGGTGGGGCGGCTGAGCGGCTGGCTGGGCGACGTGGAGGCCGGCACACTGTCGCCGCAACAGGCGGGGGCATTGTCGGCGCTCTGCAGCCGGCTGCTGGACCTGTGCAAGCTCGCGCACGAACTCGGCCAGTCTGCCGAGCTGGAGGCGCGGTTGACGGAGCTTGAGCAACGGCTTGCCGAGCCGCCGCCTGCACGGAGCGGGCGCTGGTGACCCGGCAGCTTGCCCGGCGGCTGGCGAAGCTCGCGGCGGCCCGGACGCCGAGCCAGCGTGCGGCGGCGGGCGTGGCGGTCAAGCGCCAGATCAGCGCCACGACGGGCAAAACGGCGCAGCGCGATCATGGCGGCACGGCGCCCGGCAAACCAGCCCGAACACTTGGGACAGATCTGTCCCAAGTGTCTCCCGAGGACGAACGCACATCGGCGTACCAGGCCGGCGCGCTGCTGCTGGTCTGGGACGGGGAGCGCCGGCGAGTGAGCGAGGCGGGCGCATGACGAACGGGCGGCACGGCGCGCTCCTGCGGCGGCTGGCCGCGCTGGAAGGGCGCGCGGGCCACGCGGGGGACTGTGCCACCTGTGGTGGGCGGCACACGGGCGAGCGCATCCCGCTGGCCGTGGTGGATGCGCTGCTGGCCGGCACGGAGCCGTGGCCGTGCGCCTGTGCGGACTGCTGCCCGGCGCTGCACACGATCACCGCCGCGGCGTTGCAGGGGCACGGCCAGCGAGCTGCTGGCGAAGCGGCGCGCGTCCCTGCGTGAGGCGGAACTCCGACGCCCGCCGGCACCTGACGCCGAGCCAGCGGGCCGCGGTGGGCGTCGCGGTCAAACGGCAGCTTGGGGAAACGACGGGCAGAGCGGCGCAGCGGGAAGCGGGCAGCCGCTACGGAGTGGCGCACCCGAAGCCAAAGCTTCGGACAGATCTGTCCGAAGCTTCTCCCCAGCCCCGCGATCGTGGGCGTCACGGAGGCAGACGCAATAAATGCGGGTGAAAATGACGTTCCCAGCCCCGCGCCCGTGGGCGGCACATGGCACTGTATTGCTGTTAACCGTGGTTAACAGTCCGGCGGCCTTTCCCATCCCGCGCGCGTGGGCGTCACGGTAGGACTTTTCAGGATGTCCCAGCTCTGCCGCCGGCGTTCCCGCACGCGCAGCCAGCCTTCCAGCCGCTCGGCCGCGGCCAGCACGTGCGCACGTGTCGTCTGGCCCGGTTGACGCGCCACGATGGCCGTGGCGGCAGCAAGGGCGGCAATCCGCACGGGCTGTGAGGGTGTCCGGGGCACTGCCGGGCGCTGGCGTCGATTGTGGCGCGTCTGGCGCGGTGTCCGGTTCGACCGTGCGCACGAAGCCGCGCTTGTCGAGCCCGATGCGCACGCGCTGCCCGACGGCGGGCATGGCGAGGCTGGCGAACTTCGAGCGGTTCAGCCAGCCGTCGCGGCCTGCGACCGGAACGCCGGTGCCGTTCGTGCGCGTGACCACGGCGCACAGCGCGGGGGAGCAGCTCGTGGTCATCGCGCCGCCTCCCCCACGCACGCGCCGCACAGCACGATCGGCGCGGCTTCGTACGGGTTGCGGTACAGGTGCACGTCCGCGGTGCGGTCGCAGAAGGAGCAGCGGGGCAGCGCCGCGGCGAGCGTGTGGCAGCACGTCTGACGTGCCGCGTACCCCGTGCAGGTGCAGGTCCATGCGCCGGCGATGAAGCGGACAGCGTAGACGGTCGCGCCGTCGCTGCTGAGGGCGCCGTACTCGGTCGGGCTGCGATAGCCGAGTTCGACGGTGGAGGGGTCACGGGCTTTGCTAGACTTGATCGGGGCGTTGGTGGACATTGCACCTTCTCCTCATTGGCCGTCTCGGAGCTTCCGACTCCGGGGCGGCTGCTTTCTTACATGTCTATCGTAGCCCTTCTCGGTACTTAAGTCAACAGTTGCCAGTGCACTTCGAGAAACTTACTAGCGCTAAGGCGTCCATTCCTGTACAGGTAACTGCTATCATGAGTAGAGGAGGTACGGCATGGCAGATGACCAGCTGCTCACCGTGCGAGAGGTCTCGGAGCAACTGAAGGTGAGCACCGTCACGGTGCAGCGCTGGCTCCGCGCTGGGAAGCTCCGCGGAAAGCGCCTGCCGGCGGACAAACTCGGCTGGCGCGTACCGGCGTCTGAGGTGCAGCAGTTCATTGCTGATCTGCCCACCGGCGTGTCTGTAGCACAGGAGACACGATGAGCGCCGCACCCGACGCCCCCGAGTTCCGCGCGCATATGGAGCACGCGGCCGAAGCGATCGCAAAGGCGCGACGATTTTCAGAAGCGTCGATTGAGCTATCGATGCAGCAACTGGAAGTTGAGCAAGCGCGTCTTGGCCTTGGCCATACGTCCCCAAGACGGCTCGCGCTGGAAATCGCGCAGCACTACGCGCTTGTTGGCATCGAGCACCTGCAGGCAGGGCGTGCGCTCCTGCACGCCGACAACCCGGCGATCGAGCAAGCCGATGCGGCGCTCCTCATGACGGCGGCGCTGCAGCGGCGCATTGAGGACGAACTCACACAGCTGGCGAACTGATGGAACGATTACCGAGCGCACCGTCTGCGCTGCACGGGAGGCACGATGCCCACGGACCAGGCCGACGACCAGCCATACCCCGCCACGCCGCTGCGCGACGCCCTCCGCGCCCAGCTTGCCGGGCCTCAGCAGTCTGCTGACTCCCGGTATCGGAGCCGCCGCGTCAGCGCCTGGCTTCGGGCGCATCCAGACCACCGGCAGCAATGGGCACGCACGAATCTGCCGCAGCGAGGGCGCGAAGACGAACGTCGCCACGGCTGACAGCAACAGCCGTGGCGACACGGGAGACGTGATGACCAGCGACCCGCCCGCCGATGATGCCCCACCGGCCGCGCAGTTGCGCGATGCGCTGCGCCAGCAGCTCGCCGCACGACAGGACACTGCCGACTTCCAGCGCCGGAGCCGGAATGCCCGGCAGATCCTTGAGGATCACCCGCAACTGCGGCAGCGTTGGAATCTGCGCGGTTGGGCACGGCGAGAGACGTAGCTCTAGAGGAGCACCCGCCATGCGTCTGTACCCCGCTGCACTCCTTTTGTCTGGCCTGCTCACAGTCGCGTGCAGCTCGTCGGCCAGGAACAACGCGAAGTCACCTTCGGCACCGCAGCCGACGGCCGCAGGTAGCCCGGTCGCGGCTGCGGCCACGGCGGCGGAAACGCCGCAGGCCTCGCCGCCACCCAGCCCGACGCCTATGCCGCTCTTCGTTGATGCCGCGGGTGGCAATTGCCCTGATGGCTACCCGGTGAAGTACTCGGCGACAGGGCTGATCTCGATCCCGAACGATGGCGGTGCCTATAGAGTGTTCCCGGCAATGCGCTGCTACGACAGTCTCGATGATGCGATCGCCGACGGCGGGAAGGTGCAAACGCCAACACCCAGCGCAGCCGCATTGAGAGCTGCGGCAGTGGATGCGTGTTCGCTCAAGCTCGACCCGTCAGTGAAGGCCGAAATCAACCTCGTGCAGAATCAGGTTTTGCCTGCAGGGCAGGCTTTCGCGGCCGGCGGAAGCCTCTCAATTGCGCAAAAGCAGGTGAGCGATGCGCTTTCCCTGCTGCGCGTCCAGGATGCCTTGATTCAGGGCACATTGTGTGACACGTCCGCGGCTGACTACCTCTCGATTATCAAGGCATATTCGGCCGCCAACGTCGACGCGGTATCACTCGACAGTCAGGGACTGAACACGCTGAACCTTAGCCTGATCAGCCAGTCAAACCAGCGGATAAAGGATTCATTTGCGCTGTTGGACCAAGCGACGGCGATTCTGAAGGCGCTGCCGCTGCCCGGCACGCAGTAGCGGCCGCGCCTGAGGCCCCATAGTGCGTGCCACGGCGTGCGCGCGCCGTGGACGGCTTCGCTTCGCGCAGGCGGCCGGGACCAATTGAGACGCCGCAGCGGACGCTGCTGACGCAGGATTCCCTTCCTCAATCTAAAGCACGGATTCATTCTGGAGGCCGTGTCATGGACCGACCGAAACGAGGCCACAACGAGGGCAGCTTCTATCAGACCGCCGACGGCCAATGGCGCGGCGCCCTCACCGTGCATCAGTCGGACGGCACCGTGAAGCGCGTGTATCTGCGTGGCGCCTCGAAGCGCACGGTCCAGAAGAAGGCGATTGATGTCCGCGAGCGGCTGGCCCTGGGCCTCGTGCCAATCGATGAGAAGGTTACGGTGCGCGACTACGTAACGCGCTGGCTCGATGACGTGGTGAAGCACAGTGCTAAGCCCCGAACCTACGAGACGTACGTGTTCTATGCAGAGAAGCTGTCGCACCAGATCGGCGGGACGAAGCTTACGGCCTTGCGACCGGCGCACGTGCAGAAGGCCTACGCGGCGATGCTCGATGCCGGCGCCGCCCCGGCGACGGTACGCCTCGCGCACGCCATTCTGCACCGAGCGCTCAAGCAGGCGAAGCGCTGGAAGCTCGTTCCCACCAACGTCGCGGAAGATGTCGATCTGCCGCGCGTCGAGCGCGTCGAGCGGCCGACGCTGACCGCGGGGCAGGTGCGGCATCTCTTCGACGTGGCTGAGGCGCGCGGCGAGCGGCTGGTTACGCTGTGGATGCTGATCGCCTCGACCGGGCTGCGCCTCGGCGAAGCGTTGGGCGTGCGTTGGCATGATCTCGATCTTGATGGCCGGCAGCTTACCCTGCGGGTGCAACTCCAGTACGGCCGCACCACGAAGCAGTTCGAACTGGTCGAGCTGAAGAACCGACGCAGCGCCCGGCCGGTGTTGCTGACCGAAGACGCCGTGATCGCGCTCCGCGCCCAGCGGGCGCACCAGGCAGCCGAGCAACTGCGGGCCGCAGATGTGTGGCCGGATTCTGATCTGGTGTTCCGCACCGAGGCCGGCGGGCCGCTGCAACAGAGCACGGTGCGGAACGCGTGGGTGCGCTTGCTCAACGCTGCCGAGCTGCCCCACGTCCGCCCGCACGATTTGCGCCACGGTGTCGCGACGCTGCTCCTGGCCGACGGCGTGCCCTCGCGCGTCGTACAGGAACTGCTTGGACATAGCAGCGTCGTGATGACGCTGGACCGCTACAGCCATGTGCTGCCGGCGCTCCACGCCGACGCCGTGGCCCGGCTCGGGGCGCTGTTCAAGCGGTCGAGTTAGGCGTTTTGCTGCCGGTTTTGCTGCCGCAGTGCCAAAATGCCGCTGTATTGAAGGAGTTCTAGGCGTGAATCAGGCGCTGACCCGGGCCGTGGTCGCGAAGTGCAGCTTGGCGACTTCGCGCAGGCCGGACTGCCCGTGCTGTTGCAGAATGCGGCGGCCGGCCGCGACGATCGCCGGATTCGCCCCGCCTTTGGGCAGCCGCACGCCGAAGCGGCTGGAGGCTTCGTCCAGCCACACGAGGAAGCGGTCGCGCGCGAGGATTGAGGCGGCGGCGACGGCGACGTTCGCCTCGGCGCGCGGCGTTTGCCGCAGCAGCGGCAGCGGCGCCCCGCGCGCCGTCAGCGCGTCCCGCAGCCGCTCGCGCACCAGCCGCTCATCGGCGAACTGATCGGCGATCACCGTCAGACTGGGCGAGCCGGCGACGCCGTCTGCCGCCAGTACGGCGTCGAGCACGCGCACGTGCCGTTCCGCCAGCAGGTGATTCAAGTTCTGGCCACCGGCCTTCAGCTCGGCGTAGAGCGCGTTGTATTCCGCGGGCGGCAGGACGTCTTCGGCGAAGCGGCCGGCGCAGAGCCGCCGTACCTCGGCCGCTGTCTGGTGTGCAGCCACGTCGTCCAGCAGCTTGCTGTCGCGCGCGCCGGCCGCACGCAGTGCTGCCTCCTGTTCGGGCGCGACGAACACCGCCGCGGCGACCAGCGGGCCGAAATAGTCACCCTTGCCGGACTCGTCCGAGCCCATCCATGGCCCCGGCCCGAAGCTCTCGCGTGCGTCGGCGGCCCTCACCGTCGCTGTCGCGGCGCTTTCTCTCAGGCCGATGGACGCACCGTTACTCCTCGGCGCGGAGGGAGGCGAGCCGCCAGCAAGGGTCTGCTGAGCGATGGCGCTGACGGCGGCGTGCAGCGGCGTGCCGGCCGCGCCGCCCACGACGATGCGCACACCCTTCTTGCCGCCGTAGACGTTGATTGCCACGCGCGCTGGGCCGTCTTCAGCGCCGAACTGCTGGCCGTAGTCGATCGGCCGGGCAGCGCCGGGGGCATAGCCGGCGGCCTTCAGGGCGGCACTGAGCCGCGCGACGGTGTCCGCCACATCGGCGGCGCGTTCAGGAGGCTGGGGCATGAGCGCGGCGGGCGAGCGGTGTCGTCATGCAGTCAGCATAGCGGCGCGGTGCCGTTGGCGCCTCGCCTTCCGGCGGCGGCCGTTTTGGAAACGGTGTGGATCTACACGAATTTGCAATGCACGTTGCCGTGCAGTTACAGGAATGTCGCGATACGCTACGGCAGCATGCCAGCACTATGCTGCCATGCAACGGATTGCCAGAGGAGAAGCACTTGATGCGTATCCACCCGCGCGTTCCTGCCTTGACCCGGCTGGCCGGCGCCGTCGCGACTGCGGCGCTGCTTGCCGGCAGTCTGCTCTCCGGCGTCGGCCCGGCCACGGCCGCACCCGCGGCGCCGCAGCCATGCGTCAATCCCGGCGGCACCGGCGGCTGCTCCGCCAGTATCAACGCCGCGATCGCGGCCGCGGGCGCCGGCGCCACGATCACGATCCATCACGGCACGTACGTGGAGAACGTCATCGTCAACAAGGCCATCACGCTCAAAGGCGACGGCGACCCGGTGATCGAGCCGGCCCTCTCGGATCCGAACTGCGGCGGTGCGGGCGGCGCCTCGAACTGCCCCGGCGCGAGCATCGTGACCCTCGTGCAGTCCGACAACGTCACGATCAGCGGCCTGACCGTGGACGGCGATAACCCGGCGCTGCATAGCGGCGTCGTTGTGGGCGGCGCCGACATCGACGCGCGCGACGGCATCGAGGTAGATCCGACCGTGACCTACCACAACCTCACCGTGCGCGACGTGACGGTGAAGAACATCTTCCTGCGCGGCATCCAGTTCCAGGTGCTCAACTTCCTGATTCAGGACGATACGATCCGCAACGTGCAGGGTGATGTGAATGCGTCGGTCGGCGTATTGGCCCGCTTCAGCTCCGGCACGATGCGGGACAACATCGCCTCGGACACGCCGGACGCGCTCAACTCCAACTGGTCGTTCGGCATCCAGTTTTTGAACAACACGATCACGCGCTCGGGCAGCGGCGTGCACACCGATAACGCCGGCGGCGCGGGCGGCGCCGTCTCCGACCTGATCCAGGACAACACGGTCAAGGACTGCACCCCCGGCGGGCTCGGTGTGTGGAGCTTCGTGTCCTACGTGGCGCCGGTGTTCGAGAATAATACTGTCAGCAACTGCGATATCGGCCTTGCCGCCTACGGCACGCAACTGCCGGTGACGCCCGCCTTCTACGACAACACGGTGCGCGGCAGCGGCGGCGCCAGCACCGTCGGCGTCCTGATCACGACGAATACGCTCGGCTTCACGACCGACCTGCCGATCGCCGTCTTCCTCGCCAACAACACGATCACGCACTTCGGCACGGGCATCCATTTGCAGCAGGGGACCGGCAGCGGCCATCCGCTCACGGCGCTTTTGGAAGGCAACACCGTCTCCAACAACGGCACGGGCATCGACGTGGACGCCGGTGCGCTGACTCTGCTCAATAGCTGCGTGCAGCGCAATACGACCGGTGTGCTGGTGCGCAATGCCGGCTCGGCCACGGCCTTCACCAACGCCTTCCAGCACAACACGAGTTTCGGCGTGAACAACATCACGGGCACGACGGTCGATGCCCGATTGAACTGGTGGGGTTCGGCCGGTGGCCCGGCGCCCAGTGGCAGCGGTGACCGCATCAGCGCCAACGTGAACGCAACGCCGTTCCTCGTCCAGCAGCCGGAGTCGCAGCCCTGCGGCAATGGCGACGGCGGCGACGGCGACTGACGCGCAGCGAAACGTCGACCGAGGCAGCGGCCGCCGGCTGGGGAGCGAAAGTGCCACGCTCGGCGGCCGTTCGCCGCTGTTCATGAGTGTGGAAGCGCCGCGCGGACGGCGCGCCGTGTCGCCAGGTTCACAGCACCGCGGTGAGGCGCGCCATGCCGGGCGCCCGCCTGTTCGCGCTAGCCTGATGTCACCGGGGTAACGGCGCATCCGCCACCCGGAATACACAAGACATCCGGCGATTCCGCCGGCGGAGGTGCTCTGATGTGGTACCGCGTGCACTACGGCGACAGTCTCTCCAATATCGCCTACCGCGCCTACGGCAACGGCGCGGGCTGGACGTACATCTACGCCGCCAACCGCGGCCGCGTGTACAACCCGAACCTGATCTACGCCGGCCAGTGGCTCTACATCCCGGCGTAGCATCGGCTGAATAACCCTGCGGCAGCGCGGAGCCGGAGGCACTGCACCGCCCCCGGCTCCGCGTTCGCGCGCACGGCAGACTGGTCGATGTCAGCGTGTTCGGCGCGGCGACGGGCTGGCGGGGCGCCTAACCCTGATTTCCCTGGCGGGAAATCTGCCCCTTCCCGACACAGGAAGGGTGGGGTTCCAGGATCAGCGGGAGAGTGGGAGACTAACCCTCCGCCCGTCCCGCAAGGACACCGCGCCCCCGCCGCCGTCTGGCGCCGTCGGGAACGCTGCAGAAGTCCCTTTCCCGCCTCGGGAAGGGACAGACGCCGAAGGCGTCAGGGTTAGGTGCCCCGCGCGATCGTTGTCGTCGGGATTTACTCCCACGCTGACACAGCGCCCGTTGCGCTTGACAGCAGGCGCCGGCCGCCGGGATACTGCGTCCGTTGGCGAAGCGGCTCCGCCGGCCTATTCCCCAGAGCGAAGATGAAGGGGGCGCAGGATGAGGCCCATCGCGGGTGGCAGCAGCGCTGCGGGCGGTGCGCTCACGTTCCCGGATGGGCGGAGGCCAGGCGACTCGTAGAGCCCTCCATCGCTCACCAGGCCGCGGACGCGATCGCCCGCGGCCTTTTTTCATGCCTGGCAGCGAGACCTCTCAGCCAAACGAACAGGAGCAAGCACATGACCGTCGAATACCGCCCGGTACGCGCCGACGAGTTCCGCCGCTTTATCTACAACGACCAGGTCGGCTTCGGCGGCTCGACCTCGGACGAGAACATCGGCTTCTGGCTGGAGCACGCGCTCAACAAGCCGGAGATGACGCTCTGCGCCTTCGAGGACGGTGAGCCCGCGGCGCAGATGGCAACCTTCCCCTTCAGCATGCGCTGGAACGGCCGCGATATCGGCTGCGGAGGCGTCACCAGCGTCAGCACGCTGCCCTCGCACCGCCGGCGCGGCCACGTGCGCGAGCTGATGACGCGTTCATTCGCCACGATGCACGAGCAAAACCAGCCGCTGGCGATGCTCTGGGCCAGCATGGCGGCGATTTACCAGCGCTTCGGCTACGGCATTTGTTTCACGCGCTGGCGCTACGAGTTCGACCCGCGCGAGCTGCGCTACGTCGATGAGATCCCGATCCCCGGCCGCGTGCGCCTGGTGCAGAGCGAGGACGCCTATCCGCTGCTCGCCGCGCCCTACCAGCGCTTCGCCGCGCCCCGCTCGCTGATGCTGACGCGCACAGAAGAGATGTGGCGCAAGGGCGTGCTGATGCCGTGGCGGAAAGAGATGGCGCCCTTTTTGGTCGCCGTCTACGAGGAGGCCGGCGAGCTGCTGGGCTACACGATTTACATCGTGGAGCGCAGCGCGCAGGCCGGCGTCACCCGCTTTCTGACGATCGATGCGCGCGAGCTGGTCTGGCATACGCCGGCGGCGCACCGGGCGCTGGTGAACTACCTCGCCGGCTACGACCTGGCCGCCACGGTGCGCATCTGGCAGTTGCCCAGCGACGATCCGCTGTTCTACATGGCGCAGGAGCCGCGCGAGCTGCACACGAACGCGCTGGACGGCACGCTGGTGCGGATCGTGGACGTGCCCGCCGCGTTGGAGGGCCGCGGCTACGACGCCGACGGCCGTATCAGCTTCTCCGTCGCCGATGACCTCTGCCCCTGGAACGCCGGCAACTGGGAGCTGATGGTCGAAGGCGGCTGCGGCCGCGTGCGCCGGCTCGGCAACACGGATGACGCGGCGCTCTGCCTCAACCAGCGGGCGCTGGCGATGCTCGTCTCCGGCTACACCAGCGCCACGCTGCTCGCCCGCATGGGCCTCGTCGCCGCCGGCGACGCGAAGGCGCTACGCCGCGCCGATGACCTGTTCCGCACGGCGTATGCCTCTCTGTGCCTCGATATGTTCTGAGAGGGAAAGTAGTGAGTCGTGAATGGTGAATGGGGTACTCGAAAGAACACCACTCACCATTCACCACTCCCCTCAGATGGGCGAGACGCCGTGGAACTTGGGCGGGCGCGTGTCGGTGCGGCGCGGCTGAGCGCATCGATCAGTACGGGCCGCGTGTCGCGCGGGTCGATCACGTCGTCGATGCCGAAGCCAGCGGCGGCGCGCAGCGGATCGATCTGCGCCTGGAACGTCTCAATCAGCTCCTGGCGCCGCGCCGCCGGGTCCGGCACTGATTGGTAGTCGCGGCGGTAGGCCACGTCCACCGCGCCTTCGATCGACATCGCGCAGATCTCGGCGGTGGGCCAGGCGACGCAGAGGTCGGCGTCGAAGGCGCGTCCGCCGCTCATCGCCAGATAGCCGAGCCCGTAGCCCTTGCGCAGAATCACCGTGCAGCGCGGCACTGTCGCCTGTCCCAGCTCATACAGCAGCCGGCCGCTGCGACGCATCAGGCCCGTCTTTTCGGCGGCGCTGCCGGCGCCGGAGCGCAAGGCGCGGCTGCAACAGATCGTCGAGCGCGTGACGGTCTGGCAGGACCGGCACATCGAGGTCACGTGTCGGGAGTAGCCGGCTCGGCGCGGGTTGTACGGTCTATGCGTGCGCGAGCTGGCGCATCTGCTTGCTGAGCCGCGCCTTGCGCTCGCCGCGCCAGCGCTCGACCTCTTGCCGGTAGACCAGCCGGGTACGCCGGCCTCGCGGCGGCAGCGACTCTGCCGGCGCCGCCGTGGCCGTGAGCTGACCGCTGGTGATGGCGTTGGTGATCGCTGCGAGGGTGACGCCGGCAAGTTGCGCGGCGTCGGTGAGCGTCATTGTAGCCGTCGCCTCCTCTGCCAGCCGCTGCACCTCCGCATCGGCCTCTTCCCGCGCTTCGCCGGCGAGTCCGACGCGGTGCTCGTCGGCAAAGTGGAAGCTGAGGATGGACTCGATGAGTGCAGTGACCTCCTCCGCGCTTGCGCCGACAGCGACAACACCCGGCACCGCCGGAACGTAGGCGCCCCAGGCCGTGCCTTCCTGTTCAACGACGACGTGGATACGCGGACGTACCACCACATCCTGCAACCGATGATCCATGACCACCACTCCTTTCTCAAGAGCGCGTCCCGCGCTCGCCGGCCCCCATCGTGGGCGAGCAGGGCTCCGGCGAGCTCGCGCTTGAGCCCTGCTTGCCTGAGCACCGCGCCAAGCGTGCCCTTCGGCATGTCCCCGCCGTCATGACCGGCGACGGCGACAATACCGGGCTTCGTCGGGTGGCGGAACTTGCGGTGGCTGCCCTTGCCGCCGGGGATCAGAAACCAGCCGTCCGCTTCGATGCGCTTCACGACGTCACGCACCTTCATCGCCGCCCCGCCCGCCGTTCTCTCTACTGCTATACTACTACATAGATGTAGTGTTAGCAAGCACGGAGAGGAACAGAACGGCAACGGTGTGCGGCTGCGGCGATGCCATGCGCTCAGCGCGGCACGGGCTCGACGCGGCAGCCTGCCGCCCCTCCTCCGGTTGGCCCTCGGCGCAGCCACTGCCCGTGCGCCGATGTCGAGCAGCAACCGCGGCAGATCCAGCGGATAGTCGGCGAGCTGGCGCAGCAGCGCCGTCGTCTCCCCCGCCCTCGATGCGCAGGTCGCCGCGCGGCGGCTTGGTGTAGCCGGCGAGCGCGGCCAGTTCGGACAGATCCAGCCCAGTTCCCGCGCAAAGGCCTACAAGACCGCGCTCCTGGGCCGGCGGCGCCCGGTTTCGATCAGCGCGACATCGCCGGCGGTCCTCGATCTGGCTACTGGCACTTGCCGTTCGGCAATCTCACACCGGAACCGCCACGGCTACCGCACCCGCGTCGAGAATCGCCTCCGTCAGCCCGGCCCGGCCGTAGTGGCGGCTCACCGCCGCGGCGCTCGTTTCGTCGCTCGTTGCTCCTCCGTTGCCCCTCGATCCCGTTCCGCAAGCCATACCCGCGACGCGCACGAACGCCATGTCACGCCGGCGCTTCCTGCCGGTCTTCCTCGTCCAGCGGGCAGCGGCAGGGCTTCGCGCGCAGCAGGCGAAGCTGCTCGGCCGGCGGATCGACGTATGCGTCTTGCACGGACGCGCCGGTCGCAAGCTCAGGATCGAGCGGGCTGGCATGGGCGTAACCGCGGCGGGCCATCTCGTTGGACAGCGCCTCGTGGCGGGCGTAGAGCGCGGCCAGCCTGTCCCGCCAGCGCCGCGTCTCCGGATGGTTCGCGTAGCCGCGCTTGCCCTGTGAGAGGATGTTCCAGAGCCCGTGCAGTTCGCGATGCTCGCCGGTCAGATGCTTCTGGCAGAGCAGCGCCGGCGCAATGTCCCAGATTCGCATGGCACCAGCGTACACGGCACCGAACGCGCGGCGCAGCGCTCGGTCCAGTGCGGCCGCGAAGGCGTTGCCCGGCCGGATCGGCCGTTCTCTGCCGTCGGGTGATCGAGAGGCGGCGGCCGGGAGCATCCGCGACGCTGCCCGTCTGCCGCTTTGGTGCGGAGCCTCTCCAATCCTCGCGCCGCCCGGCCCGGAGTGCCAGTCATGCTATGCTTTGCCCGCGGCGGGGCGCATCCACCGGCTGGTTGATGCCGTACTAGCGACGCGCGACAGGCGTGAGGGGACAAAAGACAGCGTATGGCGGCCGACCAGGCAATGGCGTTCGCCGATCTGCTGCGGCGCAGGCGCGTCGCGGCCGGGCTGACGCAAGAAACACTGGCCGAGCGGGCCGGACTCAGCGCGCGCGCGATCTCCGATCTCGAGCGCGGCCTGCATCGCCATCCGCACCGCGATACCGTGCAGCTCATCGCCGAGGCGCTGGCGCTGCCGCTGCATGAACGCGCCGAACTGCTGGACGCCGCCCGCCGCCAGCCGCTGCCCGCGTCCGTGCGCGAGGCAGCGCAGCCGGCGCGGGCCGCGGCGGCACCTCATTCCGCCGTCCCGACCAACCTGCCCGAGCCACCAACACCGATTCTCGGCCGCGAGGCCGATCTGGCGGCAGTGGTCGCGTTGCTGCGCGAGCCGGAGGTGCGCGCCGTCACGCTGACCGGCCCCGGCGGCGTGGGCAAGACACGCCTCTCGCTGGAGATTGCGGCGGCCGTGGCAGCCGAGTATGCGGACGGCGTGCATCTGGTCGACCTTGCCGCCGTCAGCGATCCGTCGTTGCTCGATGCTGCGCTTGCGGCCGCTCTTGGCGTCGAGGAGAACGTGCAGCAGCCGCCCGGCCGGGCGCTGCGCGAATACCTGCGCAGTAAGGCGGTGCTGCTGCTGCTGGATAACTTCGAGCAGCTTGTGCGAGCGGCGCCGCGTGTGGCTGAACTGCTCGGCGCCTGCCCGAACCTGGCCTTGCTGGTAACCAGCCGGGCGGCACTGCGGCTGCGCGGCGAGCGCGAGTACATCGTGCCGCCGCTGGCGCTGCCGGCGGCCGGGCAGCCAGCCGCGCCAGCGGCGCTCGCCCGCTTTCCCGCTGTTGAGCTGTTCGTGCGGCGGGCGCAGGAGATTCGCCCCGCCTTTGCGCTTACGCCCGAGAACGCGCCGGCCGTCGTGGAGATCTGCCGTCGGCTGGACGGGTTGCCGCTCGCGATCGAGCTGGCTGCGGCGCGTACGACGGTTCTGCCGCCGCCGGCGCTGCTCCGCCGCCTCGACAGCGAGGGCGCACCCTCCCTGCGGCTGTTAACCTCCGGCCCGCGCGATCTGCCCGCGCGTCAGCAGACATTGCGCGACACGATCGCCTGGAGCCACGGCCTGCTGGAACCGCGCGTGCGCCTGCTTTTCCGCCGGCTTGCGCCCTTCGCCGGCGGCTGGACGCTGGAGGCGGCCGAAGCGGTCGCCGGCGATGACGGCACCGTGCCAGGCGGCGGGGCCGCGCAGGCGCCGCCACAAGCATCGCTTGCTCCGCTTCCACCGGCGTCCGCCGCGGGGCCGGAATGCGCCGCCGCGCCGGCGAGCACAGCTCGCGATCTGCTGAACCCCGCATACGTGCTCGACGGCCTCTCCGAACTGGTGGATCAGTCGCTGGTGCTGGTCGAAGAACGCGATGCGGATGTGCGCTACCGCATGCTGGAGACGATCCGCGAGTTTGCCACGGAGCAGCTTGACGCCTGCCCTGAAGCCAGCGTCGCGCGCCGTCGCCACCGGGATTGGTATCTGGCGCTGGCCGAGGAGCCGAAACCGGAGTGGGAGGGGCACCTGCACGCCGCCTGGCTGGCGCGGCTCGACCAGGAGCAGGACAACTTCCGCGCCGCGTTGCTCGCCTGCCAGCGCGAGGGCGCGGCCGAGCCGTTCCTGCGGCTGGCCGCGGCGCTCGGCCCGTTCTGGCAGGCGCGCGGCCAGCTCAGCGAGGGCTGCGCCTGGCTGGAGCGCGCGCTGGAGGGCGCCGCCGGCGGGCCGGCGCCGCTGCGTGCCGCGGCGCTGCTGCAGGCCGGCAAGCTGGAGTACGTGCGCGGCGATTTCGAGCGCGGCGCCGGCCGGCTCGAAGAGGCGCTGGCGCTCTTCCGCTCGCTGCAGGACCGGCGCGGCCTGGCACAGGCGCTCTGTGCGCTGGGCGCCCTGCTGGATCTGCACGGCCGGCGGGAGGGCGTGGTCGCGCTGCTCGAAGAAAGCCTGGCGTTGTTCCGGGAGCTGGATGACCAGCCCGGCATCGCCGAAACGCTGACGAATCTTGGCTTCGCCCGCTTCTTTCGTGGTGAGCTTGACCGGGCCGAGGCACTGTGCGATGAGGCCGTCGCGCTCTACCGCGCCTACGAAGACCGGCAGGGCATGATCCCGCCGCTGCTTACGCAGGCGCGGGTAGCGATGCTGCGGCGCAACTTCGCTCGTGCCGCGGGGCTCTACGACGAGGCGGTACATCTCAGCCGCGCCGTGAGTCCGCGTAAGAGCCTGCCAAACGTCCTGGTGGAGGCGGGCATGCTGCTCGCGCGGCTGGGCGAGCTGGAGCGCGCCGCCGCCTATCAGCGCGAGAGCCTGCGCCTGAACCTTGAGCGCGGCGCCCGCTACGGCATCTACAGCTCGCTCGGCGTGCTCGGCAGCACGCTCTACGCGCAAGGGCAGACGGAACGGGCGGCGCGGCTCGTCTCGGCGGCCGAGGCGCTGCGCGAGACGCTGGGCGCATCGCGGCCGGAGGGCTACGGCCCGCTGCACGAGCGGCTATTGGCCGGCCTGCGCACCCGTTTGGGCCAAGTGGCGTTTGATGACGCCTGGGCCGCCGGCCGCGCCATGCTGCTCGATGACGCCGTCGCGGAGGCGCTGGATGAAGGATAGCGCCGCGCCTAACCCCGCTTTCGCTGAAGCGAAAGCTCCCTTCCCTACGAGGGAAGGGTTGGTTCGAGGGCTGCCGGTTGTTCTCGAGCGAACCCCTCCCCTGCGGGCCAGAGCGCAGCGCAACCGTCGGAGACTTTGCATGACCGCAGCGCAACCGTCGGAGACTTCAGCTACACAGCCGAGCGCCTGCGCGAGGCAGGGGCAGGTGACGGAAGCGCGACGCTCGCCGTCGGATGGCCCCGCGCGCGAACGGACGGTGCTGGCCGCGGCGGAGCACTTTCTGCGGGAACGCGCCGCCGGTGAGGCGCAGCGTACCGTGCTGCGGGCGGCGCTGGAGCAGATCGGCGCACATCTCGGCCGGGCCGAGCCGCCGCCGTTTTATCTGAGCTGCGTGCATGTGCCGCTGCTCGCCTACGCGGCGGTGCGTGGCGCGTCGGAGCCGGCGCTGCCGCTTGCGGTCGCCTGCGTCTTCGTCCACGCCGGGCTGGACCTGCTGGATGACGTGATGGACGGCGATCTGCCGCCCGGCTGGCGCGAGCGGCCGGCGCAGGCCGTGCTCGCCGGCGCCACGCTCACCGGCGCCCTCGCGCCGTTGGCGCTCGCCGCGGTCGATGCCTCGGCGCACACGGTGCTGGCCCTGCAACGCTTGCTCGCCGAAGCGGGCCTGCAGATCAGCGCGGGCCAGCAGGCGGATGTGTCAGCCGCGCACACTTCGGAGATTCCAGGAGCAACGGAACTCGCCAGGCTGGCCGAGCAGAAGACCGGCGGTGAAGTGGCGCTGTACGCGGCACTGGCTGCGCGGCTCGCCGGCGCCCCGTCGGCCGCGGCGAAGCAGTGGGCGGCGTTCGGCCGCGCGCTCGGCGCCGCCCGGCAACTGCGCATGGACTGCTTCGATCTGTTTGCCGCGCAACCGGGCAAGGATCTGGCTGCCGGCACACGCACGCTGCCGATCGCCCTGTTTTATGAGGATCTGCCCGCCGCCGAGCGACCGGCATTCCGCGCGCTGCTGACGCGTGCCGAGCGTGAGGACGTAGCGCAACGAACAATCCGCGAGAAACTTGTCGCGGCCGGCATCTTGCAATCGTGTGCGGTTGTCGTGGAAAGTTACTGCGTGCGGGCGCATACAGCGCTCGCCGCGGCGGGCGCCCGCGAGCCCGCGGCCGGCGAGCTGCGGGCGATGATCGACGACTGTTCGTTCTTCAACGGGCGCCCCGGGCAGGACATGGTTTCGAATCCGTAGAAAACGCAGGAGTGTGAACGTGGGTCAGGAGACGATGGTGAACCTCGCCCGGCACTGGCGGCAGAACGCGGCCTTCCGCAACGAAGTACGCCGCACCAGCCCGCACGCAGCGGCCGCGGCCCACGGCTTCCAGCTCGACGAAGAGGATCGCCGGACCCTCAGCAAGGTCGATTGGAACCTCACCGACGAGCAAATCTTCGCGAAAAACCACAAAGAGGTCAGCGACTGGGGTTAACGCCGATCGCCAGCGGCCGGCCCCATCCTCTTGTCTGTCATCTCATGGCCCCCAATAATAGGGGAAGGAGACGATCCTTCGCTGAGCGTTCCATGGCCGGCGCGGTTAACCGTGGCGTAATGTCTGCCGCAATCGCCACACGTAACCCGACCCCGCTTCGCGTCAGCACCGTCGGATCGCCCCTTTCCCCAATAATAGGGGGACGGGGGATAGGGGGCCCGCCCCTCTACCGGCAGCCTTTGGCCGCGGCCAGCAGCGGTTGGGTGCCGTTGAGTGCGTCCTTGCCCAGCGCCCAGATGATCGCGCCGCCGAGCCCCTGCGCCTTGACGTAGTCGCACTTCGCCGCGATCGAGGCCGCGTCGTCGTAGGAGATCAGGCCGGGCGCGCCGTCACGTACGAGAACCGGAACCTGCGCCGCCGCGTCGCGGCCGGCCGCCCAACCGTTGCCGATCAGGGGTGCGATCTCTCGATAGTCGGGCGAGGAGCCGGGCGTGGGCGGCGCGAGCGGCTGGAACAGCCGCGAGGCGGCATCGAAGCGCTGGCCGAAGAACGGCAGCCCCAGCAGGATCTTGTGCTTCGGCACACCGCGCGACTCGTAGTACGCCACGCCGGTGCTGGCGCTGTCTTCGCCCACGCGGCCGGGATAGAGCGGCGCGTTGTGCTCGGCGAAGCTCGACCAGCCCGCGCCGCTCAGGTCGTACGTCATCACCGCGAACCAGTCCAGCAGCGGCGCCAGACCGGCCAGGTCGAACCACTGGCCGTTCCAGTCGGTCGGCGGCGCCGAGATGGACAGCGACCTGCCGGTGCCCAGCGCGGCGCGCAGCGTGGTCAGCAGTTGCGTGCAGTTGGCGCGATCCGGGCTGTTTGACGGAAACTCCCAGTCGATGTCCACCCCGTCGTAGCCGTACTGGTTCACCAATGCCGTCAGGTTGGCAACGAATGCCTCCCGTGTCGCGCGTGCGGACGCCAGCGCGGCGAAGCTGGCCGTCACACCAGGGTCGTCGCCGGTGCCGGCCACCAGCACCGCCTGCACGCCGGCCGCGTGGGCGCGGGCGAGCAGCGCCGGATCGGGAAACGGTCCCCAGTCGGGAACCGTGATCGTGCCGTCGGCGTTCGGCACGATCGCAAAGTGCGCGATGTGGGTGAGCGCCGTGAAGTCGATATCGGCCGACGTGTAGCCGGCGTTCGCCATCCAGATCGGATAGTAGCCGACCACGCGGCGGCCGTTCTCGGCCGGCGACGGGCCGGCGGTGGTCGGTGCCGGCCGCGCCGTCTGGAAGACGCTGTCGCTGGGAACGGAACGCGAAGCCATATCGGCGGTACCGCCCGGCGAGGTGATCGATCCGCGGAATTTGGCCAGAAGCGCTCGCTCAGCGTACACGTCGCGGCCCTCGCGCCGGAAGCAGCCGAGCGCGTGCAGCGGGCCAGCGGATCTGCCGGGACTCGCCGCACGAGGCGATGGCAAAGGCGACAACCGGCAGCGACCGATGGCGCCCAGACACGTTCGGAGCTCGCGGCGTCGATCGAGCACACGAAACAGACCCGCGGCGGCGTTGAGTCCGCGGCAAGGTGAGCGACCATGCCTTCGGTACCGCGACGCGCCCTGGCGCAGCGGCTACACTACCGGCAGAACGAGCCGAACCCGTACGGATAGGCGATGTCAACCGAGCAGCCAGAGCAGCGACGCACGCCGCGCACGGGCCGTACCTGGCCGTCCGCGGCCGGCTTTACGCCGCGCGGCGTGCCAGGGCTGCCGCGTCGTGTCCGCCCGCGCGAGCGCGACGAGCTGCCGATGGGCACCGTCACCTTTCTGTTCTCGGACGTCGTCGGCTCGACGCCGGAGACGCAGCGCCGCGGCGACCGCCGCGCCCGCGCTTTCTACCGCATCCACGACGGCGTGATCCGCGCCCTCGCCGGCCGGCACGAAGGGCACATCGTGCGGCAGGACGGCGACGGCTTCTTTATCACCTTCCGCAGCACGCGCCAGGCGCTGCGCTGCGCGATCGAGATGCAGCGCGGCCTGCAAAGCGCCTACGCCGAGCTTGACGAGCGGGCGCGCGTGCGCATCGGCCTGCATGTGGGCGAGACCGTCGAGGAGGGCGGCGACTACTACGGCACGGCCGTGAACCTGGCGGCGCGCGTGCGCGGCGAGGCCGGCGCCGACCAGATTCTCGTGACCGGGCTGGTGCGCAGCCTGGCCAGCGGCGAACCCGAGTTCCAGTACCGTTTCCTGCGCGAGGCCGAGCTGCGCGGCATCAGCGGCCGCGTGCGCCTCTATGAACTGCTCTGGCGCGAGGACGAGATCGCGGCGGCGCAGGCGGCCGAAACCGCGGCGGGCGCCGCGGACGGTGCTGGCGCACCGGCTGGCGCGGCGGAGGCCGGCCTGCGCGACTACGCCGCCGCGCTCGCGGCCTGGTGCGCCGGCCCGGACCTCTCCGAATGGCGCGGACAGTACGTACCGCTGACGGCGCGGCTGCTGCCGCCGCGCAGCATGTTGCTGCCGGTTGAGCGGCCCGGGTCCGGCGATTTGCAGGAGCTGATCGCGGAGAATCACCGCATCGTCGTGATCGGCGAGGGCGGCAGCGGCAAAACCACGGCGCTGCTGGAGGCGACGCGCCGCGCCGCGCAGACGCTGTCCGAAACGGGGTCCGCGCCGATCCCGGTCTTTGTGCCCCTGCGCGCCTGGCGTCCCGAGCAGGACCTCGTGGACCTCGTCTGCGAAGGCATGACCGTGCATGGGCTGCGCTGCTCGCGCGAGGCGGCGCTTGACCTGCTGCAAGCAGGGCGCCTGCTGCTGCTGCTCGACGGCGTCAACGAGATCGTGGACACGATCCTCGATCGCGTGGCGCTGCTTGAACTGGACAGCATCTCCCGCCGCTTTCCCGGCTGCCGGCTGGTAATCTCGACCCGGCAGCACCGCGCGTCGGCGCAGTTTACCGATCTGCCCGTGGCCGCACTGCAGCCGCTGCGGCCGCACCTCGTCTTGCAGTACATCGCGCAGTACGCCGGCAGCGCCGAGCGCGCCGAGGCGATCTTCCGCAGCCTCGGCGGGCGCGACCGCGCGGCCTGGCTGGAGAGCGGGTCGCTCGTCTCGCTGGCCCGCAGCCCGCTGATGCTCAATGTGATCATCAGCCAGGAGCTGACAGGCGGCGGCACGCTGCGGCCGGCACGCGCCGCCGTCATCGATGCGTACATTCGCCATATGTACCGCGTGGACGTGCAGCGTGGCAGCCACCTGCTGCCCGAGGTCAAAGAAGCCGTGCTGGGCGCCATCGCCTACGCCGCCACGCTGGCGGAACGCGGCGGGCCGTTGGCGCGCGGCGATCTGGCGCAGATGGTCGCGGAGGCGCTGGCCGAACTGCGGGCGGAGGCGCTGGCGCCGTCCGATCTCGATGCACCCAGGGTGCTGGCCGAAATCGACCGCCGCTTCCTGCCGCCGCTGCTGCCCGAGGCCGAGCAGGCGCTGCAATACGACTGGGCGCATGCGCTGTTCCGCGACTTCTTCGCCGCACTGGACCTGCGCCGCCGCTTCTTCCCGCCCGGCCGGTCGGCTGACCGCGCTCCCTTGCAGGCGCTGCTCGCCAGCGACGGCTGGCACTGCTGGAGCGTACCCTGCGTGCTGCTGGCGGAGCTGCTGGACGATGCCGGCGTGCTGGCGCTCGTAGAAACCTGCCTGCGGGCAGACAATGAGCTGCTCGCCTGCCGCTGCTTCGGCCACAGCGCGCTGGCGCGGCGGCCGGCCGGCAGCCTCGCGCCGGGCAGCACGGTGCAGCGCCTTGCCGAGATTTTGCGCCTGCGCAGCGAAGACGCCGAGGACGGCGCGGCGCTGCAGGATCCGTTTGCCGTGCTCTGCGAAGCGCTGCTCGAGCGCCAGCCGCAGCCGGAGGCGGACGATGCGCTCGTTGAACAGGTGATGCCGCTGGCAGCCTGCGTTGGCACGGCGCTGCTCGCCGCCGTCTCCGACGTGGACGCGGCGGGCGTGCTCGCCGCGCTCTCGCTCGGCCTCTCCGAGCCGGAGTTGCGCGCCATCGCCTGGGCCTTCGGCCGCGACGGGCGCGAGGTGCTGGCGACGCGCCCCCGTTTGCAGCGCATCTGCGCGCTGCCGGCCGCCCCGGTTTCACCCGAGCAGGGCCTCTTGCAGCAAGGTTTGCTGCTGGCGCTGGCCGGCTCGCCGGAGCAGCTGCTGCTCGCGCTCTGCCAGCGGGCGGAGGCGCTGGTCAATGCCGACATGCTGCCGGCGCAGGCAGCCCGGCGTCTGGCGCGGCATACGGCCGGCGTGCATGCGCCGCTGGCGCGGCGGCTCTCGCTGTTCCGGCTGGCCGGGCGGCTGGACGACCTGGTGCTGCACGTGCTGGATCACGAGCAGTACCGGCAGGCGATGGCGCTCTCCGAAGAGCTGCGGCTGATGCGCCGCGAGCACCGGCTCGACTGGCTCAGCGACGTGCTGGACGAGCGCCTGCAGCGTCAGGGTATTGAGGCCGACGTGCAGACGGCGATGCCCAGCTTCAGCGGCATCGCCGCCGAAGTGCGTCGGCTCGGCGAGCTGCACCTGCCGCGCGCTGCGCTGCGTGGCCTCGGCCGCATCGCCATCAACGTAGCGGACGAGCCGCGGCTGGAGCGCGTGGTGGCCGTGCTGGACGAAGTCTGGCCCGGCATTACCGAGGCCGAGGCGGACGAGGTGCCGCTGACGCCCGCCATCGTCCGGCCGGGCCGGCGCGAGCTGGTGGCCTATCCGCCGGAGGGCGGCTTCGTGCGCGTGCTCGTGCAGACGCAGCCCGCGGAGGAGATCGACTACGCGCGTCGCGCGACCGAAGGCGGGCCGAACCGCATGGCACTGCACGCCCGCATGCGCCGCCTGCTCGGCGAGCTTGCCGCCGCGGGCGGCGATGAGCGCGTGTTCGTACTGACGGCCAGCGGCGAGGCCGTGGCCCTGCCCGATGGCGCGACAGCGCTCGACTTCGCCTACTATCTGCACACCCAGCTCGGCCACCGCGCGGCCAGTGCCAGCGTCAACGGCCGCGAAGAGGCGCTCTCGTACTGTCTGCGCCACGGCGACCGCGTGACGATCGCGATCGATGCCGGCCGCGCCCTGCCGCCGGCCGAGTGGCTGGAACGGCCCGGCCTGCTGCGCACGGCACGAGCACGCAAGGCCGTGCAGCAGGCGCTCGACGCGGCCTGGCGGGCCGAGGCGATCGCCTGCGGCCGGGAGATCGTGGCCGAGGAACTGCGCGCGGCCGCCGCGCCGTCGCCGATCGCGCCGCACCTGCTCAAGACGCTCGGCTTTCAGCGCGAGGAGCGGCTGTACGAGGCCGTCGGCTTCGGCGAGTTCGCTCGGCGCGAGATCGCCTACAGCATCGCCGTGCTAATCGAGGCGGCAGACGGTGGCGCCGCGGCGCGCGGCGCCGAGCAGGATCCGTTCGCGGGCTGGGTGCCGGTCGAGATCGCCGGTGAGGGCGGCCTGAGGCCGCGCTATGCACGGTGCTGCCGCCCGCAGCCAGGCGATCCGCTGGTCGCCTGCCGCTCGGGTCAGACGGCGGTCGTGCATCATGCGGCCTGCCCTGACGCGGCGGGCTGCAGCGGGCGCGCGGCGCTGGCGGCGCACTGGCTGCTGGATACCGTGAGCGATCGCCGGCTGGTGCGAGTGCAAGCCCGGCGCGGGCGCGAGGTCGTGCCTGCGCTCCGTCGCGCCGTACAGGAAGCCGGGCTGTCGCTGCTCGATCTCTCCAGCGGGCGTGAGGTCGAGGGCGCCGTTACCATTACGCTGGAGTTGCCGGCGGCAGGCCAGGCCGCGGTCGAGTCGTTGCTGGCAGCGCTGCGCCGGCTGCCGGACGTCAGCGGCGCGGCGCTGCTGGAGCCGCTGGGCAGTGCGCGGCCGGTGTAGCGCTGCGCCCCGCTGTCGCGCAGGCGCCAGGCGGCTCAGGGAACGGCGATATCCCAAACATCGGTGTCGCCACCGTCGACGCTGCCCAGCTCCATCGCCCAGTACCAGCCGTAGGGATCGCCGGGACCGATGCCCTGCACGCGCTTGATGCCCACCACGCTGAAGGCCGGGTTGAGCAGATTCGCGTTGTGCAGCGGCGAGGTTTCCCACTGCGTCAGCGTGGCGCTGCCGCCCGGGTAGCCGGCGGCGAGGTTTTCACCGATCGCGGCGCCCATCGAGAGGTAGTCGTAGCCGCAGTCGGAGAAACGCTGCTCCCACGATCGGAAGCCGTCATCGTGCTGCATGTACGCATGCAGCGCGGTATCCGACGCCTTCCACAGGGCGATGCGCTGCAGGGTCCAGGAGAGTTGCAAGGGTTGCAGGCCGTACTGGGCGCGGTAGGCGTTGGTGGCATCGAGCACACCCTGTTCCTCGCCATCGAGGGCGAGGCGGGAGGCGTCGACGCTGCAGTTGACGGACTGGGCGGCGCCCGCGGGCGCATCCATGCCCTCGGCGCGAACACGGATCGGTGTGGTCTGCGTCAGGTGGAAGGCCCCCGTCAGCAGGCTCGCAACGAAGGCGAGCGAGACTGCGACAGTGACGCTCCGGGTGGTGGTCCTGAGGCAACGCAGAAGGCACGCTCCTTTCACATCGCGCCGGGTGCGATGGCGGATCGGATCGTTTTCGCTGTGCGGCCGCCGGCCATGGGAGGAGGCGCGTGTTGCGACTCTGATGCGGCGGGGAGCCGGCTGCGACCCGCGGTTTCACTCCTTTGAGCGATTGTCAACTGGCCGATAACGTGCGCGGGCGCAACGAAATTTTCGCCGGCCGTTGCCGCCCGCAAGGGTATAACATCAGCGCGTAATATGTCAGCAGCGATCTCGCATCGTTCTGAATTGCAGCGATTATGTAGCGTCTGCGCAAGATCACCGCAGCGTGTTCATTGTCGGCACCTGGCACTCAGGCAAACAGGGGGTGACGCATGCCGCAGCCACTAAAATTCGGCCTGTTCTCGATCAACATGTACGCCTGTAGCGTGCCGGAGGCGGCGGTGCAGGTCGCCCGTGCAGCAGAAGCGGCCGGCTTCGAGTCGGTCTGGGGCGGAGAGCACGTGGTCTTGCCCGATCCGCAGGCGCCGCCCTCGCCGATGGCGCCGGCAGACCGCGCCCTCGACCCGTTGATCGCGCTCACCTACATCGCGGCGCACACCAGCCGCGTGCGCCTGGGCACGGGCATCATCATCCTGCCGCAGCGCAATCCGCTGGTGCTGGCAAAGGAGATGGCGAGCCTCGACGTGCTCTCGGGCGGCCGGCTGATCTGCGGCGTGGGCGCCGGCTATCTGGAGCCGGAGTTCCGTGCCCTCAACGCGCCGTTCGAGCACCGTGGCCCGCGCACCGTGGAGTACATCGAGGCGATGCGTGCGATCTGGACGCAGCCGCAGCCGTCGTTTCAGGGCCGCTTCTTCAGCTTCTCCGGCGTGCAGGCGCACCCGCAACCGGCGCAGAAGCCGCACCCGCCGATCGTGATCGGCGGCCACTCGGAGATGGCCTTCCGCCGCGCCGTCGAGCACTGCGATGGCTGGTACGGCTACGCGCTGGACCTGGCGGCAACCGAGCAGTGCCTCAGCGGGTTGAAGGAGGCCGCCTCGCGCTATCCGCGTCCGGCCGATCTGGGCGATCTGGAGATCACCGTAACGCCGCGCGGCCGCATCGACCTCGACGCGGCGCGGCAGTACGTGGCGCTCGGTGTGCAGCGCCTGGTATTGCTGCCCCCGCGCGGCGGCGATGCCGAAAACATCGCGCGCTTCGCCACCCAAACCGGCGGGCAGCTGGTGGGCAGGGTGTGAGGTGTGTGAGCGGGGAGGCGTCAGGTTCCGCTCACGGACGGTTCGCAGGCCCTCTGCCTCGATGTCACTCAAGTCTATCCCGTGGATCACGGCGGGCCGGACCGCACGCGGCGGATAGCGGATTTGACTAACGGCTTCTACCTGCCCGTGGCGAACCCGATCAATCCGAACATCGCGCCATCCGCCTGCTGGAGCAGGCGAGCCCGTGCGTTGCGGGCGAGCCGGCAAACCGCTACCGGCCCGCACCAGTGGGAATCGCTACAATCGTCCTGACGCAGCGCTTCCACTCGTTGCTCGGCCTTATGACACATCCATCAGCGACGCTGCGATCACGGGGATTGCAAATGCTCACCCGTTTGAAAGTCAACGGCTTCAAGAACCTTGTCGATGTCGATGTGTACTTCGGTCCATTCACCTGCATCGCAGGCGCGAACGGCGTCGGCAAGTCGAATCTGTTTGACGCGATCCGATTCCTGAGCGCGCTCGCTGACAAGCCGCTGGTCGATGCGGCGCTCTCCGTGAGAGACGAGGGAGGACGGACCGCCGATCTTCGGAGCCTGTTCCACCGCGTGGGCAGCCACGAGGATCCGGAGATGTCCTTCGAGGCAGAGATGATCGTGCCACAGGTGGGTACTGATGATCTGGGCCAGCAGGCGCAAGCGAGCATCACCTTCCTCCGCTACACCATCGTTCTGAGCTACCGGCGAGACGAGAGCGCTGCAGCCGGTGGCGCGCTGGAGTTGCGCAAGGAAGAACTGGTCCATATCAATTTGGGCGACGCCCGCGAACACTTGCCATTCCCACACCTCCCGTCTTGGCGGAAGTCAGTTATCATCGGCCGAAGATCGGGGGGGCCCTTCATTTCCACGGATGAAGGCGCCGCACGCCAGGTCAAGCTGCACCAAGACCGGGTCCAAGGCCGGCCGCTTTCCCGACTCGCGACCAGCCTGCCACGTACCGTGCTCTCCGTGACCACGGCCGCCGAGAGTCCGACAGCCCTGCTTGCGCGCCGCGAGATGCAATCGTGGCGCCTGTTGCAGCTAGAGCCGTCGGCTTTGCGCCAACCGGACGAGTTCACTGCAGGTAACCACCTCGGGATGGATGGCGCGCACCTGCCAGCCACGCTGTATCGGCTGGCGCGGCCGACACGAACTGATGCAGCGATTGATTCCCCATCTATCGCTGCAGAACAAGGTATCTACGCCCAGGTAGCGAATACTCTGTCTGAACTCATCGATGACGTTCGCTCAGTACGCGTCGAGCGTGATGATCGTCGTGAATTGCTCACGTTGTATGTGACCGACAGCAGGGGCACATCTCATCCTGCCCGAGCCCTATCCGACGGCACCTTACGCTTCCTTGCCCTGGCAATCCTGTTGCTGGAACAGGAGTCGCAAGGCCTGATTTGCCTCGAAGAGCCGGAGAATGGCATCCACCCGGAGCGCATTCCCGCGATACTGCAGCTATTGCAAAATATCGCAGTCGATGCACAGCAGCCAATGGGAGCGGGCAATCCGCTGCGACAGGTGATCGTGAACACACACTCGCCGGCGATCGTCAGCCAGGTCGCCGATGATAGTCTGCTCGTCGCCGAGGCTAAAGAAACCATACGCGATGGGCGCCGATTCCCGCGAGTGTGCTTCAGTCCGTTGCCGGATACATGGCGAGCTCAGGTGCTCGGTCCTGATCGTGTGGTGTCTCGCGCCGCCTTGATGGCATATCTCAACCCGTTTGCCCCTCCTGAGGAGTCCGCTCCGGGCGCACAGGCGAACGGTGCGAACCACAAGGCGGGACGGATCCGTCGCGTGATCGATCGATCTGACCTGCAGCTCATGCTGCCCTGGTCGGCGCCCACGCAGTGAGAGATCTGCGGTATACGCTGATCACCGACGGATCATTGGATCAGGCGCTACTGCCAATCCTCAACTGGCTACTACGGCAGCAACGCCCCGGCAGGGTATTCGTGTCCTCATGGATCGACTTTCGCCGACTGAGAACGCCTCCACAAACGCTCCACGATCGCATCGCCACGGCTGTAGAGCTGAGTCCTTGCGACGTGTTATTCGTGCATCGCGACGCAGAGACCATGCCGTTGGAGACACGCCACATCGAAATTACTGATGCTGCCGAACGTGCTCGGCGATCAGGATCCGTCCCGCCCATCGTATGCGTCATACCGGTGCGCATGCAGGAGGCCTGGCTGCTGTTCGACGAGTCTGCCATCAGACAAGCATCTGGTAACCCTCGTGGAACGGTGCCGCTCAATCTGCCCCGATCTGGCCGCGTGGAGACAGAGCCCGATCCGAAGATGGTACTGCACGAGGCGATCCGCATCGCAAGCGGGCTTTCAGGGCGCCGGTTGCAGGCACTGCCCGTGACGAGACACACGCGTCGCGTCGCTGAGCTTGTGGATGACTTCACGCCGCTGCGCAATCTCAGCGCGTTCGGCGCACTTGAGCGTGAACTGCAACGCGTCCTTGAGTCGGCTGGCTGGTGAGCCCCTACTGCCCGGCCTCCATCACTCCACCATGCGCCGCACCACGCCGAGCAGGATTTGCAGGCCGAGGCGCAGGCTTTCGACCTGGATGCGCTCGTTATGGCCGTGGATCGTGCGGCGCTCGTCCTCCGTGGCCAGCGTGGGCGAGAAGCCGTAGGCCGGCACGCCCAGCCGCCGGAAGGTGCGCGAGTCGGTGAAGCCGACGCAGACCGTCGGCATCACCAGCGCCTCTTCCATATGCTCGCGCACCACGTCGCGGATGACCGTCACCAGCTCGCCCTCGATCGGCGAAGACGGTCCCTCCGCGGCGAAGATCCGCTCGATCTGCACCTGCGGGTCGTCGATCTGCGCCCGCAGCTCGTCGATGAAGCGCTCGGCCGGCTTGCCAGGCAGCAAGCGGCAGTCGAGTGTCGCCTCGCAGACGGCGGGAATCACGTTGGTCTTGATGCCGGCCGTGCAGCTTGTAAGGCTGATCGTGTCCAGCGTCAGGGCGTTGACCAACGGGTTCTCCCGCGCCACGCGCTCGGCCGCTTCCACGGTTTCGATTGGCTCCAGCACGCCGGCCGCGGCCAGTGCGACGAAGAAGGGCGCGACTTCGGGCACAATGCGACGCGGCCGCTGCCACTCTGTGACTTTGAACAGTGCCCGTACCAGCCGATCGAGCGCGTTGTTGGCGTGCGGCATCGAGCCATGGCCCGGCGGACCTTCGGTGCGCAGCCACAGCCACAGCGGCGACTTCTCCGCCGCGGCGAAGGAGAAGATCGGCCGGTCGGAGCCCATGAAGCTCTCCATGCCGCCCGCGCCCTCGTTGATCACCACGCGGGCGCGCAGCAGCTCGGGGCGGTGCTGGGCGAACCACTCGATGCCGAAGGCGCTGCCGGCCTCTTCGTCGGCCACGGCAAAGAAGACGAGGTCGCGCCGGTGCGGCAGGCCCAGCCGCTTGAACAGCAGGAAGACCATCAGCTCAAGGATGCCGAGCCCCTTCATGTCCTGGGCGCCGCGGCCCCAGACGCAGCCGTCCTTGACCAGCCCGGCGAAAGGCGGCTCGCTCCAGTATTGCGCCTCCACAGGAACCACGTCGGTGTGGTTGAGCAGCATCACCGCCTCGGCGTCGCCGCTGCCGTCGGAACCGGGCAGACGGGCGATCAGACTGGCGCGGTTCGGCGCGTGCTCATACGCCGTGCTCTCGATGCCCTCGCGGTGCAGCAGATCGGCCAGCCAGCGGGCGGCCAGCGCCTCGTTGCCCGGCGGATTGCTGGTGTCGATGCGGATGTATTCGCCGAGCAACTCGACCGTTTCGCGCTCCAGCGCGTCCCAATCGAGCGACAACGCCGCCGACGTGCTTGCCATGGTCCGTGCCCTCCGGTCGCAGGTGACAGCGTACAGGGTACAGGGGATAGGGATTGGGGGTTAGTACTACAGCCGCAGTTCTCGCCGGCTGCCGCCCGCTCACGCCTGAGCCCGTCGGCAGCTCCGCTCCTCGTGCAGTGCCCTTGAGCGTGAGTGACGCCTCCGATCACCGCGTCTACAGCAAGTGCTGCTGTAGTATTAGGTCATACGCTAGCCGACCATCCGCGACGCTGAATTGATGAGTGACTGCTCCGTTCTCCCGAAAGTATATCTGGTTGTGCTGCGCTGTGGAGCGATACTGGCCGAGGAGCGACTGGTCGGGATCGATACCGAGCGGTAGCGCGAATGTGCGCAGGATGTCGCACGCCAGGAGGATTCGTTCCTTGGCCACCCAGAGAGCTGACCCTTCCTGGCTCACGACAGTCCCAGTGCCCCAGCAGGCTGCTGAGCTCAGGATGTTTTCGGTCATCTCCTGGGACACCTGATCCGCAGCACGCATACGCTGATCGGATGCGGCGGATGTCGCTGCGTACACCGATGCAGCGCGAATGGCGGTCAGTTCCTCAGCAGTAAGCGCTCCGATTTTGAAGCCGGCAAGCGTGATCGAATCGTCTGTGGGAAGGGTCAAGCCGGGGACGGGTACGACGACCTGCCACTCGATCGCGCCAGCACGGAGCCAGGTGCAGAGCGACTCCGCTTGTTCGTCACCAGTGCGGAAAGGGTCATCCGCGTCGGCGACGGCGGGGATCCGATTGAGGAGTTCCCCCCAGAGTTCGTCGGCACTCACGCCCGCCGCTACCGCTCGGTCTGACCGGATCTCGCGAACGAGAGCGTCCAACTCGCGCTGGCCGTGCTCATTCATCCAGAACGATCTGCCAGAACGCATGTGAAAGCCGATAAGCGGGTGATCTGGCACAGGCGGCTCGGCGCTGATTCCCTTTGATGCCAAGCTTATGAGAGCAGCGCGGATCGCTTCGCCGGACGTCATCGTTGCTTCCCTTGGCTGTAGGGCCACTCCTGCGGTGCACCAGCGTACAGAGTGTTGGAACGTTCTCTGACAAGCGCGCTATGCCGCCCAGTGCTCGTAAGCGGCGCGGGCGGTTTCCGCGATCAGGTCGTCGAGGCGGCGGCGGAGGGCCGAAAGCTCGCGCGGGCCGGCGCCCTCGGGCACACGGGCGCGGGTGAAGGCGGCGATCGCGAGATGCTCGCCGTTCTCCAACGTCAACACGCCGGCATCGTTGTGGATCTCCCACGGGCCGCTCAGTGAGCCGGTTTTGTGCGCGAAGTCGAGCGTGCCGGGCAGGTAGCGCGGCAGCCGGTCGTTGGGCTGCTGGCGCAGCAGGATGGCGAGCATCGGCTCGCACTCCGCCTGTCCCAGGCCGATGCACTCCATGCCGGCGCCCGTCTGAATCGCGGCGAACAGATCCACCATGTCGTTTGCGCTGGTGACGTCGTTCTCAGCGCTGGCATGATACGCCGCGCTGTCCGGATCGGTCGGGTGCGCCTTCCAGACGCGGGCCCGCTGCGCCGGCGTGAGCCGTGGATCGCGCGGCAGATCCATCAGCTCGAACAGCCGGCGGCAGGTGGCGCTGACCCAGGTGTTGCGCAGACCCAGCTCCCGCACCGTCCGCGTGATGCGCTCGGCGCCGAGCCGGCGCACGAGAATGTCCGCGGCGGTGTTGTCGCTGATCACGATCATCAGCGTGAGCAGGTCGTGCACGGTGGGCGCGAGATTGGCGTCGAGCAGTTGCAGCACGCCGCTGCCCACGGTCTTGTCGTCCTCGCTGAGCTGCCAGCGGTTGAGCAATGAAAATTCGCCGGCGGCAGCCTGACGGAACGCCTCGACCAGCACGGGCACCTTGAATACGCTGCACGAGGCGAACTGGCGGTCGCCTTCGACCGCGGCGCGCTCGCGTCGCTCGATATGCAGCGCAGCGAGGCCCGCCTCGCTGCCTGCGGCCGCGGCCTCTCCCGCCAGGCGCCGCAGGCCCGCTTCCAACGACGTAGTGGCGATCATCGCTGCCTCCGCTTGTCCGTTTGCCCTTCGCAAACGTATGGTAATCGTGTATCGGCGCGGCGGCCAGCGAAAGCGGCCGACCCCGCGTTTGGGTGCCCCGCGTCCACGCATCGACGAAGGACGGACCACTTGGAATTGAAGTTTGGCGAAAAAGAGGAGGCCCTGCGCTCCGAGGTGCAGGCCTTCCTCAAGCAGAGTATGCCCAAAGACAATGAGAACGGCGGTTCGATGGGCGCCCGCAACGACGAGGCGTTCGCCGCCGCGCAGCGCTTTAACACCGAACTGGGCAAGCGCGGCTGGATCGCGCCGGCCTGGCCGAAAGAGTACGGCGGCCTCGGCGCCTCGATCTACGAGCAGATGGTCTTCAACGAGGAGTTCGGCTACGCCGGCGCGCCGGACACAGGCACGCGCGGCTTCGGCGTGGGCATGATCGGCCCGACGCTGATCGTGCATGGCTCCGAGGAGCAGAAGCGGGAGCACTTGCCGCGCATCACCAGCGGCGAGGCGATCTGGTGCCAGGGCTACTCGGAGCCGGGCGCCGGCTCGGACCTCGCCTCCTTGCAGACGCGGGCCGCGCGTGACGGCGACGACTATGTGGTCAACGGGCAGAAGATCTGGACTTCAGGCGGCCATCGAGCCAACTGGATGTTCTTGCTGGCTCGCACCGATCCGGACGCGCCCAAGCACCGCGGCATCTCGTTCTTGCTGCTCGACATCAAAAATACGCCGGGCGTGCAGGTGCGCCCGCTGATCAACATGGCGAACCGGCATCATTTCAACGAGGTCTTCTTTGAAGACGTGCGCATTCCGCGCAAGAACCTCATCGGCGAGGAGAACCGTGGCTGGTACGTCGGCATGACGCTGCTCGACTTCGAGCGATCGGGCATCGGCGGTACGGCGGCACAGCGCCGCACGCTGGAGAAGCTGACGGCGTGGCTGAAAAACCAGCCGGCGGAGAAGCGCGAGCGCCATCGCCTCGGCCTGGCCAACCTGGTGATCGAGAACAACGTCTGCAAGTACCTCGGCTACCGCATCGGCGACATGCAGGCGAAGGGCCGGCACCCGAATTACGAAGCATCGGTGATCAAGATCTTTCAGTCGGAGCTGGGCCAGCGCATCTACCGCTACGGCGTCAACATGGTCGGCCTGCCCGGTCAACTCGTGCCCGAAGAGCCGCGGGCGCCGCTTTCCGGCGAGCTGCCGGAAGGTTATCTGACCTCCGTGCCGACGAGCATCTTCTCCGGCACCAACGAGATCCAGCGCAACCTGATCGCGACGCGCGGCCTGGGGCTGCCGCGCGGCTAAGTGACAGGCCACAGGTAACAGGTGATAGTGGGGCGGCCTGGTGGCCGCCCCTTTACACGGGCGCCACGGCCGAGGAGTCGAGCCAATGCAGATGCGGCACATCCTGCGGGTAGAGCAGTTCGAGCGGACGTGGATTCTCGAAGAGTTGCTGCCGACGATCGCTCGCTTCGAGCAGAACTGGCCGGCAGACGCCCTCGACGGCGCCGAGATCTTCCACCTCTTTCAGCAGCCGAGTTTCCTCACGCGTCTCGCTTTCTCGCGTGCGATCAAGCGGCTTGGGGGTGGGCACGAACAGGCCGACTTCGAGAACGCCTTCGCCGCCGAGGGCCGCCGGCAGAGCATCGAGGACGAAGTGCGTATCCTCAACGGTCTGGACTACGCCGCAATCGTCGTGCGCGCGGCCGCCGCAGGAGGCGCCGAGCGGGCCGCCGCGGTCTCGCGCGTCCCGGTGATCAACGCCGGCGAGCCGGCCCATCGCGCGGCGCTCGGCAGCGCCCAGCATCCGACCCAGGCGCTGGCCGACCTCGCCACGATTCAACGCGCGCTTGGCCGCATCGATGATCTGCACGTCGCGATCGTGCCCGGCGACGGCGCTTCGCTCGTCGTCGTGCAGTCGCTGGCGATGCTGCTCGGACGAGTGGGCCGCGATCTGCGCATCAGCCTCGTCGTGCGGCCTGCGCTTGGAGCACTGTTTGAGGAGCTTGCCGCCTATCTGGAAGCGAACGGTGTCGCTGCCACGCGCGTCATCGATCTGCGCGGCGTCGCGCCGAGCGCCGACGCGATTTACTTCGCGCAGGCGAACAATCTGCACCTCGGCATGGCCGAGCGGTATCTGCCGGCCGGCGAGGAGCCGGGCGTCTTCATTCTTACCGACGAGGTGCTCTCCGCCATACGCCCAGACGCGGCGATCATGCATCCGCTGCCGCGCAATATCGGCGCGGGGCAAGGCGTAGCGGAGGAACTGCCCGAGCGCTTCAGCGCCGACCCGCGGGTGCGTGTCTTCGAGCAGGCCCGCATGAAGTACCTGGTGGCGGGCGCCCTGCTCTATCTCTTGCTCGGCAGACCGGCGTAGGCTGGCGCTGGTGACGGCACGCGGCGCTTCTTGAACGATCTGCGGGCTTTGGGTAAGGTATGCAGAGTGGGTATGCTTGCCAGCCGCGCCTCCGTAGCTCAATTGGCAGAGCAGTTGACTCTTAATCAATTGGTTGTAGGTTCGAGTCCTACCGGGGGCACCCGAATTCACGCGTAAAACCCCGCCGTTTGGCGGGGTTTCTGCTTCGCATCCGTCCCAAATGTAGCAATCCGTGTAGCAGCCCGCGCCGCTGTGCTACACGGCCGCCGCGTCGCCGCCGCCGAGCGCCCGGTCAAGCGTGTTCGCCGCGTCTGCAAGCAGCGCCGGCACGACGTGCGCGTAGATGTTCGCGGTGACCGCGATCTGGCTGTGACCGAGCTGTTCCATCACCACGCGCAGACTGGTGCCGTCGGCAAGCAAGAGCGCGGCGCAGCCGTGGCGCAGGTCGTGCCAGCGAATGCGGTCAAGGCCAGCCGCGGCAAGCCGCGCCTGAAAGCGGTGCGTGAGCGTCGAACCGTGGATCGGCGCGCCCGCGGCCGTCGTGAACACCAGCCCCCAATCCTGCCAGCCGGCGCCGGCGTACAGCCGCGCTTCGGCCTGCCGCACCCGCTGGCGGCGCAGCGCCTCCACGGCGACGGGTGGCAGCACCAGTGTGCGCCGGCTGCGCTCCGTCTTCGGTTCGACCAGCTCGTAGGCGCCGGCCACGCGCTGCAACTGCCGCTCGACGCGCAGCGTGCCGGCGTCGGGGTCGGTTGCGTCCCAGCTCAGGCCCAGCAACTCGCCGGCACGCAGCCCCGTCGCCAGCGCGACGATTACCAGCGCCTCGTACTCGTGCCCGGCAAAGGCGGCGATGATGGCGCGGGCGGCGGCCGGCGACAGCGGGGCCACCGCCGGCGGCGTGTGGCGGGGCACCGTCACCAGCGCCGCCGGGTTCTGGCCGATCAAGCCCTCCCGCCACGCCTGCCGGAGCGCCACGCGCAGCACGGCCCGGCAGTGGCCGACGGTGCGGGCGCCGATACCGCCCGCGGACAGCTCCGTAATCCACGCCTGCAGGCGCGCGACGGTCAGCTCTGACAGCTTCAGATTGCCCAGCGCGGGCACGATATGCCGTTCCACGTCGCCGCGGTAGTGTACGAGCGTGCTGGCGCGGGCTTTCGGCGTCACCACGTCGCGCAGCCAGCGTTCAAGGAACCGCGCCAACGTCTCCCGTGAAGCGGCCACGGGCAGCGCCTTCTTGACGTTTTCCTTTGCCTCGTGCAGGCGCTCCGCGGCGTCGTGACGCGTGCGCCCGTAGAACACCCTTCGCGTCCCATCGGGCAGCTTCAGCGCCGCGCACCATTTGCCGTCACTCTCGCGCTTGTACAGACTGCCTTCCGTGTTCCCTGCCCGCCGCCCTTTGCCGTTCGCCTTCGCCATCGTCGTTCCCTTTCTGGCTCGAAGTGCGCGCGTAGGCGCGCTGTACGGTGATTCTGCTGCCGTCACGCCGCCTGATAGCCGCCCGCCGCGTCATGCACGCTGCCGCCCGGCCGGTTGCGCCAGTCCGGGTCACGCTCAGATAGCGTCTCGGAGTCCGGGGCGATCTCCTTCATGCCAGCCGGCGGGCTCCAGGGGCGATGCGCACAGGCCCAGCTCGCGCCGCAGACCGGGCACAGGTCCGGCGCGCTGCCCGTGGGCGTGTAGTAGCGCACGACGCTCGCCAGCAGGCCGCGCAAAAGCTTCGGCGACACGTCATGCAGGGCGGCGCAGTGGCCGGCGGTGCGGCAGTGGTTCACGAGACTGTACGGGAAGCGCCGCGACGGGCTGCGCACGCGGTCACAGCAGGGCCGGCGCTCGGATTCCGCCGGATACCAGCGGCCGGCGGAATCGCGGCGGCCGTGGGGGTCAGCCCGGCCCAACGTGCGCGCGGTGTAGCTGGCAAGGGCGGGCAGCGCCAGGGCGTAGCGTGCGGGAAGGCGGGGCGGCAGCGGGCGGTAGCCCCCCCGCTGCGCGTCGTAGAAGGGCGTTTCGGGTGTCGGGTTCATGCAGACTCCGGCGAGATGGTAGCAATGGCCGTACTGGCTGAAGCCGATGCAGGTGCAGGCGGGCGTGTCGCCCAGCGTCACGGCGTAGCGAGCGACACCGTTTGAGCTGAGCGCGTGGATGGCGCCGCTGTCCGGGTGCTGATGGAGTTTGGCGACCTTCGCGCTAGACTGGCGCCGGGGGGATGCGGTAGTCACAGTACCCTTCCTCTCGTTGGCCCGGCGGGTGTCCTACCACTCGCCGGGCCGCTGTCCTGTCTGACATACTGATTATAGCGCTATATTCAGTGTATGTAAGGCGTTTGAGCTTGCAGATGTATCACAGAATTGCGCTATGCTCAGCGTGGCTGGTATGCTGGGGCTATGAGTGATCTTCCGTCCGCAACCGAATCAGCGCGTGCCCTGGCCGCCCGGCGGCGCATCGTCGCAGGGCAGTGCGCCGTGTGCGGCAAGCCCATCGAAGGCATCGCCAAGCGCCGCTATTGCTCGAACGCCTGCGCCACCCGCGCCTACTACCGCCGCCAGCACCAGTTGCCCATCGCGGACGCGGCGCAGGCCGGCGCCTCTACGCGCGCTGAGTAAGCGAGTCGCCTTCCTCGCTCGCATGGATCACGCCCACAGCCCGCCCCCGCGCGGGCGCGATTGGATACGTCACGGATACGACATTTGCCCTGGATGGGCCTGCCGCGCGGGCGCGGTTGGATGTGTCACGGATGGGACAT
>Ga0207416_1000551_pt1 | contig 62317 bp, 57 predicted proteins | sample PaiPotPPM11metaG_FD_184107 | JGI IMG/M metagenome (GOLD analysis project Ga0207416, IMG submission 184107) | Iron sulfur acid spring bacterial and archeal communities from Banff, Canada, to study Microbial Dark Matter (Phase II) - Paint Pots PPM... ... | reverse complement strand
CCGCCACCCCGACCCTCCCCCCTTGTGGGGGAGGGTCGGGGTGGCGGGTCGAGAGGCCGTGCGCAAGCGTCGATATTGGCGCGAGGCCTTACGACCCCCACCCCCAGCCCTTCCCCGGCAAGCTTGCGCGCGGGCGCGCGCAAGCGCGACCCGGGTGGCGGAGGGGCGGCGCGCCTCATGTTTATGATGTCGTCGGGCGGGCTCACGGCGGCGGAGCTGTTCCGCGGCAAGGACGCTATCCTCTCCGGTCCGGCGGCGGGCGTCGTCGGCATGGCAGAGACCGGACGGGCGGCGGGCTTTGATCAACTCATCGGTTTCGACATGGGCGGCACCTCGACCGACGTTTCGCATTTTGCCGGCGAATACGAGCGCGCCTTCGAGACCGAGGTGGCGGGCGTGCGCATGCGCGCGCCGATGATGCTGATCCACACCGTGGCGGCGGGTGGCGGCTCGATCTTGCATTTCGACGGCGCGCGATTTCGCGTCGGCCCGGATTCCGCCGGCGCCAATCCCGGCCCGAAATGCTACCGGCGCGGCGGCCCGCTCGCCGTAACCGACGCCAATGTCATGGTCGGCAAGCTCATCCCTGATTTTTTCCCGAAAATTTTCGGGTCCGCGCAAAACCTGCCGCTCGATGCCGCTGCGGTTGGCGCCGCTTTCGCGGACATGGCGAAAGAGATCGGCGACGGACGGGGCGCCGAACCGGTCGCCGACGGCTTCATCAAGATCGCCGTCGAGAATATGGCGAACGCGATCAAGAGGATATCGGTGCAGCGCGGCTATGACGTGACTCGCTACGCGCTCAACTGCTTTGGCGGCGCCGGCGGTCAGCATGCCTGCCTGGTCGCCGATGCGCTCGGCATGACCAGCGTGCTCATTCATCCCCTGTCATCGCTCCTGTCCGCCTACGGCATGGGACTGGCCGACATCCGCAGCGTGCGTCAGCAGGCGATCGAGGAGCCGTTCGGCGACAAGGCGCGCGGGACCTTGCGAAGCGTATCGCGGCGCTTGGCGCGCACGGTAGCTGAAGAGGTAACCGCGCAAGGCGTTGCGGCGAAAGCAATCAAGCTGCATGTGCGCGCGCACATCCGCTACGCTGGAACGGATACGCCGCTCGTCGTTGACGCCGGCGCCGGCAAAACCCTCGCCTCACTTCCGAAGATGAAATCGGCCTTCGAAAAGGCCCATAAAGCGCAATTCGGCTTCATCGATCGCAAGAAATCGCTGGTGATCGAGGCGGTGTCCGTCGAAGCCGTCGGCGGCGGCGCGACATTCAAAGAAGAGCCGCGCGAGACCAAGCGAACCAAGCTGCCCGCCCCTGCCCGCCGCAACCGCTTCTTCTCCGGCGGCAAATGGCATCGCGCCTGCGTCTATACGCGCGACCAGCTCATGCTTGGGAATAAGGTCAAAGGCCCAGCCATCATCATCGAGCCGCATCAAACCGTGGTCGTCGAGCACGGCTGGCAGGCCGAGCTGACGGCCAAGAATCACCTGGTGCTGCGGCGGGTGCAAAAGCTCGTGCGCACGCGCGCCATCGGCACCCATGCCGACCCGGTGATGCTGGAAGTCTTCAACAATCTATTCATGTCTATCGCCGAGCAGATGGGCGTGACGCTGCAAAACACCGCCTATTCGGTGAATATCAAGGAGCGGCTCGACTTCTCCTGCGCGGTATTCGACGGCAACGGCTCGCTGGTCGCCAATGCGCCGCACATGCCGGTGCATCTCGGCTCGATGGACCGCGCGGTGGAGACCATCATTCGCGAGAACAAGAGTAAGGTTCGCCCCGGCGACGTCTATGCCATCAACGCGCCCTACAACGGCGGCACGCATCTGCCGGATATCACCGTCTGCACGCCGGTTTTTGACGGCAAAAAGATCCTATTCTGGGTCGCCGCGCGCGGCCACCATGCCGATGTCGGCGGCATTTCGCCCGGCTCGATGTCGCCGAACGCGACGACCATCGAGCAGGAAGGCATCTATATCGACAACTTCAAGCTCGTCGACCGCGGCCGCTTCCGCGAGAAAGAGCTTTATGCGCTGCTCACCGGCGGCAAATATCCGGCACGCAATCCGCTGCAGAACGTCAACGACATCAAGGCGCAAATCGCCGCCAACGAGATGGGCGTGCGCGAACTGCGCAAAATGGTGCGGCATTTCACGCTGCCGGTAGCCCGCGCCTATATGCGCCACGTCCAGGACAATGCCGCCGAGAGCGTGCGCCGCGTCATCGACCGGCTGCACGACAGCGCCTTTACCATCGAGACCGACCAGGGCAATACGATCAAAGTGCGCATTACGGTCGATAAGAAAAAACGCGAAGCGACGGTCGATTTCACCGGCACCAGCCCGCAACAGCCGTCGAACTTCAACGCGCCGGAGCCGGTGACCCGCGCCGCGGTGCTCTACGTGTTCCGCGTCATGGTCGACGACGATATTCCGATGAATGCCGGCTGCCTGCGCCCGATCCGCATCATCATTCCGAAAAAATCGCTGCTATCGCCGGAATTCCCCGCCGCCGTGGTCGCCGGCAATGTCGAGACCTCGCAGGAGGTGACGAATTGCCTGTTCGGCGCGCTCGGCGCCATGGCGGCGGCGCAGGGCACCATGAACAACCTCAATTTCGGCAATGCGCGCTACCAGTATTACGAGACAATCTGTTCCGGCTCGCCGGCAGGCCTGGGCTTTCCCGGCACCGACGCCGTGCATACCCACATGACCAATACGCGGCTGACCGATCCGGAAATTCTCGAATTCCGCTATCCGGTCCTGCTCGAAGACTTCCACATCCGCAAAGGCTCCGGCGGCCGCGGCCAATGGAACGCCGGCGACGGCATCCGCCGCACCATTCGCTTCCTGGAAAAAATGGAATGCACGGTGCTCTCAGGCCATCGCCGCGTGCCGCCGTTCGGGCTTGCCGGAGGCGGCGACGGTCAGGTCGGCGAGAATTGGGTGCGCCGCAAAGATGGACGCATGGAAAAGCTGCAAGGCTGCGACGCCACCGTGATCGATGCCGGCGAGGCGATTGTCATCCAGACGCCGACCGCGGGCGGGTATGGGAACCCTTCAAGGTGACGGAGCCGTCCCCGGCGCCCGCTTCGTCACGGAATATCGCATGCTCGCCTTGCCGCCCTGCCAATAAAATGCGTAGTCGGCAACCACGCTGCCACCGCCGGGCAGCGGCAAAACCGCGTTGCAAACGACCTGATCCTCGGTCGATGTAACCGTCTTGATCGGCGCGTAGCGCGCCGGCTCCATCTTCAGCTCTTTGAGAACGTCCGATAGCGAGTGCTTGGCGCGTTCGGAATCGCATTCCGGAAGAACAAAATGATCGCGCAGGCCGCGATAGATCAACACGCCGGCGACGGCGACGGCCGGGATACCGACGAGACGCAGCGCCAGGCGGTAGGGCCGCGGTCGCGCCGGCGGCGATGCCGGTCCGGACCAGCGTCGTGCACGGATCGGGGAAGTCGGCCTCGGCGACGAATCTTCGGGCATCGTGCCCCGAGTTTTACACCGCCTTGACGATCTCTTCCGTCATTTTCTTGGCGTCGCCCAGCAGCATCATGGTGTTGTCGCGGTAGAACAGCGGGTTGTCGATGCCGGCATAACCCGACGCCAGCGAGCGCTTGTTGAACATCACGGTGCCCGCCTTCCACACCTGCAGCACCGGCATGCCGTAGATCGGCGACTTCGGATCGTCTTCCGCCGCCGGATTGGTGACGTCGTTGGCGCCGATGACGTAGGCGACATCGGCTTGCGCGAATTCCGAGTTGATATTCTCCAGCTCGAAGACGTCGTCGTAGGGCACGTTGGCCTCGGCGAGCAGCACGTTCATGTGGCCAGGCATGCGGCCGGCCACCGGATGGATGGCGTATTTCACCTCGACGCCTTCGTGTTTGAGCTTGTCGCCCATTTCCCGAAGAGCATGCTGCGCCTGGGCCACCGCCATGCCGTAGCCGGGTACGATGATGACCTTGCCGGCGTTTTTCAGAATGAAGGCCGCATCCTCGGCCGAGCCGATTTTGACCGGACGGTCGCCGGCCGCAGCCGCCGGGCCCGCGACTTCGCCGCCGAAGCCACCGAGGATCACCGAAATGAACGAGCGGTTCATCCCCTTGCACATGATGTAGGACAGGATCGCGCCCGACGAGCCGACCAACGCCCCGGTGATGATCAGCGCGGTGTTTTCCAGCGTGAAGCCGATGCCGGCCGCGGCCCAGCCGGAATAGGAATTGAGCATTGAAATCACGACCGGCATATCGGCGCCGCCGATCGGGACGATGATGAGCACACCGAGCAGGAACGACACCGCCGCGATCAGCCAGAATGCGAGATGCTGCTGCGCCTCGAAGAACCAGACGATCAGCGCGACGAGAGCGACGGCCAGCGCGATGTTGATGACGTGCCGGCCCGGCAAAGTGATCGGCTTGCCGCTCATGCGGCCGGAGAGTTTTAGGAACGCGATCACCGATCCGGTAAAGGTGACGGCGCCGATGGCGACGCCGAGCGACATTTCGACGAGACTCTGGCTATGGATGGCGCCTTCGGCTCCGATGCCGAAGGCCGCGGGCGCGTAGAGCGCGCCGGCCGCGACCAGCACCGCCGCCATGCCGACCAGCGAGTGGAACGCGGCCACCAGTTCCGGCATCGACGTCATCGGCACGCGCCGCGCAATCACGGCGCCGGTGCCGCCGCCGAGCGCCATGCCGAGCGCCACCAAGCCCCAGGCCGCGAGGCCTGCCGGCGGATGCGCTGCAAGCGTGGTGGCGATCGCGATCGCCATGCCGGTCATGCCGAGCAGATTGCCGCGGCGGCTGGTTTCCGGATTCGACAGCCCGCGCAGCGCCAGGATGAACAGGGCGCCGGCTACCAGGTAGCAAAGCGCGGCGAGGTCGGCGCTCATGGCTTGAACGCTCCCACCACTCGGCCGTCATGCCCGGCCGTGTGCCGGGCATCCACGTCTTTGTAGTGCAGCCGAAAGAAAGACGTGGATGGCCGAGTCAGGCCCAGCCATGACGACGCCATTTTGCCAAGAGAAGAGTTCATGGATGTCGTCACTTCTGCTTGCGCTGGAACATGGCGAGCATCCGCTTCGTCACCAGAAAGCCGCCGAAAATATTGACCGAGGCAAAGGTGAGCGCGACGAAGCCAAGCGCGCGCGCCCAGATCGGCCCGGAATCGCTGCCGGCAAGCGCGACTCCGACCGCAAGCAGCGCGCCGACCACGATCACCGAGGAGATCGCGTTGGTCACCGACATCAGCGGCGTGTGCAGCGCCGGCGTCACCGACCAGACGACGTAATAGCCGACGAAGACGGCGAGCACGAATATCGACAGCCGGAACACGAATGGATTGACGGCATCGCTTGCCGTTTCCAGCACGCTGGAATGTGCGTTGGCGAGAACATCGAGCTGGCCGAGAATCGAGAGGGTTATCACAGTGAGCCTCCAGTTCTATTCCTCTCCCCCTTGTGGGGGGAGTAAGAAATAATCTACGCTGCACTCTTCGGCTTGAAATTCGGATGCACCACCGCTCCGTCGCGGGTCAGCGCCGTGGACTTGACGATCTCGTCATCCCAGTTAATGACAAGCGCCTTGGTCTTCTTGTCGATCAACACTTCCAGGAACGCGTAGAGGTTCTTGGCGTAAAGACTTGAAGCCGTAGCCGCGAGCCGGCCCGGCACGTTGCGATAGCCGACGATTTTGACGCCGCCAACGTCGGCGACCGCGTCGGCTTGCACGCCCTCGACATTGCCGCCGCGTTCGACGGCGAGATCGACCAGGACCGATCCCGGCCGCATCGACGCCACCATCTCCTTCGAAATCAGGCGCGGCGCCGGCCGGCCGGGAATGAGCGCGGTGGTAATGACGATGTCCTGCTTCTTGATGTGATCGGCGACGAGCGCGGCCTGCTTCGCCTGGTACTCTTTCGACATTTCCTTGGCGTAGCCGGCGGCGGTCTCGGCCGCCTTGAACTCCTCGTCCTCGACGGCGATGAATTTGGCGCCGAGGCTCTCGACCTGCTCCTTGGCCGCCGGGCGCACATCGGTCGCCGTCACGATGGCGCCGAGACGGCGCGCGGTGGCGATCGCTTGCAGGCCGGCGACGCCGGCGCCCATGACGAAAACCTTGGTGGCCGGCACCGTGCCGGCAGCAGTCATCATCATCGGCAAGGCGCGGCCGAATTCCGCCGCCGCATCGACCACGGCGCGGTAGCCGGCAAGATTGGCCTGGCTCGACAGCACGTCCATGCCTTGCGCGCGGGTGATGCGCGGCAAAAGCTCCATCGCGAATGCGGTCACGCCGGCACCGGCAATGACGCGCAACGCGTCCTCGTGCCCATAGGGGTCCATGATGGCGATGACGATCGCGCCCTTCTTCAGGTGCGCGAGCTCGACCGAATTCGGCCGCCGCACTTTGAGCACGATATCCGCGCCGCTCAGCGCATCGCGGGCGACCGTGGCGCCGGCCGCGGCATAATCCGCATCGAGAATACCGGACTTGACGCCGGCACCCGGTTCGACGGCGACTTCGACGCCGAGGCCAATCATCTTCTTGACGGTTTCGGGGGTCGCGGCCACGCGCGGCTCGCCCGAATCGGTTTCGGCGGCAACCGCGACCTTCATAAATCCTCCGACGGCGGCAAATGGTAACAAATCGCCCGGCAATCAGGCCGATGTCGGTATTGTGCGGCTAGATCACGTCAGGAAATACGCCATTCCGATAACGATGATGACGACGATTGCCATCGTCACCTTCACCAACGTGATGAAACTACGGTAGGTCTCTTCGTGAGCCGGGCAATCGTTGCCCGTTGCAAGGGCGTATTCGACCTCACCGTGATCGGACATTACCATCTCTCCAAGGGGCACCCGGACCGGGCGGACTTAGCGTAATTGCGTTTGCAGAGCAACCGGACCCGGGGCTGGGCGTGGGTCGTTTCACCCGTCAGTCGGAATAGGGGTCGGTACGGCAGTTTCGCAGCGTGACTTGCTCGGGCGCGGTCGAATCCCTACTCTCAAGAGGATCGCCGCCTCGGACAAAAACCATGCTCAGGCAAGAACAGAACGAGCTTCTGACCCAGACCGGCCCCGGAACCGGCATGGGCCAATTGTTCCGCTGCTATTGGCTGCCGGCGCTGCTTGCCGAGGAATTGCCTGAAAACGATTGCCCGCCGGTGCGGGTCAAGCTGCTTTCCGAGCGCCTGGTCGCCTTCCGCGATTCCGAGGGTCGGTACGGCCTGATCGACGAGTTCTGTGCCCACCGCGGCGTCTCGCTGTGGTTCGGCCGCAACGAGGAAGCGGGCCTTCGCTGCCCCTATCACGGCTGGAAATACGACGTGACCGGCCAGTGCGTCGACGTTCCCTCCGAACCGGTGCAAAGCGGCTTCTGCAAGAAGGTCAAGCTGACTTCATACCCGCTGGTGAAGATCGGCGACGTGCTGTGGACCTATATGGGGCCTGCGGACAAGAAGCCGCCGCTGCCGCAATGGGAATTCGCGGTTGTCCCGCCCGAGCAGACCTTCGTGTCAAAGCGGCTGCAGGAGTCCAATTGGCTGCAGGCCATGGAGGGCGGCATCGATTCGAGCCATGTGTCGTTCCTGCATCGCGGCGATCTCGGCTCCGATCCTTTGTTTAAGGGCGCCAAGGGCAACCAGTACAATCTCTCCGACATGCAGCCGCATTTCGAGGTGGTCGAACAGCCCGGCGGGCTATTTATCGGCGCGCGGCGCAATGCCGAAAACGGGAGATACTACTGGCGCATCACGCCGTGGGTGCTGCCCTGCTTCACCATGATCCCGCCGCGCGGCGATCATCCGATCCACGGCCACTTCTGGGTGCCGATCGACGACGAGAATTGCTGGACCTGGTCTTACGACTTCCACCCCGTTCGGGCGCTGACCAAGACCGAGGTCGACGCCATGAAGGACGGCGCCGGCGTGCATTGCAAATATACCGCGCACACCTTCCGCCCGCTCGCCAACAAGGACAACGATTATCTGATCGATCGCGCCGCGCAGAAGGCCGGCAAGACGTTCAGCGGCGTCGCCGGTTTTGCCATGCAGGATGCCTCGTTGCAGGAAAGCATGGGACCGATCTGCGACCGCACCAAGGAAAACCTGGTCTCGACCGACAACGGCATCATCATGGCGCGGCATCGCTTGATGCGCGCCGCCAAGGCGCTGGTCGAGAAAGGCGTCACGCCGCCCGGTGTCGACCCCGAACACCATAAGATCCGCTCCTGCTCCGTGGTGCTGCCACCGGATGTCGCGTTCAAGGACGGCGCCAAGGCCGCGCTCAATGCAAAACGCGGCGTGGCGCAGACGACAGTTTAACGATTGCGGGCTGGCACAGTGAAGGAGTTGACGATGAAGCGATTGGCTTTTGCGGTCGGCGTGCTGGCGCTCGGTTTCGCCGCTTCGACGCCGGCGCGCGCCGACTACGCCGTGGTTCGATTGGACGACGGCTGGTGCAAGATCTGGTGGGATAGCGGCGCGACCCCGTGGGGCACCGGCTGGACAAAAATTGCCATTGGACTTCCCGACTGGTTGGCCGCGTCGGCGGTCCTTAACACCGCTCGTTCGCAAGGAGCCTGCCGGTAGCCTTGAGAATTACGCGCCGCCGCCGTCATCGCCGGCGGCGTTCTCGGTCACTGCATTCTTCCCCGCGATAAATCCCTGGCAGATCGCGCGCGGCAGGCCGTGCATGGAAAAGCCGCCGGCCGATTCGCCGCCGCAGTAGAGGCCGGGGATGATTTCGCCGTTAATATCGACCACCTGGCAGCGCGCATTGATGCGCAAGCCGGCGCGGGTGTCGTGGATGACCGGGGTCGCCCAGGCGGCAAAGAATGGCGGCCTCGCAATCTTGTATAGCGGCTTGGGCTTGCCGAAATCGGCATCTTTGCCGGCCTCGACGAATGAATTGTACCGCGCGACGGTGGCGGCGAGATTCTGCGGCGGCATCGCCACGCGCTGATATTTCATCACGATCTTGCGCGCGAGTTCGGCGAGACTATTCGCGCTGAAGAAAAAGCCGGCGTCAACATCGACATGCGGAGGCGCCGGTTGCCATTTCTCGCGCGCGATCGCGTCGGCGTCGAAAATCGCCCAGATCGGCCCGCCGCCGTTATGGCCGTCGCCGATCCCGGCCAGCGCCGCATTGATGAAGTTGCTCGGGTCGTATTTTTGGTTCTTGGCGTTGAGATAAGAGTAGGGCTCGTAAGGGTTGGTGCTCTGGTAGGTGTTGTAGTTAAAGTGACCGGCGGTCTCGTCGTAGAAGCGTTTGCCCAGCATGTTGACCAGGATAACGTCATGCCAATCCGCCACCTGGAGCCCGATGGCGCGCGCCTTGTCGAAAACCTCGCTGCCCGGATGCCAGCGCACATTCACATAACCGTATTGGCAGCCGATGGCGCCGGGCTTGGTGATGCCTGAACCGAATTCGCCGGTGTAGTTGAACAGGCCCCATAGCGACGCGCCGACCGCCATGGCGGCGATTTCGCCGCTGGCATCTTGATCCGACCACGGCATGCCGGCCAGCCCGCAATATTCTTCGGTCAGCCGCGGATCGAACATGCGGCGGAAATTAACGTTCCCGGTCGAGCCGCCGGTGGCGACAATGACGGCCTTGCGGGCACGAATATTGAGCCTTGTCTCGTCGTTATCCACGGCGATGCCGAGCACCCGGCCGGAATTTGCCGCCTCGCGATGAATCGCGGTCATGCGGTGCTCGAGCAGGATGTCGACGCCGGCTTCCAGCGCCGCGGCATGCAGCGGCCGCATCAGGCCGGCGCCCGCCCTGATTTCGTCGTCGTCCGCAGCGGCCGGTCCGCCGGTATGGACCATCGGCCAGTCCGCGACGTCGATCTGCATGGTGCGCAGCACCGAGATGCCGATCTCATGCCCGACTTTGTTCGGTGGCCGGTCGATGACCTTCACGCCGTGCGCGAGCAGGAATTCGAACGCCGCCACGCTGTTGTCGGCGAAGGCGCGGATGATCTCGCGGTCGTTGTAGCGGTAGGGCGGAAAGCCGTTGGTTTCGACCACCGACCAGTCGGTCAAATCGTGGAAGAACAGATCGGACGAATCCTCGATGCCGTATTTCCTCTGGTAGCTGGTGCCGCCGCCGAGCGGCAGGTTGCCGCCCGAGGTGATGGCGTGACCGCCGATATGGCTCTGCGCTTCGACCAAGATCACCGACGCACCCGCCTCGCGCGCCACGATGGCGGCCGGCATCCCGGTCGCGCCCGAGCCGATCACGATGACGTCGGCCTGCCGATCCCACTGCGCCGGCAAATCTTCCCTGCTCACGATTATCGACCCTTCTTCCCACTCTGCTGCCAAGGGCGGGGACACTAACAGCATTGCCGATTTTGTGTCATGTGGGTGCGCTCGGTTCCGCGGCAGTGGAGTGTCCCATGTCGGATTTCGTCGCAACCCACCGGCTCACCCACGAGGCGAGCCTGAAAATGCTGATGGCCGGCGTGACCAAGGCCAACGAGCTTGGCTGCAAGGTCTCGCTCGCGGTAGCCGACGGCGGCTGCCGGCTGATTGGCTTCCTGATGATGGACGGCGCTCGGCATTTCTCCATCATCACCACGCAGCGCAAGGCAATCACCGCGGCGTCGCAGCGCCTGCCGACCGGCTATGCGCCCGAGGAGAATGCGCTGTCCATGGCGGTGCGCATGGGCGATTTCACCAACGTGCCGGGCGGCTTCCCAATCGAGGTCGGCGGCGAGGTCATCGGCGCGGTCGCCGCCGGCGGCGCCAAGATCGAGCAGGATGTCGAAGTGGCGAAGGCGGCGCTGGCGGCGCTCAGCTTGTAGGGTGGGCAAAATCGCGCACTGAACCCGACGCGTGGGCATTGCGCAGCAACGATTTTGCCCACGCAAGCGCGCCGAGCGGCGCGCAATGCCACCCTACTTTCTACTTTTGCATCTGATCCCGCGCCGCCTTCACCGCCTTGATGATGTTCTGATAGCCGGTGCAGCGGCAGAGGTTCGAGGACAACACGTCGATCAATTCCTCGTCCTCGATGCGCGGATTCTTTTCCAGCACGTTGGTCGCGAGCATCAGAAAACCCGGCGTGCAATAGCCGCATTGCAGGCCGTGGTTCTCGATAAAGGCGCGCTGCAGCACCGACAATTCGTCGCCGTTGGCGAGGCCTTCCACGGTGCGGATTTTCTTGCCCTGCGCCTGGATCGCGAACATCAGGCAGGAGCGAACCGCCTCGTCGTCGACGATCACGGTGCAGGTGCCGCACACGCCGTGCTCGCAGCCAATATGGGTGCCGGTCTGGCCGCAATCGTCGCGGATGGCGTCGACCAGCGTTTTGCGCGGCTCGACGCGAATCGGATAATCGCGGCCGTTGATGGTAAGCGTGATGTCGAACTTTTCGTTCATGCCACTTTTATTCCCCCTCGTGGGCAGCGGTTAGGGATGGGGGTCGAGAGGATAACGTACTAGCGTCCACGCAGGGACGCCACCTCCCGATCCCCGTGAGCGACGATGTCGCCGTGCTTGCCTTTAAAGAACATCGCGGTGGCGATATTGTCCTCGCGGGCCGGCATGCGGGAAGGCTTTACATATCCAGCACCAGCCGCTCGGTGGCGCAGCCGCAACAGCAGATCATGACCTTCTCGTTGGTCGCCTGCTCTTCCTCGCTGAGCACCGAATCGTGGTGGATCGGGACACCGGAAATGACGCGGGTCTCGCAGGCGCCGCAAATGCCGAGCTCACAGGAATAATCGACGTCGACGCCAGCGTCGAACAGCACTTCGAGGACCTTCTTGCCCTCGGGGATGAAATATTCCTCGCCCGAGCGTGCCAGCTCGACCCAAAAACCTCCGGTCGAAGCGCCGGCCGCGACGTCACCCTTCGGCGTGAAATATTCGACGTGGACGTTGCTGCGCGGACGGCTTGCCGCCGCCGCCTCGAACGCCTTGAGCATCGGATTGGGACCGCAGCAATAGAAATGCGCGTTCTCCGGCGCCGCGTCGATAGCAGCAGGAAGATCGATGAATTTGCCGTCAGCCTCGTCGTCGAAATGCAGATGCACGGATTGCGGATCGAGCGTTTGCAGCGTTTTGAGAAACGCCATGTCGTCGCGCGAGCGGCATGAATAGTGCAGCGTCCACGGCCGCTTGAGCGCGATGAGCTCTTGCGTCATGCACCAGATCGGCGTGATGCCGATGCCGCCGGCAACGAGTACCACATGCTCGGCGTTCTCCATGAGCGGAAAATTGTTGCGTGGCGTGCTGATCTTGATGCTGTCGCCGGCCTTCATTTCATCGATAATGTAACGCGACCCGCCGCGGCTCGCGGCGTCTTTCTTGACGCCGACGACATAGCTCTCCGGGTCGGCGTTCGGCACGACCAGGGAAAACTGGCGCAACAGACCGTTGGGCAGATGCAGGTCGATATGCGCGCCCGGCTTATAGGCCGGCAACGGCCCGCCCTCGGCGCGCTGGAACGTATAGAGCTTGGTGTCCCGGGCGACGTCCTCGATCCTGGTCAGCCGCGCGTCGAAAAGGCCGGTATGAGGCTCCGGCAGGTGCGTGCGGCTCGTGGCGGCGGGGGGCGCGGTGACGGTATCCATGCAGAGCATAAATAGGCGGCCAAGGCGGGCCTCCGCAACCCGTTCTTTGCCGACAAATCTTGCGATTTAGCGCTGCCGCAGAGGCCGCATTTCATGCCTACCATGCGCCTGATCCGCCGCCGTTTCGGGGTCGGCAACCCGCAGGTCCGACCAGCGGCTCGTAACGGCGATGCCGGGCACGACCTCGACTGCAATGCCCGCCGCTTGGCAGGCGGCGATCTCCAAATCGATAACGCCGTAAATCATTGGAGCACCGCTCGTGAGCCGCACCACCCGGCGGCCGGCGCGCGCGAGCGCAAGCATCAAAACGCCGATGTCGTCACATCTCGAGCCATTTTTGTCGATTTCGCCGACCAGCATTTTCTTCGCTTCACGGCGCGCGAAATCGAGGATGTCGGGCGACACGCGATCGTCGAACAAAATTACGTCGGCCGATTGCAGCGCCCGCACCGCGCGTAGCGTCAACAATTCCGGATCGCCCGGACCGGCGCCGACCAAAATGACCGAACCCGATTCGCGCGCCAGCGACGGCTTCAGCAACGCCGCGAGGTCCGCATCGGTCGGCGCCCGTTCCGGCGCGGCAACCGCACGCGCGGTGAATTTTTCCCAAAAGCTGCGCCGGCCGCGGAACGGCAGCGCCAGTGCCTGCACGCGCGGGCGCCAGGCGCGCGCGGCTTCGGCCCAGCGGGCAAAGCCCTTCGGGATCAACGCTTCGATCCTGGCGCGGATCGCCTGGGCAAAGACCGGTGACGCACCGTCGGTGGAGATGCCGATGACCAGCGGCGAACGATTGACGATGGCGCCAAAAGAGAAATCGGAAAATGCCGGACGGTCGATGACGTTGACCGGCACGCCCGCCGTGCGCGCCGCCGCGGCAAAATCCGCAGCGGCTTTGGCGTCGGCGCAATCGGCGACGGCCATGGCGGCGCCGGCGAAATCGGCTGTCGTCCAGCCGCGTTCATGGATCGCGATCGCTCCACGCGGCGGAGCGGCGGTCAACGCCAGCATTTCCTCGCCCGGCGCCGGCGCAAAGACATCGACCGTCGCGCCCGCCGCCGAAAGCAATTCGGCCTTCCACGCGGCGGCCGGCGTACCCGCGGCAACAACGGCGCGCTTGCCCTCAAGCGCGAAAAACGCCGGCAGCCGCGACAAAGCGGCCATGCGCGGTGGTGTCGCGGCAGGTCTGCGGTCGACGGTCACGAGCGGACAGGCTCCTCCTAGTAAACGTCAGTCTGGTAGCGGTCGCCCGCTTTCAGATCATTGAGCACTTTCATTGCATCGGCCGAGCTGCGACCGCCGTGCTCGGCGATGACGTCGACGAACGCCACCTCGACGTCCTTGGCCATTCGCTGCGCGTCGCCGCAGACATAGATATGGGCACCGTCATCGATCCAGGACCAAAGATCGCGGCCGGCTTCGCGGATGCGGTGCTGCACATAGACCTTTTCGTTGGAGTCGCGCGACCACGCCAGCGAGAGTCGCGTGAGCAGACCGCTCGCACGCATGGCCACTAATTCTTGTTCGTAGAAGAAGTCGTAATTGCTGCGTTGATGGCCGAAGAACAGCCAGTTGCGCCCCGGCGCCGCGGTGGCCTGCCGCTCCTGCAGAAAGGCGCGGAACGGCGCGATGCCGGTGCCCGGCCCGACCATAACGATCGGTTTGGACGGATCGGTGGGCAGCGCGAAATGTTGCGCCTTCTGGACATAGACCCTGATTGCGTCGCCGGGCGCGATGCGGCCGCCGAGGAAGCTGGAGCAGGCACCGTGTCGCGTCCGCTTGTCGATCTCGTAGCGGACCGCATCGACCGTGAGCGAGACGCGGCCCGGAGTGGATTTCAGCGACGACGAGATCGAATAAAGCCGCGGCTGCAGCGGCTCGAGCGCCTCGATAAAGGCCTCCGGATCGGGCCGCACTCTCTGGAATTTGTGCAGGGCCGCGAGCACGTCGACGGTCGCGGCATCGCCATCGGGATCGCCGCCCGCGGCGAGCTGTATCGCCTTCTGCTTCCGCGCCCCGCCGGTGAGATGCGAGATGAGCTCGAACAGCATATCGGGCGCCGGCGATAACGAGGCGCCAAAGGTGAGTTCTTCGCGCAGGGTGCGATTGCCGATGGGAAAATCCGGCGGCGCTTCGATTGCGGCAAGCACCGCTTCGACCAGATCGGGATCGTTGGCGGGCAATATTCCGAAGGAATCGCCGACAATGTAATCGAGATCGGTGCCGACAAGATCGATATCGATATGCCAGGTCTCCTTCTGCGAGCCGGGCTTGTTAAGGCGCCGGCGCGACAGGAATGTCGCAGTGATCGGATTGTCGCGAGAGCGACCGGGCGGCGTTGTGGGTGCAGGCGCACTCGGCGCGGGCCGAGCTTCCGCAGCCGGCGCGCCGTCAAGCTCCTGATAGAGTTGCTTGAGCATGCGGCTGGTTTCTTTGCCGCCCGGCACGCAGAGGTTCAGCCGCTTCTCCGATTGCGCAAACAGCGCGGCCGAATAGTCGCGGCAATTGTAGCCGCATTGCCCGCAATCCTGCTGCGCCATCGCCGCCATCAAACGCCGCGGCAACGGCCGGCCCTCGGCCAGCTTCATGCGATCCGGCAACAGCATGGCCGGATCGTGCCACGGTGCGCCGTCGTCGATCTCCGCGCCATCGCCGGTTTCGGCCGGTGCCGGCGTGGCCGCGCCGGCGAGCAGGCCAGGTAACAGCTTTTCGACATCAGCGACCGAGAGCGGCGTGACGCCCTCCTCGATGCCGAACAATCCGGCGAAAAGCCCGTTGAGCCATGTGCGTTGCTCAGGCGTGAACGGCGCCGACTCGGGGATGAACGACGGGATCGGTGGCCGCGACGTCATACTCATCAGGCGGCCTCCAATTGGGTCATCGCTTGCAGCGCGGTGATGTCGTGCCGCCGCGTAAAGGCGAGGAAAGTCTCGTCGCGCGAGGCCCGATGCGCCAGATAGGCGTTCAGGATGCGTTCGACGGTTTGCGGCGTTGCTGCGGCGGAGACATCGCGAAACAGCTCGCGCCCGAGCGCCGCGTTCGGCCCGAATCCGCCGCCGACCAGAATGTGGTAGCCCTCGATGGGATCGTCGTCCTCGTTCACCTGAATCTTGCAGGCGAGAAGGCCGATCTCGGACACGAAATGTTGCGCACAGGAATGATGGCACCCGGTCAAATGGATATTGACCGGCGTGTCGAGCGCAACGCGCGTCTCGCACCAACGCGCGATCTCTTCGGCGTGGCGTTTGGTGTCCGAGGCCGCGAACTTGCAGCCGTTATTCCCGGTGCAGGCGACGAGGCCTGCGCGAATGGCGTTGGTCGCGGTGGCAAGACCGAGCGATTCGATCCGCTGCTGCGCGGCGGATACCTTTTCCAGCGGCACTCCCGATAGCAGCAAGTTCTGCCAGACGGTGAGCCGCAGATCGCCGTCGCCGAGATCGCGCGCGATATCGGCGAGACCGCGCATCTGCGCGACCGACATCCGTCCCACCGGCACCACGACGCCGATCCAGTTCCGTCCTTGCTGCTTTTGCGGGTGAACGCCGATATGTCCAGTGCGGTCGAATGCCGGACGCGGCGCCACGGCGCCGGGAACGGCACGATCGAGCTTGCGGCCGAGCTTTTCCTCAAGGAGGACAAGAAATTTTTCGGCGCCCATGGCATCGAGCACGTATTTCAAGCGCGCCTTGGTGCGGTCGGTGCGGTCACCGTGGTCGATGAACAGACGCACCACCGCGTCCGCCACCCTGCAAGCGTCTTTCGGCTCGACCAGCACGCCGGTGTCGCGGGCGAAATCGCGATGGCCGGTGATGCCGCCAAGGCAGAGCTTGAACCAGATGCCGGGCTTCAGCCCAAAGCCCTCTTTCACTTCGACGGCCTGAAACCCGATGTCGTTGGTGTCCTCCAGGACGGCAATGGTGCCGGCGCCATCGAAGGCGACGTTGAACTTGCGCGGCAGGCCGTACAGCGAGCGATCGTTGAGAATGTGAAAATGCCATTCGCGCGCATAAGCGCGGGTATCGATGAGTTCCTGGGGATCGATGCCGGCGGTCGGCGTGCCGGTGACGTTGCGGATGTTGTCGGCGCCGGAGCCGCGCGAGCACAGGCCCAAATCCTGGATCGCCTCGATCATGGCGACCGCGTTGTGCGCTTGCACCTCGCGGATCTGGAGATTGGCGCGCGTCGTCACATGGGCGTAGCCGCCGCCGTAGCGCTCGGCGAGATCGGCAAGGCCTGAGAACTGCGCAGCCTTGACGATGCCGTTCGGGATGCGCAGCCGGCACATATATGAATTCTGATTGGGCGCGACGTAGAACAAACCGAAAAAGCGCCAACGGAAATTGTCCGGCGGCTTGGGATATTCGCCCATTGCCGCGTGCTGTTTCAGCCGTTCGTAGCTGTCGAATGGATGTTGCTCGCGCTTGAACTTTTCCGGATCGGACAGCTTCTTGCCGGAGCCGAGCACGCGGTTTTGCGCCGCAAGCCCCGCCGCATCCGGACCCGTAGGCTCCGGCGCGCCGACAGGCGCCCCGGCCGCCGGCGCGGCGCCGGCGACGCTTTTCGCCGCTTTGGCGATTTGCGCTCCGGCGACAAACCCTTCGAGGTAGCGCTTTTGTTCAGGGTTGAAATCGCCGGTTTCTGCCGCGGCGCTATGCTTGAGGTCCGCCTCCGTCATTCAGCCGGCACTTGCGTCGGTGCGGTGAGCGGCGCCGGCGCCAGACCGCGGGGTTTGTGGGTGATGTAGAGCGCAAGCCCCGTGAACACGAAGCCGCCCACCAAGTTGCCGAGCGTCACCGGGATCTGGTTCCACAGCCACCATTCGCTCACGGTGATCTTGGCGCCCATCATCATGCCGGTCGGAATCACGAACATGTTGACGACGGAGTGTTCGAACCCCTGCGCGAAGAAGATGAAGACCGGCATATAGGCGCAGGCGATTTTGCCGATGGTCGACGAGGTGGTCATGGCCGCGACGATGGCAAGGCAGACCATCCAGTTGCAAAGGACCGCCTTGACGAACACGGTGACCATGCCGGCAAAACCGAGCGCCTCGTAGCCGGTCGTTTTGGCTTGCGCGATGGCGATGATTCTGGCGGCGACGCCGACCGGCGCCGTGGCGCCGAAATTGGTGAGTACGATCGCCAATAGTCCGCCATAGATGAGGCTGCCGATCAGATTGCCGAGAAATACCCAGCCCCAATTGGCCAGTATACTCTTGGCATCGGTATCGCTCTCCAGCCAAGGCAGCGGCACCAGCCCGAAGCTTCCGGTGACGAGATCGAGACCGAGCAGCACGATGAGGATGAGGCCGACCGGGAAAATCAGCGCGCCGACAAGGAGCTGATTGGTCTGCACCGCACCGGTGATGGCAAGGCTGGTCGCGGCGGCAAGAATGGCCCCCGCAAGACCGCCGCGGATCATCAGGTTGGCCGGGGTCAAAGAGAGCTTTGCGCGCCCGGTATTGACCATGGCGGCGGCAACATCCGCCGGCTTCACGTAATCCATGTTTGACTCCCCTGTGATTAAGGCCGGCCTGAGCATATTCATCGAGCAACCGGCTATCCAAGGCCAACTTTGTTGCAAAGCAGCAAGCCGCGTGCCACCAAAACCATATTGATTCTGTTGAATATTTTAGAGCTCACCCGCACCGATGCCGTGCGTTGCCGCACCGGCCGCCAAAATGTTGGGCAACCCAATCGGCCAGCTTCCAAGCTGCGGGGGGCCAAAAATTTGGCGGGCGCCCGACGCGGATTCCGCCGGGCGCCCTTAAGTCACGTCAGCCGGCCTGTAAGCCGGGTTCTGGATGGCCTGCGAACAAAGCTCACAGACGTGACGGCCATTCCTCTGGGACGCCGGTTACCCGGCGCCTCAAGCAACCTACCCGAACGGCAGGATCCAGACACCGATCCCGAAGTCTTGGCGCTTGCGCGCCAAACTCCGCGCCGTCCCTATTCGGTCTTGCTCCCGGTGGGGTTTACCGTGCCGCCGGCGTTACCGCCGGCGCGGTGCGCTCTTACCGCACCGTTTCACCCTTACCGCACCCCCTCCGGCCCCTCCCCCGCAAGCGGGGGAGGATAAAGGTGGGGGAACGGCGGTCTGTTCTCTGTGGCACTGTCCCTAGGCTCGCGCCCGCCGGATGTTATCCGGCACCGCTTGTCCGTGGAGCCCGGACTTTCCTCCCCAGAGCCCTCACCCTACCCTCCCACGCGAGCGGGGGAGGGTAGGGTGAGGGCCGCTGGAGCGGCCGTCCGGCCGACTGACGGAACAGGGATGGGGACGTTGCGGCGCGCCGTCAAGGGCCCGAAGCGCGTGCAGTTAAGGCGCACCCAGCAGCACGGCGGTACGGGCGCGAGCGGCCATGGTCCGCGCCCGGCCCCGGCTCGCGAGCAGCTCCTGCAACGTGCTGCGCGTGGATGGATCGGCAACGCCGTCGGTGCGTTCCGGCCGGAAATGACGCTGGAAGGCGGTGACCACTTCGTGGGTCACCGAATCGTATTCGCTGCTCGGTTCGACGCCGTAGCCGTATTCGGCGAGCGATCTCTGCAGGGCGGCGACCGCGTCGCCGCGATCGCCGGGCGACAGCGATTGGCCGAAATTCATGATAGGAGCCGGCTTGACCCAATGGCCGACACCGGAATCGTAGAGTGTGCGCCAGGGAAATTTCTCGCCAGGATCCTGCTTGCGGCCGGGCGCGACGTCGGAATGCGCCAAGACCCGCGCTGGCGGAATCGTATTGCGGGTCTGGATGCTGCGGCACAGCGCGGTGACTGCAGCGATCTGCCGCTTCGGGAATTCCGGATAGCCGTGATCATGACCTGGATTGGCGATCTCGATGCCGATCGAGCAGGAATTGATATCGGTTTCGCCCGCCCACGACGATTTACCCGCGTGCCAAGCGCGACGACTCTCCTGCACCATCTGGACGATGCGGCCGTCCTCGAACACGAAATAGTGGGCCGAAACTCCGCTGCCACGGGCCTTGAGCAGGTCAAGCGCAGCCTCGGTATCCGCCATACCGGTGTAATGCAGCAGGATCATATCCGGCTGAATGCCGTCACGGCGCTCGCCGTGATTGGGCGACGGCGCGACTTCGGCAACAACGCACGAGTCCGGAGCAAACGCGGGACGCGACATAAGGGGACTTTAGGAGAACGCGGCGGGGCCACAAGCCGATTTGCGATTGCGTGCACAGGAATCATGAAAGTGCGACCGCATTCGCCGCGTCCGTGTCACGCCAAGCGTAGGGCCGCGCATAACGCCTGTCGCGGCCGATACCCGTCTGCTGCGGGTGCGCGGCCGGCAGCGCTTCAACCATTCCTTAAGCTTACCCCTCGCTAATCCAAATCGAGCGGTTTTGCCCAATCGACATTGGGCAGGTCGTTGACGCCCATATTATCCCATGATAGCCCATCCTATCCCAGAAACGCTCATACTGCGAGGGTCTTACGGGTGGGGCCCGCCGCACGGCGAAGGGCGAGATGGACCGCTTTGTGTCCCACTACCTGCTGCGGCTGGACGCCAAGGGACGCGTATCGGTGCCGGCGCACTTCCGCGCGGTTTTGGCCGGCGACGGCTTCGACGGGCTCTATTGCTGTCCCACGCTCGACCGGCCGTCGCTCGATGCCGGCGGCAATGCGCTGCTGGCGGAGATCGAGGCGCTGATTGCCGGCTTCTCGCCTTATTCCGACCGGCGCGAGCAGTTTTCCCTTTCGCTCTATGGCACCAGCGAAACACTGAAGATCGATGGCGAGGGCCGCATCGTGCTCACCGAGACGCTCAAAGCTCATGCCGGCATCAGCGACACGGCGACCTTTGTCGGTCTCGGCCACAAATTTCGAATCTGGGAACCCGGCCGCTTTCGCGCGGAACTCGCGGAGGCCACCGAGAAGGTCCGCGCTTTCAAGCAGGAACTGGGTCCCCGGATGGCGGCGGCGGCAAAACCGCTCGGAGCGCGGGAATGATGACGGGCAGCGACAGCAACGCTGTCGCTGGCGGACCGGGCCGTCACATTCCCGTGCTCGCCCGCCGCGTCGTCGACTGGCTCGGCGTCCATAGCGGCGGTCTCTATATCGACGCGACATTCGGGGGCGGCGGCTATACGCGCGCGATCCTGCAAACGCCCGGCGCGCGCGCGATCGGCATCGATCGCGATCGCACCGCCATCGTCCAGGGCGCCGGTCTCGTCGGGGAGGTTGGCGGCCGGCTCAAACTCGTCGAGGATCGCTTCGCTAACCTGGCCGCGATCGCGGGCGCCGCCGCGGCCGATGGCGTCGTGTTCGATCTCGGCGTGTCGTCGATGCAGCTTGACGAGGCGGCGCGCGGATTTTCGTTCCGGTTCGATGGACCGCTCGACATGCGCATGGGGCGCGACGGGCCGAGCGCCGCCGATGTCGTTGCGCGCGCCGGCGAGCGCGATCTTGCCGCCGTCATCGCCGCTCTGGGAGAAGAGAACCACGCCCGCGCCATCGCGCGAGCGATCGCCAAGGCGCGGGACGAGCACCCCATCGCCACAACGCGCGCGCTCGCCGAAATCGTCGCGCGCGTGGTTCACAGCCGCGACGGCGCAATCCATCCAGCCACCCGCACGTTCCAAGGCCTGCGCATTTTCGTCAATGACGAGCTCGCCGAACTGGCGCGCGGGCTTGTCGCCGCCGAGCATGCGCTAAAACCGTCGGGCCGTCTCGTGGTGGTCGCCTTCCACTCGCTCGAAGACCGCATCGTCAAGACCTTCCTCGCCGAGCGCAGCCGCGCGCCGGCGGGCTCGCGTCACCACCCCGTCGTGACAGCGCCGCCGCTGACATTCCGCGTGCTGACGCGCCGTCCGGAAACCCCGGACGAAGCCGAGCTTGCCGGCAATCCACGGGCGCGCTCGGCCAAGCTGCGCGCCGCCGAGCGCACCAATGCGCCGCCGCGCACGACCGGCGTCGAGCATCTGTTGCCGCGCCTGCCATCGCTCGCCGACCTCATGCGAGGCCGGCCGTGATCCTGCGCGTGCTCAATTTTATGGTGATCGGGGTGCTCGTGCTCGCCGCCGCCTGGGTCTATCGGATCAAGTTCGACGCCACGGTGCAGGCCGAGCGCCTCGCCAAGCTGCGCGGCGAGGTGCGTCACGAGCGCGACGAGATCGCGGCCTTGCGCGCCGAATGGGGCCAGCTCGACAATCCGGCGCGGATCGAGGCGCTGGCCAAGCGCTTCCTGCATCTCAAAATCATCGCGCCGGCGCAATTCGACGCGCTCGATCATCTGCCCGACCGGCCGCTGCAAGACGTCACCGCCAGCACGGATCCGATCGGCGGCTTGATCGAGAATTTCGAGGAACCTCGCACCATCGGGACCACCGGCAGTATCCCGGCCGCGGTCGCGGCGCCTACGAGCGGCGGCAGCCAAGCGCCGGCGGGAAATGGAGCGCCACGATAATGAGCGCGACCGCAGATACATTCCAGTTGCAGCCCACCGCGACACGCCCGCGCGAATTACCTTGGCGGCCGTGGCTCATCCGCAAGCTGCTCTATGGCAAGGACCTCGATCGCGGCGCCAAGGCGCGGGCGCGGATCGGCCTGGCTATCCTGGCCTTCGCCGTGGTCTATGCCGTTATCTCGGCTCGGCTTGTCATGTTCGCGATTCAAGCCGACGAGCACACCGTTCATCGCGTCGTCTCCAGCGATGCCGTCGCGACAGCGCGCCCCGACATCCTCGATCGCAACGGCGAGGTGTTGGCAACCGATGTACGCGTGCCGTCGCTCTACGCCGAACCGCGCCGGCTTATCGACGTCGACGAGGCGGTCGAATTGCTCACCGCCGACCTGCCCGATCTCGACGCCAAGGACTTGCGCGAGCGGCTGTCGTCCAAGCGCGGCTTCGTCTGGCTCAAGCGCGACATCACGCCGGAGCAGCAGCGCGAAATATATCGCCAGGGACTGCCGGGCATCGGCTTCCTCAATGAGAACAAGCGCGACTATCCGAACGGCGACGAGGTTTCGCACCTGATCGGCCACGTCAATATCGACAACCAGGGCATTGCCGGGATGGAGAAGTGGCTCGACGGGCAAGGGCTCGCGGCGCTGCACTTGGCCGGCCTTGCCACCGACCGCCTGCAAACGCCGGTGCAGCTTGCCGTCGATCTTCGCGTCCAGCATGCGCTGCGTGACGAACTTGTTGCCGCGCGGGCAAAATTCAGCGCGCTCGCCGCCGCGGGCCTCGTCCTCAACGTCCGCACCGGCGAAGTCGTCGCGCTGGTGTCGGAGCCGGACTACGATCCTAATAATCCACGCGAAGCGCTCGAGCCGTCGCGCATCAATCGGCTGACTACCGGCGTCTACGAGATGGGATCGACGTTCAAGGCCTTCACCGTGGCGATGGCGCTCGATTCCGGCAAGGTGACGCTCAATTCGAAATTCGACGCCCGCACGCCGCTGCAGATGGGCAGATTCACTATTCACGATTTCGAGGCGCAACACCGCATCCTCACCGTGCCGGAAATCTTCACCTACTCCTCGAATATCGGGGCGGCGCGCATGGCGCTGTCGCTCGGCAGCCAAGCGCAACAGGCTTTCCTAAGAAAACTGGGCCAGCTCGACCGCCTGCGCACCGAATTGCCGGAAAGCGCCGAGCCGATCGTGCCGAAGCGCTGGAGCGATCTGACCACCGCCACCATCGCCTTCGGCCATGGCCTCTCGGTCGCGCCGCTGCAGGCGGCGATGGGCGTTGCCGCGATCATGAATGGGGGAATCCTCATTCCGCCGACGTTCCTCAAGCGATCCGAAGCCGAGGCGGAAAAGCTCGGCAGGCGCGTCATCAAGCCGGAAACCAGCACCATGATGCGCTATCTCATGCGACTCAATGTCGAGAAGGGAACCGCGGAGAAAGCCGAGGTGCCGGGCTATTACATCGGCGGCAAGACCGGCACCGCCGACAAGGTCGTCAACGGTCGCTATTCGAAGAGCAAGGTGCTCACCGATTTCATGGCGATCCTGCCGGCCGACCGGCCGCGCTATCTTTTGTTGATCATGCTCGATGAGCCGCACGCAACGCCGCAGACGCACGGCTTCACCACGTCGGGCTGGAACGCCGTACCGGTCGGCGGCGCGGTGGTTTCGCGGATTGCGCCGCTCCTCGACATCGCCCCCCGCATGGAACTGCCGCCCGCGGATCAGCAGATACTGGCCTCGCTGAAGGAAAGCAGGTAAGGCCATAATCAGGTAAGGCTTTAGCCGCATTATCGACCGCGCGACCAAGTCGACCGGACCATGAAGCTTCGCGAGATTTTGCCTGCCGACGCGGAATTTGACGCGCACCTCGCCGATCTCGACATCGGCGGCGTGACGGCGGACAGCCGAACCGTCAAACGCGGCGACGCATTCGTCGCGATTGCGGGCGGCAAAGCCGACGGCCTGCAATTCGTAGCGGCGGCAATCGCCGCGGGCGCGGTCGCGATCCTGGCCGAACGGCCCCCGCCCGTGCCGTTGCCGGGCGATGTCGCGTTCATGCGCGTCCACAATGCCCGGCGCGCGCTCGCGCTGATCGCGGCCAAAATCTATCCGCGCCAACCACGCATCGTCGCCGCCGTCACCGGCACCAGCGGCAAGACCTCCGTCGCCGCCTTCGCCCGGCAAATCTGGAGCGCGCTCGGGCATCGCGCCGCCAGCATCGGCACCATCGGCATCGTGTCGCCGCGCGGCGAAAACTACGGCTCGCTCACCACGCCGGACCCGGTCGCGCTGCACCGCTCGCTCGATGCGCTCGCCGGCGACGGCGTCACCCATCTCGCGATCGAAGCGTCCTCGCACGGCCTCGACCAATATCGGCTCGATGGCCTGCACCTCGCGGCGGGCGGCTTCACCAATATCACGCGCGATCATCTCGATTATCATCCGAGCTTCGAGGCCTACCTCGCCGCCAAGCTGCGATTGTTTGAGGATCTGCTTGCGCCCGGCGACGCGGCGGTGATCGATATCGATCACGATCATGCCGATGCAGTGGTGGCGGCGGCGACCGCGCGCGGGCTTTCGCTCACGACGGTCGGGCGCAAAGGAACGGGAATTCGTCTCGATCGTTCCGCCGTCGACGGTTTCGCACAACGGCTGCGGCTCGAATACCGAGGCGAGCATTTCCAGGTGCGCTTGCCGCTGGTCGGCGAGTTCCAGATCGAGAACGCACTCGTTGCGGCCGGACTTGCCATTGCCACCGGCGGCGATCGCGCAGCGGTTTTTGCGGCGCTGGAACAGTTGTCCGGCGCCAAGGGCCGGCTTGAGCGCGTCGGCTCGAGCCGCGGCGCGCAGATTTTTGTCGATTATGCCCATAAGCCCGATGCGCTGGCCAAAGCGCTCGACGCGTTGCGGCCCTATGCCAGCGGCCGGCTCGTGGTGGTATTCGGCGCCGGCGGGGATCGCGACCGCGGCAAGCGGGCCCTGATGGGCGCTGTCGCCGCCGCCAAAGCCGACCGGGTGATCGTCACCGACGATAATCCGCGAAGCGAAGATGCGGCGGCAATCCGCGCGGCGATCGTCGCGGCCGCGCGCGGCGCCGCCGAAATCGGCGACCGGCGCGAGGCGATCCGAGGCGCGATCGTCGAGCTGCGGTCCGGCGACGTTCTCCTGATTGCCGGCAAAGGTCATGAAACCGGCCAAATCATCGGCGACCGGATCATACCGTTCAGCGATCACGAGGCGGTCGCCGCGGCACTTAAGGAACTCGCCGCATGAGCGCGTCCGCACTGTGGACCACCGGCTCGATGGCAGCGGCAATGGGCGCCGAACGCAGCGGCGCGCTGCCGCAATCGGTCTGCGGCCTGTCCATCGACAGCCGCAGCCTGGCGCCGGGCGACGCGTTCTTTGCCATCCACGGCGAACATCGCGACGGCCACGATTTCGTCGCCGCGGCGTTGGCGGCCAAAGCCGGTCTCGCCGTGATTGCCGCCGACCGGCGCAGCCAATTCCCAAGCGCCGCGCCGCTCCTCGTCGTGCCCGACGTGCTGGCGGGTTTGCGCCATCTCGCCGCCGCCGCACGGGCGCGCATGTCAGCCAAGGTGATCGGGGTGACCGGCTCGGTCGGCAAGACCGGAACCAAAGAGGCGCTGCGGCTTGCGCTGTCGAAGGACGGCGAAACTCATGCCTCGCTTGCCTCCTATAACAATCATTGGGGTGTGCCGCTGTCGCTCGCCCGCTGTCCCGCCAGCGCGCGCTATGCGGTGTTCGAAATGGGAATGAATCACGAAGGCGAGATCGAACCGCTGTCGCGCCTGGTGCGCCCGCATGTCGCGATCGTCACAACGATTGCGCCGGTGCATCTGGAGTTCCTCGGCTCGCTGACCAGGATCGCCGACGCCAAAGCGGAGATTTTTTTCGGCGTCGAGCCCGGCGGCGTCGCGATCGTCAATCGCGACATCCCGCAATTCGCCCACCTCAGGCGCCGCGCCAAGGAGGCCGGCGTCGCCCGCGTCGTCTCATTCGGCGAGCATGACGGCGCCGATGCGCGGCTGATCAAATGCGTATTGCGTCCGCGCTGCTCCACCGTCGAGGCGAATATTCTCGGCACCGATCTCGCCTACAAGATCGGCGCGCCGGGCCGCCATCTCGTCATCAATTCGCTCGCGGTTCTGGCGGCGGCCGAGCTGGTCGGCGCCGATCTCGCGCTCGCGGCGCTGGCGCTCCACGAAATCGCGCCGGTCGCCGGCCGCGGCGCGCCGATCGCCATCGACGTTGCCGGCGGTCCGGCGCTGGTCATCGACGACAGCTATAACGCCAATCCGGCGTCCATGGCGGCGGCGCTGGCGGTGCTCGGCCAAGCGGCGATCGGCCCGCGAGGCCGCCGCATCGCGGTGCTCGGCGACATGCTGGAGCTCGGCCCGAAAGGCCGCGCGCTGCATCGCGCTCTGCTCGATCCGGTGCTCGCCAATGCGGTCGATCTGGTATTCTGCTGCGGTCCGCTGATGCGGGCGCTGTGGCAGGCTCTTCCCGCGAGCCGCCGCGGCGGCTATGCAGAGAACTCCACCGCGCTCGAAGCGCAGGTGCTGCCCGCGATCCGCGCCGGCGACGCCGTCATGGTCAAGGGCTCGCTCGGCTCGCGCATGGCGCCCATCGTCAAGGCGCTGCAACGGGCGTATCCGCACCAAGATTCGGGCGAGGACATGATCGAAGACGCACGCGCGGGCGCGTCCGCACAAGGTTGATGCGATGCTCTATTGGCTGGTCGATCTGTCGGACAAGCTCTCCGTCCTCAATGTATTTCGCTACATCACGTTCCGCACCGGCGGTTCGATCATCACCGCGCTGTTGTTCGTATTCCTGTTCGGCCAGACCATCATCGACCGGCTGCGGCACCTGCAGGGCAAGGGCCAGCCGATCCGCGCCGACGGCCCGAAATCCCATATCATCGCCAAGGCCGGCACGCCGACCATGGGCGGATTGATGATCCTGTCCGGAATGCTGGTGTCGACGCTGTTATGGGCCAATCCCGCCAACCCCTATGTCTGGGTGGTGCTTTGGGTGACGCTCGGTTTCGGATTGGTCGGCTTCTACGACGATTATCTGAAAGTCACCAAGCAACAGGCGACCAACGGATTTGCCGGCCGCACGCGGTTGAGCATCGAAGCGGTCATTGCCGGCTTGGCTTGTGTCGCGCTGGTCGAGCTCGGCCAGGGACCGTTCTCGACTTCGTTGGTGTTTCCGTTCTTCAAGGAGCTGGTGCTCAATCTCGGCTGGTTCTTCGTGCTGTTCGCGGCATTCATCATCGTCGGCGCCGGCAACGCGGTGAATTTGACCGACGGCCTCGACGGGCTGGCCATCGTTCCGGTAATGGTCGCGGCGGCGAGCTTCGGCATGATCTCCTATCTTTGCGGCAACGCGGTGTTTGCCGATTATCTGCAAATCCATTACGTCGCCGGCACCGGCGAGCTTTCCGTGCTGTGCGGCGCCGTGCTCGGCGCCGGCTTGGGCTTCCTCTGGTTCAACGCGCCGCCGGCTTCGATCTTCATGGGCGATACCGGCTCGCTCGCGCTCGGCGGCATGATCGGCGCGGTCGCGGTCGCCACCAAGCACGAGATCGTGCTCGCGGTGATCGGCGGCTTGTTCGTGCTCGAAGCGGTTTCCGTCATCGTGCAGGTGGTCTCGTACAAGCTCACCGGCAAGCGCGTTTTCAAGATGGCGCCGATCCATCATCATTTCGAGCAACTCGGCTGGACCGAGCCGCAGATCGTCATTCGCTTCTGGATCGTCTCGGTGGTGCTGGCGCTGGCGGGACTTTCGACCTTGAAGCTGAGATAGCCGCGTCGTGATTGCGGTCACGACCTTTGCCGGCAAGAAAGTCGCGGTATTCGGGCTGGGCGGCTCGGGGCTGGCGAGCGCCAGTGCGCTGCTTGCCGGCGGCGCCGATGTCGTCGCCTGCGATGACGACGCCGCAAGCGTGGCCAAGGCAAACGCCGCCGGTATTCCGACCGCCGACTTGCGGCTTGCCGACTGGAATAAGATTGCAAGCCTGGTGCTGGCGCCCGGTGTGCCGCTGACCCATCCGGCGCCGCATTGGGTCGTGGCGCTGGCGCAAAAAGCCGGCGTCGAGGTTATCGGCGACGTCGAATTGTTCTGCCGCGAGCGCCGACTTCGTGCGCCCGGCTCGCCCTTCATCGCCATCACCGGCACCAACGGCAAATCGACGACCACGGCATTGATCGCGCACCTCGCCGCCTGTGCCGGCATGGATGCGCAACTTGGCGGCAATATCGGCACCGCGATTCTGTCGCTCGAGCCGCCGCAGGCAAATGAAATCAAGCCGTCGCGCGTTTACGTCGTCGAATGCTCGTCCTATCAGATCAATCTCGCGCCAACCCTTGATCCCTCCGTCGGCATCCTCATCAATCTCAGCGAAGACCACCTCGACCGCCACGGCACGATGGAGAATTACGCCGCGGTGAAGGAACGTCTCGTCGCCGGCGTGCCGAAAGGCGGCACTGCGGTCGTCGGCGTCGACGACGATTGGTGCCAAAAAATCGCGGTCCGGCTCGCGCAAGCCGGCAAGCGCGTGGTGCGGATTTCGGTGCGTCGCAAACTGACCAACGGGATTTTCGTCGAAAACCAGCGGATCATGCAGGCCGACAGCTCCGGCACATCTCAAATCGCCGAGCTCGGCGGCATCGGCTCGTTGCGGGGACTCCATAACGCGCAGAATGCCGCTTGCGCCGCGGCCGCGGCACTTGCTCTCGGGCTGGAGCCGTCGGCAATCCAAGCCGGGCTGCGCTCGTTCCCCGGGCTCGCGCACCGCATGGAGGAAGTCGGCCGCCGCGGCGCCGTTCTGTTCGTCAACGACTCCAAGGCCACCAATGCCGATTCTGCGGCGCAGGCGCTGGCCTGCTTCAACGACATTTTCTGGATCGCCGGCGGCAAGCCGAAAACCGGCGGCATCGAAGCTTTGCGCGGCTTTTTTCCGCGCATCCGCAAGGCCTACCTGATCGGGGAAGCGGCGGACGAATTCGCCGCGGCGCTGGGGGCTGCCGTAGCCCACGAAATCGCCGGAACGCTGGACAAGTCGCTGGCGGCGGCCGCGCGTGACGCCGAAACTTCGGGCGCGCGCGAGCCGGTCGTGCTGCTATCGCCCGCCTGTGCCTCGTTCGACCAGTATCGCAATTTCGAGGTCCGCGGCGACGCGTTCCGCGACCTGGTGCGGGCCTTGCCGGGGGTGAAACTCAAATCTTAATTCCCTTTAAACCATCCCAGTGTCACCACTATTCGGGGAAACGATCGTCGGGGAACGGATGGCTTCGCGCGCGCAACCCACGCTATTTTCCGAATGGTGGTGGACGGTCGACCGCCTGACGCTGGCGGCGCTGGTCGCATTGATGCTCGGCGGCATCGTTTTGTGCCTCGCCGCGAGCCCGCCAGTCGCGGCGCGCCTCGGGCTCGATCCGTTTCATTTCGTCGACCGCCAGGTACTCTTCCTCGTTCCCGCCGGCGCGGTGTTGATCGGAACGTCGTTCCTGTCGCCGCGCGACATCCGCAAAGTGGCGCTGGTCGTCTTTATCGTCAGCCTCGTATTGACCGCGGCGACGCCCTATTTCGGCGCCGAGATCAAAGGGGCGCGGCGCTGGCTGGTCATTCTCGGCGTCAACATCCAGCCGTCGGAATTTCTCAAGCCCGCTTTCGTGATCCTGATCGCCTGGCTGTTCGGCGAAACGGCGAAGCGGCCGGAAATGCCGGCCAATTCGATCGCGCTCGCTTTGCTCATCGTCGTCGTCACGCTGTTGGTGCTGCAGCCGGATTTCGGCCAGACCATGCTGATCTCGCTGGTTTGGGGCGCGCTGTTCTACATGGCCGGCATGCGCCTGATCTGGGTGATGGGGCTTGCCGGCGCGGCCGGCGTCGGCCTGATGACGGCGTTCTTCACCGTTCCGCATGTCGCAGAGCGCATCAACCGATTCCTCAATCCGGCATCCGGCGACAGCTACAATATCGATATCGCTTCTGAATCCTTCCTCCGCGGCGGCTGGTTCGGCCGCGGTCCCGGCGAAGGCACGATCAAGCGCATCCTGCCCGAAGGCCACACCGATTTCGTCTTTGCGGTCGCCGCGGAGGAATTCGGTGTCATGCTTTGTCTCATCCTGGTTGCGCTGTTTGCTTTCATCGTGATCCGCGCGCTGATCAAGGCGATGCGCACCGACGAGCCGTTCGTCCGTTTTGCCTCCGCGGGGCTGGCGATCCTGTTCGGCTTGCAATCGACCATCAACATGGCGGTCAATCTGCATCTGATGCCGGCCAAGGGCATGACCTTGCCGTTCGTTTCCTACGGCGGTTCGTCGCTGATCTCGCTCGCCTATGGCATGGGCATGCTGCTGGCGCTGACCCGCGAGCGACCGCGCGCCCAGCTCGCCGGCGATATCGTGATCGCCCCGAGTCCGGTGTGATGCCCGCGCCGGGTGCCGCGCCGGTGCTCGTTACCGCCGGCGGCACCGGCGGTCATCTATTCCCGGCCGAAGCGCTGGCCGCGGCGCTCGCCCAGCGCGGGATCGCCGTCCACCTCGCAACCGACCAGCGCGCGGTGCGCTTCGGCGGCGCCTTCGCCGAGCAGGCGATTCATGTCGTCGCCAGCGCCACGTTGCGCGCCCGTAACCCTGTCGCCTTGACCAGAACTGCCGGCTCCCTCGGACTCGGTTTCATTCAGGCCTGGAGGCTGATCGGCCGGCTCAGGCCCGCCGCCGTCATCGGTTTCGGCGGCTATCCGACCGTTCCGCCGGTGTTAGCCGCGACCTGGCGCAACGTGCCGAGCCTCATTCACGACGCCAATGCCGTTATCGGGCGCGCCAACCGGCTGTTGGCGCCGCGCGTCACCGCGATCGCCACCACGTTCCCCGAGGTATTCGCCACCCGTCCAGATCTGGCCGCGAAAACAACCCTCACCGGCAATCCGGTCCGCGCCGCGGTCGTCGCCGTCGCGGCAACCCCCTATCCGGTCGCCCAAGATGGCTTGCGACTGCTTGTCTTCGGCGGCAGCCAGGGCGCGCGCATCATGGCCGATATCGTGCCGAGCGCGATCCGCCGGCTCGACCCTGACCTGCGCAGCCGGCTTACCGTCCTCCAGCAAGCGCGTGGCGAGGACCTCGGCCGCGTGCGCGAAGCTTACGCCGACAACGCGGTCGCGGCCGAAATCGCGCCGTTTTTCGCCGATCTGCCGGCGCGGATGGCGGCGAGCCACCTGGTGATTGCCCGCTCCGGCGCATCGACGGTTGCCGAACTCGCAGCAATCGGCCGGCCTTCAATTCTGGTGCCGCTGCCGCACGCCATCGATCAGGACCAATTTGCCAATGCCGGCGTGCTCGAACGGGCCGGCGGCGCGCTGCGGATCATGCAGGACGCCTTTACGCCGCAGCGGCTCGCCGCCGAAATCGAAAGCCTCGCGGGGACGCCGCAACGGCTCGCGGCAATGGCGGCGGCTGCCCGGTCTTTGGGTCGGCTCGATGCCGCCGACAGGCTGGCCGACCTGGTGCTGCGGGTGGCGGGAATCGTTCCGAAGCAGTAATTTCGCGATTATTCATCCGTCATGGCCGGACTTGATTCCGGCCATTCATGTCTTTCATTGGTGTAAGAAACAAGCGGAAATGCGCGACCTAAAGCCGACGATACGGGGACCTGCATGAAGCTGCCGCGCGACATCGGTCCGGTGCATTTCATCGGCATTGGCGGCATCGGCATGAGCGGCATCGCCGAGGTGATGATGAATCTCGGCTATACGGTGCAGGGCGCCGATCAGGCCGAGAGCACCAACGTCAAGCGATTACGCGACAAGGGCGCGAAGATATCGATCGGGCACGCGGCGGAGAATTTGGCCGGCGCGCAAGTCGTCGTCATCTCCTCGGCGATCAAATCCGACAATCCGGAGCTTATCGCCGCGCGTGCACAACGGCTCCCGGTGGTACGGCGCGCCGAGATGCTGGCCGAGCTGATGCGATTGAAAAGCTGCGTCGCCATTGCCGGCACCCATGGCAAGACCACGACGACGTCGATGGTGGCGGCGCTGCTCGACGCCGGCGGCTTCGACCCGACCGTCATCAACGGCGGCATCATCAATGCCTATGGCACCAATGCGCGGCTCGGCGCCGGCGACTGGATGGTGGTCGAGGCCGACGAATCCGACGGCACCTTCCTCAAGCTGCCCGCCGACATCGCCGTCGTCACCAATGTCGACCCCGAGCATCTCGACTACTTCAAGACGTTCGATGCGGTGCAGGAGGCGTTCCGCGCCTTCGTCGAGAACGTGCCGTTCTACGGATTTTCGGTGATGTGTACCGATCATCCCGTCGTGCAAACCCTGGTCGGCCGTATCGAGGACCATCGCATCGTCAGCTACGGCGAAAATCCGCAGGCCGATGTGCGGCTGGTCGAGGTCTCGCATGCCGGCGGCACCTCGCTGTTCACGATCGTGTTGCGCGAACGCGCCGGCCAGGCGCTGCACGAAATCAAGAATCTCGCGCTGCCGATGCCGGGCCGCCACAATGCGCTCAACGCCACCGCCGCGATCGCGGTCGCGCACGAGCTTGGCGTCGCCGACGACGTGATCCGCGACGCGCTGGCCAAGTTCGGCGGCGTGCGCCGGCGCTTCACCAAGACCGGCACCTGGAACGGCGTCACCATCATCGACGATTACGGCCACCATCCGGTCGAGATCGCAGCCGTACTGCGCGCGGCGCGCGAATCGACCAAAGGGCAAGTGATCGCCGTGGTGCAGCCGCATCGCTATACGCGGCTGGCGGCCTTGTTCGAGCAGTTCTGCACCTGCTTTAACGACGCCGACGCGGTGATCGTCGCCAATGTCTATGCGGCCGGCGAAGCGCCGATCGCGGGCGCCGACCGCGACGCTCTGGTGCAAGGGTTGCGCACGCACGGTCACCGGCAAGTCGTTGCGCTCGATAGCCCCGACAAGCTTGCCTCGCTGATCGCCGCCACGGCGCATCCAGGCGACTATGTTGCCTGCCTCGGCGCCGGCTCGATCACGCAATGGGCCTACGCGCTGCCCGGCGAATTGCAGGCGCTGGGCTGAATCTTTTTTGCCTCCCCCGCGAAGCGTGGGGAGGGTCGCTCACCGAGCGTAGCGAGGTGAGCGGGGTGGGGGCGCTTTACAGCCTGTAGGACGCAATAAGCGGAGCGCATTGCGCCGCTCCATCAAACACGCTCGCCGAAGCCGCCCGCAGCCGACATGTCGCCCGCCCAATCCTGCGGAAACAGTTCCGCCCGCACGTCGCGGTGGAACGACGAATGCGGCCAGTCGCGAACGCGGGCGACCAAGCCGTGCTTGACCGGATTGATGGTGCAATGCGCTTCGCTTATTGCGCCACGGGCTACCGGCTGATAGCCGGGGCATGTTTGGCAACCGGGTATGGAAAATCCGCGGCCGCATGATATGGTAATTTTATGATTCCGGCGGTGAAGACCATTCTTGAACGCGTGGCGACCTGGCCCGAGAAGGACCAGGAGGAGCTCGCCGAGGTGGCGCGCGAGATCGAAGCACGGCGCACCGGAATCTATGAGTTGACGCCAGACGAAGAGGCGGCAATCCACGAGGGGATTGCGGACCTGGATCGCGGCAGGTCGGTCGGTGAAGACGAGATGCGAGCTTTTTGGAAACGCTGCGGCGTTCTATGAAGCTTCGCTACAGCCGGCGCGCCACCAACGATCTCAACTCCATCCACGAGAACCTGAACGCCCGCAGTCCCCGCGGCGCCCGCAACGTACTGACCTCAATCTACGCGGCGGTTGAGTTTATCCGCCGCCACCCGGACGCGGCCGAGTTGACGCGCATTCGCGGCGTGCGCGCAAAGATTGTCGTTAAATATCGGTTCAAGATTTTCTATCGGGTGATCGCTGAGGAGGACGTGATCGAGATCGTGCATGTCCGCCACACTTCACGGCGCCCGTGGATAGGCGGGTCAGGCCGTGCTTGACCGGATTGATGGTGCAATACTCGACATGGCGGCGGAAATCCTCATCGTCGCGGATCAGATGTTCCCAGAACCGACGCGACGGCGACGGCGTCACGCGGCTTTCCCGCCGGTGCGGCGCAATGCGCTCCGCTTATTGCACCCTACGAGCTCCATTGCGCAGGGCTCACCCAGTGAATATTCTGTTTGATGGGCGATAAAGGTGACCCGATGAATATTCTGGACGAACTGATGCAGCTCAGCCCGGCTGAGCGTCTCGACATCGCGAAGAAGCTTTGGGAAGCGTCGATTCGAACGATCCAAATATTGTCGATGACATCGCTCCGCTGAGCGAGGAGCAGATGCAGGAAGTTCGTCGGCGGATCGCCGAGCATGAACGCGATCCAGGTTCTGCGATTCGCTGGGAAGAGGTTCGGGCGCGGCTTTGGGCTCGCCTTAAATAATGCGTCGACTCGTTTCCCGGGCGCAGGCCGACCGGGAACTCGCCAGGCAGTCGAATGGTACAAGGGCCGGGACCCATAATCCCGGTATTCAAGATGCGGACAGGCAGGGATTATAGGTCCCCGCTTTCGCGGGGACGACAGAGGCCATGACCTTCCCCGACATCGTCCCCGAGCTGAAAACCAAGATGCCGGAATTGCGCGGGCGTCTGCTGGCCAACCAGTCGCTCGACGAACTGACCTGGTTCCGCGTCGGCGGTCCGGCGCAAGCGTTCTTCATGCCGCAGGACGAAAACGATCTGGCGTATTTTCTGAAAAATTTGGCGGTAGAGATTCCCGTTACCGTCATCGGGCTGGGCTCCAATCTGATCGTGCACGACGGTGGCGTGCCGGGGCTCGTGATTAGGCTAGGCCGCGGTTTCAATGAGATCGCGATCGAAGGGCGGAATGTGCGCGCCGGCGCCGCGGCGCCCGATGTGAAGGTGGCGCGCGCGGCGCAAGAAGCCGGCATTGCCGGACTGTCGTTCATGCGCGGCATTCCGGGCGGCATCGGCGGCGCGCTGCGCATGAACGGCGGCGCCTATGGCCGCGAAACCAAAGACGCGCTGATCGAGGCGCGCGCAGTCGACAGGCAAGGTCGCATTCGCATGCTGAACAATGCCGACATGCATTACACCTACCGCCATTGCGGCGCGCCGGACGACGTTATTTTCACGCAAGCCTTGTTCGCCGGCGAACGCGGCGATCCGGCCGCCATCGCCGCGGAAATGGATAAGATCACGGAGTCGCGCGAGGCGACGCAGCCGATCAAGAGCCGCACCGGCGGCTCGACGTTCAAAAATCCGCCGGGCCACAAAGCCTGGCAGCTCATCGACGCTGCCGGCTGCCGCGGACTGCGCATCGGCAACGCCCAGGTCTCGGAAATGCACTGCAATTTCCTGATCAATCTCGGCCTTGCCACTGCCACCGACATCGAGGCGCTCGGCGAGACGGTGCGGCAGCGGGTTTACAATCAATCAGGGGTTGAATTAGAATGGGAGATCAAGCGGATCGGCGTGCCAATAACGGCTGCTTAAGGCTCCGGGATCCTATCCTCACCGATCAGATTTCGCTCCTTCAGCCATGGATCGATCGCCAGCGCGCGCTTGAGCGGCGCCTGCGCCTCTTTCACCTTGCCCTGTTGGATAAGGATGATGCCCTTGCCGGCGAGCGCGGCGTAATGCATCGGCTCGAGCGCAAGAACATGCGCGATGGCGTCGAGCGACGCGTCGTATTGGCCGGCGAGGAAATAGACATAGCCGAGCTGATTCCAGCCCTCGGCGAATTGCGGCGCGTGCCTGACCAACGCCTTCATGTAGAGGATCGCTTCGTCATAGTCGAACCGCAGCTGCGCTTCGCGCGACTCCTCCAACAGCTGTTTCGATTCGTCGTCCGCGAAGCTGCGCCAGAACGTCCAGATGCGGTCCTCTATCGCGCGCGCCTCGGCATCGCGCTTGGCGGCGGCGAGCGCGGCAAAAAGCGCGGCTCTTTCCTCGGTCGCGCTCGCGCTCAGGCCTACGGCCGGCGGCAGCGGGCCCGGCGCGCCGGCGCGCGCAATTGCGCTCACCGGCATCAGCAAAATGACCGCAGCCAAAATGGCAGACTTCATGTCCCAAGCAATCCCGCCGATGCTAAGCTGAAGCGATGTCGAAAAGCGAACCCGTCCTGATTGTCGGCGGCGGACTCGGCGGGCTGACGACCGCGCTGGCGCTGGCGCGCCGCGGCCGCACCGCGCGCGTGCTCGAAGGCGCGCCGGAATTCGGCGCCATCGGCTACGGCATCCAATTCGGCCCTAATGTCTTTCACGTCTTCGACCGCCTCGATTTGATGGAACCGGTGCTCGCGGTTGCGGATTCGCCGCTCGCCGTCTTGATGCTGGACGCACTGGATGGAAAGGAGCTCGTCCGTATTCCAACCGGAGCGTCGTTCCGCGCGCGGTTCAAATATCCCTACATAATCGTCCACCGCATCGATCTGCACAACGTGTTGCTCGATGCCTGTCGGAGCAGCGACGCAATCGAGCTGGTGGCCGAGGCCATGGTGACCGGGTTCGAGGATCGCGGCGATGCCGTCGCGGTGACGACGGCGGACGGCCGGGGGTTCTCGGGCGCGGCGCTGGTCGCCGCAGACGGCGTTCGCTCGCTGTTCCGCGCGAAATTGATCGGCGACGGCGAGCCGCGCCCGACCGGCTATGTGGCGTTGCGCAGCATCGTGCCGATGGCCGCGCTCAAGGCCGACGTTCCGCGTGATTGCGTCGCGTTGTGGGGCGGCCCGGGAATGCACATCGTGCACTATCCGCTGCGTCACGGCGCTCTCTTCAACGTCGTCGCCGTCTTTCGCACCCCGACCTACGCCGAGAGAGGCGATCCTGCGGGCTATCGCAGCGAGATTGAACGCACCTACCGCAATGCCGATCCGGCGATGCGCGCGTTGATCGGGCTGATGGACTTGCAATGGCGCCGCCCGGTCGGCGACCGCGATCCGGTGCGGCACTGGCATAACGGCCGCATCGTGCTCCTCGGCGATGCCGCCCACGCGCCGCTGCAGTCGCTAGCGCAGGGCGCCGGCATGGCGATCGAAGACGGGCTCTGCCTTGGCGAGGCGATTCATGCGGCGGGCGGCGACTATTCGGTCGCCTTCGCCCGTTTCGAGGCAGCGCGGCTTCTTCGCACGGCGCGGGTGCAGCTCGAATCCCGCGCGCTCTGGCAATTCTACCACTGCGACGGCATCGAGCGGGATGTCCGCAACGCGACCGTGGCCGCCTGGGACGAGGCGCACATGTTCGACTGCATGGCGTGGCTTTATGACGGCGCTTGGTTTCCGGCCGAAATCGGCCGCTAAAGCATGATCCCGAAAAGTGGGCGCCGGTTTTCGGAAAAGATCATGCTCAAACAAGAAGCCAGACTCTCGATTTTTGGCCAATTGTCGATTCTATTGATGTCCCTGCGAATCAGCGGCCCAAGGCACGCGGCTGACCCAGGTGGCTGAACAATGCCCAAGCACGTCGCCGTTCTGATGGGAGGCTGGTCCGCCGAGCGCGACGTCTCGCTGCGCTCCGGCAAGGCCTGCGCCGATGCGCTCGGCCGCCGCGGCTACCGGGTCACGCCGATCGATGTCGACCGCGACATTGCCACGGCGCTGACCTCAGCCAAGCCCGATGTCGCGCTCAACGTGCTCCACGGCCGGCCCGGCGAGGACGGCACGCTGCAAGGTCTCCTGGAAATCCTCGGCATCCCCTACACCCATTCTGGCGTTCTGGCCTCGGCGCTGGCCATGCAAAAGGACACCGCCAAAGTGCTGTTTCGCGCCGCCGACGTGCCGGTTGCCGAGGACCGGGTGGTATCGCGGCTCGAAGCGGCGAAAGCCCATGTCATGGCGCCGCCCTATGTCATCAAACCGCTCGCCGAAGGCTCGAGCGTCGGCGTCTTCATCGTCACCGAGGAACATCCTAACCCGCCCCAGGAGCTCTATCGCGACGACTGGCCGTTCGGCGAAACAGTCATGGTCGAGCGCTACATCCCCGGCAAGGAACTGACCTGCGCGGTACTCGGCGACCGGGCGCTTGATGTTATCGAAATCGTGCCGGCGACGCGGTTTTACGACTACGAGGCAAAATACGCCGCCGGCGGCTCCCGGCACCTCTTACCGGCGCCAATTTTACCGAATGTTTACCAGGAAGTCCGCAGATTGAGCCTTGCTGCCCATAGCGCACTCGGCTGCCGCGGCGTGAGCCGCGCGGACTTTCGCTATGACGATCGGGGGACCGGGAAGCTGATCTGTCTTGAGGTCAATACACAACCGGGGATGACCGAGACTTCGCTCGTACCCGAGCTTGCCGCCTACGCGGGCATCACGTTCGATGAGCTGGTGCAATGGATGGTGGAGGACGCCTCGATCAACCGCTGATGCGGTCGGGGCAATCGGCTAAAAAACAGGTCGGCGCGCCGCATGACGAGCCGAGCCGCACCCATGCGCCGGCCGATCGGCACAGCCGTCGTGAAAGCCGTTTCGGGGTGTTTGCCAGCTATCGTCGCCTGACCGGCCGATGGGCGGGGAAAATCGCGCATTTGCCGTTGCCGCGCGGGGCCGGCGTCGTCGGCTCGATCCTGCTCATTGCCGGCGCGCTGGGCTATGGCGCGGTCGCCGGCCAGCATATCCCTGCCGTGCTCGATTGGACCAAGGATACGCGCAATATTGCGGCAAATTCCCTCGGTTTTCGGATCGCGGCGATCTCGCTCTCCGGCGAGAAGGAAGTCAGCCGCGAAGAAATCCTCACCATCGCCGGAGTCACCGGGCGCGCCTCGCTTCTGTTCCTCGACGCCGATGCGGCGCGCGCGCGGCTCTTGACGAATCCGTGGATCGCCGACGCCGCGGTGCTCAAGCTCTATCCCAACCGCCTGCAGATCACGATCACCGAGCGCCACGCTTTCGCGCTCTGGCAGAAGGCCGGCCGCGTCAGCGTCATTGCCGCCGACGGCACCGTGCTCGAGCCTTTCGTGGAGAACCGCTACGTCAGCCTGCCGCTTGTGGTCGGGCGCGATGCCGAACGGCAGGGCAAGGAATTTCTCGCCGTCGTTGATCGCTACCCGGATATCCGATCGGCGCTGCGGGCCTCGATCCTGGTGGCCGGTCGGCGCTGGGACCTGCGGCTGACCAACGGCATCACCGTGCAATTGCCGGAAAACGATGTCGAAACCGCGCTCGACCGCCTGGTCAAACTCGACCACGACAAGAAGCTTTTTTCCCGCGACATCACGACGGTCGATCTGCGGCTGCCGGATCGCGTGACGGTGCGCTTGTCCGACGCCGCGGCGGCGGCTCGCGACGAAGCGCTCAAGGCCAGCGTGAAGAAGAAAGGGGGCGCCGCATGAACGCCCTCCGCTACGGCCTGACGCCGAAGATGAAGCCGATTTCGCCGCGGCGCAGCGCGCTGGTGGCCGCGCTCGATGTCGGGTCGAGCAAGGTGGTCTGTCTGATTGCACGACTGCGGCCGCACGGCCCGCAGCAGGTTCTGACCCGCCGCAGCCACACCATCGAGGTCGTCGGCTTCGGTCACACCAACGCGCGCGGCATGAAGGCGGGAAGCGTCGTCAATCTCGCGCAAGCCGAGGACGCCATTCGCCAAGCCGTCGACGCCGCCGAGCGCATGGCCGGCGTCGAGATCGAATCGGTCGTGCTGTCGCTGTCGGCCGGCCGGCTCGCCAGCGAACTGTTCGCCGCCGACGTCGATATCGTCGGTTCCGCCGTCTCCGACGGCGACATCGCCCGCGTGCTTGCCGCCGGCAGCCGGCATTCGCTGCGCGATGGCCGCGCCGTCCTGCATTCGCTGCCCGTCGCTTACTCGATCGACGGCGTTGACGGCGTTCGCGATCCGCGCGGCATGCTCGGCTCGCGGTTCGGCGTCCACATGCATGTCGCTACGACCGACGTCGCGGCGGCGCGCAACCTGATGCTCGCGGTCGAGCGCGGCCATCTCGACGTCGAGGCCATGGTGGCGTCGCCTTACGTCGCCGGCCTCGCCGCTCTCGCCGACGATGAGGCCGACCTCGGAGCCGCCGTGGTCGATCTAGGCGCCGGCACCACCACGATGGCGGTCTTCTTGGCTGGACGGTGCGTCCATCTGGAAGGATTCGCGCTGGGCGGCCAGCACGTCACCATGGACCTCGCCCGCGGGCTGAACGCCCGCATCGCCGACGCCGAGCGAATCAAGACGCTTTATGGCAGTGTGCTCGCCGGGGGATCGGATGAGCGCGACATGGTCACGGTGCCGCCGCTGAGCGAAGACGAGCGCGAACTGGCGCAATTCGTCTCCCGCGCGGCGCTGGTCGGCATCATCAAGCCGCGCGTCGAAGAAATTCTCGAAATGGTGCGCGACCGGCTCGCCGCAACCTCGATCGCGGCCGAACAGCGCGGCCACGTCATCCTCACCGGCGGAGCGAGCCAGCTTGCCGGGCTACCGGATCTGGCGTCGCGCATTCTTGGCCGGCCGGTACGGATCGGACGGCCGCTCGGTATCGCCGGTGCGCCGGAGTCGGCCAAAGGCCCGGCCTTTGCCGTCGCCGCCGGTCTCCTGGTTTATCCGCAAGCGGCGCATCTCGAGCATTTCGAGTCGCAGCGCAAGCGGCAACTCATGACAGGCACGGGCGGCTATTTCGCCCGGGTCGGACGATGGCTTCGCGAGAGTTTCTGATGGCCCCTAATTGCGAAGCTGTAAAATCTCAGCGGCCGGTGGCGGACCGGACGGGGCCGGGCGTTGATAACGCCCGCGCGACGAACAAGAGGCAACCATGACCATCAATCTGAATATTCCCGATATCCGTGAGCTAAAGCCCCGCATTACCGTATTCGGCGTCGGCGGCGCGGGCGGCAATGCCGTCAATAATATGATCACCGCCGGCTTGCAGGGCGTCGATTTCGTGGTGGCCAATACCGACGCCCAGGCGCTCACGATGTCGAAGGCCGAGCGCGTCGTCCAGATGGGCGTGCAGGTCACCGAGGGACTGGGCGCCGGATCGCAACCCGATGTCGGGCGCGCCGCCGCGGAAGAAGTCATCGACGAAATCCGCGACCATTTGTCCGGCGCGCATATGTGCTTCGTCACCGCGGGCATGGGCGGCGGCACCGGAACCGGCGCCGCGCCGGTTATCGCCAAGACGGCGCGCGATCTCGGCATCCTCACCGTCGGCGTGGTGACCAAGCCGTTCCACTTCGAAGGTCAGCGCCGCATGCGCATCGCCGACGGCGGCATCACCGAACTGCAGAAATGCGTCGACACGCTGCTCATCATTCCCAACCAGAATCTCTTCCGCGTGGCGAATGAGAAGACGACCTTCGCCGACGCCTTTGCGCTGGCGGATCAGGTGCTCTATTCCGGCGTCGCCTGCATCACCGACCTGATGGTCAAGGAAGGCCTCATCAACCTCGACTTCGCCGACGTCCGCGCCGTCATGCGCGAAATGGGCAAGGCGATGATGGGAACCGGCGAGGCCGAGGGCGACAAGCGCGCCCTGACCGCCGCGGAAGCCGCCATCTCCAATCCGCTGATCGACGACGCCTCGATGAAGGGCGCCAGGGGTCTTTTGATCTCAATCACCGGCGGCCGCGATCTGACGCTCTATGAGGTCGACGAGGCGGCGACGCGCATCCGTGAGGAGGTCGATCAAGACGCCAATATCATCGTCGGCGCGACTTTCGACGAAAGCCTCGACGGCATGATCCGGGTGTCGGTGGTGGCAACCGGCATCGATCAGGCCATGTCGCAACGGCCGATATTGCCGGCGGTGGATACGCGCATGGCCGAGGTCGCCCTGCGCATCCGCGCCGAGAACCAGCGCATCGTCGAGCGCAACGAACGGCCCGAACCGGCCCGGCCGGCGGCGCCGGCGATCCCGGCCGCCGCTCCGACATCGGCCGTCGCGCCCGCCGCACAGAACGCTTCGATCGAATCGGCTGCCAAGGCGGCGATTGCAGCCGCGGTCGAGGACGTCTCGATTCGTCCGCTCGCGCCAAAACCGTCTTTGTTCATCGATCCGGCCGCGAGCGAGCTGGAAACCGCCAAGCCGGAGATGCTGGAGCCGGCGGCGTTCATTCCACCGCAGCCGGAGCGGTTGCCGGCGCGCGCGCCGCGTATGCCGCGTCTCGATGAGCTGCCGGTGCCCGCGCAAAACGAGATTCGAGCGCGCCGCGGCGAGGTTCGGGACGACGATCATCCCGAAAAACGGCGCATGTCGCTGTTGCAGCGCTTGGCCTCGGTCGGCCTCGGACGCCGCGAGCAGGATGAACAGGAGTCGACCCTGCCCGCCGCGCCCATGAGCGCCCTGGTCAGCGGCCCGATCTCGCCTGAGCGCCTGACCGGACGGCCGATGCCGCGGCCGGCCGAACCGCGCCAAGAGGTGCACAAAGAGGCACGCAAAGAGCTGCGACAGGAACTTCCGGTGTCCGAATACGCCAGACGCTCCGCGCCGCAGGGCCTCGACCAGCACGGCCGGCAAAGCCCTGTGCATAACTCCGCCGACGAGGATCAACTCGACATTCCGGCGTTCCTGCGCCGGCAAGCAAAGTGAATGCGGGCCAAGGCGGGTCCGCGCAACCCTGCCAATCGCCGCGGCGCGCCGCGCCGGTGTGAAGCTAAGTAGCTGACGGACCTAATATTATTCTGCCTACGCGGCTTAATCCGTCCCCTCGCCGGCAAAGCGGGGGGACGGATTGTCCGTTTGGGAATGCGGGGCTACGCGATTTTGCGGCAAGGAGCTGACGAGACTGCGGCCGGAAAAAGGTAACAGTCGGTAAGAAAGCGTGAGTTGGCCGAGTTGGACTACGCCAGTAAGGTTTGCCCGTTAGAGGGGATGTTTGGGGGATCGAGTCTCTGGCGCCTGTGTCGGCCAGCCCCTAGTTTGAAAACGGAATGCGTTCCCCTCACGGTGAGGTGGCCATCGTTTCGCGCAGTGTTACCGCTCGCGTGGTGTGGCCGTAGGGTGTGGGACGAAGGCATGATCAGGAGCGTACCCGCCGGCCGGCAGACGACGCTGCAGGATCAGACGACGCTGCAGGATCATGTCACGGTCACCGGCATTGGAGTTCATTCCGGCGCACCAGCCACTCTCACATTGCATCCGGCCGAAGCCGATACCGGGATCGTGTTTTTACGCTGCGGTATCGACGGCCAACCAGACCGCGAATTAAGCGCGCATTTCCGCTCGGTCACCGCGACCGAATTCGCCACCGTACTCGGCGATCACAACGGTCCGGCCGTCTCCACGACAGAGCACGTGCTCGCCGCCTTGCATGGCCTTGGCGTCGACAATGCAGTGGTCGAGGTCGACGGTCCCGAAGTGCCGATCATGGACGGCAGTGCCGCACCGTTCGTTGCCGCCATCGATCAAGCCGGCATCGTCGCGCTGCCGGCGGCGCGCCGCTATATCCAGGTGCTCAAGCCGGTGCGGGTCGCCAAGGGCGACAGCTATGGCGAATTGCGACCGCATCTGCGCGGGCTTCGCATCGAGACCGAAATCGAATTCGATCATCCGCTGATCGGCCGCCAGACCGTCGCGGTCGACGTCGAGCCAAATCTGTTCCGGCGCGAACTCGCGCGCGCCCGGACCTTCGGGTTCATGCGCGACGTGGCAAAACTGTGGAGCGCCGGCTACGCGCTCGGCGCCTCGTTCGAGAACACCGTGGTGATCGCCGAAGATCGCGTCCTCAATCCCGAGGGCGTGCGATTCCCCGACGAATTCGTGCGGCATAAAGCTGTCGACGCAATCGGCGACTTGGCGCTATCCGGCGCGCCGCTGATCGGCGCCTACCGCTCGGTGCGTGGCGGCCACAAGCTCAATCATGCGGTGCTCACCGCCTTGATGGCCGATCGCAGTGCCTGGAGCTATGTCGAAATGCCGGAAAGCCGCCGGTCGCGCGGCCATGCCGACCTCCCGGCCGGCTTTGCCAGACCCGCCTACGGCCCGGACGTCTCTTAATCCCCTTAACTTTTACGCCTTAATCCGGGCCGATTGTCGGCCATAATTGCTGTATTGTCATACGGCTGCGGTGCGTTCACGCTGGTGTTCGGGGGGGCGTGGGATGAAGCACCGGCGGGGACGGGACCGAACTACGCCCATGATATCGCGTTTACGAGGATCGCCGAGATCCGGTTCCAGGCTGCGCGCGCTGTCGGGTTGCCTCATCCTGGCGCTCGTTGCCGCGCCGTTGATGGGCTGCAGCTTTTTCAAGGACAAGAGCGGCGACTATGTCCCCGACGATCCGCCCAACATGCTCTACAACGAGGGCCTCTTCCTCCTCAACAACAAGGGCGACTACAAGGGCGCGGCGAAGAAATTCGATGAGGTCGACCGCCAGGACCCGTATTCGGACTGGGCGCGCAAATCGCTGTTGATGTCGGCCTACGCCTATTATCAGGCGGAAGAATACGACGAGTGCGTCAACTCGGCGAAACGCTACATCACGCTGCACCCGGCCAGCCCGGACGCCGCCTATGCCCAATACCTGATCGGCGAATCTTACTACGACCAAATTCTCGACGTTTCGCGGGACCAGGAACGGGCCACCAAGGCGATGGACGCACTTGAAGAGGTTGTGCGCAAATATCCGAATAGCGAATATTCGATTGCCGCGCAGAAGAAGATCGCCATGGCGCGCGACCAGCTCGCCGGCAAGGAGATGGATATCGGCCGGTTCTACCTGAAAAAGCGCGACTTCATCGGCGCCATCAACCGCTTCAAGGTCGTGGTGACGCAATACCAGACCACGCGCCACGTCGAAGAAGCGCTGGAGCGGCTCAGTGAAGCCTATGTGGCGCTCGGCATCATGGACGAGGCGCAGACCGCCGCCGCCGTGCTCGGTCATAACTTCCCGGACAGTCCCTGGTACAAGGACGCCTATAATCTCGTGAAGAACGCCGGCGGCGAGCCGTCCACTGAGAACAAGGGGTCCTGGATCAGCCGGGCGTTCCAGAAAATCGGCTTGGCGAGCGCGCAGTCCGGATGATGGGCGACGGAGGACAGACGACAAAGTAGGGATTCGATAATATCATCCGTTCTCTGTCATCCGTCTGCTGTCATCAGTGACCATGCTGGCCCGACTTTCAATCCGCGACATCGTCCTGATCGATCGGCTGGATATCGATTTCGGTACCGGCCTTGCCGCTTTGACCGGTGAGACCGGCGCCGGCAAATCGATCCTGCTCGACGCCTTCGCACTGGCGCTCGGCGCGCGCGGCGAAGCAGCTTTGGTGCGCGAGGGCGCCGAGCACGGCCAGGTCATCGCCGCCTTCGACGTCGCCAAAGACCATCCGGCCCGCCGCGTGCTGGCCGCCAACGATCTGTCCGGCGATGACGAGCTGATCGTGCGGCGCACGCAATTCGCCGATGGCAGGACTCGCGCGTTCATCAACGACCAGCCGGTCAGCGTCCAGGTGCTGCGCGCGCTCGGCGCCGCCCTGGTCGAGATTCACGGCCAGCACGACGAGCGCGCTTTCGTCGATGCGGCGACGCACCGCGCGTTGCTCGACGCCTATGGCGGCAGCGCGGACGACGCCGCCGAAATAGCGCGGCTATGGGAGGAGCGGCGCGCCCGCGACATCGCGGTCGAGCGTCATCGCGCCGATATCGAGCGCGCCAACCGCGAAGCCGAGTGGCTTCGCCACGCCGTCGACGAGCTCGGCCGCCTCAACCCCCAAACGGGGGAGGAAACCAGCCTCGCCGGGCGCCGCGCCGTGATGATGCAGGCGGAAAAAGTCGCCGACGATCTGCGCACCGCGCAGGAGACCGTCACCGGCCCGAACTCGCCGGCGCTGCCGCTCGCCACCGCCGTGCGTCGTCTGGAGCGCCGCGCCGCGCAGGCGCCGGCGCTGATCGAGCCGGCGGTGAAGGCGATCGACGCCGCGCTCACGGCGCTGGAAGAAGCCCGGGCGCATCTCGAACACGCGCTGCGGGCGGCCGAATACGATTCGGCGGAGCTCGATCGGATCGAGGAGCGCTTGTTCGCGCTGCGCGCCGCCGGGCGCAAATACAATGTGCCGGTCGACGAACTTGCCGCGCTGGGCCGCCGCTATGACGGCGATCTCGCCTTGATCGACGCCGGTGCCGAGCGGCTCGCCGCGCTGGAGCGCGAGGCGGACTTAGCCACGGCGCGCTATCGCACGGCGGCGCAAGCGCTGTCGGCGGCGCGGCGGCGCGCCGCGCTGACGCTCGACAAGGCGGTGAATGCCGAGCTGAAGCCGCTCAAGCTCGAGCGGGCGCAGTTCTCCACTGCGATCGAAAGCGAAAGCGAAGGCTTAAACGGCCTCGATCGCGTCGAGTTCTGGGTGCGAACCAATCCCGGTACGCGGCCCGGGCCGCTTATGAAAGTCGCTTCCGGCGGCGAACTTGCCCGCTTTCTGCTCGCGCTGAAAGTCGTCCTCGCCGACCGCGGTTCGGCGCCGACATTGGTGTTCGACGAGATCGATACCGGCGTCGGCGGCGCGGTGGCCGATGCCATCGGCGTGCGGCTTGCTCGCCTGGCGTCGGGCGTGCAAGTGATCGCCGTGACGCATGCGCCGCAGGTCGCGGCGCGCGCCGACCGGCATTATCTCATCGCCAAGGATGCGCTCGCCAAGGGCAAACGGGTCGCCACCCGCGTCGCCGAACTGGTCGGCGAGCGCCGCCGCGAGGAGATTGCGCGCATGCTGGCCGGCGCCGAAATCACTGCCGAAGCCCGCGCCGCCGCCGAACGCCTGATCCGCGCGGCGGGTTAATGGACCGCGGTCCCGCTCACCGGCCCTTCACCTGCGCCAAAAAGTGCAAGACATCGGCGTTGAACTGTTGAGGGTCCTGAAGAAACGAAAAGTGACTGACCTGCGGCTGGATGAGAAGGCCGCTGCCGGGAATGTGGTCGGCCATGAATAGCGTGTTGGCGCGCTCGATGGCCTCGTCGTGATCGGCATCGACGATCCAGGTCGGCACCTTAATGCCGGCAAGATCGTCGGCCGTCCAATGCGGCTGCGTCGCCCACATTTTGGTGATCTGGGCGAGAAAGGCATCGTATTGCGTCGGCGTCGGCGACAGCTTCTGGTATTCCTGCTTCGCCCGCGCGATGAAGGCGGTAAAGACTGGACTCTTGTCGACGTCTTTCACCCCGCTCGGATCGGAGTTGGCGGCGAAGGCAAACAGCTTCGACAGCCGCTCGGGGTGATGGATCGCGATGTCGAGCCCGATTATGGCGCCGTCGCTCCAGCCGACCAGCGCGGCCTTGTCGATCTTGAGAAAATCCATCAGCGCAAGCACGTCGGACGCCATCAGATCGTAACCGTAGGGCTGCGCGTCGCGCGAACTGCGGCCGTGGCCCCGGCTGTCCATGACGACCACCCGGTAATGCGGCAGGAGCGCCGGCGCCAATTTCCCCCAATAATCGGAATTGGCGAGCCCGCCGTGCAGCAGGATCACCGGCGGCCCGCTGCCGAAAGTCGCGTACCAGATTTTGATGCCGTTGACCGGCGCATAACCGCTATTGACCGGCGTCGGCAGGCTCGGCGTCGGCGGCAGCGTGAGCCACTGCGGCTGCGCCCGCGCGGCGCCGGACAGGCCGATCAGGACAAGACCGAAAACCAAGGCGAAGCGCCGCATGACTCCATTCCCGCCCGGTTGCAGGCCACCGCCGCATTGCAAGTAAGGTCGCGTTTCGCGATTTCGTCAATCGTTCAAGGTGCAGCGTCCGCGGCGGCCCATTAAATAGACCGGGTACACAAGTCGAGCAATCTGTGGTTATGGGTTCGCCGGATGCCGCCATCCGGCCGCTCCCGGAATGACGAGAATTATGGCACCTAAAGATACCGCAAAGACGCCCGTCGACGGGCTTACCGAACAGCAGGCCAAGGCCGAGCACGCGCGGCTCGGAGCCGAAATCGCCGCGCACGACCGCCGCTATTATCAGGAGGACGCGCCGACCGTTTCGGATGCGGCCTATGACGCGCTGCGGCACCGCTACGCCGCGATCGAAGCGCGCTTTCCGCAATTGCGCACGCTGGAAAGCTTGACGCAGCGGGTCGGCGCGGCGCCGTCGGCGCGTTTTGCAAAAGTTCGCCATGCGGTGCCGATGCTGTCGCTCGACAACGCCTTTGCCGACGAGGACGTGGTCGATTTCGTCGCCCGCATCCGCGATTTCCTCACGCTCGGGGACGACGAAGAGATTGCCTTCAGCGCCGAACCGAAGATCGATGGCCTGTCGATGTCGCTGCGCTATGAGGGCGGCGAGCTTGTCACCGGTGCCACACGCGGCGATGGCGAAGTGGGTGAAGATGTTACAGCCAACGCGAGAATGCTGGAGGATATTCCGCACCGGCTCGAGGGCAAAGGCGTGCCGGCGGTATGCGAAGTGCGCGGCGAAGTCTATATGACCAAGTCGGCGTTTCTCGAACTCAATCGCAAACAAGCGGAGGCCGGCAAGCCGCTCTATGTCAATCCGCGCAACACCGCAGCCGGCTCGTTGCGTCAGCTCGATGCGTCGATCACCGCTTCGCGGCCGCTCGGTTTTTTCGCTTATGGCTGGGGCGAGATAAGCGAGATGCCGGCGGACACGCAGTCGGGCATGATCGGATGGTTCGAGCAGTGCGGGTTCAAGACCAATCCGCTGACCGAAATGTGCCGGTCGGTCGAGGCCCTGCTGCACTTTCATCGCGACATCGAGGCGCAGCGCGCCAGCCTCGATTACGACATCGACGGCGTCGTCTATAAGGTCGACCGGCTCGATTGGCAGGAGCGGCTCGGCTTCGCGACACGCTCACCGCGCTGGGCGATTGCGCATAAATTCCCGGCCGAGCAGGCGACCACCGTCGTCAAGGACATCGAGTTTCAGGTTGGCCGCACCGGCACGCTCACGCCGGTCGCTAGGCTTGAACCCGTCACGGTCGGCGGCGTCGTGGTGCAGAATGCCACGCTGCACAATGCCGACGAGATCGCGCGCCTCGACGTCCGCCGCGGCGATACGGTAACTATACAACGAGCCGGCGATGTTATTCCCCAGGTGCTTGCCGTCGCAGAGAATATGCCGAGGGGTCCTAATAAATTTCGGTTTCCCCAAAAATGCCCATGTCCACTGAAAACCAAGGTAGTTCGAGAAACCCTCGCTAGCGGCGGCGAGGGCGCGCGAATGCGGTGCAGTGGCGAGTTCGAATGTCCCTTTCAAAAGATTGAGCGCATCAAGCACCTCGCCTCACGAAATGCCTTCGATATCGAAGGTTTTGGCGAGCAATATGCCCAGCTTTTATCTGATGAAGGTCTGGTTAATACTCCTGCCGACATTTTTAGGCTCCACCAACGATTGGAGGAGCTAAGGAGAGCGGTGTTTAAGAGACGCGAGGCACTCGCCAAGGAACGGGAAGTAAAGACTGGAAAAAAGAGAAAAAAGTCTACGTCAGAATCGGAGCGATCCTACAATGAGATACAAAAACTTTTGGGGGCAATTGAGGCTCGACGAGATATTGCTCTTGATCGCTTTATCATTGCACTGGGTATACCAGATATAGGCGAGACAACTGCTCGCGCGCTGGCAAAGGATTTCAAGAATATTACCGCGCTGACTAAGAGTGTTGATTTGGCAATTAGGGATCGGCCAGGTCCCGCCTGGAGTGAACTATCTACCGTCCCTCAGATTGGACCAGTTACGCTCGACCGAATCCTCAGACAAGAAGTCAGCACTAGGGGTCAGGAGCCAGATCTATTTAATAGTGGTTCACTCGGCACACTAAACTTGACGGCCACGCAGCGATCAAACCTACTTAAACACTATCAGACAGAGCCCAGGTTGCGCGCTGCGCTTCATACGGCGAAATTACAACAGCCGAAGGAAGGCTACAAGCGGCTGGCAAGCCATGGCGAGGTCGGCCCTGTAGCGACCGATTCTTTAATTGAATTTTTCTCCGAGCCTCACAATAGAAACGCTTTAGCGGCGCTTCTTTCAGAGGTGCAGGTGAAGCCCTCCGAGGCAATAGTTCAAGACTCCCATATTTCGGGGAAGACCGTCGTCTTTACGGGCACGCTTGGGAGCATGTCGAGGAACGAGGCAAAGGCTATTGCTGCCCGGCTGGGCGCAAAGGTTTCCAGTAGCGTCTCAGAAAATACTGACCTTGTCATCGCCGCCCCAGGTGCCGGTTCGAAACTTGCTGAGGCGGAAACGCACCGTGTGAAGGTCATTTCGGAAGAAGAATGGTTACGCTTGATCGGGCGCTAACACTCCCAATTGCACCGCAAATGTTAAGTTGTAATGTACCCCCGTGCTATTAGGGGTGGCCGGGTGAAAACGATTGCGATCGATTTCGAAACAGCCAATGGGCAACGCGTCAGCGCGTGCTCCCTGGGGCTGGCATGGATTGAAGACGGGGCAGTCACTCGAAGAGAACGCCGACTTATTCGCCCAAAGGAAATAAGATTTAATCGCTTCAACGTATTTCTCCATAAAATTCAACCCGAACATGTTCTCGACCAGCCCGACTTCCCAACCGTATTTTCGGAATTTGCAAACGACATCGCCGGCGGCTTGATTCTCGCGCACCAAGCTGAATTTGAAATCGGAATAATTTGCGAAACGTTCCAGGACTATCGGCAAATCTGTCCTGAGTTTAGCTATCTATGCACGCGAATGATATCCGAAGCTGTCTGGCCGGAATGTGACGGCTCATCACTCGAAGCCGTGACAGACTATCTCGGCATTTCGTTCCGGCACCATGATGCGGAAGAAGATGCAGTGGCATGTGCGAAAGTGGCACTAGCTGCGGCTCGAGCAATCGGCGCAACATCCATCTCCGATCTCGCCGAAAAGATTTCCTTGAAAAACGGCCAAATTAGGAATGGTGGATTTATTCCATGCTCCTTCACAAACGGAGTTATTTCAAAACCCATTCGAGTGCGTACGAGTCCCGATTCCGAAAGGTCACCAGATAACTCTCTTCTTTTTGACGTTGAAGGGAGTACAGGCAATCCATACAGAATTACGGCCTGGAGAACCGGAAGCCATTTTCATATGACGTGCACCTGCGAAGCGGGGCAAAACTCTCGCTTTTGTAAGCACCGGGCTGCATTATTGTACGGGGTTGTCGATCACCTACTTTCAGATAATGCGGCCGACGTTGGGAAACTGATCGAAATGATACGTGGTAGTGAGGCCGGACGCCTACTCTTTAGCGTTCAAGAACTAGAAAATGAGAAGTGCGAGGACGAAAGGCTAAAGGAAACTAAGAGGGCATTAGGCTTCGAGTTGGGCAAGCCTAGTCGGCGCAATGGCCCTCGTCCGACGCAGACGCGACCGCGTTTACTGCATCATGAGCCAGTAGTATGCTTAGTGGCAGATAGCAACATCGCCGGCAAGACGGTGGTGTTTACCGGCACCTTGGAAAAGATGACGCGCGACGAGGCCAAGGCTTCGGCGGAACGGCTTGGCGCCAAAGTGTCGGGGTCGGTGTCGAAAAAGACCGATTATGTGGTGGCGGGACCGGGCGCCGGTTCCAAACTCGCCGACGCCAAGAAGCTCGGCGTCGCGGTACTCACCGAAGACGAATGGGCGATGCTCATTCGCTGAGCGCCGTTTCACGGCCGCTCATCGGGGCGGCGCCGTTGCCTTTATCAACCATTCGCGCGTTGGCGCGTCGAGGAGCGGCGCCAGCGTCTCGCGCACGCGTGCGTGATACCCGGCAAGCCAGGCGATTTCCTCGGCCGTCAGCAGGCCCGGCTCGACCAGCCGCACGTCGATCGGCGCCAGCGTCAAGGTCTCGAACGCGTTGAGCGGCTGTTCCGCGCCGGCGGCGGCTGCGGCTTCCGTGACCAGGACGAGATTTTCGATGCGGATGCCGTAGGCGCCGGTGCGGTAATAGCCCGGCTCGTTGGACAGGATCATGCCGCGTTTGAGCGCCGCGCCGCCGAGCTTGGAAATGCGCGCCGGCCCCTCATGCACCGAGAGATAGCTGCCGACGCCGTGGCCGGTGCCGTGGTCGAAATCCAGCCCGGCCCGCCATAGAAATTGCCGCGCCAAAGTGTCGAGCTGCGCGCCGGTGGTGCCGTCCGGGAATACCGCGCGGGCGATGGCGATGTGGCCTTTGAGCACAAGGGTGAAATTCCTGCGCATTTCGGCGCTCGGCGTGCCGACGGCAATGGTGCGCGTGATGTCCGTGGTGCCGTCGAGGTATTGGCCGCCGGAATCGATCAGGAACAGCTCGCCCGGCGCGATACGGCGGTTGCTCGTGCGGGTGACGCGGTAATGCACGATGGCACCATCGGCGCCGGCGCCGGCAATAGTGGGGAACGAAACGTCCTTGAGCAGGCCGGTGTCGCGGCGGAAGCTTTCCAGGGCTTCCACCGCATCGATTTCGCTCAACTTTCCGCGCGGCGCCTCGCGATCGAGCCAAGCGAGGAAGCGCGTCACCGCCGCGCCGTCGCGCAGTTGCGCCGCGCGCGCGCCGGCGATCTCGACCGCGTTCTTGACCGCCTTCATTGGCGCGATTGGATCGCTGCCGCGGTGCACCTTGCCGCCGTTTTCGGCGACGACACGCGCGATCGCCTCGGCACAGGCGGCCGGATCGAGCCGGACCGCGTTTCGCGCTTTGCCAAGCGCGGCGAGATCGCGCTCGAAGTCGGTCGGCGCGCAAACTTCCGCAAGCGCTTCGAGCCGATGCCGGACGTCGTTGCCAAGCTTGCGGCCGTCGATATAGAGCGAGGGCCGCCCGTTTTTTGGCACTATGGCGAAAGCCAACGCCACCGGCGTGTGCGGCACGTCGCCGCCGCGGATGTTGAACAGCCAGGAGACGGCTTGCGGATCGGAAACCACCAAGGCGTCGGCGCTGAGTTTCCCCATCTCGGCGCGGACGCGCGCGAGTTTTGCCGCGGCATCCTCGCCGGCATAGCGCAGGTCGTGCAGCACCACCGCGCCGAGCGGCGGCGGCGGCCGATCTTGCCAACACGCATCGACCGGATTGTCATCGACGCCGACGAGGCTGCCGCCGGCCGCCGCGCAGGCTTTGCCCAGCCGTTCGGCGCCGTCGACGGTGTGCAGCCACGGCGAATAGCCGAGCTTCGCTTCGGCCGGCAGATGTTGTTCGATCCACTCCGCCGGCGGATGCTCGACCAGATGCGCGATGGCGAAAGCGACGGCATCGACTTCGTCGCGCGCCTGCACCGTATAGCGGCCGTCGACGAAGAGGACGGCGCGGTCGGCAAGCACGATGGCGAGGCCGGCCGAGCCGGCGAAGCCGGTGAGCCAGGCGAGCCGCTCGGCGCACGGCGGCACATATTCGTTCTGATAGCGGTCCGCGCGCGGCACGATGAAGCCGTCGAGGCCGCGCCGTTTCAGCTCCGCCCGCACGGCCGCGAGCCGTGACGCGCTGTCGGCGCGCCCGCCGCGATCCTCGAACGACTGGAACTGCGCTTCGAACATGGCGCGCAATCTATGGATCGCCGCGGCGGCGGGCAATGCCGGCGCGCGGGCTCGGCCGCCTCAGCACCAGCGTGGTCCAGCCGTCGAGCTCGATGCGCCGTTCGAGCCTGAGTGCGCGATAGGCGGCGAGCGCGGCATTGGCCTGCGCGGTGAGCAGGCCCGACAAAACGAGCCGGCCGCCCGGCGCGATGATTTCCGTCAGCGGCGCGGCGAGGCGTTGCAGCGGCCCAAGCAGGATATTGGCGAAGACCAGATCGAACGGCGCGCGAGCGCGGATCGCCGGCGTAGCGACGCCGGCCGCCTGCACGATCTCGACCAGCGCGCCGACGCGATTGCGCCGGGCATTGGCGCGCGCCGCGCGCACGGCCGTCGGGTCGATGTCGGTCGCCAGCACGCCTTGGCGCAAGACGCGGGCCGCGGCGATGGCGAGCACGCCCGAGCCGGCGCCGAGATCGAGAATGCGCGGCGCAGCCTTGCCGCCGCGCAGCGCTTTGCAGATCCGATCGAGCGCCAGCAGGCAGCCGCGCGTGGTGCCGTGATGACCGGTGCCGAAGGCGAGCGCGGCCTCGATCTCGATACCGATGCGATTGATGGCGATGCCGCCGCGGTCGTGCGCGCCATGCACGATGAAGCGGCCGGCCGCGACCGGCTTGAGCCGGACGAGGCTGGCGGCGACCCAATCCTTGGCGGCGATAGGTTGGAAGCGCAGCGCAGCTTGCGGTGTGATTCCGCCCACGGCCGCCAGATCGCGCACCATCGCCGCGTCGACCGCGCCGCGGCAGTAGAGGGTCACGCGCCAATGGCCCTGCCCGGTATCCACCAGACTGGCGGCGGCAACGTCGGCGGCACAACTCTCGGCAAACAGATCGGAAATCCGCTGTGCCGATTGTTCATCGGTTACGAACGTCGCGATCCAGGTTGTCGAGCTGTCTTGTGGCCCCGTGGAATGTACCGATCGTTCGATCATTTTCGAGCTTTTGCACGTAATTCACAGCACGACGAGAAACCGGCCTATAGTCGATCGCGCAAAGTATTTATCCACAATGGCTGTACAGCTTGTCACCAGCTTATCCACGGCTGTTTCCAGAGCTTTTCCACACTATCTGCACCAGCGTGCCGATAGCCTTGCCGACAGGCGACCGCGCCGCCTGCTTTGCACAAGGATGGCTTCCGGCGCGCATTACGATGGACATAATCGACGAATAAACCACGATGCGCGATGTTCGGCATCGAGGACGTTCGGCATCGAGGACTTTCATCATCGAAGACGTGGCGCCGGGAGATTGCAATGCATGCAGAAAACGCACGCAGACTTTGCGTAGCTCTGAGCCTTAGCGTTGCCGCGTGCGTTGCCGGCTTCGCTGCGGGCGACGTGCGCGCCCAAACCGCGCAACCGGCGCCCGATTACGCCGCGTTGATGGCGGCGCCGGATCGCGGCGACGCGGATCGCCAAACCGACAAGCGCCGCGACCCGGTGCCGTTTCTCGCTTTCGCCGGCGCGCGGCCGGGCATGAAGGTACTCGATATGGCCGCCGGCGGCGGTTACTCGACCGAGCTGATGGCGCGCGCGGTGGCGCCGAACGGCATCGTCTACGGCCAGAACCCGGCCGATCTCGGCGACAAGCTCAAAGCGTCGTTCGAGGCGCGGCTGAAAACGCCGGCGATGAAGGACGTCGTCGCCGACATCCGGCCGTACGACGATCCGATCCCGCCGGACGTCCACGGTCTCGATATGATCACCTTCCTGTTCTTCTACCACGACACCGCCTACATGAACGTCGACCGCGCCGCGATGGACCGCAAAATGTACGCGGCGCTAAAGCCCGGCGGCTCTCTGGTAATCGCCGACCACGCGGCGCTGCCGGGCCAGGGGACTTCGGTCGGCAAGACCCTGCATCGCATCGAGGAGAATACGCTGCGCCAGGAGGTCGAGGCGGCGGGCTTCAAACGCGTCGGCGAGGGCAATTTCTGGCGCAATCCCGCCGACACCCACGACTTCCCGAGCTACAAGCGAGACATGCCGGTCGACAATTTCGTGCTCAAGTTTCAGAAACCAAGATGAGTCAGTCCGGGGCGCGGGCATTCGCCCGCGAGCCCGGAAGGACGAAAGAACGCTCCTACCACTGCCGATAATACGGCGGTGGCTGTGGCGGATAAGCCGGCTGGGCGTAGTATTGCTGCGGTTGCGCATAGTAGCGCGGGGCGTAAGCGGGCTCCCCGTAAGCGGGCTCCCCGTAATACGGCGACGGCTGCCGGCCATCTTGCGGCGCAATCGACAACGGCGCGGACTGCGCGGTTTCCTCGTCTTGCGGTTGCTGCGGCTGCGGCTGCGGCTGCCGCCGCGCCATGGCCGGGCCGTTCCAGGCCGGCGTGCGGCCGGCGACGATGACGGTGGTCTCGCCCATGCCCTCCGACTTCACCAGGTCGTACAGCGTGGCGGCATTGGCCGGCGACAGCCTCACGCAGCCATGGGAGACCGCCATGCCGAGATGCGGGACATCGGCAAAGCCGTGGATGGCGTGGCCCTTCAGGTCGAAGAAGATCGTATCCGGCATCGGCGCATTGTCGTATTCCTGCGAGAAGTGCTCGGGATCCATGCGGTTCGGCCTGAACGTGCCGCTCGGCGTGTCGTAGCCGGGCCGGCCGGTCGACACCGGCCAGACGTAGCGCTGGGCACCATCGACCGCGACTGCCATGCGCTGCGTCGATTTGTCGATCGAGATGACGATATTGGCGCGGGCCGCGGCGGCCAACGGCAAAGCCGATGCCGCGGCCAGGAGCGAGGCGGACAGAATTGCAGCTGAACGCATGTGGATTCCCGAATGTGAATTCCCGATCGGAGGGTCGCCCAACAGTTAGAAGTCTTTGGCCGGTCTTTGGTTCAGATCAAGAGCATAAGCATGCCGTCGGGCGGAATGGTGAATGGATTGCGGCGGGATACGGTCAATGCCGCTTGAAATACTGCACCGCGCGCTCGTGCCTCTCGGCGGCCGCGCGGGAAGCGAACGTGCCGAGATTGCGGCGGCGGCCGGTCTTCGGATTCACTTTGCGCGAATAGAGCCGGTATTTGCCGGACGATAGTTTGCGGATCATGACGTCTCCTCGGCGGCGCACCGGCGCCCAATGTTACGGCGCTCCGCCACCCAATGATAATGGCGCGCGCCATTATCATTAAATCGGACAAGGCGGATTTGTTCTCGCGAGCGCATTTGCGCGCGAGTGATGTCAAACAGCGATGTCGAAGGCCCGTATCCTGTAGCCCGGATGGAGCGGAGCGTAATCCGGGTACGGATCGGTAGGATGGGTAGAGCAACAGCGAAACCCATCGTCTTTCTTCAAGCCACGGTGGGTTTCGCTTCGCTTCACCCACCCTACGAAGCGAAGAAATAAAGGAAGCGGAACGCCGGCAGACGCGGTAGTCCACGACCTGTACGCAAGCGGCGCACAGGGCGCGCCACGGAAAGGCGGCTTGCGCCGCCCTTCCGCTCTCGGGCGCGCTCGCCTGCCGGCGTTCCACCACGGCTCTTGCGGTCGCGACCGAACGCCACCGCTCAGCTCCAGTTCACGCGCTTCCTGGGACGGAACTATGGAGGGATGGGTGTTACCCATCCCCGGCCGTCCCAGTGCAGCGGGCGGTATGACCCGCAGACCGGTCGTAATGCCGGCCGGGCGTTTTGGCCCGGAGCCGCCCGGGAGCGGGGCTGACAACCCCGCCCGCGGGAACCGCACTCGCCCCTCTCCGCCGGTGTCACCCGGACGGCGTCCCTTAGGGCGAGATTGATTCGCTCCATATGTAACTTAATCGGAGACGTTCGTCAATAGACATGTGACGATTGAATTCCGTCATTCCGGGGCGCGCCGGCGGCGCGAGCCCGGAATCCATAACCACGACCAGGGCAGAACTTGCGCGGCCTGTGATTATGGATTCCGGACTTGCCGCTTCGCGGCAATCCGGAATGACGGTCAGCCAAACCCCTCGCGCGTCAGCCGCACGATGGCGCGGTCCAGCGCGGAGAGAAATTCGGAGCGGTCGCGCGGCGCGAACGGTTTTGGACCGCCGGTGATTTCGCCCGCGCTGCGCAAACTATCCATCAGGTTGCGCGTCGCCAGCGCCATGCCGATCGACTCTTCGCTAAACGGCTTGCCGTTCGGTGCGATGACCTCGGCGCCGGCCTTCACGCAACGGCTCGCCAGCGGCACGTCGGCGGTGATGACGATGTCGCCGCGTCCGGCCCGCTCGGCGATCCAGTGGTCCGCCTCGTCCATGGCGGCGCCGACGACCACGCGCTCGATCATCGCATCGCGCGGCACCGCGATCGGTGAGTTGCTGACGACGAAGACTCTCAGCGCGACGCCCTTAAGCGCATGGCGCTCGGCGACGCGGTAAATTTCCTGCTTTACGGGGCAGGCGTCGGCGTCGATGAAGAGGGAGATCAGCGTCATTCCGCCGCGTGGACTGTCCGGGCATCCAACGCGACCAGCGCCACCAGGTGATCCCGCAGATCGGGAATGACGGCCGGGTCGGACTTCAACGCATAAATAGTGCGCGGCGTCGGCAAAGCGCGGCCTTCCTGCGCTTCCGCTTCGGCGTAAAGCGCCAGCGCCTCATGGGCGTTGCGCAGCGCATCGTCGATATCGTCGCCGGCCGAAAAACAGCCGGGAAGATCGGGAAACCAGATGCCGATGGCCTTGCCCGTCCCGGCATCTTCAACAATGGCGACGTAGTGGGTCATGACATCATCAATCGGGCTGCCATCCAGCCTGCTTATAGATATTACGGACGAGGCCGCGGCCCAAGTCTTTCTTTGGATGGGGCAAAACGACGGTGGCCCGTGTCCGCGGGTGCTTAAATACGTGGTGGGAGCCGGCTACCCGTTCCAAGATCCAGCCTTCGCGTTCAAGGCGGCGCTTTATATCACGGCTGTTGGTTAGCATCCTGCCCCGGATCGCGTTATACCACCGGCGATAATTTTTGACTTGTCATGCTCCGCGAAGGCGGAGCATCCAGTAACCGGCTTTCGCGCGGTGATTACTGGATCATCCGCCTGCGCGGATGATGACAGGGCATGAGTCAGCGCTTATCGCCGTTGGTGTTAGCTGCTTCTTATATCGCCTATCGATCCAGTTGTTGGATTTGTCCGCGGCCGAGCGGACCACGCCATGTTCAATCCGCCTATCGCGCGGCACCGCGATCGGTGAGTTGCTGACGACGAAGACTTTGAGCGCCACGCCCTTCCCCGCATGCCGCTCGGCGACGCGATAAATCTCCTGCTTCACCGGGCAGGCATCGGCGTCGATGTAGAGGGAGATAATTTCTGACACAAGCGGCCCGTGCTAACTTCGAGGGTAAGACGACGGTCTTATAGCCACTGTTGCGTTCGATGGAGAGCAAAAACCCGATGTCCGCAACGCGCACGACGCTGCTGGTCGGCACGACCAAGGGCGCCTTTTTGATTTCCGGCGGCAGCGACCGCAACGGCTGGGCGATTGGGGGCCCTTATTGCAACGGCTGGCCGATCAATCACATGATTGGAGACCCCGAGACCGGCACGCTATGGGCCGGCGGCGGCGGCGATTGGCATGGAGCGGGCGTCTGGCGGAGCGAAGACGGCGGCGCGACCTGGGAGGTTGCTCGTCTCACCAAGGGAACGATGGACGATTGGGCCGCCAAGGATCCCAATCTCGCAACGATGATCGGCTGGACCGAAGCGCCGTTACCGTTCGCCGACACGTTCGCGCAAATCTGGTCGCTCAGCTACGCGCACGGCACGCTATACGCAGGCACCAAACCTGCGAGCCTTCTGGCGAGCACGAACGGCGGCAAGGATTGGGTCAAGGTGCATGGCCTGACCGATCACCCGTCCGCCGGTAGCTGGACGCCCGGCGGCGTCGGGCTGACGCTGCACACCATCCTCCCCGATCCGAATAACCGGAAAAAGCTTTGGGTTGGAATCTCGGCGGCCGGCGTGTTTGCAACCGAGGACGGCGGGGCGACATGGGAGCGCCGCAATCGCCTCTCGAATGCCGAAGCCTGCGGCCACGCCGAGCATCCGGCCGCGCCGCGCGACGGCGAGATCGGGCACTGCGTTCACAACATGATCCGCGCGCCGGGGACAAGCGACGTCCTTTACCAGCAGAACCACTATGGCGTTTGGCGCTCCGCCGACGGCGGCCGCAGCTGGAACGATTGCACCAAGGGCTTGCCATCGACCTTCGGCTTTCCCATCCGCGTTCATCCGCGCGATCCGGACACGATCTGGACGCTGCCGCTGAACGGCGACACGGCCGGACGTTTCCCGCCGGACGCCGCCGCGGCGGTGTGGCGATCGCGCGACGGCGGCCAAAGCTGGCAGGCGATGCGGCAAGGCCTGCCGCAGAAGGGCTGTTTCTTCACCGTTCTGCGTCAAGCCATGGCTGGTGACGACCGCGACCCGGCGGGAGTTTATTTCGGCACAAACAGCGGCTCGGTGTTCGGGAGTATCGACGAAGGCGAGACCTGGCAGGAGATTGCGCGTCACCTGCCGACGATTCTTGCCGTCGAAGCTGTCGAGCTGAGATAGCGCGCTGACAACGAAGACCTTCGCGCAACGCCTTTCCCCGCATGGCGCTCGGCAACGCGATAAATCTCCGGCTTCACCGGGCAGGCGTCGGCGTAGATGAAGATTTCTATCATCCCTTGAATATCTTTTCGCGGTGATACTGAAGATGGATTGGATGAGGACGCAACTCGGCTTTGGAAGGAAGAGCCAATTTTCGATCCTCGCGGATCAGGCGCGTCACGGCGCTTGGCAAGCTTTGGGTCGCAATCAGAATTGAACAATCGTCATCGACGGAGAGAAGCCCGCGATCAAACATCCAGTGGACAGTTCCAGACAGAGCAAGTCCGTTACGCACGGAATCAGTTCCGCCCGCCGCCACAGGTCGAATATGCGCCGCTTGAACCTCAGCACGACCTCCGCCGTTGATAATCCGCAAGCCCGTCATCGCGCAGGTATTTGTGTAGGCAGCCTTGACCGACATCGCGAATGCAACGTCCCGAAAGGGCCGCGCCACTACTCGTTCGACGATTGGCCGCTCGAATTCCGCCGCCTCTTCTTCAAATTCTTTTTTGTCTTCTACCGTTGAACGAGGAAGTTCTGACTCAGTAAGGGTCTTCACGAAGCCCGCTTTGACAATCAAATCATACTCATCCTCAGGGATATTTCGGACCGCGCGACCAAAAGCGCCTTTACTTGTAGCTCCGTCCTCGCGCTGCAAGCCTTTCTCATAGTAAAACTCGCCGTCTTTGAATGGGACTGCACGATCAAATTCCAGGAAGTCGGACACGAAGGCGTAGAAGTGACCTTCATCTCTAGGATCGCGCTCAATCCTCTTGATACGAGCCGTCGCAAAATAAGCTTGTCGTCCTCCGCGACTTGCGAGGTCAGACGACGCTCGGCGAGGTTCGTAATAGACTATCCAGTCATCAACCGCAGCCTCGACCTGTCTCAGATAAGTGCGCGGAAAGTGGTACCGCTCCTCTGGAAGGTCGTCGTAGCTTGGTTCAATCTTTGAGGTGAAGACCGCCTTCGTCACGGGTTCCCTCTCGCAGAGCAGTCCGAAGCAAGAGCGGGCTGACGTCAAACATGACGGAACGGCACGCGGCCTAAAACTTCTACGTCCCGATCGTCGAATGAATTACAAATTGCCCGAAGTCCGCGCCCGACGACTACGTCCACTCCGTTACCCTGAAACTCACCAAAATCCGCAAGACCGTCAATGATGGCCTGGGTTCCAGCAGGATACGCGACCTCCTCATCGTCAGCCGTGGCGCCTTTGGTTTCTATGAGCATGACCACGTGCTCGCCAGCTGCAAAACCGCGCCAAGTTTGCATAGTTGTTTGCCGGCTCATATTTTATGCCTCTATCTTAAGTCACGTTGAATTTATCTTCGCACCCGCTCCACAAAACTATCCACCACCCGCTTCTCCCCGGCCCGGTCGAACGCGATGGTCAGCTTGTTGCCGTCGATTGCGGTGACTTTGCCGTTGCCGAATTTCTGGTGGAACACGCGGTCGCCGAGCGCGAAGGCGGAGACGGCGCCGGCGGATTTGGCGATCAGTTCGCTCTCATGCGCTCCTCGCCCGGTTTCAATTGCCACCCGATGTCACTCCGCGGACTCGGCCGTTGCCCGGAGCGGCACGGCAGCTATGACGGCGTCGGTCGCCGCCTCCTGGAATTCGAGATTGCCGCGCAAGGCGTCGATTGTCCGCGGCTGCGGAAATATATTACCGGTATGATCCGACCAGTCCTCGGCGGCGAATTCCAGGACCTCGGCGGCCTTTTGCATCACTTCGTCGATGGTGTCGCCCGCCGTTGCCACACCCGGCACATCTGGGAACGATACTCCGTAGCAACTGTCCGCTTGCTTGTGGATCAGCGCGATGTAATGGGCCATGTGTTCATTCCTTGTTCCATCCCGCTTGTTTGTAGATGGCGCTTACAGTGCCAATCGGCAAATCCGACTTCGGATGCGGCACGATCGCCACGCGGCGCAATTGCCGATGCACAAATTTGTGATGCGATCCACGCACCGACACTTGCTCGAATCCATCCTGCCGAAGCCGGCGAATGATATCACGGCTGTCGCGGAGCATGCGAGACCTCTCATCGATGCTGCGGTGTCAATGCCGAATCACCCCCGCTCCACGAAACTATCCACCACCCGCTTCTCCCCGGCCCGGTCGAACGCGATGGTCAGCTTGTTGCCGTCGATGGCGGTGACGTTGCCGTTGCCGAATTTCTGGTGGAACACGCGGTCGCCGAGCGCGAAGGCGGAGACGGCGCCGGTGGATTTGGCGACCAGCTCGCCTTCGATGGTGAGCGGCAGGCGGGGCTTGGTGGATGGCCGCGAGGCCCATGCCCCCTCGCCTGCCCCCACCC
>Ga0207416_1000549_pt1 | contig 62720 bp, 59 predicted proteins | sample PaiPotPPM11metaG_FD_184107 | JGI IMG/M metagenome (GOLD analysis project Ga0207416, IMG submission 184107) | Iron sulfur acid spring bacterial and archeal communities from Banff, Canada, to study Microbial Dark Matter (Phase II) - Paint Pots PPM... ... | reverse complement strand
CTCCCTACCCTCCCCCGCTTGCGGGGGAGGGTAGGGAGGGGGCCCGTGGCCGCAACGCTCGCGCAAGCGTTGAACACCTCCCCCCTCTGGCGTCGCTTCGCTCGCCGCCTCCCCCGCAAGCGGGGGAGGAAAGAATATCAATCCGACTGGATATTGGCGTCCTTGACCATCTTGCCCCAGACGCCGAGCTGGACCTTGATGAAGTCGCCGAGTTCTGCGGGCGTCGAGGAGAAGCCCTCGAAGCCGACATTCTTGAACTTGGCCTGCAGGTCCGGGCCGTCGATGATTTTTCGCAGCGCGCCGTTGAGCTTGGCGATGACTTCGGGCGGCGTGCCGGAAGGCGCGACCAGGCCCGCCCAGGCATCGAGATTGAAGCCTTTGATGCCGGCCTCGTCCATGGTCGGCAGATCGGGGAACAGCGACGAGCGCTTGATGCGCGTCACCGCCAGCGCCCGCAAGGCGCCCGCCGAGACATGCGGCATCGCGGCGGTGAAATCGGCGAACATCATCGAGACGCGGCCGCCGATGATGTCTTCCAGCGCCGGCGGCGTGCTCTTGTAGGGCACATGCAGCATGCTGATTCCGGCCCATTTCGCCAGCGTGTCGCCGGCGACGATGCCGGCGGTATTGCCGCTGGCGAACGACAGCTGGCCGGGATGAGCTTTCGCATAGTCGACCAGCTCTTTGACCGAATGGACCGGCAGTTTTGGATTGATCACCAGCATCAGCGTGAAGCTGCCCACCCGCGTGATCGGCACGAAGTCCTTGACCGGATCGTAGTTGACGTCCTTGTGCAAAAACGGATCGGCCGACAGCGGCGAGTTGGTCGCCATCAGGAGATTGTAGCCGTCGGCGGGCTGATGATGCACATAGAGCGCCGCCAGCGCGCCATCGGCGCCGGGGCGATCCTCGACGACGACAGGCTGGCCGAGCGCCTTGCTGAGCGGATCGGCGATGATGCGGCAGATGGTGTCGCTGGCGCTGCCGGGACCGAACACGGCGGTGATCGTGATCGGCCGGGTCGGATAATCCTCGGCGCGAAGCGAGTTCACCGACATGGCTGCGGCAGCGGCCACAACAATGGCAAGCAGCTTCTTCATGGCTTCCCTCCCTGGTGGCGCAAATTTTTGCTTGCTGGCGTGTCGGCCTTGCGGTGGCGCACGCGCTTTCCGGCCAGGGCAGGATAGCAGATTTATGAGCGGCCGCGTCAGGCCCTGCCGCGACAACTCGTTCCACCGTCGAGGGAAGCATTCTCCGCTCATTCCCGCGCAAGCGGGAATCCAGCCTGGGTCCCCGCTTTCGCGGGGACGAGCGGAGGCCAGAGCTAACGGATAAACGTGCCGCTGCGCAGTTCGGCGAAAGCCTGTTGCAGCTCGGCCTGGGTATTCATCACGATCGGCCCGTGCCAGGCGACCGGCTCCTCGATCGGCTTGCCGGAGACCAGGAGAAAACGGATGCCCTCGTCGCCGGCCTGGACGGTGACCTCGTCGCCGCGATCGAACAAAACCAGCGAGCGATTGCCGGTCTGCTCGCGCGTCACAGTCTCGCTCACGCCGTCGGTTCTTTCGGTCAAGACGCCGAACGGTGCCGAGGCGGCGCGGAAATTGCCGGAACCTTCGAACACATAGGCAAAGGCATGCCGCTCGATGTCCACCGCCAGCGTTTTGCGCTTGCCCGGCGGCACCGCGATATCGAGATAGCGCGGATCGGCGGCGACACCTTCGATCGGGCCGCGACGACCCCGAAAATCGCCGCACACGACGCGCACGCGGGTGCCGTCGTCATCGACGATTTCCGGAATTTCGGCGGCCTTGACGTCCTGGTAGCGCGGCGCCGTCATTTTCAGCGACGACGGCAGGTTGGCCCAGAGCTGAAAACCATGCATGCGGCCCGCCGCATCGCCTTGCGGCATTTCCTGATGCAGAATGCCGCGGCCGGCCGTCATCCATTGCACGTCGCCGGCTTGCAGATTGCCGCGGTTGCCGAGGCTGTCGCCGTGCTCGACGCTGCCCGCCAGCACGTAAGTAATGGTCTCGATGCCGCGATGCGGATGCCACGGAAATCCCGCCCGATAGTCGTCGGGCCGGTCGTTGCGGAAATCGTCAAGCAGCAGGAACGGATCGAATTCGGATGTATTGCCGAAGCCGAAAGCGCGGTTGAGCTTGACGCCGGCGCCTTCGATGGTCGGCTTCGAGGTGACGATGCTTTTCACAGGCCGGATGGACATGACGGAATGACCTTTTCGCAGCGATTTAGTGTAGCGATTTCCTCGCTCTCAAAATGGGTAGCCGGTTGGTCGGAGCAAGAAGGCACATTGCTGATACCTGATTAGAAGCGTCAGGCGAAGTGCGTGGCCGCGAAACGCGGTCGCGGCCCCTACCGTCGTTCCATGGCGCCGCTTCAGTCGAGCCGGCAGTTATGGGGTGCGCGTCTCGGCGCGCGATTTATTCGCCAATGCACCGACCAAGCCGTCGATCCGCGCGATGCTGCGAAAGTTAGACGGCGTCATGTCGCGGTCCGGGATCTTCACCTCGAATTCGGCCTCCACCGCCAGCATGAGGTTGACGGTGTCGAGCGACGACAGGCCGGCCGCGGCCAGATCCGCATTATAGGCCACCGACCGGTCGATGCCCCGCTTGAGGAGGATTTGGCCCACCAGCGCGGCGATGCGCTCCGGCGTGGAAGAATGAATGCGATCGGGCACGGTGAATATTTCCCAAATTTAAACGCGGAAAATCCCTGCTTTCTGAAACCATCGTCTCATGCAGGGCCCAGCATTTGGTTAGCACGGGATGGGTTTTCGATTGGTAACCTTTACGTCAAAGATGCGCGCTAATTCCCACCCAATGCCACGAGGTTTTCTAAGTTTTGCATTAGCTGTGGTGCAACATCGCAGCGAATGCGAGGGGCCACTATTTCAGCGCGAGCTTTCATGAATACCCGAACCGCGACGGTTCTAGAGGTCGATCAGGACGTCCAAGCCGCCCGTAGCGCCGCGCGCGGCCTTGCCGCCGTGACGAGCAATCTGGGCGCCGCCGGCGCCACCGATGTGATGGCGCGCGCCAAGAAAGTCGCCGCGGTTGCGGCGGAATACGCCGTTGCCGTCGACCGCGATTCGCGGCTTCCGGACGAAGCGATTGCGGCCGCCCGCGCCGAACGGCTCCTCGGCATTGCGGTGCCACGCAAACTCGGCGGCGAAGGCGCGCGCATCGCCGACATTATCGATATTTGCTACGCGCTCGGCCGCGCCTGCGCGTCGACCGCCATGATCTATGCGATGCACCAGGTCAAGGTCGCTTGCCTGGTGCGCCACGGCCGCGCCAGTTCCTGGCATCAGCTTTTGCTGCGCCGGCTCGCCAACGAACAACTGCTGCTGGCGTCCTCGACCACGGAAGGCCAAGGCGGCGGCGACCTGCGCAACAGCGCGGCGCCCATTGTGCGCAACGGGCCGGGCATCGGCCTGGAACGGCAGGCGACCGTTATCTCTTACGCCAAGGCGGCCGACGCCATCGTTACAACCGCGCGGCGCGCCGCCGACGCCGCCAGCTCCGATCAGGTCCTGGTCACGTTCCTCAAGCAGGATTACACGCTCGAGCCTCTCGTCGGCTGGGACGCGTTCGGTATGCGCGGCACTTGCAGCGAAGGCTTCAATCTCGTCGCTTCCGGTTCGAGCGAGCAGATTCTGCCGGCGAGCTACGACAAAATCCACGCCCAGACCATGATGCCGGTCGCACACCTATTATGGAGCGCGGCTTGGACCGGTATCGCCAGCGCCGCAGTCGATCGCGCGCGCGCCTTTGTCCGCAATGCCGCGCAGCGCGCCGGCGGGACGCTGCCGCCGGCCGCCGCGCATTTGACGCGCGCCAACGCTTCGTTGCGAATGCTGCGCAGCCTGATCGCCGCCGCGCAACAGCGGTTCGAAGCCGCTACGGCCGATCCGGCGGCGCTCGAAACGATCGACTTTCAGACCGGCATGAATCTGCTCAAAGTCAACGCCTCCGAGCTTGCCGTCGCAACCGTGATGAGCGCGATGCAGACTTGCGGGCTGTCCGGCTACCGCAACGACGGCGAGTTCAGCGTCGGACGCCATCTGCGCGACATCCTGTCGTCGCCGATCATGATCAGCAATGACCGGATCCTCGCCAATATCGCCGCGGCTTCGCTTCTGGGCGGCGCTTCGGAATCGCTCAACGACTGAACCTTCGCCGGTTACGGCCGAATAAAGAGGCGTAAAAAATGAACGTTGCTTTCAAGCAACCGGCAAGTACGACGCACCCGCTCGACTCGATCGCCGAGGCGCTGCTGTTGCCGACCGGCATCGACGGCGTTTACGCGCGCACCGCGGTCTTCGAGCAGATCGTCGACGGCCTCGCCAGGCTGATTTCGCAGTACCGCGAGCCCGATACCGAAGTGTTGCGGTTTCCTCCGGTGATGAGCCGCCGGCAATTGGAAAAATCCGGATACCTTAAGAGCTTTCCGCACTTTCTCGGCTGCGTGAGCTGCCTTGCCGGAGCCGAGACGGAGATCCGCTCAAGCGTCGATCGCTGCGAAGCCGGCGAGGATTGGACGGACGCGCTGGCGGCCGCCGATCTCGTTCTGAGCCCGGCCGCCTGCTACCCGGTCTATCCACTGGTCGCCAGCCGCGGCAACGTTGCCGCTGGCGGACTCATCTTCGACGTCGCCTGCGACTGCTTCCGGCGCGAACCGTCGAAAATGCTCGACCGGCTGCAGTCCTTCCGCATGCGCGAATATGTCTGCATCGGCTCGGCCGAGCAGGTGCAGGATTTCCGCGCGCGGTGGATGATGCAGGCCGAGGGCTTTGCCGGCCAATTGGGGCTGCCCTATTGCATTGAACGCGCGAGCGATCCGTTCTTCGGCCGCGGCGGCAAGCTGATGGCGGTGAGCCAGGTCGAGCAGGAGTTGAAGTTCGAGCTGCTCATTCCGGTGCATTCGCAGGAGCAACCGACCGCGTGCATGAGCTTCAACTGCCACCGCGATCACTTCGGCGCGACCTGGAATTTGCGCACCGCGTCCGGCGCGACGGCGCATACCGGCTGCGTCGCTTTCGGCGTCGATCGTCTGGCCTTGGCATTGTTCGCCACCCACGGCGTCGAACTTGCGCAATGGCCGACGCGGGTGCGCCAAGCGCTGATGGTCTAAGCTAGACGCCCATTATGGCGTATTCGGTATAGGCGAGGTCGCCGAGCCGCGGCCGCTGCGGGCCTCTGAAATATTTCGGCTTGCTGCCACGGCGGAAAACTCCAATCAGTCCCGGTATCGGCTCATTCACATCGACGATGACGATGGCGCCGCCGCGGCGCGCGAGATAGCGTCCGATCGGCCCGGCGAAGCGCGCGAAGTCGCCGATATCGCGGCAGTAAATCAGTTGCGCGCAGGGTATGACGCCTTTGATCAGGCGAGGACGAAAAACGAACGGATAGGTGCGCCCGGCGGTCGCGCCCCACAGGCTGACGCAGCCGTGCTCGGCGTGCTGCAGAAGGATTTCCCGCTCGAACGTATCGACGGCGCTCGCCGGCGGCGCATCCGCGGCCAATACCTCGACTTTGTAGTCCTCTTTCGCCCGATGCAACGCGGGGATACAGGCGAAGATGCCCTCGCTGTAGCGCAAAAAACCCTGCGCTTCGATGATCGGCCAAGTATGCGGCGCGGCCGAGACATTCGTATAGGTGACTTCCTTGTGCCGCAGCGCCTGCGAAACCAAGAGCGACGCATAGGCCCGAAATGCCGGTTCGACATACCAGCTCGAGAGATTGCAGCGCGGCACAAACCTGTCGCCCGCGCGCATCGCCGAGCAAATCATCAGGATCACGCCGACGAGTGCGCCGCCGGTTTCCAGAAGGTAACCATATTTCGGCAATCCCGGCGGCGGCTCATGCCGCGTCAGCGCGTTGAGCGCACGCTGCCAAAACTGACGATTGCGGTTCGGAAATCCGCGCCTGAGCAGTTCGGCAACGGCGGGAACATCGCTCTCGTCGATCTGTCGGCAGCGGATTGCCGGCAAAGCGGAAACCATTCGTGTTGACCACGTCGCGTTCGTGAACTTGATCGTAATCGTTGCGGGAATATACCGAGGCGAAATGAACAAACCGTAGGCTTCGCCGTTATGTCGGTAAAATTAACCATAATGCACCAGATGGAGCAGATCGCGCGCGAGCACGGCAAGATTCTGACGCCGTTGCGCGACGACCTCGTGCTGTTGGATTCGGGCCTCGACTCGCTCGGCTTCGCCGTGCTCGTTGCCCGCCTCGAAGACAAACTCGGCATCGATCCATTCACGGCGTCGGAAGACGCGCTGTTTCCCGTGACTTTCGGCGATTTCGTGAAAGTCTATGAAAATGGCGCACACTGAGGCGCAATCGCTGCGGCAATATATCGGTCCGGCGGAGCGGTTCTTCTTCGATCGTAACGCGAGCGCCTGCGTCGCCGATCTTGCCGGCGGAACGGTTCTCGGCGGCCGGCTCCAGGAACTTGCCGACAAATCCGTGCTCGTCGCCACTGGCGATCAACTGACGACGGCGCTTGCTTTGGTCGAGCTTGACGGCATCGCGCGCCGCCTCACCATCCTGCCGCCCGATGCCGATCCCGATCACTTCGCAGCGATTATCGCCGGGGCGGATATCGACGCTGCCGTCGTCGATCGGAGTTCGACGGCACGTGCCGCATTCGATCTTCCGGTCTGTGTCACATGTGCGACGCAAATCGTAGCAGCCGGACGGCTTCCCGTTGTGTCGCGCGCCACCGAATGGGTCATGCTCACCTCCGGCACCACCGGCGTGCCGAAAATGGTGGTGCACCGGCTAGCCGGCTTGACCGCGGCGTTTCGCGGCAGGGCCGTTGACGCCGCCGTGACGTGGGGAACTTTCTACGACATCCGCCGCTACGGCGGCTTGCAGATCTTCTTGCGCGCCGTGCTTGGCGGCGTCTCGCTGATATTGTCCAGCGCCGGCGAGCCGATGGCCGATCATCTCGCTCGGCTTGGTCGGCACGGCGCGACGCATCTATTGGGCACGCCGACGCATTGGCGCCGCGCGCTGATGTCGCCGGCGATCCGCAAAATCTCGCCGCGTTACGTCCGGTTGTCCGGGGAAATCGCCGACCAGGCGATTCTGGATAATTTGCACAACGCCTTTCCGCAGGCCGTCGTCAGCCATGCTTACGCCTCGACCGAAGCCGGCGTGGCGTTCGAAGTCCGTGACGGCCGCGCCGGATTTCCCGCCGAATTCGTCGGCCGCACCCGCGACGGCGTCGAGATGAAGGTGCTGGACGGTTCGCTGCGCATTCGCTCGCCGCGCGCGGCTTCGCGCTATATCGGCGCCGATGCCGTGCTGGCCGACCGGGACGGCTTTGTCGACACCGGTGACGTGGTGGAATTGCACGGCAATCGTTATAGCTTCGCCGGCCGCCGCGGCGGCATCATCAATATCGGCGGCTTGAAAGTTCATCCCGAGGAAGTCGAAGCGGTGATCAACCGGCACCCGCAGGTGCGCATGTCGCTGGTGCGGCCGAAGGCGAGCCCCATTACCGGCTCGATCGTAATCGCCGACGTGGTGCTGAAATCCGCAGCCGAGGGCGCAGCCTGCGAGCTTGGCCGGGTCAAGGGCGATATCTTGAAGCTGTGCCGCGAGGCGCTGCCGCGCCACAAGGTTCCGGCGGCAATCAGCTTTGTGCCGACGCTCGACGTCGCGGCGACCGGCAAGCTGGCGCGGCGTTATGGCTAAAACGGCGCCCAAAACCGTGCGCACCGTGTTAATCACGGGCGCCAGCCGCGGCCTCGGGCTCGGCATCGCCCGCAAGCTGGTTGCCGCCGGCTATTGCGTTATCGCGGTGGCGCGCCAGCCAACCAAAGACATCACCGCGGCCATTGCGCAAGCCGGGCGCGGCAAACGCGGCTCGCTTCACTTCGTCGCTTTCGACCTCGGCAAGATCGATCAAATTCCCGCCTTGGTGCGGCAGCTGCGCAAGGAATTCGGGCCGCTGTTCGGGCTCGTAAACAATGCGGCGATCGGCTTCGATGGCGCGTTGTCGCTAATGCACAACTCACGGATCGAAGAACTCGTCCGCGTCAACACGCTCTCTCCCATCGTGCTCAGTAAATATGTGGTGCGAGGGATGATGTCGGCGCGCGCCGGCCGCATTGTCAATGTTGCCTCAATCATCGGCTTCACCGGCTATAGCGGGCTATCCGTCTATGCCGCGACCAAGGCGTCGATGCTCGGTTTCACCCGCTCGCTCGCCCGCGAGGTCGGCCGGCTCGGCATCACCGTGAATGCCGTGGCGCCGGGTTTTCTCGACACCGACATGACGCACGGTCTCGCCGGTCCGCAGCGCGAGCAAGTGACGCGGCGGAGCGCGCTCCGCCGCCTCGCCAGCGTCGACGATGTCGCCGACGCCGTTGAGTTTCTGCTCGGCGACAAGGCGCAAAGCGTTTCCGGCACGGTGCTCACCGTTGACGCCGGTGCGACGGCCTAGCTATCCGCACATTCATACAGGCGCGGGCTACATCCGCGACCGCATTACGGCCGGCGGCCGGATGACGCGCGATCGGCGTAGCCTCGCGCCGCAATAAGAGCTAATGGTCCATCCAGGTGGGCGACGGCACCCGGCGTGTTGTATGTCCGCAAGGGAGGGTCGCAATGAACACGATGAAATTATCTCGCCGCCGCCTTATCGCCGCCGGTGCCGCGACGCTTGTCGGCGGCGCTGTCGAGGCGCCGTTCGTGGCGCGCGCCGATCAGGCGAAATTTACCTACAAATACGCCAACAATCTGCCCGATACGCATCCCATGAATAGCCGGGCACGGGAAATGGCGGCCGCCATTAAGCAGGAAACCAACGGCGCATTCGATCTGCAGATTTTTCCGTCGAGCCAGCTCGGCTCGGACACCGATACGCTCTCCCAAATCCGCTCGGGCGGGGTGGAGTTTTTCACGCTGTCGGGCCTGATCCTGGCGACGCTGGTTCCGGCGGCCTCGATCAACGGCATGGGCTTCGCGTTTCCGAATTACGATACCGTCTGGAAGGCGATGGATGGCGATCTCGGCGCCTATGTCCGCGCGCAGATCGCCAAGACCAATCAGCTCGTCGCCATGGAGAAGATTTGGGACAATGGCTTCCGTCAGACCACAACCTCGACCAAGCCGATCAAGACGCCGGAGGATTTTCGCGGCATGAAATTGCGGGTGCCGCCGTCGCCGCTGTGGACCTCGATGTTCAAGGCTTTCGACGCCGCGCCGGTCTCGATCAATTTCAATGAAGTTTATTCGGCGCTGCAAACCAAGATCGTCGACGGCCAGGAGAATCCGCTGGCCATTATTTCTACCGCCAAGCTCTATGAGGTCCAGAAATATTGCTCGCTGACCAATCACATGTGGGACGGCTTCTGGTTCCTGGCGAACCGCGCCGCCTGGGAGCGGCTGCCGGCCGATATGCGCACCGTCGTCGCCAAGCATGTCAATGCGGCGGGCGTGAAGGAGCGTGACGATGTCGCTAAACTGAACGCCAATCTGCAGCAGGAGCTTGCGGGCAAGGGTCTCGTTTTCAATGCGCTCGATCCGGCGCCGTTCCGCGACAAGCTTCGCTCGGCCGGCTTCTATACCGAGTGGAAGGGCAAGTATGGCGAGGCGGCGTGGGCCATTCTGGAGAAGTCGGTCGGCAAGCTGGCGTGACATTATGGTGGAGTTTCAGACCCCGTCGCTGGCCGGTTCCAGCGAGGCGGGGTCGCGCCGCGGCGTAGTCGGCTTGCTCGACGCCTGGCTTGGCGCCGTTGTCGAACTCGCGGCCGCGGCCTTGGTCGCGGCCGAGATCGCGATCCTGTTCAGCGGCGTGGTGGCGCGCTACGTGTTCGACGCGCCGCTGGTGTGGTCGGACGAGTTGGCCTCGATTTTGTTTTTGTGGCTGGCGATGCTTGGCGCGGTGATCGCCTTTCACCGCGACGAGCATATGCGGATGACGGCCGCCGTCGGCATGCTGTCTGCGCCATCCCGTGCGCTGCTCGATACGTTCGCCACCGGCGCGGCGTTCGCCTTTCTGCTTCTGATCGTCTGGCCCGCCTACAACTATGCGCTGGAACAGGTGCCGATCCTCACGCCGGCGCTGCAATTTACCGATGCCGTGCGCGCTGCGGCGCTGCCCGCCGGCATTCTGCTCATGGCGGTCTTTGCGCTGCTCCGGCTCGCCAGCACCGGATCGGCGCGCAATGTTGTCGTCGCGTTCGGCGCCGTTGCCATCTGCGTCGTGCTGTTCTGGCTCGGCGAGCCGCTGTTTCACCGGCTCGGTAATCTCAACCTTCTGATCTTTTTTGTCGGCGTGGTCGCCGCCACGGTCTTCGCCGGCGTGCCGATCGCCTTTGCGTTCGGCCTGGCGATTTTCGGCTATCTGGCGCTGACGACGCAAACTCCGGTGATGATTCTGGTCGGACGCATGGACGAGGGGATGAGCCATCTCATTTTGCTTGCGGTGCCGCTCTTTATCTTCCTCGGCCTACTCATTGAAATGACGGGAATGGCGCGAGCCATGGTCGCCTTCCTGGCGAGCCTGTTGGGTCATGTGCGCGGCGGCCTGCAATATGTTCTCGTTGCCGGGATGTATCTGGTTTCGGGAATCTCGGGCTCCAAAGCCGCGGATATGGCGGCGATCGCGCCGGTGCTGTTTCCCGAGATGAAGAAGCGCGGTGCGAATCCAGGCGAACTTGTCGCGCTGTTGGCTGCGACCGGCGCGCAGACCGAAACTATTCCACCCAGTCTCGTTCTCATCACCATAGGTTCGGTGACCGGCGTGTCGATCGCGGCACTGTTCACCGGCGGCGTACTGCCGGCCATCGTATGCGCGATTTTGCTCTGCCTCGTCATTGCCCGGCGTTATCGGCGCGAGGGGCAAAACCGCGTCGAGCGCGCCAGCCGGCGCGAGATCGGCCGCACCTTTCTCGTTGCGCTGCCGGCCATGGTCCTGCCGTTTCTGATTCGAGCGGCGGTGGTCGAAGGCATTGCCACGGCGACCGAGGTCTCGACCATCGGCATTGCTTACGCAGGCGTTGCCGGGCTCGTCATTTACCGCCGTTTCGATTGGTCAGCGCTGAAGCCGATGCTGATCTACACGGCCGGCTTGTCCGGTTCGATCCTGCTGATCATCGGCACGGCGACCGGCATGGCATGGGGCCTGACCCAGTCCGGCTTTTCGCGCTCGCTCGCGGCGGCGATGAGCGGCCTGCCGGGCGGGGCAGTTACCTTCATGGCCGTCTCAATCGCTGCCTTCATCGTGCTCGGCTCGGTGCTGGAAGGCATCCCGGCCATCGTGCTGTTCGGCCCGCTGTTGTTTCCGATCGCGCGGGAAGTCGGCATTCATGAAGTGCACTACGCCATGGTCGTGATCCTGGCGATGGGGATCGGACTGTTCGCCCCTCCGTTCGGCGTCGGCTATTACGCCGCTTGTGCGATCGCGCGCGTCGATCCCGCCGCCGGCATGCGGCCGATCTGGAGTTACCTGCTGGCGCTCCTGATCGGCACGATCGTCGTCGCCGCCGTGCCTTGGCTCTCGATCGGCTTTTTGCGGTGAGCAGGCCGGGCCGCCGCCGGAATTTCAGCGGCGCCCGGATGACGATGCAAAGCTTACGGGCAGGGGTGCCGTTGGCCGTCGAAGCCGAGATAGGTTCCGGTCGACGGATCGTATGAGCGGAACCGCTGCTCGCAATAAGCGACACCGCCGCCGTTCTGCGCCACCATCGGGCCGGCTGCGACCACGGCCGGAGAAAGTTCCCGCCTAAAGACGAAATTTGCCGGCGTCGATCCGCTCATAGAGCGGAACATCGAGCGGCACATAGGCCTGCCGCTGCGGATCGTCGAAATAAATCTTGTCGCGCACCACCGTAATATCGAAGCCTTCGCGCGCGAGCTCGTTCTTCCTGTGCTTGAACGTCGACGTCGTGTCGATGCTGTCTGTCAGCCGTAGCAACAGCGGGCAGGCGTAGGGCGGCAGTCGGCGTGCGAGATGCCGGCGCAGCTCGGCAAAATCGATTGTGCCGTCGGAAACAAGCGCCGCCATGCCGGCGGCGCCTTCGGTTCCGGGAACCGCGACGCCGTAGACCGCCGCCTCGCCGATGCCGGGGAACTCCATGAGCGCCGCTGCGACTTCCGAAGTCGCCACGTTCTCGCCCTTCCAGCGAAAGGTGTCGCCGATCCGATCGACGAAATAGTAGAAGCCGCGCTCGTCCATGCGCATCAGGTCGCCGGTGCGGTACCAGGCGTCGCCGGCCTTGAACACGTTGCGGAGAATTTTTCGCTCGGTATCTGCGGCGCTGGTGTAGCCCTCGAATGCGCCGCCTGAGTCCGCCGCCCCGTTGGCGATCCGGCCGATCGCCTCGCCGACTTCATTCGGCGCGCAGCGGATAGCGCGCCCTTCGGCATCGCGCGCCGGCTCGCCTGCGACCGCGTCGAACTTCACCAGCGCCAGCGGGAAGCGGTGCGTGAGAAACGGCGGCACCCGGCCGATGGCGCCGACTTTGCCTTCGACGTTGTAAAGGGAAACATTGCCCTCGGTCGCCGCATAGAATTCCAAAATTCTTGGAATCTCGAATCGCGACTGGAATTTTCGCCAGGTCTCGGCGCGCAGCCCGTTGCCGCAGCACAATCTCAAGCGGTGTTCGCGCTCGCGCAGATGCGGCGGCGCGTTGGCGAGGTAGCGGCAGAGCTCGCCGATATACTGGAACAACGTGCAATCCCAATTGGCGATGTCGTCCCAGAATTCGCTTGCGGAAAATTTCCCGCGCAGCACGACCGATCCGCCGCGAACGAGCAGCGCGCCGGTTGCCGCCACGCCGCCGATCGCGTGATACATCGGCAGGCAATCGTACATGCGATCGCGCGGGCCGGTATCCATCAGGCCGGCGAACCAAAGGCTCCACTGCATCAGGCGGCGGTGACTGACATTGGCCGCCTTCGGCATACCGGTGGTGCCGGACGTATAGATTGTCAGCGCGCGGTCGGCGATCGTCACGGCACGGCGCTCGCGTTCCGCCAACGGCGCCGCGGAAAACCGCTCGATCTCGCGATCGATGCGCTGATATTCGCGACCGCCATGCGACCAGATTTTCGGCCGGCTGGAAAGTTGCGCGGAACGGAATTGTTCGATGCATTCGACGGCGACGATCACGTGGCACGGCGCGACGATGTCGATGCAATGCGCCAGCGAGGGGCCGCGCAATTGCGTGTTGACGAGCGACACGACGCCGCCGACGGAGGTGATGCCGAGCCACACCGCCATGTAGTCCGGCCGGTTCGGCATCATCAAGCAAACCGACTGGCCCTTGCCGAGATTTTGGTCGAGCGCCCAGCGCGCATAGCGACGGCTGCGCTCGACCAGCGCGCGATAGGTCAGCGTGCCACGCTCCGAGATCAGCGCCTCGGCGTCGCCTTGGCTTTGCGCCCAGTCCGCGATCGCGTCGAGCAGCAAGCGCCGCGGACTGCCGGCGATCGGCGCCGTCGCCTCGAGCGCGCGCACCCAGTCGCGCAGCCCGGGGTCGATACCGCGGCTGGCGCGCGTTGGGCGATCCATCTCGACGAGGGCCATGCTCCAGCATCGCCCAACAAAGTGAATTTTTCGCTTTAACAATGGATAAAATTCGAACGGTTTACATTTTGCCGGGCATGATCTTTCGGAAAGCCGCTTTTCGCTTCCCGGCTCGAGCGCAAGGACATGGCAAACGATTAACGTTATTCCCTCGAATTCGCGGCGCTTATCTTATTCATCCTTCCGGCCACGGATAAGAAACGCAATTGATCTATAACGAGCGCGATTTCCGGCAGACGGCGGCAAGCATGAAGAACGAGACACTGGCCGTGCACGGCGGCTACGACTGCGATTCGGCGACGAAGGCGGTCGCGGTGCCGATCTATCAAACCGTGGCCTACGAGTTCGATAGCGCCGACCACGGCGCGGCTTTGTTCAATCTCGAGGTCGAAGGCCATCGCTACAGCCGCATCAGCAATCCGACGGTGGCGGTGCTCGAACGCCGCGTCGCGCTCCTGGAAGGCGGCGTCGACGCGCTGTGCGTCAGCTCCGGCCAGGCGGCATTGAACTATGCGGTGCTCAATCTCACCGCGATGGGCACCAATATCGTCTCGGTGCCGCAGCTTTACGGCACGACCTATACGCTGTTCGGACACATTCTGCCGAGCCAGGGCGTCACCGTGCGCTTTGCCGAGTCCGATCAGGCCGCCGCGATCGAACGGCTCATCGACGACGGAACGCGCGCGATCTTTTGCGAGAGCGTCGGCAACCCGGCGGGCAATATTTGCGACATCGGCGCGCTGGCGGGCGTCGCCGAGCGCCACGGCATTCCGCTTGTGGTCGATAACACCGTCGCCACGCCGATTCTGCTGCGCCCGATCGATTACGGCGCGGATATCGTGGTGCATTCGCTGACCAAGTTTCTCGGCGGGCACGGCACCACGCTCGGCGGCGCCATCGTCGACAGCGGCAAATTTCCCTGGAAGAAGCACACGCGGCGCTTTCCGCAGTTCAACGAGCGCGATGCGTCCTACCACGGGCTCATCTACAGCGATCACTTCGGCGCGGCCGCTTATATCGCACGCTGCCGCAGCGTCTATCAGCGCGCGACCGGCGCCGTGTTGTCGCCGCTCTCCGCCTTTCTCCTGCTGCAGGGCATCGAGACGGTGGCGCTGCGCGTCGAACGCCACGTCGAAAATGGCCGGCGCGTCGCCGAATATTTGCGGCAGCATCCGCGGGTCGAGTGGGTCAACTACGCCGGATTTGCCGACAATCCCTATCACGCGCTGGCGGACAAATATCTCGGCGGCCGCGCCTGTTCGCTGCTCACCTTCGGCATCGCGGGCGGGCTCGAAGCCGGCAAGAGCTTTTACGACGCGCTGCGGCTGTTCAAGCGCCTGGTCAATATGGGCGACGCCAAATCGCTCGCCTGCCACCCGGCCTCGACCACGCATCGGCAGATGTCGGCCGACGAACAACGCCAGGCCGGCGTGCGGCCGGAAATGATCCGGCTTTCCGTCGGCATCGAGCACATCGACGACATCATCGCCGACCTCGATCAGGCGCTCGCCGCGTCGCAGCCGCGCGCTGCGCGATTGATCGCGGCCGAATAGGGCTTCTGCGGAGAACACGGCCAATGCCGCTCTTCTTGGACTCCGGCCGGTTGGGATCGGCGGTCGAGCTCAACGCCTCCAATTGCATCACGATCGGCCTCATCAACAACATGCCGGACGCGGCGTTTGAGGCGACCGAGCGGCAGTTCACCGCTCTGGTCCGGGCGGCTACTCCGAACGTTGTCGTGCTTCTGAAACTGTTCGCCATGCCGGAAGTGCCGCGCGCCGAAACCGCGCGCACCGCGCTCGCCGAACGCTACCGCGACATTGCCGAGCTTTGGGATACGCCGCTCGACGGCTTGATCGTCACCGGCGCCGAGCCGCGCGCCGAAAAGCTGACGGACGAGCCGTATTGGCAAACATTGAGCAAGGTCGTCGATTGGGCCAAGGATCATACCGCTTCGACCGTCTGGTCCTGTCTTGCCGCGCACGCGGCGGTGCTGCACGGCGACGGCATTGAACGCCGCGCGTTGCCGCAAAAGCGGTTCGGTGTCTTCGACTGCGGACTGGTCGCCGCCCATCCGATGACGGAGCACTTCCCCGCGACGCTATGGGTGCCGCATTCCCGCTATAACGACCTGCCGGAACAGGCACTGGCGTCGTGCGGCTACACGATTCTCACCCGCTCGAAGACGGCCGGCGTCGACGCTTTCGCACGCCAGGACGGCAGCTTCTTTTTGTTCTTCCAAGGCCATCCGGAATACGAGGCCGATACGTTGTTGCGCGAATATCGCCGCGATGTCGCGCGTTTCCTCGGCGGTGAGCGCGAGCATTATCCGGCATTACCGCTCGGCTATTTCAATGACGGTGCGGCGGCCGTTGCGGAGGCATTCCGGGCCCGGGCGCTGCGCGATCGACGCGGCGAACTCGTCGCCGAGTTTCCCAAATCCGCGCTCGAAGTCGGGCTGCAGTGCCCCTGGCGTGCGGCGGCGCTCGGTATCTACGAGAAGTGGTGTGCTTTTCTCAGCGCACGAAAAACTGAGCGGCGGGCCGTCGCCGCCGGTTTGCCGGGAATGCGGCTGCGCCGGACTTGGCGCGATTGGCCGCTCGGCACGCGCCGCGCCGCCGACGGTTCGGCGCGGTAAGCGCTTCCCGGGCCGCCGGAATTTACGCTTTCTTCGGCAGTGGCGCGGTTTAATGGGCGCAGAAATATACTGGAGAATCCCGTGCCACGTCCCGTCGTTTTTGCCGTCCCCGCCGATGTCGAATTGCTCCCCGCGCCCATTCCCGCGCAGTGGATCACCGAAGGCAGGCCGGAAGCGAAATCGAAGCGCCTGGGCACCAGCGCCGATGGCACCGCCTCGATCATGGCTTGGTCGTGCACGCCCGGCCGCTTCACCTGGCGTTACACCGTCGACGAGGTCATTCACATCATCTCGGGGGAAATTTTCGTTACCGACGAAAATGGGCAGCAGCGGCGGCTTGGCCCGGGGGACATGGTATTTTTCCCGGCCGGCAGCGTCAGCGACTGGCACGTGACCAAAGAGGTGAGGAAACTTGCCGTCTGCCGGCACAGCATGCCGCACCCCCTTGGTTTCGCATTGCGCCTCTGGAACAGGCTCGTCGCCATCCTCAGCGGTCCGGCGGAAGCCGCCGATCCGCTGGAGAGCCGGGCCGGCGGCGGCATCGAGCGCGAACGCGTAACGGCGGCTTAGAGCGAAGGCGCATTCCGATCATGGCCCGCACCCCGATCCGCCGCGTCATTACCGGTCACGGTGCAAAGACCAATATCGCCAAGGTCATCCTCGACGGCCCGGCGACCAACACCAAGACCCCGCGCGACGGCGTCGCCTCGACGCTGATGTGGTGCACCGATGCGATGCCTGCCGATATTGCCATCGGCGAAAACGTCGAAGACATGGGCGCGCGCATTCTCGGCACGGCGCCGCCGGAAAACGGCTCGCGCTTCATCGTCATGGAATTCGCCCCCGGCGTCGTTTCCGAAATGCACCGCACCGAGACCATCGATTACATCGTGATGCTGTCGGGCGAGATCGACATGGACATGGACGAGGGCAGCGTCAAATTGCGCGCCGGCGATATCATGGTTCAGCGCGGCACCAATCACGCCTGGGTCAATCGCGGCACCGCGCTCGCGCGCCTTGCCATTGTTCTCATGGACGCAAAACCGCTCGGCATCGGTCATCCGCGGCTGCGCGGCCAACAGGCGCGCTAGCTTCTCTTGGAGCATGTCCGTTCCGCAGAACCGCTTTCCACTTTTGCGGAATATGCGCTAGATCGGCACCGTCTCATCCATCGTCACCCGCGCCGGCGTGAGCGCCGCGGCGAGCGCCGAAAGTTTGGCGCGATCGCAAAACGCTGGGATCACCGTCTTGGCCTGCGTCCTGCGGACGAGCGAAACGGCGTCGCAAAGACGCGGGTGCACGTTCCAGCGCATGGCTTTCGCGCGGCCGCTCTTGGTCAGCCGTTGCGCCGGCGTGGTCGGATTGATGTAGCCGGTGAACAGGATCGTCACCTCGGGAGAATTTTCAAATTGCGGAATTAGCCGCGCGGTCGCGCCGGAGGTGCCGTCGGCAGACGCCGCGAGCATGACGCCGCGCGCGCCCTCGATCGGTTTGACGATTTCGGCGAGGCGCCTGACGTCGTCGACGGCATCCGGCCGCAGCGCGATGGCGTCGCCGTCGCCGAGCTGCCGCAGCGTATTTCTGATCGCGTCGTCGACAAATATATCGTCGATGCCGTGGCGCAGCAGTGCGAGCGCGATCTCCGGACCGCGGCCGTTGGCCGGCACCGGCAGCAAAAGCGGGCCCCGTGCGACGAACGGAGCAAGACGGTCCCAGCACTCCGCGAGCGGACTTTGGTAGTCGGCATAGGAGCAATCGATCAGCGCGGTCGCTGCCGCTTGTGCCGGCCGGTCGTAGGCATAGAGCGCCGATTCCACGGAATAATCGCCGGTGTAGAGCAAGCCCTCGCCAATGGCGAAGTGGAGCCAGATGCCGCCGGGCGCATGGCCGTTGCGGCCGGTCTCGACCGCGATGCCGAGCAGGGCCGCCGTGCCGCCGACCGGCAGCGGCCGCGCCGCGATGCCCTTGGGCAGCGTGCGCGCGACAATCTCGGTCGCATAAACCGGCGGATTGCCGAGCCGCGGCAAGAGCGATAGCCCGCCGACATGGTCTTTGTGGCCGTGGCTCAAGATCAGCGCGTCGACCCGGCCTATACCGTCCACATCCGGAAAAGCGCCCGGCGGCGGCCCTTCGCCGAGGTCGAGCACCAGCCGCTTGCCGGCGGTTTCAAGGAGGAAGCAGGCCGGCCCCTTTTGGCCGACGCCGGATATCAGTCGCAGCGAGCCCGAGCCTTTGTTCATCGCATTCGATCCTGTTCGCCTGTTCGGCCGCAGGCCCGACATTGACAACCGCAAGCCGCGTCCTTAATCAACCGGCAAAAGGAACTCGCGCCATGAAAGTCCGTAATTCGTTGAAATCCTTGCGCAGCCGCCACCGCGACAATCGCCTGGTGCGCCGCAAGGGCCGGGTCTACGTCATCAATAAAACCCAGCGCCGCTTCAAGGCGCGTCAAGGCTAATCGCAACAAGGCTAATGGGCTGAAATTTCGCCTGCCCATTTCCGCCGCATTCATCCCGCCTGATTGAGCACTTTTCCGGCTTGCCGCGTCGCGGCAGGCGAATAGACTCTTGCCCATGAAGCTGCGATTCCCGGTGCTTCTCTCCGCCGCCATGCTTGTCGGGCCGGCAGTGGCGCCGGCCGTTGGCCAAAGCCCGCAGGATGTGCTGTCGCCGCCGAGCGGTTTGCCGCGCGCCGAACACGGCGAACCGGCTTACAGTCTCGATACCTTATTCAGTGCTTTGAAGATCGCACCGGATGAGACGAGCGCCAAGGCCATCGAGAATCGGATTTGGGCGGTCTGGATCGAGTCCGGCAGCGACACTTGCGATCTATTGATGACGCGCGTGAAGGATGCGATCGAGGGGAAGGATTACGATCTCGCCATTCGGCTGCTCGACTCCATCATCGCCATCAGGCCGGGCTACGTCGAAGCCTGGAACCAGCGCGCCACGGTCTATTATCTGAAGGACGACTACGCCCGCGCGATCGCCGACATCGCCGAGGTGCTGGCGCGTGAGCCGCGGCAATTCGGGGCCTTGGCCGGCCTAGGACTGCTGTTGCAGGACATCGGCGACGACAAGGATGCGCTCGACGCCTACCGCAAGGCGCTCGCCATCGATCCGCACCTGGAAAACATCCCCGACGTCGTCAAGACGCTGACCGAGAAGGTCGAGGGCCGCGACATCTGAAATCTCGCTTGCAATTATGCATCGCTCATTCCCGCGCAAGCGGGAATCCAGCCTGGGTCCCCGCTTGCGCGGGGACGAGCGGATAACGGTCCCCTGCATCTAGACTTTCGCATCGCCTTATCCGCGCTACACTGTTGCGGATAGAAAAAACCGAGCGGGGAGGACAATGGCCGATAACGAAGCCGACAAGCGGACCATCCGCGAACTCTCGGAAAACTGGGCGCTCTGGCGCGACGCGCGGCTATGGGATCGCTTCCGCACCGTGTGGCACGCCGACGGCCGCATGTGGGCGACCTGGTTCCAGGGCACGTTCGAAGAATTCATCAAGGCCAACGACGAGGGCTGGAAGCGCGGCGTGCGCATCCTGCATTTTCTCGGCGGCAGCGCGATCGACGTTGCCGGCGAGCGCGCGGTGGCGCAGACCAAGATGACGATTTCGCAGCGCGCGCCGGTCGACGGCGTCGTCTGCGACGTGGTCTGCACCGGGCGCTTCTACGATTTCTTCGAGAAGCGCAACGGGCGCTGGGGATTTGTGCTGCGCCGGTTGATCTACGAGAAGGACCGGCTCGATCCGGTCGATCCCGCGGCTAAGCTCGCGCTCGATCCTGATTTGCTGAAACGGTTTCCCGAGGGCTACCGCCATCTCGCTTATCTGCAGAGCAAGATCGGCTACAAGGTGAAGACCGACATGCCCGGACTCGAAGGGCCCGATCTCGACGCGCTCTACGCCCAAGGCGCGCGCTGGCTGAATGGACAAACGATCCAGACCTGAATGCAGCACGCGCTCACCGTCGCCGCGGCGATTCTCGGCGCCGGCGCCATCGTCACTTTCGTCGGCGCGCGGCTGATCGAGCGGGCGCATCCGCCGCGCGGCCGCTTTGTCGAGATCGGCGGTCTGCGGCAGCACGTGGTCGAACTCGGTGTGGCCTCGGGCACGCCGATTGTTCTTCTGCACGGCGCCGGCTGCAATCTCGAAGACATGCGGCTGGCGCTCGGCGAGCGTTTGGCGGCTCGTCACCGCGTGATCCTGATCGATCGGCCCGGGCTCGGCTGGAGCGAACGCCAAGGTCGGCGCGGCAGTTCGCCGGCCTATCAGGCGGCGATGCTGCGTGACGTATTGGACCGTCTTGGCATCGCACGCGCGGTCGTCGTCGGCCATTCCTGGGGTGGCGCGCTGGCGGCGCGTTTCGCGCTCGTTCATCCGCAACGCGTCGCCGGCCTGGTGCTGCTGGCGCCGCCGCTTTATCCGTTTCCGCGCAGCATGACCTGGCTCTACGCGCTGTTCGCCACGCCGATATTCGGATGGCTTTATGCGCGCACGCTGGCGCTGCCGTTAGGCCTGCCGTTCATCGGCGTCGGATTGGGCTCGGCATTCCTGCCGCAGCTGCCGCCTCGCGGCTATATCAAGCGCACGGCGGCGCTGCTGCTGCTGCGCCCGGCGGCGTTTCTCGCCAATGCTCGCGACGTGGCCGAGCTTTCGGCCAATCTCGCGGCGCAAATCGCGTGCTACGGGAAGCTTACGACGCCCACCGTCGTCATCACCGGCGATCGCGACATGGTGGTGCCGCCGCGCCGGCACGCTTTTGCCTTCGCCGCCGCGGCGTCGCGCGCAAAACTAGTCATGCTGCCGGGCATCGGCCACATGCTGCATCATGTGGCGGCGGAGCGGGTAGTGGCGGAAATAGAAGAGACCGCCAGCAGCTATTCGCCGCCCTTCTCCTCCCCCACATAAGCAATCCGCATGAAATTCGTCGCGCCCGGCGTGCCGAGCGGCACGCCCGCGACCACGATCACGCGCTGGCCGGCTTTGGCGAAACGCTCCTTGAAGGCGATGCGGCAGGCGCGCTCCACCATGTCGTCCTGGTCGCGCGCGTCTTCGTCGATGACGCAATGGATGCCCCAGACCACCGACAATTTGCGTCCGGCCGCCTCGATCGGCGAAATGGCGACGATCGGGCATTTCGGCCGTTCGCGCGAGACGCGCAAGCCGGTGGAGCCGGATGAGGTCCAGCACACGATTGCCGCAAGGTCGAGCGTCTCGGCCACTTGTCGCGCCGCCGCCGCTATCGCGTCGGCGCCGGTCGCCTCCGGCTCGGTATGCAACACGTGCAACGACGGCAGATACATCGCGTCGTCTTCGACTTCCTCGGCGATGCGGTTCATGGTTGCCACCGCTTCGACCGGGTATTGGCCCGAGGCGGATTCCGCCGACAGCATGATCGCATCGGCGCCGTCGAAAATGGCGGTGGCGACGTCGGAGACTTCGGCGCGCGTCGGCACCGGGCTGGATATCATTGACTCAAGCATCTGCGTGGCGACGACGACCGGCTTGCCGGCGCGGCGGCAGGCCCGCGTCATTTCCTTCTGCACGCCCGGCACTTTTTCCAACGGCATTTCGACGCCGAGATCGCCGCGCGCGACCATCAGCCCGTCGGCGAGTTCGAGAATGTCGGAAAGCCGCGCCACGGCTTGCGGCTTCTCGATTTTGGCCATCACCGCAGCGCGCCCGCGCGTGAGCCTCTTCGCCTCGGCCACGTCCTCGGGCCGTTGAATGAACGACAGCGCGATCCAATCGATGCCGACATCGAGGGCGGCTTCGAGGTCGGCGATATCCTTCGGCGCCAATGCCGCCAGCGGCACAACGGTGTCGGGCAGGCTGACGCCCTTCCTATTCGACACTCTGCCGCCGACTTCGACCGCCGCCACGATGCGATCCGGCGCCACCTCGGTCGCCACCAGGCGCAGCTTGCCGTCGTCGATGACGAGCGCGTCACCCGGCTTGATGGCGGCGAAGATTTCCGGATGCGGCAGTTGCACGCGCTTGGCGTCGCCCGGCGCCGGATCGGCGTCGAGGATGAAATCCTGACCCTTGTCGATCTCGGCCGTGCCGTCCTTGAAGGTGCCGAGCCGCAGTTTGGGACCTTGCAGATCGACCAGGATGCCGATCGGCCGGTTGGTCTCGGCCTCGACCTCGCGGATGCTTGCCACCAGTTCGCGCATCCGCTCGTGGTTGGTGTGGCTCATATTGATGCGGAAGACGTCGGCGCCGGCCTGGAACAGCCGGCCGATGACGGCGCGGTTCCCCGATGCCGGGCCGAGCGTCGCCACCACTTTAGTGCGCCGCTGTCGTCTCATTGCGTTCTCATCGCAGTCTCATGGAGTTTTGCTTCCGCGCGGCGCTAGCGTCGTGGGCACCACGCCCGGCGGGATCTGCGGCGCTACCGTGCCTGACGATGTCCCGATCGCGGCCGCCGGCGCAGAAAAGCCGGACGGGGCCGCGCTTGTCGTGGGCGGCCTCTGCACCGGCTGCTCGCTCGATTCGGTGAGCTGAACGGTCCAGGCGCGCTGTTCGCCGGTGTCGACCTCGAAAAAGCCGGTGCGGTCGTAGCCGCGCGCCAGGCAATCGCCGATGCCGCGGATCGTAAACTCCTTGTCGCGGGTGCACATATAGGCTTGGCCCATCCATTCGCCGCCGCGATCGTAATCGATGGCGTAGACATAATAATAACGGGCGACCAGATTGCCTTTGAGGACCGTTTCGCAGGTCCGTGCCGGCAAGTTCCACCAGCCTTCCGTGGTCCAGCCCTGCGCGTCCTTGTAGCCCATGGCAATGCCGACGCGGCTCGACGTGTTGTTGCACAGCCGGAAATCGGCCGCGGCGGGACCGGCAGAGGCGAGCAGGGTCGCCGCCGCGAGAGCGCACAGCACAAGCGCGCCGGCCGCCGTGTTGGTGAAAGTCGGTTGTCTCATTTTCGCGTCGGATTCGGCTCTATCCCATCACGGTCTGTCAACGACAATGGCGCGGAAGTCGGTGACGTTGGTGAACGTCGGGCCGGGCGTGAATAAATCGCCGATGCCGTTGAAAAACCCCGTGGAATCGTTGTCGGCGAGAAAGGCGGCGGGATCGAGGCCGGCCGCGGCGGCGCGCGCCAAAGTGGTGTCGTCGATAAACGCGCCGGCGGGGTCGTCCGGCCGTCCCCGGCCGCCGTCGGTCCCGTCGGTATCTGCCGCCAGGGCGGCAATTCCCTTGGCGCCATCGAGATGGATGGCGAGCGCCAGCGCATATTCCTGGTTCGGCCCGCCGCGCCCGCCGCCTGTGAGCGTGACCGTGAGTTCGCCGCCGGACAGGATCGCCATGCGGCGCTGCGTCGCGGCAAATTCGCGGGCGAGCCGCGCATGCTCGGCGGCGACCTCGCGGGCCTCGCCCTGCAAGCGGTCGCCGAGCACGACGCAGTCGTAGCCGGCTTCCCGGACCCGCGCTTGCGCTGCGGCCAGCGCGTCCGCCGGCCGGGCGACGATCCGATAGCTGGTGTCGGCAAAAATCCGGTCGCCCGGCTTCGGGGATTCGTTACCGAGATCGTCAAGCGCCCGGCCCACGGCGAGCGGCAGGTCGAGGCGGTATTTGGCAACGATAGCCCGGGCATCGGCCAGCGTCGTCGGGTCCGCCACCGTCGGCCCCGAGCCGATGACCGCGGGCTCGTCTCCCGGGACGTCGGAAATGGCAAGCGTGACGAGGCGCGCCGGAAAAGCGCGGCGGGCGAGCCGGCCGCCCTTGATGCGGGAGAGGTGTTTGCGCACGCAGTTGATCTCCCCGATATTGGCGCCGCTGCGCAACAGCGCCCGGGTCGTGGCCTGCTTGTCCGCAAAGCTGATGCCGGGCGCCGGCGCAATCCAGTTCGCCGAGGCGCCGCCGGAAAGCAGCACCAAGACGAGATCGTCCTTGTTGGCCGCATCGGCAAATTCGAGTGCGCGCTCGGTGCCGTTAAGGCCGGCCTCGTCGGGGACCGGATGTCCGGCCTCGACCATGGCGATGCGGCGGGTCGGCCGGCCGTAGCCGTGACGGGTCACGGCTATGCCGTCGAGCCGGCTTTCCGGGACGCGTGCGAGATAGTGCCGTTCGGCCACTTCGGTCAGCGCGCCGGCGCCCTTGCCGGCGGCCAGAATAATGAGGCGCCCGCGCGACGGCGGTTCAGGCAGGTGCGGCGGCAGACAGCGCGACGGGTGCGCCGCGCCGACCGCGGCGCGGAATAAGGATTCGAGCAATTCCCGCGATTGCGTCGCCATCGAGCGTTCCGGCGACGGACTATGGAAAGAAGTCGGTCGCGCCTCTATCTTCTCCTTACCTAAACCGCGGAGAAGATCATGGCTACCGACCCGAATACCCGCACGGAACTCGAGGCCGCCGTCTACCGCCGCCTGGTCGAGCACCTGCGCTCGCGCACCGACGTGCAGAATATCGACATGATGAATCTCGCCGGCTTCTGCCGCAACTGCTTGTCCAACTGGATGAAAGACGCCGCCGACGCCAAAGGCGTGCCGATGACGAAAGACGAAAGTCGCGAGATGGTCTACGGCATGCCCTACGACCAATGGCGCGCCAAGCACCAGAAAGAGGCTTCGCCCGATCAAAAGGCGGCATTCGAAAAAGCAAGCCAAAAGCACTGATACGGTGCGGTCGAAATCGCTGTCCTGTGCAGAGCGTGGATGAGTGCGGTCACGGCTTGACCTGAGGCCCGCTACTTTCGAAACCTGCGGGTCATCGTAAGGAGTCCCAGCAATGGCCACCGCCGCCGCCGCCAAAGACGACCAGACTACCCACCGCTTCGCCAAGGATCAGCTCAAGGCCTTCGTCGAACGCGTCGAACGGCTTGAGGAAGAGAAAAAAGCGATCGCCGACGATATTCGGGACGTCTATGCAGAAGCCAAAGGCAACGGCTTCGACGTCAAGACGCTGCGCGTTGTGGTGCGATTGCGCAAGCAGGACCTCAACGAGCGCAAGGAGCAGGAGGCTATTCTCGAGACCTACCTGCACGCGCTGGGGATGCTGTAGTAAGTCGTCATTCCGGGGCCGAGCCAACGGGTCCGCGCAAAGCGCGGCCCGATGACAGGCTCCACGAGGAGCCCGGAATCCATAGCCGCTGCCGGTGCGGCGACCCTTCTGCCTAGACCTTTAGGTTTTGTGAGTATGGATTCCGGGCTCGCGCCGTTGGCGCGCCCCGGAATGACGGGTTACTGCAACGACGCGGTATGCGTCGGCGTCGTGTAGTTCACGGTCGAGACGAACACGATCGCCGCGCCGCTGAAATGATCCTGCGACAGGCCGAGATTGGGATCGGCCGAGAACGTCATCTTCACAGAGTTGCGCGGCTTGACCATCAACGACGCCAGTGCGCGGAAATCGCGATCACCCAGCGCCACGGTGGTGAGGAAGCGCTTGACGCTGGGCGACAGTACGATGGCGCGCAGCCATGGGTTGGCGACATGGGCGCCATCCTTGATCACGGTCATCGAGGAACTGCTGGCCGTCATGATCGCGGACGCGACCTGATTGGCGGCGCGTTTGACGGCGATCGTGGTCTTGGCGGGGATTGCCTCGTGTGCCGCAAGGGCCGCGGCGCGTAGCGCGGCGATCCCCATCGCTGTGGCGTCGGCGCTTGCAGACCCATCGCTGCCTTGCGGAGCGGCGTAAGCGAGGGCGAGCTCGGTTCCGGCGCGGTTATCCGAGGCGTTGTTAAAGGGACCGATCGCGCCGGTATTGTCCGGATCGGAGTTCGTCGCCGCACTGCGGCGATAGACAACCTCGGCCAACGGATTGGCGACGGTCATGCCATCAGGCGGGCCTTCCCAGTAACCGCGCGCGACAATGACCTGGTTCGGCGTCGCTGCGGTCGCGGTCGGAATCGGGCGGATCGGCGGGGCAGGGGATTGAAGCATGGCGTGGGCGGGAGCGGGCAGCAGCTTCGCGACGTGGACGAGTTTCAGCTTTGCTATCGCGCTCGCGACCTTGGCCTTCGCCGCATTTGCGGCCGCCGGCTTGCTCTCGGTCGTCGGCGCCAGCCCGGCGAGCGCGACCGGTTTCGGCTGCCAGGCGGCTGGCGTCACGGCCGCGTCGCCTATTGCCTCGTCGTCGTCTCTGGCCAGGCCCAAAAGCTTGGCGAAGGGATTTGCCGCCGGGCGCTCATTGCTCGCCACCAGCGTGTCGACATTGACGCCGGCATTGCGTGCCGCTTCGAGCGAATTCTGCGACGGCATCGCGCCGTGCTTTCTGACTTCGGCAAGCGCCAGCGCATAGCCGGGCAGCGGCTTGCCGTCGGTCGGAATTTGCACCGTGCGTCCATCCGGGAACACCCGCACCAATTGCTCGCGCGTCATGCGCGGCCACATCCGGATGCCGCCGACGTCCATGTGCACGAAGGGCGAGCCCGACTCCGGATAGAAGCCGACGCCGCCGCGCTGCAAGCGCAGGCCGGTTTCACGGACTTGTTCGAGCGAGATACCGGGAATGTAAAAGTCCATGGCGCGGCCGAGAATGTGCTGACTGAAACGCGCCACGCCCTCGCTGCGGCGCCGCAGCATGGCGTTGGTCGTCGGCGAGCGATAGCCGCACACCACCTGGACCGGCTCCTTCGAGCCGGTCTCGCGTTGCACTTCCCAGACCAGATCGATCAGGCGCGGATCCATGTCGGTCGCTTCGCCGCGCCGCCAGTCGCGCAGGAACCAGTCGATCTTCTTCAGCGCGGCGTCGTCGTAGCGCCCGTCGCGCTTGTAGGTGATGGTGATGTCCTCGCCGGTATGGATGTGGTGCAGCGTGATGGTGCGCGTCTCGCCCTCGGCGACCGCGTTTTGCAGCCCGCGCGACCCGCCGAGAAAAAGCAGAAGCGCAAGACCGCACGTATAACCGGCGCGTGCCGCGAACAAACGACCAGCATTGCGGCGCGCGTTGGCAACGTGCACTGGCAATCTCGCGTTGACGCGTTTAGAGCGCGCTCCGCCACGGCTTGTCGCCGCGCCGGGTAACGCTAACGCATTGCTAATTTGGGAAGGGTTAACGAAAACTTACCGTCACCCCACCCCCGACCGGGATAGGGCTAACGTCCTAGTGTGGCAAAATATGGCCGTTGGGCGCTTTTCGAGCCTCCCGGCCGCATAGTGGGGAAAGAGGTGGTTAATGCCGAGGAGCCCCGCCGGGGCGCCACGAGGAGCTTCACAGCCGCCGCACCGCGCTAGCGCTCGACGGTTTGCCCGGCCCGGCTCAGTTTTTTGGCATGGCCGGCGGCGTGGTGGGCCGGTACCGGCTGCGGCGGACGGTTAAAGCCGCCAAACAGCCGCGAGAAGAAATTGTCGCCGCCGCCGGCATAGGAGCCGCCATTGGGGTAGTAGCTCGAGCCGCCGCCGAATAGGCTGCGCCCGCCGAAAAACGACGGCTCATCCGGCATCGCCAGCACTTCGCGGTGCGAAATGTCCTCTTTGTGCTCGACCGGGATATCCGCGTCCTTGCGATCGCCCTTGAGGATGGCGATTAGCGTCCTGTCGCGGCCGTAAATATCGTCGCGGAATTCGAGCTTGCCGTCGCCGTCGACGAACGCGGTCTGATAGGTCAGATTGACCGGAATGAATTTCGGGAAGTCGATATTGACCTCGCTCGGACCGAACATTTTCTTGATGCGCTCTTCGCTAAAGCCGTCATTCGGCCGGACCAGCGACAGCAGCACTTCGGCGTAATGCGCCGGATCCTGCACCCGCATGCAGCCGTGGCTGTAGGCGCGCTTGGCATAGGCGAACAGGTATTTGTCCGGCGTGTCGTGCTGGTAGACCAGGAATTTGTTGGGGAAATTAAAGCGGATGCGGCCGAGCGCGTTGCCGTCGCCGGGCGGCTGGTAAATGTGGACGGAGCCGTCGGGATTGCGGCTGACCTTCAACCCCATCCGCTCGAGCACGGTCGGGTCCTGCTGCAAGGCCGGCAGATATTCGTTGTTGACGATCGACGGCGGTACGTTCCAGGTCGGATTGACGGTGATGAATTTCATGTCCGCGGTCATGATCGGCGTCGGCATTTCCGGCTTGCCGATGACGATGTTGGTCTTCCAGTCCTGCTTGCCGTCATGCATCACCCGCAGCGTGTAATCGGGCAGGTTGACGATGACGTAGGTGTCCGGGAAGTCGTGCGGCGCCCAGCGCCAGCGTTCCATATTGGCGATGATGGTGTCTTCGACGTGATCGGGCTTGGGGCCGTTGATCGCTTCGACGGTGGCTGCGGTGAGCGTACCGGTCGTCGCGATCTGGTGTCCTTTCTGGAATTTCTTCACGGCTTCGGCGAGCGCCTTGTCGTAAGTCGTGCCGCCGTCTCCCGGAACGCCGAGCCGGTCACGCAATTCCGGCACGCGATTATCCTGCATGCCGACCTTGAGTACCGGTCCGCCGGCAAGCGCCGGCTTGCCCTTGTCGAGCTTGCCGGCGCGGATTTCGGCAAGCTTGGCCTTGAGCGCCAGATAGCCGGGCGTGTGCGGCTCGTAGGAATCGAGCGCGGTCGCCACGTCCTGGGCATTGGCGATGGTGGCGAGGACGTCGGCCGGCTCCGGCGCCGGTCTGTCGTATTCGATATCGGCGGACACGCGCGACCAGGCGACGCGGCCGATGCTGGCATGATGGGCATAGGTAATGACCGACATCGTCAGTTCGATCTCGGCATTGGCGAGATCGGCCGGGCTCGACAGCGACGCGTAATTCGGCACCGGATAGTCGGACGGAAACAGCCCGTCGGCATCGACATGGCCGAGATAAGCGATCGCCGCTTTGGCGCTGGCATTGGCTTTGCCGTCGGTAATCCATAGCGGCTTGTAATTGCGGCCGGAATAGAACGCGTCGATCTGCATCCGGTCTTTCTTGTTGGCGATCGCGTGGTCGAATTTGCCGTTGGCGAGCTCACGCAACTGGTCGGATATAGCGACGTCGGGTCCGGGAGGCGCAGCCGGTGGCGCTGCGGCAGTCTCAGAACTGGAGGCGGCCGGGGCGCTTACCGTCGCCGGGGTGGGCGCGGCCGAAGGAGGATTAGCCTGCGCCGCTGCTGGAGGCGTTGCTGATGCGGGGGACGCGCTGGCCGCATCGGGCGTCGAAGTCGGTGTGGCTGTTGCGGCCGGAGCGGGACTGGTCGTTGCGCTGCCGGAAGTATCCGAATTTGAGGTTGCCGCAGGCGTTGCGGGCGCGGCATCCTGCGCGGCCTGGGGCTTCGCGTTGGTATCGGACGGGGTCGCGGCTGCCGGAGCCACAGTGACCGGGGCGGCGCTGGCCGGCGCGGCGCTGATTGGCTTGTCACCGGTCGCGCTTGACGGGTCGGCCAAGGCAGCGCCAGCGGAGGCGGCGAGCAGGAGTGCGACAGCGGTCGAGACCAGCAGCCGATCCACACGAATCCCGGGCATTACGTATTCTCCATCACGGCCGACGCGGCCGGAAAACGCATACACATTGGGGATAAACCGCCCCCAATCCTGGCATTTGCCGCTTTGGCTGCGCCGCGGCGGGCCGCACCTTACGTGAGCCGTCCAACTTTGTCCTGTGATCTACGGGAATAAATCAGGCGAATTTCGGGGGCTGTCGCTCCGCGGCCACGGCTTCGCTATCTTCTTCGCCGCGCTCGCTATTCAGGCCGAGTGCTTCGAGCTTGCGATAGAGCGTCGAGCGACCGATCTGGAGCCGCCGCGCCACTTCCGACATTTGGCCCCGATAATGGGTAATGGCGAAGCGAATGAGGTCCGATTCGATGTCGTCCAGCGGTCGCACTTCACCCTCGGCATCGAGCAAAGGCAGTGCGTCGCCGGCCATTGGCGGCGCTAGGACGGCGGCCGAAACGGGCGCCATTTCGCCATAGGCCGTCGGGGCAAGGGTGGACTCGAAATCCTCCGCCGGCGCGACTGACGGCGCTTGCGCCGGCTCTGCAACCGAGCCTTCGGGCGCCGCCGCGACCTTGTTGCCGATTTGGGCTGCGATTTGCGGAAACTCATCCAGCCCCAGTGCATCGGATTCGGCGAGTACGACCCCCCGGAACACGGCATTCTCGAGCTGGCGGATATTGCCGGGCCAATGGTAAGCGGCGAGAACGCGCAGCGCCTCCGGCGTGACGACGCGGATGCGCTTGCCTTCTTCGGCGGCAAACCGCGCCAAAAAATGCCGGACCAATGCCGGAATATCCGCGGCCCGCTCGCGCAGCGGCGGCACTGCGACCGGAAAGACGTGCAGCCGGTAGAACAGGTCTTCGCGGAAGCGGCCGGCTTTGACGTCGGCGATCAGGTCGCGATTGGTGGCGGAGATAAGCCGCACGTCGACCTTGACCGGCTTGCGCGCGCCGACCGGCTCGACTTCGCCCTCCTGGAGCGCGCGCAGCAGCTTGACTTGCGCCGGCGCCGGCAATTCGCCGACCTCGTCGAGAAACAACGTGCCGCCGGAAGCCTCGACGAATTTTCCGACATGGCGCTCGGTGGCGCCGGTGAACGACCCCTTCTCGTGGCCGAACAGGATCGACTCGACGAGATTTTCCGGCATGGCGCCGCAATTCACCGCGATGAACGGCTTTGAACGCCGCTCGGACGAGCCATGGATGGCGCGCGCGATCAATTCCTTGCCGACGCCGGATTCGCCGGAGACGAGCACCGGGATGGTCGAAGCCGCCGCCTTTTCCGCGACGCGGATGACGGCGTGCATATTGACGCTCTTGGTGATGATGTCGGCAAAGCCCAGCGTGCCGGACTGGCTCTTCTTCATCCGCGCCAATTCGCCTTCGAGCGCGCTGGCGTTGAGTGCGTTGCGCAGGCTGACATGCAGCCGCTCGGCGCCGACCGGCTTGACCACGAAATCGACCGCGCCGGCGCGCATCGCGGAGACCACATTGTCGATGCCGCCATGGGCGGTCTGCACGATCACCGGCACGTTGATCGCGGACTGGCGCATTTTAGCGAGCACGCCCATGCCGTCGAGATTGGGCATAACCAGATCGAGGATCACGCAATCGATCCGCGCGCCGTCGGGCCCGCTGAGGAAAGCCAAGGCCGCGTCGCCCGATGAGCGCGTGACCGTCTCGTATTCGAACTTGTGCAGCATGCCTTCCAAGAGCCGGCACTGCACCGGATCGTCATCGACAATAAGAATGGTCATGCGTTCCCCGGTTCGCGGACAGCGGCGCGTGCTGTCCCGTTTCGGGGCACTCTGCGGCAGGAGGCTTAAGGGGGTGTTAACCGGCTCGCCGCGGCGGACGTCTTGCCTTCGGCGTGCCAAGGCACCGACTTTGTGGCTTGCTTCGACGCCGCCCGCGCCTTTCAATGCGGCGGTTTCGCCCGTCGAGTTTTCAAAATGCCCGTTCCCGATCCCAAAAATGTCCTCGCCGGGCTGTGGCGCGGCGCCGGCTGCGACGACGCGGCGCTCCGCCACATTCAGTTCACCGGCGCCGAGCCGGTGCTGCCGTCGTCGTTCGCGGTCGGCACGGCGGCACAGGCGACGATCGGTGCGGCGGCGCTGGCCGCGGCGGAGCTGTGGCGGCTGCGCAGCGGCCGCCGCCAGAGCGTCGGCGTCGATATGCGCCAGGCGGCAATCGAATTCCGCAGCGAGCGTTACTTGCGCGTCGACGGCAAAATCCCGAACGAATATCACGACGACCTTGCCGGGCTATATCGCTGCGGCGACGGGCGGTGGGCGCGGCTGCACACCAACCTGCCGCATCATTGCAGCGGTCTGCTCAAATTACTCGGCGTTCCACACGATAAGGCGGCGGTACAGCGCGCGCTCGACCGGATGACCGCCGAAGCGCTGGAGAGCACGGCCGCCGCAGCCGGTCTCGTCGTCACCGCCTGCCGCTCGTTCGCCGAATGGGACGAACATCCGCAAGGCCAAGCGGTGGCCAAGCTGCCGCTGTTGTCGATCGAGAAGATCGGCGCGGCGCCGGTAAGGCGGCTTGCCGCGGGTGATCGGCCGCTGTCCGGCGTGAAAGTGCTCGACCTCACGCGCATCATTGCCGGTCCGGTCTGCGGGCGGACGCTCGCTGCGCATGGCGCCGATGTGCTGCTGGTCACCGCGACGCATTTGGCGTCGATGCTGCCGCTGGTGATGGATACCGGGCGCGGGAAATTGTCGACGTCGATCGATCTGCGCGAAGCGGACGGGCGCAAGACGCTGGCGGCGCTGGTGCCCGACGCCGATGTTTTCGTGCAAGGCTATCGGCCCGGCGCGATTGCCGCGCACGGTTTCTCCCCGCAGGACGTCGCTCGCCTGCGGCCCGGCATCGTCTATGCCTCGCTTTGCGCCTACGGGCACGAAGGCCCGTGGGCGCAGCGGCGTGGATTTGACTCGCTGGTGCAAACCGCGAGCGGTTTTAACGTCGCGGAAGCCGAAGCCTTCGCTTCGCCAACGCCGAAGGAGCTGCCGGCCCAGGAACTCGACCATGCCACCGGTTATCTGCTTGCCTTCGCGGTCATGACAGCGCTCAAGCGGCAGGCCGAGGAGGGCGGCTCATGGCATGTGCGCCTGTCGCTGGCGCAGACAGGCTATTGGTTGCGCCAGCTTGGCCGCATCGAGGGCACGACCTGTCCCGATCCCGCAATCGACGACGTGCACGATTGTCTGGAAGAGACCGCGAGCGGCTTCGGCCGGCTCACCGCCGTCCGCCACGCCGCCGCGATGTCGGAAACGCCGCCGCATTGGACACGGCCGAGCGTTCCGCTCGGCACCCACGCGCCGGCCTGGCCGCAATAGCGGCAATTTGCACCTGCCTTGCCTTGCGGGAGCCTTGCGGCTGCGCCACATGATCACCCGGTAAAGTGAGGTCGGAGCGAAAATGCCGAAAATCGCAAAAAAGACTGCCGCCAGACGGTCGGCCGGGAACGCCTCGGCCGCTCGTAAAACCGCACTCGGTAAGCTGCCGGAGTGGAATCTCAACGACCTTTATTCCGGCCTCGACGATCCGGCGATCAAGCGCGATCTCGATCGCGTCGATGCGCAATGCATCGACTTCGAGACGGCCTATAAAGGCAAGCTCGCCGGGATGGCGGGCGGGGCAGGCGGCGGCGCCGCGCTCGCCGCGGCGGTGCGGCGCTACGAGGCCATCGACGACCTGATGGGACGGCTCGGCTCCTATGCCGGGCTCGTTCATGCCGGCGACACGCTCGATCCGGCGCGCACCAAGTTTTACGGCGACATGCAGGAACGCATGACGGCCGCTTCCACGCATCTCCTCTTCTTCACGCTGGAACTCAACCGCATCGACGACGCGGTTCTGGATGCCGCGATTGCCGATGCCGCGCTCGGCCATTACCGGCCGTGGCTCGAAGACGTGCGGCGCTACCGGCCGTATCAGCTTGAGGACCGCGTCGAGCAGCTGTTTCACGAAAAATCGGTGACCGCGTATTCCGCCTGGAACCGGAATTTCGATGCCACCATCGCCAAGCTGCGTTTCAAGGTTTTTGGAAAATCGCTCGCCATCGAGCCGACGCTGAACCTTTTGCAGGACCGCGCGGGAGAAAAACGCAAGGCCGCGGCGGCCGCACTGGCGCATACATTTGCGCAAGACGTCGATGCGTTCGCGCTGATCATGAACACGCTCGTCAAGGACAAAGAGATTTCCGACCGCTGGCGCGGCTTTGCCGACGTCGCCGACGCGCGCCATCTCGACAACCGGGTCGAGCGCGATGTGGTCGATGCCCTGGTCGCTGCGGTGCGCGTCGCCTATCCGCGGCTGTCGCACCGCTATTACGCGCTCAAGGCCAAATGGTTCGGCAAAAAGAAATTGCCGCATTGGGATCGCAACGCGCCGTTGCCGACAGTCGCCTCGCGCACGGTCGGTTGGGCCGAGGCCAGGAACACGGTGCTCGAGGCCTACGGCGCCTTCTCGCCAAAGATGGCGGCAATCGCCGAGCGGTTTTTCGCCGAGCGCTGGATCGACGCGCCGGTGCGGCCGGGCAAGGCGCCGGGCGCGTTCGCGCATCCGACGACGCCGTCGGCGCATCCCTATGTGCTGCTTAATTATCAGGGCAAGCCGCGCGACGTGATGACGCTGGCGCACGAGCTCGGCCATGGCGTGCATCAGGTGCTGGCCGCGCCGAACGGCGCCTTGATGGCGCCCACCCCGCTCACCCTCGCCGAGACCGCGAGTGTGTTCGGCGAAATGCTCACGTTCAAGAAATTGCTGGCGGCCACGCGCGACAAGAAAGAGCGCAAGGCCATGCTCGCCGCCAAGGTCGAGGACATGATCAACACGGTGGTGCGGCAAATCGCGTTTTATACGTTCGAGCGCGCCGTCCACACCGAGCGCCGCAGCGGCGAACTCACCGCGGAACGCATCGGCGCATTATGGCTCGACGTGCAGCGCGAAAGCCTGGGCCCCGCAATCGAGCTCAAACCCGGCTACGAAACGTTCTGGGCCTATATCCCGCATTTCGTCCACTCGCCGTTTTACGTCTATGCCTATGCGTTCGGCGATTGCCTGGTGAATTCGCTCTATGCCGTTTACGAACACGCCGCCGAAGGTTTCGCCGAGCGCTATCTCGCCCTGCTGGCGGCCGGCGGCACCAAGCATTATTCCGAGCTGCTCGCCCCGTTCGGGCTTAACGCCCGCGATCCGGCGTTTTGGCAGAGTGGGTTGGGGGTGATTGAGCGGATGATTGCGGAGCTAGAAAGCCTGTAAATAACAATATCTTATAAATTGTAAGACAATCGTTGAACTGCCATATTTCATATGTTATACAATATGTAATACAGGGATTGTGGCTATGAAACTTGAAGTAAAGCGTATTGGCAATTCCGACGGCTTGATCTTGCCGCGGGAGCTGATGCAACGCCTCGATATCAAACGGGGTCAGTCCTTTCACGTCGCAGAACTCGCAGGCGGCGGGCTTCAATTGCTCCCGTATGATCCTGACTTTGAGGCGACGATGGAAGCGGCTGACGAAGTCATGGATGAGTACCGCGACACACTGGCGACGCTGGCAAAATGATCGAAGCGCCACATGGCGATGGAACCAAAGTGGCTGACCTACGATCAGGTCGTTGCGATCCATAGCCGCCAACTGCGTCGCTTTGGCGGAGCGGCAGGCTTACGTGACGACGGCTTGTTGCGCTCCGCAATCGAACGACCACTTAACAAATGGCACTACGAGCAGGGCAAACTTCCAGAGCTTGCCGCAGCTTATGCCTTCGGCTTGGCAAAAAACCATGCTTTTGTTGATGGAAACAAACGCATCGCATTCATGAGCATGATGGTGTTTTTGCGCAGAAACGGCGTGAGATTTGCCCCCGATCAGGCCCATGCCACCAAGATCATAATGTCACTCGCGGCCGGCGAGGTGAGCGAAGAAAGTCTCGCTCGCTGGATTCGCGACAATTGGCCGAAGGCATAATGGCGAACCGCGAAAAACCCGATAGCGAAAAAAACCGCTTCGCCGCCCGCGCCGCGCGCTATGCCCGCGTCGGCGCCAATGTCGGCGGCGTGGCGGCGCGTTATGCCGGGCGGCGGATGCTCGGCGGCGCGCCCGACCGCGCCGGCGATGCGACCGCGCTTTCCTCGGCGCTCGGCCGCCTCAAAGGTCCGCTGATGAAGGTCGCGCAATTGATGGCGACCATTCCCGATCTGTTGCCGCCGGAATATGCCGCCGAATTGCAGAAGCTGCAGAGCGAAGCGCCGCCGATGGGCTGGGCCTTCGTCAAGCGCCGGATGATGGCCGAGCTTGGCCCGGACTGGGAGACGAAGTTCAAAAGCTTCGAGCATCAACCGGCCGCCGCCGCTTCGCTCGGCCAAGTGCATCGCGCGCGTTCGCTCGACGGCGCGCTGCTGGCTTGTAAGCTGCAATATCCCGACATGCAGTCCGCGGTCGAAGCCGACCTCCAGCAGCTCGAATGGCTGCTCGCGATCCGCCGCCGCTTCGATTCCGCGCTCGATACCTCCGAGATCGGCAAGGAGGTCGGCGCGCGGGTGCGCGAAGAGCTCGACTACCGGCGCGAAGCCAAGCACGTTGCGCTGTACCGCGAAATGCTCGGCGGCGCCGACAATGTGCGCGTGCCGCGCGCCTGGCCGGAATTGTCGACCGGGCGGCTCCTGACGCTCGATTGGCTCGACGGCAGCCGCATGCTCGCGCACAAGACCGATCCGCTTTCCGCGCGCAACCGGCTGGCGACCGCCATGTTCACCGCCTGGTGGTTTCCGTTCAGCCGCTTCGGCGTCATTCACGGCGACCCGCATCTCGGCAATTACACGGTATTCGCGCGCGACGGTGAACCCGCCGGCATCAATCTCCTCGACTACGGCTGCATCCGCATTTTCGCCCCGAAATTCGTCGGCGGCGTGGTTGACCTTTATCACGGGCTCTTGCACGGCAAGGACGATCTCATTGTCAATGCCTACGAGACCTGGGGCTTCCGCAAGCTGTCGCGCGAACTGATCGACACGCTCAATATCTGGGCGCGCTTTATCTATGGGCCGTTGCTTGACGATCGCGTGCGCAGCATCGCCGATGGCGTGGCGCCGTCGGAATACGGCCGACGCGAAGCGTTCCGCGTGCATCAGGCGCTCAAGCGGAAGGGACCGGTGAAGGTGCCGCGCGAATTCGTGTTCATGGACCGCGCCGCGATCGGGCTCGGCGCGGTGTTCCTGCACCTGCGCGCGGAACTTAACTTTTATCGTCTGTTCAACGAGGCGATCGAAAAGTTTTCGCTCGATCGCGTCGGCAAGCGGCAGGCGGCGGCGCTGGTGCGGGCGGCCTTGGATTAGCAGCAGTCGCAATCGGCGCCTTCGAGCGCGACGAGCGCATTCTTCATGAACGCTGGCGGCAGGTCGTCCTCGCTCACTTGGGCGAGCGGCTTGAAGATCTTGTAATGATGCCGTCCTGCCGCGGTCCAGAACACGAGATGGGTTTCGATCGGCGGGCAGCCGGGCACGCCGCAAGCGATCTGCGCGACCATCACTGTCTCGTCGTCGGCGAGCTTAAAGCGCGCGCGCGTCCAGTCCCGCACGCGGTCGACCGCCGCGCCGTCGTCCGGGCGCTTCTTGAGCGGCCCCGTTATGCTAAAGGCGCCGGGCATCCGATTTCCACTTTTCCCGCGCATGCTCTAAAACTCACTATATATTCTCATCGCAACGAGCACGAACAAGGAGTGTCATTCAGTGGCCGAGCAAGTACTGGCGGCGGTGCGCACGGGTCCGAGCAAGACCGAAATCCGCGAATATCCAATGCCGGATATTCCGGAGGACTCCGCGCTCATGAAGATGGAAGTGGGCGGCATCTGCGGCACCGACGTCAAGCTCTACAAGCACCCGCCGTCGAGCGCGCCCACCATCATGGGACACGAGAATATCGGCACCATCGCCAAGGCCGGCCGCGAATTCACGAGACGCAAGGGCTTTAAGGAAGGCGACCTCGTCTTTGTCGAGCACTATGTCAGTTGCGGCAAATGCGAATGGTGCCATGCCGGGCAATACCGCCATTGCGAGAACACCAATTGGCGCACCAATCCGGACGCCATCCGCTACGGTTACACCTCGGCGGAGAAGGCGCCGCATTTGTGGGGCGGCTTCGCCCAATACGTCTATCTGCCGTGGAATTCCGTGGTGCATCACGTGCCGAAGGGCGTCTCGGCCGAACTTGCCGGCCTGGTGACCCCGATGGCGAACGGCGTCGAATGGTCGCTGTTCGACGGCGGCGTCGGCTACAACTCGACCGTGCTGATCCAGGGCCCCGGCCAGCAGGGCCTGTCGCAGACCGTCATCTGCAAGCAGGCCGGCGCTTCGCTGATCGTCGTCACCGGCACGTCGAAGGACAAAGCCCGCATGGACGTCGCCAAAAAGCTCGGCGCCGATTACGTCATCGACGTGCAGAAGGAAGACCCGCTCGCTCGCATCATGGAAATCACCGGCGGCAAAGGCGTCGACGTGGCGCTCGATTGCACCGCCGGCGCCGGCACCATTCCGATGCTACTCGGCATCGAGGCGCTCAAGCGCAAGGCCGGCGTGATCGTGGCGCAAGGCGAACTGGCGCAGTTTCCGAATTTCCCGCTGGAAAAATTCTGCGTCAAATTCATCACCATGAAGTCCGCGCGCGGCCATAGCTACAAGGCCTGCGAACTCGCTTTGGCGCAATTGGCGTCGAAGCGCTTCCCGCTGGAGCTGATCACCACCCACCGCTTCGGCTTGAACGACGTCGACCTCGCCATCCGCTCGGTCGGCGGCGAAGGCGTGCCCGACGTGATCCATGCTTCGCTGATGCCGTGGATGTGAGGGCCGTCGACATTTCACCTCGCCTGGCGGGGTGAGGTGAAAGTGCGTGCTGAAATCCTGAATGGGCGATGTCGGATGTCATTCGTCTGGCACCGCATATTCTCCCCAACTGACCTGGATAATCCGGGTCATCGCGCACAACGTGACACCGTCTATTGGCCCTACGGCGCGTGCCACAGCCGGGCGCAACGCACGAAAACCTCTCGCGCGCGCGCAGAAGTCGCGAGCGTAGCGAGCCGGTGAGGGAGTTGAATCTCGCGGCCGATCTTCTTCTGTCGCCGCCGATAACGCTTTGTCGCCGTTTCGATTTAGCCGGCAAGCAATCTCGACGGCGCGAGCGAGGTTGAGCGGCTGCCGGCTTTCGCGAGCAAACCGGACTTCACAGGGTCGCATGAGCTCTTCGGGCTTTGACCTTTGGCGGAAATGCCTGTCCGCTGTCGTACTTGCATTCCTTTGCCTTCGAAGATCAAGATTGATCGCACTTTCATCCTCGATCTCGAGCATAACCGGCACTCCATGGCGATCGTGCGCGCGGTCGTCGACTTAGGACACAGCCTCAATATCCCCGTGCTGGCCGAAGGTGTCGAAACCGCTGCGCAGCATGCGATTCTTCTCGATCGAGATTGTGACGAAGTGCAGGGCTATCTATTGGGTCGGCCGATGCCTATCGAAAACTATGCCGAACTCACAGCGAAAGAAGACGCTGCTTACGCGCAGTCCAAAATGGTGTCCTGACCGGTTCGAACCCCCTCACCCCAACCCTCTCCCCTGCAGGGTGAGGCAGCGCGCATCGTCAATCGTCTCGGAGGTGACCTCACGATGGATCGGGAGGTGATCCGACTTTGCCTTTCCGGTCGTTAAGCGTCGTGCTAGCACCACGACAATCACACGGACAGGCCGAGCGATGGACTCCATCTTCCTCACCCGCGGCGCTGCGGATACCGTTCCGGTCTGGTTCGTCACCGCGGCGAACTATCCCGAGGTGCGGAAAAATCTGGGCGCGGAGCTTGCCGCCTTTGCCGACGCGGCCGGGTTCGAGCCCAAGGCGGGCCGCCATTTGCTGCTGCCCGGCAAAGGCGGCAAAGGCGGCAAAGCCGCGCTCGGCGGCGTGCTGTTTGGGCTTGAAGCTCCGGACGAGACGCCGGATCCGTTTCTGCCGGGCCGCCTGGCGCAGCATCTGCCCGACGGCACCTACCGCTTCGCCAATGAGCCGCACGATGCGCGGCTTGCGGCGCTGGCGCTCGCGCTCGGCCTCTACCGCTTCACGCGCTACCGCAAGGCCGAGACCCGCGCGATAAAATTCGATCTGCCGCAGAGCCTCGACCGCGACGATCTGCAACGCGTGGTCGAAGCGGTAACGCTGGCGCGCGACCTGATCAACACGCCGGCCAACGACATGGGCCCGGCGCAGCTCGAGCAGGCGGCGCGCAAGCTCGCGTCGCGCCACGCCGCCACGGTCGGCGCCATCGTCGGCGACGAATTGCTGGAGAAGAATTTTCCGCTCATTCACGCCGTTGGCCGCGCTTCCGCCGGCGCGCCGCGGCTGATCGACATAGCCTGGGGCGATGCCCATCATCCCAAAGTAACGCTGGTCGGCAAGGGCGTCTGCTTCGACACCGGCGGGCTCGACATCAAGCCCGACACCGGCATGCTGAATATGAAAAAGGACATGGGCGGCGCGGCCACCGCGCTGGCGCTGGCGCATATGATCATGGCGCGGGGCTTGAAGCTGCGGCTGCGCGTGCTTATTCCGGCGGTGGAGAATTCGATCGCCGGCGGCAGTTTCCGCCCGCGCGACATCTACACCTCGCGCAAGGGCATCAGCGTCGAGATCGGCAATACCGACGCCGAGGGCCGCCTCGTCCTCGCCGATGCGCTGGCGCTGGCCGATGAGGACAAGCCGGAGCTCATCGTGGATTTTGCCACGCTGACCGGCGCCGCCCGCGTCGCGCTCGGTCCCGATTTGCCGGCGTTTTTCACCGACGACGATGCGCTCGCCGCCGAGCTGATGCGGCATGGGGCAACCGAGAACGATCCGCTGTGGCGGCTGCCGCTGTGGCGGCCCTACGAGGCGATGCTGGAATCCAAAGTGGCCGACATCAACAATGTCGGCGGCAGCCAGGGCGGCGCCATCACCGCTGCTCTTTTCATGCGGCGCTTCGTGACGGCGAAATCCTGGCTGCATGTCGATTTGTTCGCCTGGACGGCGGCGGCCAAAGCGGGCCGGCCCGAGGGCGGCGAATTGCAAGCCGCCCGCGCGCTCTACGCCATGCTCGCCGCGCGCTACGGTTGAGCCGGCAGAGATGCGCGCCTTCGACCCTCGCCTGACGCCGGCCCGCGCCGATCTCGCGGCCAAGCATCTCGAAGGCAAAGTGCCGGCGCGGCGTTACGTCGAGGGCCGCAGTTTCGAAGTCATGGCGCCGCAGGCGCCGCTGCGGCACGAGCCGCGGCCCGATGCGCCGCTGTTGACCGAAGCGCTCAAAGGCGAGCGCGTCGCGATCTACGACACCGACGCGGAAGGCTGGGCCTGGGGCCAGCTCGCCGCCGACAATTACGTCGGCTGGCTGCCAGCCGCGGCACTGGCGCCGCCCGGCGCTCCACCGACCCACAAAGTCGCAAGCCTGCGTACATTCGCGTTTCCCGGACCGTCGATCAAGCTGCCGCCCGTCGAAGCCTTGCCGTTCGGCGCAAAACTTGCCGTCGTGCGCATCGCCGATCGCATGGCGGTGACGCCGGCCGGCGCCTATGTACCGGCGGTTCATCTCAAACCGCTCGGCGACAACGAAAGCGATTTCGTCGCGGTGGCAGAGCGTTTTTTGGGCGCGCCCTATCTGTGGGGCGGCAAGACCGCGCTCGGGCTTGACTGTTCGGGCCTGGTGCAGGTGGCGCTCACGGCCTGCGGCATTTCATGCCCGCGCGACACCGATATGCAGCAATCCACGCTCGGCAAAGAGGTTGCGGCAAGCGCCGACTGTTCCAAATTCAAACGCGGCGATCTGGTGTTCTGGAAAGGCCACGTCGCTATCGTTCGCGACACTGGGAATTTCCTCCACGCCAATGCCTTCCACATGGCGGTCGCGGTCGAGCCGGTCGCCGAGGCCATCGCCCGCAGCGCTGCTGCAGGCAGCGAAATCAGCGGCGTGCGGCGGCTCGGGCTATAAAGCAGCAAGGTGGTGTCATCCCCACTTGTGATCTAATCTTGAGCCAATTCATCCCAAGCGCGGAGCAGGCGCGATGAGCACTGAAACACCCCATCCGGCCGTCCCTTCGGTCGCTCCGCACGCGCGATACCGCCATCTGCTCCACGTCAATTTCTGGATCAGAGAACTGCCGTTCGCGCTCGTTCTGATCCTGACAACCATCGGCGTCGCTTATACGAGCTTCTCGAAAAAGCCGATCACCGGCTACTGGGAAATTCTCGCGCCGCTGATCGCGCTGGTTTGCGTCGGCGCCGGATGGGAGAGCGCCGACGACAATTCCAAGCGGCTGCGATTGATCGCGACGCAAGCGCTGCACTGGATCGCCTTTATCGTGGTCATGAACATGATGCTGCTCGCCAGCGTGCAGCGCGATTTCAGTGCCAGCGCGACGGGGCTAGCGATGTTCACCTTGCTGGCGCTCGGCACCTTTACCGCGGGCGTGCACGTCTTGTCCTGGCAGGTGTGCCTGCTTGGGCTGATCATGGCGCTCGGCATCCCGGCGATTGCCTGGATCGAAAACTCGGCATTGATCCTGGTGCTGGTGGCCGGCGTGGTCGTCGGCATTGTCGCGGTGTTCTGGTGGCGCTGGCATGAAAGTCGCGCGCGGGTGGCCCCGCTTGTGGAATAAAGTGCACCGCATAGCGGCTCGATTGTCGCTCTGCTGTGCCGTGGTGTTGGGATTGGCCGTCCCGGCTCTGGCGGGGCCGCCCTATCCGACCGACGATCCCGAACCGACGGATTATAAGCACTTCGAGATTTACACGTTCTCGCAAGGCATGGCGACGCAAGACGGCATCGGGGGCACGGGCGGCATCGACTTCAATTACGGCGGCGCGCCGAACCTTCAGCTCACGGCGACGCTGCCGGCGGCCTACAACTTTCCGGTTTCCGGGTCGTCGGCGGCTGGGTTCGGCAACGTCGAACTTGCCGCAAAATACCGCTTCCTGACCCAGGACAAGTTCGAGCTCGACGTCGCCGTATTTCCCCGGGTGTTCCTGCCGAGCGCTTCATCGAATGTCGGCGACCAGCACGCCTCTTATCTGTTTCCGATCTGGCTGGAGAAGGACTGGCAGCAATGGTCCGCCTTTGGCGGCGGCGGCTGTGAGATCAATCGCGGCGGAAATTCGCAGAACTTCTGCATGATGGGAGCCGTCGTTGCCCGCCAAATCGTCGCCAATTTACAAGTGGGGCTGGAGTTGTTTCATCAGACGCCGGACATCCAAGGCGGCCAAGCGACATCATCCGTCGGCGCCGGGGCCAAATACGATCTGAACGATAATTTCCACCTGTTAGGTTATCTGGGCCGCGGCATTCAAAACGTGGAAGCGACGGATCGCTACAATTGGTACGCCGCGATCCTGTTCACATTCTAAATGCTGTGCGTCGCGGGGCCGCGCAATCGCCCGCGCGAGTTGCCGCGCACCGCGCCTATTTCAGCCCGAGAATCTTGGCGATGCCGGCAAGCTGATTGTTCTGCTCCTTGATGTTTTGGGCGAAATCCTTTGGCCCGCGCAGCGTCATGATCTGGCCGGTGTCGGCGAGCCGCTTGCCGATGACCGGATCGTTGGCGGCGACGTCGCGGAAATCGGCGGCGATCTTCTCGCGCAAACCCTCCGGCATGCCTTTCGGTCCGTATACGCCGCCGGCGGTCTCCATGGTCAGCGACGGATAGCCGGCTTCGGCGGCGGTCGGCAGCTCCGGCGCTCCCAGCGCACGTTGCTTGCTGGTCACCAGCAAAACCTTGACGCGGCCCGCCTGCATCATCGGCTGCGCCACGGCGAGCGAAGTCGACATCACCTGAATGCGGTTCTCGGCCAGATCGTTCGGCGCCTGCATAATGTCGCGGTACGGCACTTTGACGATCTGCAGGCCCTTTTCCTTGAAGAAGCCGTAGATCAGAAAGTCCGAATTGCCGGTGGCGGCCGCGACATTGAGCTTGCCCGGCTCGGCGCGCGCCAGCGCCACCAGCTGGTCCATGGTGTCGATGTGCAGCGATGTCGGTACCGAGACCGCCAGCACGGTGACATAAACCTGAGCGATCGGGATGATGTCGCTCAAGTCGTAAGGCGGCGCGTCCTGGTCGTAGAGGTGAACCAGAAATGCGCCGGCCGGCCCGAAATAAAGCGTATGGTCATCATGGGCGTCGATAAAGGCCTTGATCGAAACCAGGCCGTCGCCGCCGGGCCTGTTCTCGACCACCACGGACTTGCCCCAGCGCGCGCTCAACCGATCCGCCAATAGCCGCGCGGTGATATCGGTCGCACTGGCGGGGCCGAACGGCAGGATGAGGCGCACCGGTCGCGTCGGATAGGTCTGCTGCGCCGGCGCCGTCGCGCTGAATTGCAAGGTGGCCGCAAGAGCGGCGATTGCCAAAGTCGCGATTGCGATGATCCGTCGCATCGATATCCTCCCCGGAGCTTTAGCGAATACAATAGCCGAAAATTTCCCGCGCTGGCTATTCCCGGATCGTAAAATTCAACGGTTTGGTCGTCATGCGGTGCACCGGCGGCGCTGGCGCGGCCCTGGACGGTCTACTACCATCCGGGCCGGTCAATGGGGTGCAGGGGCCGTTATGCCGGGACGCGTCGCGGGGAAAGTCACGCTGATCACCGGGGCGGGATGCGTCGGGCCGGGCTGGGGCAACGGCCGCGCCGCCGCGGTATTATTCGCGCGCGAAGGCGCGAAAGTCTTTGCCGTCGACAAGAATGCGGAGGCGATGACGGAGACGGTCGCCCGGGTCGGCAATGACGGCGAGATCGTCACGCATGTCTGCGATGTCCTCGACGATGCGCAGGTCGGCGCCATGACAGAGGCGTGCCGCAAAAAATTTGGCCGCATCGACATCCTCGTCAATAATGTCGGCGGCTCGGCCGCCGGTGGCGCAGCGGAAATGTCGGAACCGGTCTTCGACCAGCAAATAGGTTACAACCTCAAAAGCGTGTTCCTCACCTGCCATCACGTCATCCCGATAATGATCGCGCAGGGCGGCGGCGCCATCGTCAATACGGCATCGACCTCGGGCATCAGCTATTCAGGCTCGCCGCAGATCGGTTACGCCTCTTCCAAGGCCGCGGTCATCCAGTTCTCGCGGGTCACCGCCGTGCAATATGCCAAGCACGGCATCCGGGTGAACACGGTGATCCCGGGCCAGATGCACACGCCAATGGTGGAGGTGAGGCTCGCCAAGCAGCGCAGCGGCGGCGATATCGACGCGTTGCTCAAATCGCGCCTCGCCCGTATCCCGCTCGGTTTCGCCGGCGACGGCCGCGACACCGCCAATGCGGTGCTGTTTCTCGCCTCCGACGAAGCGCGCTTCATCACCGGGACCGAGATCGTCGTCGATGGCGGCATGACCGCGCGCAGCGATTGATCATCCAGGATAGAATTTCCCATGGCCATTCGCGCCGACGATCTCACGCCGACAATCCCGCCGCCGGATCCGAATCCGAAAAAGCCGCGGTTCAAGCCGCCGCCGCTCGCCTGCGATTCGCATTTTCACGTGTTCGGACCGCACAGCAAGTTTCCTTATGCGGCGAACCGGCCGTTCACTCCGACCGACGCGCCGAAGGAGGATTTGTTCCGCCTGCACGCTTTTCTCGGTTTCGAGCGCGGCGTGTTCGTCCAATCGACCTGTCACGGCAGCGATCACGCAGCGCTGGTCGATCTGCTTGCCGCCGGGGAAGGTCGCTATCGTGGCGTCGCCCTGCTCGAGCCTTGGACACCGCAAGCCGAAGTCGACCGCCTGGACGATGCCGGCGTGCGCGGGGTGCGGCTGCATTTTTATTTTCCGCGCGGCGGCGAGCCAATGCGGCGCGACGACATGCTCCAGGTGATCGAGAAGGTGGCGCCGAACGGCTGGCATATTGCCATGCAGTTCGGCGGTCACGGCGTGCTGGACTATTACGATTTCATCACCGCGATCGAGGCGCCGGTCGTGATCGACCACATCGGGCGCATCGACGTCGCCGAAGGGCTTCGCGGCAAAACCTTCTCGGTGCTGCGCCGTTTGCTCGACCGCGGCAATGTCTGGGTCAAGCTCTCAGGCACCGATCGCATCACCAAGCAGCCTTATCCCTATGCCGACGCGGTGCCGTTCGCGCGCGATCTCGCCGCGCACGCGCCCGAGCGCGTGGTTTGGGGCACCGATTGGCCGCATCCGAATCACAGCGCCGTGCCTAACGACGGCGAGCTCGTCGATCTCATCGCCGAGATCGCGCCCGATGAGCGCACGCGCCGGCTCATGCTGGTCGACAATCCGGCAAAGCTGTTCGGGTTTTGAGTTCGCGACATGACCAAGCAAACGCTCGGCAAGCTCGCGCTGGACGCTTTCGGCATGCTGGAATTGCCGGCCCTGCCGCCAAGCATTGTCGACGGCTATCGCGCGCTACCCGATCTCACCGGCATCGCCTCGGACGCGATGGACGAGCTTGGCATCGTCGGCGCCGTGCCGGCCGCCGTGCTGCGGCCAAATGATCCAACCGCGTGCGTCGTCGGCCGGGCGCTAACAGTGCGCAACATTCCTGCGAACGCGCCGGTGCCGGATAAGGTCAAAAGCGGCGTATCCGGTCTCGGCGAGATTGAGGCGCACAACCTCGCCGAACCGGGCGACGTCCTCGTGGTCCAAGGCGTCGATCAGGTCTCCAATCTCGGTGGCATGTCGGCCACGATCGGACACCGGCAGGGCGAGATCGGCGCCATCGTCGACGGTGGCGCGCGCGACGTCGATCATTCGCGCGCCATCGGGCTGCCGGTCTGGTCGCGCAGCGTGAGCCCGATCACGGGCAAGTGGCGCGTCGAGACCGTTGCGATCAACAAGCCGGTGTCGATCTGCGGCGTGACGGTCAATCCCGGCGATCTGGTGCTGGCGGATGAAACCGGCATTTGCTTTATTCCGCGCGAGCGCGCCGGGGAGGTGCTGGTCCGGGCGGAGCGCAACGCGGCGGCTGAGAAATTGCGCGAAGAGAAGATAGCCTCGGGCGCTCCGGTTGCCGATCTGCTCGGCAAGGCACGCTAGAACGGGCCTCAGGCCGACGGTTTCAGCACATAACCTTGCCGCAAGCGCCCGCGGCATCGACGATTTTCTGCAGCCCGTCGCGGCCCGGATAACCGAGTATGGCGACCCCGTCGATGACGAACGCGGGCGTCGCCGCAAGTCCCAACGAATTGCCGAGCGCCACGTGGGCTTTTATGGTCTTGGTGATTTCCTCGCCGTCGCCGAGTCTGGTCAAAGCCCGTTGGTGGAAGCCCAACCCGCGCGCGACTTCGAGCGCACGCGGTCCATCGGTCACGCCGCGCTGCGAATAGACTCTGTGATGAAAATCATAAAATTGTTGCCGCGTGCCGAGTTTTGCTACCGCAAGCTCGACGCGGCTAGCCGCGATCGACGCGATGCCGAGCACCGGATAGGGAACGAGGACGAGCCGAAGCTCCGGATCGACAGCGACCATGTCGGCAATATCGGCGGAGGCGATCCGGCAGTACGGACAGTTGAGGTCGTAAAATTCGACGAGCGTCGTCGTGCCGTCGGGGTTGGCGGCAACCACCACGCCGGGTAATTTGTCGATCGGCCCGGGCAGCGTGACGTTGTGATTGGGCAAGGGTTGGCCGTCGTCGTTGACGAGCGGAAATTCCGAGACCAGTTGCATCGAGCGGTCGCGGCTCTGCGCGCCGGCATGCTCGCCCCAGACAAAGAGCGCGGCCGCGGCAATTATGGCGGACCGGAAGAGGGAGAACGGCCTTTTCATCTGCGTCTATCTAAGATCGCGTCTGCGCACCGGACAGCGGCGATTTATTGCTCAACCACGCCCGCCGGCGCGGTATCGAGATTGAATGCGGCGGCGAACAGCGCGCGCGTATAGTCGGTCTTGGGATTGCGGAACAGCTCGGCGGCCTCGCCGGCCTCGACGACAAGACCGTGCCGCATCACCAGCAACCGGCTGGCGAGCGCAGCGACCACCCGCAAGTCGTGCGAGATGAACAGATAAGTGAGATTGTGCCGCCTCTGCAGGTCGCGCAACAGATCGACCATTTGCGCCTGGATCACCATGTCAAGCGCGCTCGTCGGCTCGTCGAGCACGATGAAAGTCGGCTCCAGCACCACGGCGCGCGCCAGCGCGACGCGCTGGCGCTGGCCGCCGGAAAATTCGTGTGGAAAGCGAAAGCGCGTATCTGGGTTGAGGCCGACGTCGATCAAGGCCTGAACGACGCGTTCGTCGCGTTGACGGTCCGGCATGTTCGGATGGTGGACCTTGAGCCCTTCCTTGATGATGTCCGCGATCGACATGCGCGGCGACAACGACCCGTAGGGATCCTGAAACACGATCTGCATGTCGCGGCGAAATGGCAGCATCTCCTTAAACCGCAGCCCTTGCAAGTCGTGGCCCATGAACGCGATCAGTCCGTCCGACGATATCAACCGCAGGATGGCGCGACCCAGCGTCGACTTGCCCGAGCCGGATTCGCCGACAACGCCGAGCGTCTCGCCTTTGCGCAACTCGATGGTCAAGCCGTCGCAGGCCTTGACGTGGCCGATGGTCTTGCGCATCAGGCCGCGGGTAATCGGAAACCAGACCTTGAGATGCTCCGTTTTCAGGAGCACGGGCGCATCGGGCCGCGGCGGCGCCGGATCGGGCCTCGGCTCGGCTTCGAGCAGCGCGCGCGTATAGGGATGCTCGGGCGCGGCGAAGACGCGCTCGACGGCGCCGTGCTCGACTATTTTGCCGTCCTTCATCACGCAGACGCGTTGCGCGATTTTTCGCACGATGCCGAGGTCGTGGGTGATGAACAGTAGCGACATGTGCAGCCGCGACTGGATGTCCTTGAGAAGGGCGATGATTTGCGCCTGGACGGTGACGTCGAGTGCGGTGGTCGGCTCGTCGGCGATGAGCAGATCCGGTTCGTTGGCGAGAGCCATCGCGATCATCACGCGCTGGCGCTGGCCGCCGGAAAGCTGATGCGGGTAGCTCTTCAAGCGCGATTGCGGATCGGGGATGCCGACCTGGGTGAGGACTTCCAGCGTTCGCGCGCGCGCCGCCGCTCCGGTCAAGCCGCGGTGCAACAGCAGGATTTCGCCGATCTGCTTCTCGATCGTGTGCAGCGGATTGAGCGAGGTCATCGGCTCCTGGAACACGATGGTAATATCGTCGCCGCGCACTTGCCGCATCTCGCGTTCGGAAAGCTGCAACAGGTCGCGGCCATGGAACGCGATGCTGCCCGATGGATGGCGCGCGGCGGGATAGGGCAAAAGCTTCATGATCGAGAGCGCGGTCGCCGATTTGCCGGAACCTGATTCACCGACCAAAGCCAAGCATTCGCCCTTGACGATGTCGAACGACACGCGGTCGACCGCGAGCGTTTCGCGCCCGCCGGAGCGGAATGCGATCGACAGGTCGCGGACCGAAAGACAGAGTTCTGTCATGAAAGCACGCGAGCCAATTTAGCGACGCCATCTTCGCTGGGTTTTACGACTGTCATCCCGTTGGGCGTGAATAGGCCTTCATCAGCGGACAGAAACATCTGGCACCGGCATCGCTGCGCCGTGACAACATGAATAGCGTCGGGTAGTTTCACAGTGATTTCCGTTCCATCCGGTCTAGTCTTACGACTAACGCGGCGATAGTCAGCCGTATCTATCAAAATTTCCCTGGTGACCGGTTGAAGCCGGAAAGCCTTGCTCCATACGATGAGATTAAGGTAGCTCCGACGCGCATCCGGCCGCGCCTTCGCTAAGACCTCTGCCAATGTCAACTCGCTGGTCGCTGCAATACCAGGCCTTACCGCAAGCAATGAAAACAACGGTCGCAGGTGACTGGCCACGGCCTCTTCGCCCTCGATGAAATAAATGAATGGATTCGCATCGATATACACGATCGGTGCTGTGGCCCTGTCAGTCATCCCACTCGTCTCGCTGCCGGCGGATTTCAGCGTCTATCTCGTCCTTAGTACGGAACGGCGGACGCCGAAGCGCCCAAATTTCCTCAAGCGTCATGACATGTTCAGGCTGATCCGGCTCCACCTCAACGGTCACGGTGACGTGAACATGCGGATCGTCGGATGGCCGTAGGTCTTCCGGCAATTGAGCTGCTGGGTAATGTTCGCGGACAATGGTTTTGTTCATAGCGTCATTCCTCGGCGGATCAAATATAGCATCATCTCATGCAAAGGTCTTTCGCGGATCGAACGCGTCGCGCACGGCCTCGCCGATGAAGATCAGAAGCGACAGCATCAGCGCGACGGTGAAAAAGCCGGCAAGCCCGAGCCAGGGCGCCTGCACGTTGGCTTTGGCTTGCGACAGCAATTCGCCGAGCGACGGCGATCCCGGCGGCATGCCGAAGCCGAGGAAATCCAACGCGGTGAGGGTCATCACCGAAGACGACATGATGAACGGCAGAAACGTCATTGTCGCCACCATGGCGTTCGGCAAGAGATGCCGGAACATGATGACCCGGTTGGAGACGCCGAGCGCGCGCGCCGCCTGGATATATTCGAAATTGCGGCCGCGCAAAAATTCGGCGCGCACCAGGCCGACCAGCCGTACCCATGAGAACAACAGCAAAATTCCGAGCAGCACAAAGAAGCCCGGCACCAGCACCGAAGAAATGATCAGGAGCAGATAAAGCTCCGGCACGGATGTCCAGATTTCGATAAAGCGCTGGAACAGAAGGTCGGTCCAGCCGCCGAAATAACCCTGCACCGCGCCGGCGGCGACGCCGATGACCGACGAGACGACGGTCAGCACCAGTCCGAACAGCACGGAAACGCGGAATCCGTAGATCAGCCGCGCCAGCACGTCGCGGCCCTGATCGTCGGTGCCGAGCCAGTTATATTCGAGCGTGCCGCATTTGGCGTAGCCGTTCTTGGCGGCGAATTCGCAATCCGTCGCGTTCAGCATCCAGGTCGGCTTGGAAGGGAACGCCGATGGCGGATTATCGTTGATGGTGTTGTAGGAGAAACGGATCGGTGCCCAGATTTCGACGGCATTGCGCTCGTCGAGGAATTTCTGCAAGTGCGGATCCCGGTAATCGGCGGCGGTGCCGAGGTCGTCGCCGAAATCGGTATCCGGATAGGTTACGAACACCGGAAAGAAGCTCTTGCCGTCGAAGTGAATGAACAGCGGCTTATCGTTGGCGATGAATTCGGCGAGCATCGAGAGCACGAACAGCACCAGAAAAATCCATAGCGACCAATAACCGCGACGGTTCGCCTTGAAATTCTGCCAGCGCCGGGCGTTGAGCGGGGAGAATTCAAAGCCGCGCGGCAGGCCGGCAAGCCCGAGCGGACCGGCCGGTTCGCTATCCGGCTTCAGCTCCGGCGGGATGCCCGGCCCGATCTCGGTTTCGACGTTCTTGGCCAGAGTCTGGGTGTCCACCTCACACCTCCCGCGTCTCGAAATCGATGCGCGGATCGATCCAGGTATAGGTGAGGTCGGAAATCAGATTTACGACGAGGCCGAGCAACGCGAAAATGTAGAGATTGGCGAACACCACCGGATAATCGCGGTTGAGCACGCTTTCGAAGCTCAACAGGCCGAGGCCGTCGAGAGAAAAGATGGTCTCGATCAAGAGCGAACCGGCAAAGAAGGCGGACACAAACGCGGCCGGGAAGCCGGCGATGACCAGGAGCATGGCGTTGCGGAAGATATGCCCATAGAGAACCTGGCGCTCGGAGCAGCCCTTGGCGCGCGCGGTAAGGACGTATTGCTTGCGCAGTTCCTCAAGGAACGAGTTCTTGGTGAGCAGCGTCATAGTGGCGAAAGCGGCAAGCCCCATGGAGACGATCGGCAGCGTGAGGTGCCAGAAATAGTCGAGAATTTTTTCCCACCAGGGAAAAAGAGACCAGCCCTCCGAAGTGAGCCCGCGCAACGGAAAGATTTGCCAAAACGAGCCGCCGGCGAACAGGACAATAAGCAGGATCGCGAACAAGAAGCCGGGAATCGCGTAGCCGATGATGATGACGCCGGACGTCCACACGTCGAACTGCGAGCCGTCGCGCACCGCCTTGCGGATTCCCAGCGGAATCGAGATCAAATAGCTCAAAAGCGTCATCCAGATACCGAGCGAGATCGATACCGGCAGTTTTTCCTTGATGAGCTCAAGCACGCTGACGTCGCGAAAATAACTCTTGCCGAAATCGAAGCGCAGATAGTTCCACATCATCAGGAAAAAGCGCTCGTAGGCCGGCTTGTCGAAGCCGAACTGCTTTTCCAGGCTTTTGATGAAGGCCGGGTCGAGACCTTGCGCGCCGCGGTATTTGGAACTGACGTCGAATTGCGAGCCGGCCTGAAGAGCGCTATGCGCAAAGTCGCCGCTGGTCGATCCGGAAATACGCGACGTCGCACCGGTATCGCTGCCGCGAAGCTGGGCGATGACGCGTTCGACCGGGCCGCCCGGCGCGAATTGAACCACCACGAACGACACCAGCATGATGCCGAAGATCGTGGGGATCATGAATAGAATACGGCGGAGGATGTAGGCAGCCATTGAATCCCGGCGGTTCTTGTCGCTAAGCCGCTATCTTAAAGCCATCGGCGCGATGTGCCACCACCCTTAATGGTCTCGATGCGGCCGCGGCGGCGCATCCCAGCGTGACGAAAACGCGACGGGGATCGCCGGCAGCGACATTATAGCATGCGACATACTGGCGTCCCGACTTCAAGTCCACCGCGTTATCTTTCCGGTTGGATTTTCGCCGCCTTCGCCCGGTCATACCACCAGGTATCGGGAATACCGCGAAAATAGCGCGGTTGCGCAGGCGGCCTGCCGAAGACGTCCCAATAGGCGATCCAATGGGAGGCCTTGTACCAGTTTGGAATCCAGTAGCGGCCGGCGCGGATCACCCGGTCGAGCGCCCGGCAGGCCGTCACCAAAGCGGGGCGTGAATCGGCGGCAATAATGGCGCCGATCAGTGTATCGACCACCGGATCCGCGATCCCGGCGAGGTTGTTCGAACCGTGCAGTGCCGCGGCCTGCGAGGAAAAATACGAGCGCAGCGAATCGCCCGGGGTGGCCGAGAAGCTGAACCGGTCGATGGTAATGTCGAAGTCGAAGCTGTCGAGACGCGAGCGGTATTGCACCGGGTCGACGATGCGCAACGTCGCTTCGATCCCCAGTATGCCGAGATTCTTGATGAACGGCATATGGTGCGGTTCGAATGCCGGTTCGTCGATCAAAAATTCGACGGCGATGGGCTCGCCGTTCGGCAGGACACGCTTACCGTTCTCGATGATGCAGCCGGCCTCCTGCAGAACCTGCGCCGCTTTGCGCAGCAGCGGGCGGTCCTCGCCGGAGCCGTCGGCGACCGGCGGCGTATAAGGCTCGCCGAAAACCTCCCCCGGGAGACGGGCGCGGAACGGCTCGAGCAGCGCCAGTTCCGCGGCGCTCGGCGGGCCTGCCGCCATCAGATCGGAGTTCTGAAAGACCGAGACGGTTCGCTGGTACGCGTTATACATAATGGTCTTGTTGGTCCACTCGAAATCGAAGGCATCGTTGAGCGCATCGCGCACGCGCACGTCGGCGAATTGCGGCCGCCGCGTATTGATGAACCAGCCTTGCGCACCGGACGGCGTGTTATCGGGGATTTCGTCGCGCTTGACGCGGCCGTCCTTGACGGCCGGGAAATCGTAGCGCGTCGCCCAGAAGCGGGACGTGAATTCCTCGCGGAACAGATAGGTGCCCGCCGAAAAGCCTTCAAAGCCGACGTCGCGATCGCGATAATATTCAATGCGCAGGATATCGAAATTGTTGAAACCGCGGCCGACCGGCAGATCGGCGCCCCACCAATCCTTGACGCGATTGTATTCGATGTAGCGGCCCGGCTCGAAGCGGCCGACCTGGTAGGGCCCCGAGCCGAGTGGGATGTCGAGGGTCGATTCGTCGAACGGCCGCGTCGCGTAATAGGCGCGCGAAAAAATCGGCAGCCCGGCGACGAACAGCGGCACGTCGCGCGCCCGCTTCGGCGCAAAATGCACGGTCACGCTGGCGTCGTCGTCGGCCGTGGCGCCGGCGAAGTCGCGCAGCGATTGGCTGATCAGCGGATGACCTTTCTCTTTGAGTATCGTCAGCGAGAAGGCGACGTCATGCGCGGTGAGCGGCGAACCGTCGTGGAACTTCGCTTCGGGTCGGATGAAGAATTGATAAATGAGGCCGTCGGCCGAGCGGCGGACCCTTGCCGCGGCAAGCCCGTACATGGCGTCCGGCTCGTCGCCGGAACGGACCATGAGCGAGGCGAACGTCAGCTCCATGCCCTGCGCGGCGTCGCCCTTGAGGATGAAGGTGTTGAGCGAGTTGAAGGTGAGGAAATTCTGATTGTAGATTTGATCCGGCCCAATCTGCGAGAAAATGCCGCCCTTCGGGGCGGTCGGATTGACGTAGCTGAAGTGCTCGAAGTCGGGCGGGTAGGCGAGATCGCCGAACGCAGACAGGCCGTGCGATTCGATCGCCGCGTCGGCGCGAGCACCCAAAAGTCCGAAGCGGATGGCGGCGGCGCCCGACAGCGCGCCGGCGGTGAGTCTTAGGATACGCCGACGCGTGGGCCGGTTCATGCCCTAGTGTCCCGATTCCGAAGTTCGCAACAATTGACGGCACCTCTGACGCGAACTTCGGAATCGAAAGGACACTAGCAAGGTTATGATGCTAGTGGTCTGATTCTAACATTCGCATCCCGTTTCCGCACCCTATCATGCGAATGTTAGAATCAAAGGACCACTAGCAAGGTTTAGTTCTAGTGGAGCTTTTGGATTTGACATTCGCTTTGCGAGACTGCGGCCAGGTGGGTAGCGAATGTCAAATCCGCTCCACTAGTGTGGTTTTGGATTTGAAGTTCCTATAGGAGCATTGCCGCTTGATCTTAGGAACTTCAAATCCACCACACTAGATGTTATCCCGTCTTTGCGGCTTTTTGCGCGTCCCACCACCATACGGTCGGGAATCCAGACACGCCGTATTTCGGCATGGGATCGGGATGGCTGAAACGATCCCATCGCGCGGTGCGGGCTTTGAAGTAAGACCATTGCGGCACGACATAGTGGTTCCACAGCAATATGCGGTCGAGCGCTTTGGTGGCGGCTTCGAGGTCGGCGCGGTTCTTGGCAAAGACGATCTTATCGATCATGGCATCGACCGCCGGATTTTTGATGCCGATCAGATTGTCCGAGCCCGGCTGATCGGCCGACTGCGCGCCCCAGTAGCCGCGCTGCTCATTGCCGGGCGACAGCGTTTCCGGCCACGAATTGGTGATGATGTCGAAATCCCAGCCGCGCAGCCGGTTCTCGAACTGCGCCTCATCGACGGTCCGCACGGAGACCGTCATGCCGAGACGCTCGAGCGAGGGTTTGTAGAACAGGAATACGCGCTCGAAGCTCGGACCCGCTGCGAGAAATTCAACGGTGTAGGGTTCGTTGGTCTTGGTGTTGACGAGCTGCTGGTCGCGCACCTCGTAACCCGCCTCCTTGAGAAGGTGTAATGCCTCGCGCAGATTGTTGCGGACCGCTCCGGGATTGCCGTTGACCGGATTGCTATAGGGCTTCTTGAAAAGCTCGGGCGGCACCCGATCGCGCACGGTTTCGAGCAATTCGAGCTCCCGGCCGGTCGGCACGCCGGTGGCGGCAAGGTCGGTGCCGTCAAAATAGCTCTCGATGCGCTTATATTGCCCGAAGAAAATCTGCTTGTTCATTTCTTCGAAATCGAACGCATAATTGAAGGCGAGCCGCACCCGCGGGTCCTCGAATTTCGGGCGCCGAATGTTGAAGACGAATGCCTGCATCAAACCGAAATTTCTGATGGGAAATTCCTCAAGCAGCACGCGTTTGTCGGTGACCGCCGGGAAGTCGTAGGCGGTAGCCCAGTTCTTGGCGAGGTTCTCGACGCGCCAGTCGACCGTATCGGCCTTGAAGGCTTCGAGCGCGACTGTCGTGTCGCGGAAATATTCGAAGTGCAGTTCGCCGAAATTGTCGCGGCCGATATTGACGTTCAGTGTCGTACCCCAGTTGTCCTTGACGCGCTCGTAAACGATGTTGCGGCCGGCGGAGAAATCCTTGATGCGATAGGGCCCGGAGCCAAGCGGCGGCTCGAGCGTGGTCGCGGTGATGTCGCGCTTCTTGCCGTTGGCATCGGTGCCCTCCCACCAGTGTTTCGGCAGGATGGTCAGCTGGCCCACGATCTGCGGCAGCTCGTGATTGCCCGGACTGTCGAAGGTAAAGGTGACTTCATGATCGCCGGTCTGCTCGGCTTTGGTGACGTGGCGGTAATAGGCGCCGGACTGCGGGCTGTGTGTCTTGTAGGACTCGAACGAGAAGATGACGTCGTCGGCCGTCACCGGTTGGCCGTCATGCCATTTCGCTTGCGGCCGCAGCCGGTAGCTGACCGAGGAAAAATCGTCCGGATAGCTGAGCGCCTCGGCAATTAGTCCGTATTCGCTCGATACTTCATCGAGCGCGGGCACCATGAGCGTGTCGTAGATCAGAGCGATGCCGGTAGCGAGCGTGCCTTTGACCCCGGCGATCACCGCGTTGAAATTGTCGAACGTGCCGTAAGCGGGCTGCCGCGCGGTGCCGCCTTTCGGGGCCGCGGCGTTGACATATTCGAATTGCTTGAAGCCGGCAGGATATTTGAGCTCGCCGTATAACGATGAACCATGACGCCAGTTTTTGCCTGCCGATGGCGCTGGCATTGGCGATGACGGCTGAGTCTGCGCCCGCGCCGTGGTCCAGTCCAATGGAACGCGCAAGGCGGTGGTGGCAAAGAGCGCGGTTTTCAGCAGGGATCGGCGGTCCACCTGATCCTCCCTTGAGTTTATGAATAGTTCTTATTGTCGCTCATTATCGGCCTTTTCGACCGCGGCGCCAGCCGGGGAGCATGAACCGCGACGAAATAGACCTCACATCCCTGTGCGACAGGACAACGACAAGGCTTGGCAGGACGACCGCTAATGCTGCGCCGGGGCGGAGCCGCCGGCAGGCGCGGCCGCAGCCGGCGGGGCCGCAGCGGCGGCCGGTGCCGTCGCGGCCGGAGCGGCAGCGCCTTGCGCCGTCGGCAGCGGCAGCGGATGGGGCGACAGCGTGTTGAGATAGGCGATGACGTCGGCGCGCTGTTTTTCGTTGGCGAGGCCGGCAAAGGTCATGGCCGTGCCCGGCGCAACGGCGCTGGGTTTGGTGAGCCATTTGTTCAGCAAATCGAAGGTCCAGGTGCCGCCAAGCTTCTTCAATGCGTCCGTATAGTTGAAGGCCGGCGCCGATGCGACCGGACGGGCAACGACGCCGTAAAGGTCGGGGCCGACCTTGGGGCCTTGGCCTTCCTGGAAATTATGGCAGGCTTGGCATTGCTTGGCGATCTGCATGCCGCGCTCGGGCGATGCGCTCGCGAGCATCGTCTCGATCGGCGCTTCCGCCGGCGCTGCCGGAGCGGCGCCGCCCTGCGGCTCTTCCGCCTTCACTGCGATTTCGTAACCGGGCTTCGCCGGCGGCTCTGGCGTGAAGATCGCGCCGGCCGCAATATGGGTGGCGACAAGAACAAGGCACGTTCCCAGCAAAGCGCCGAGAATCTTATTGATTTCGAACGAATCCATCGCGGGAAGGCTCCGCCGGGGAGAGATGTGGGCGGTGCACAATTAGCCAGTTTGCCCTGTGTCTTGCAACCCGTATAAGCACGCAACAGCGCGATGGCCGATGTCCTCATTCTCATTCCCGCCCGCATGGCCGCGACCCGGCTCCCGGGCAAGCCGCTTGCCGATATCGGCGGCGAGCCGATGATCGTGCATGTCCTGCGTCGCGCGCAGGCGGCCGATATCGGTCCCGTGGCCGTCGCCACCGACTCCGCCGCAGTCGCCGCGGTTGTGGATAAGGCCGGCGGCAGCGCGGTCATGACGCGTCCGGATCACGCTTGCGGCTCCGACCGCATTTTCGAGGCGCTGAGCAAGATCGATTCGGCGCGCCGCGCCGAAATCGTCGTCAATCTGCAAGGCGATTTGCCGACCATCGGGCCCGCGGATATCCGCGCGGCGCTCACGCCGCTTGCCGACGCTGCCGTCGATATCGCTACCTTGGCAGCCGAGATCAAAGCGGCGGCGGAACGTGGCGATCCCAATGTCGTCAAAGTGGTGGGCACGCCGGTTGCGCCGGCGCGGTTGCGCGCGCTTTATTTCACCCGCGCCACCGCACCCGCGGGCGAGGGGCCGCTTTATCATCACATCGGCCTTTATGCCTTCCGCCGCGCGGCGCTGGAACGCTTCGTCAAGCTGCCGCCGTCGCCGCTGGAGCGGCGCGAAAAGCTCGAACAATTGCGGGCGCTCGAGGCCGGCATGCGCATCGACGTCGAGATCGTCGAGACCGTGCCGCTCGGCGTCGATACGCCCGAGGATTTGGAAAAGGCGCGCGCCATGCTAACGGGACATTCGGGACCGAAATCCGCATGACCAAGCGCAGCAAGAGCAAACGCCGCAAGATCGCCTATCAGGGCGAGCCGGGAGCGAACTCGCACCTCGCCTGCCGCGCGGCCTATCCGGACATGGAGCCGCTGCCGTGTCCGACATTCGAGGATGCCTTCGCCGCGGTCCGCACCGGGCGAGCCGCGCTCGCCATGATTCCGATCGACAATTCGGTGGCCGGCCGGGTGGCGGATATCCATCACCTGATGCCGGCGTCGCGGCTGCATATCGTGGCGGAGTGGTTCCTGCCGGTGCAGCATCAACTGATGGCGGCCAAGGGCGCGACGCTCAAAACCATCAAGACGGTCGAGAGTCACGTCCATGCGCTTGGGCAGTGCCGCAACATCATCCGGGCGCTGCGGCTCAAAGCGGTGGTCGCCGCCGACACCGCGGGAGCGGCGCGGGAGGCCGCCGAAGCGGGAGATATTTCGCGCGCCGTGCTGGCAACCAAGCTCGCCGCCAAAATCTATCGCCTGCGTATCCTGAAAAAGGACGTCGCCGATGCCAAGCACAACACGACCCGCTTCGTGGTCCTGTCGCGCGAGCCGAAATGGGCGGGCCGCAAGGACAAGCGCGTCATCACGACCTTCGTGTTCCAGGTGCGCAATATCCCGGCGGCGCTTTACAAGGCGTTGGGCGGATTCGCCACCAATGGCGTCAACATGACCAAGCTGGAAAGCTATATGGTCGATGGCAGCTTTACCGCGACCCAATTTTACGCCGACGTTGACGGTCATCCCAAACACCGCGCGCTCGAGCTCGCGCTTGAGGAGCTGGAGTTCGTCTCGGTACCGAAGAGCTTGCGGATTCTCGGCGTTTATCGGGCGCACCGGTTCCGCGAGACCTTTAAATAGAGCATGATCCCGAAGCGGCATGTTCGGGATCGGATTCCGGGACCAGCGGTCCATCCAGAACGTTCATGCGCGTGACAGGGAATGCAGCCGATGGCGAGCGATGAACAACCCAAAGTCCGGCGCACGCTGCAATTGCGGTTCACGCTGCCGGCCGGCGATTCCTCTCAGCTCGTCGCCATGATCAAGGCGTCGGCGCCGTTCTATCAGATATTCGGCAATGCCCAGGTGCGTTTGCTGCAGAACGTCGACGATCCGGCTAAATTCATCCAGGAAATCGAATACCAGGCGGACCAGGGCTGGGAGCTCAATCGCCAGCGCCTCGCCGGCGACGCGAGGATGCAGACTTACCTGCAAACCTGGCGCACGATGTTCCCGGGGGCGCTGGAGATCGATGTGTTTGAGGAAGTGTAGGCTTTCCGCCCCCGCGAAGCGGGGGCGGATGAAGGCTCAAATTGTCTGATTATACGCGCCGACTTCCTTATGCGTGCGCAGCACCGCGTCGAGCGACTTGAACATGTCACGCATGCGCGCTTCCGAGACCGGGCTTTCGACCACCACGACCAGTTCCGGCTTGTTGGAGGAGGCGCGAACCAGGCCCCAGGTGCCGTCCGCGACCGTGACGCGAACGCCGTTGACCGTGACCAGATCGCGGATCGGCTGGCCGGCGACTTTGCCGCCGTTTTTCTGTTCCGTCGCGAAGTGCTTCATCACGTCATCGACCACGCGATATTTCTCCTCGTCGGCGCAGTGCGGCGACATGGTCGGCGAGCCCCAAGTTTTCGGCAGCGCGTTCTTCAGGTCGGCCATGGTCTTTTCGGGATTGCGATCGAGCATATCGCAAACAGCGAAGGCGAAGATCAGCCCGTCGTCGTAGCCGCGACCCAACGGCTTGTTGAAGAAGAAGTGGCCGGATTTTTCGAAGCCGGCGATGGCGCCGATCTCGTTGACGCGGCGCTTCATGTAGGAGTGTCCGGTCTTCCAGTAATCGGTCTTGGCGCCGTTCTTGAGCAAGACCGGATCGGTCGCGAACAGGCCGGTCGATTTGACGTCGGCGACGAACAGCGCGTTTTCGTGTTCTGCCGAAATATCGCGGGCCAGCATCACGCCGACCTTGTCGGCGAAAATCTCCTCGCCTTCGTTGTCGACCACGCCGCAGCGGTCGCCGTCGCCGTCGAAGCCCAAGCCGACGTCGGCCTTGTTCGCCAGCACCGCGTCGCGCATGGCGTGCAGCATCTTCATGTCTTCGGTGTTCGGATTGTAGTTTGGAAAGGTGTGATCGAGCTCGCAGTCGAGCGGCACCACCTCGCAGCCGATTTTCTCAAGGATTTGGGGCGCGAAAGCGCCGGCAGTGCCGTTGCCGCAGGCGCAGACCACTTTCAAACGGCGCTTGAGCTGCGGCCGCTTGGTGAGGTCGGCGATGTAACGCGCCGGGAAGTTCTCGACGAATTCGTAAGCGCCGCCGGCTCTCGGTTTGAATCGGCCGTTGAGCACGATGTCTTTCAGCCGGCTCATCTCGTCGGGACCGAAAGTGAGCGGCCGGTTCGCGCCCATTTTCACGCCGGTCCAGCCATTGTCGTTGTGGGAAGCGGTGACCATGGCGACGCACGGCACGTCGAGGTCGAACTGCGCAAAATAGGCCATCGGCGTGATCGCAAGCCCGATGTCATGCACGCTACAGCCGCCGGCAATGAGCCCGTTCGTCAAGGCCATCTTGATCGACGCCGAATAGGAGCGGAAATCGTGGCCGGTGACGATCGACGGCTTGACGCCGAGCTCGTGGATCAGCGTGCCAAGCCCGAGCCCCAGCGCCTCGATGCCCATCAAATTGATCTCGGCGCCGAACAGCCAGCGCGCGTCGTATTCGCGAAAGCCGGTGGCTTTGACCATCGGCTCGGATTCATAGGCGTAGGTATTCGGCTTCAGCGAAGCTTTGGGCTTGGGAAACATCGAAGATTGGGTCCAGAATCGGGGGCGCCGCGCAGCCATAGCTTAAACGATGCACGGATGAAATGGTTGCGCAGGCTTGTCATGCCCGCGCAAGCGGGCATCCAGTATTCACTGCACGTCCGGTCTTTTCGGGTTACTGGATCATCCGCTGGAGCTTGTCATCGGGCCGGCCACTTCGGGCCGGACCCGTTGGCGGATGATGACAAGCAGCGTTACTGTTCCAGAACGAGCTTGCCGTCCGAATATTCGAAGCGCCGCAGCCGCGACAGGAAAGTGAGTCCGAGCAGATTGTCGTGCAACGCGCTGTCCGGCAACACCATGGCGGCAACGTCATGGACGACGATATCGTCGATCTCGACGCGATCCAGCACGACCGGCGCGGCACGCACGGTGCCATTGGCGGTCCGCACCATGGCGAGGTACTCGCTCTCGGCCGGATGGATGCCGAGCATCGCGGCGTCGCGCGCCGTCAGGGCGACGACCGAGGCGCCGGTATCGACCATGAAATCCATGCGCCGGCCGTCGATGCTGCCGGCGACCTCGAAATGTCCGTTACGCCCCGGCGAGATGACGACCGAGCGCGTATCCGCGGCGCTCGATGCGGCGGGCGTCTCGGTATGCGCCGCCATCATCGTCGGCGCCGCGCGGCCGGCGTGCATTTGCGCGGCATATTTCGGCACCGCGAGGCCGGCGGCAATCGCCAAAGCTGCAAAAGTCAGGACGGCGCGCATGAGACTGGTCCGGCTGTTCGCGCGCACCTCATCATGCCACGGCGAACAAGGCGCTAATGTCAGTCGATAGCGCGCTCCATTTGCCGCCCGACGGTAAGCGGAGTGCTAAGGCATTCGCGACAATTGAAATTACGTTTTCCGCGGTTTCGCCCGCCGCGTCGGCGCCGCTGCGATCGGATCGTCGGGCCACGGATGTTTCGGATAGCGCCCGCGCATCTCGGCGCGCACCGCGGCATAGCTGCCGCGCCAGAAGCCGGGCAGGTCGCGTGTTGTCTGCACCGGCCGCTGCGCCGGCGACAAGAGTTCGATGACGAGGGGAATTTTGCCGGCGGCGATCGACGGATGGCGAGCGAGCCCGAACAGTTCCTGCACCCGGATCGCGATTTTCGCTCCGCCTTCGGCGGCGTAATCGATCGGCACGCGCGAGCCGGTCGGCGCCTCGAAATGGGTCGGCGCCTCGGCCTCGAGCCGGCGCGGCAGCGGCCACGGCAAGAGCGCGTGCAAAGCGACGTCCAGCTCATCCACCGTAATTTCGTGAATAGCAGTCTTTATCAGGAGCATCGGCGCGAGCCAATCATTCACGCTCTCGGCGAGCGCCGCGTCGGACAAATCCGGCCAGTCGTCGCCTTCGCTCAAGCGCAGAAATATGACCCGGTCGCGCCATTGCCGAAGCGCGTTTGTCCACGGCAGCCGGCCGATGCCCGCCTTGGCGATATTTTCGGCGAGCACTTTTGCAGTCTCTTCGCTCGGCTTGACCGGTATCGGGGAGTCCGCGAGCACGATGGCGCCGAGCCGGCGGCTGTTGCGGCCGCGCAGGCTCATGCTCGCTGTGTCGAAGGTTATCTCCTCGCGCGCGACGATGTGCTCGGCAAAGCGCGCCTCGATCTCGGCAAGCGTGATAGGCGCCGCCGAGAGAATACGGCCTTGCGCGGCGCTGCCGGATAGCTCGGCCACGGCAAGGAAAGCTTCGCGTGCAAGCGGCGAGGCGGGGTCGATATTGGCCCCACGCCCGTTCGCCAGCAAAAATGCGCCCGGGCTGCCGCCGCGGCTTTTGGCAATGCGTTCGGGAAACGCCAGCGCGATGAGCGCGCCAACGGACAGCTCTTCCCCTCCCCCTTGTGGGGAGGGGCTAGGGGTGGGG